>Ga0070681_10005854_pt1 | contig 11904 bp, 14 predicted proteins | sample KBSC83BmetaG_FD_65650 | JGI IMG/M metagenome (GOLD analysis project Ga0070681, IMG submission 65650) | Corn rhizosphere microbial communities from Kellogg Biological Station, Michigan, USA - KBS C8-3B metaG | ecosystem: Host-associated > Plants > Roots > Rhizosphere | place: USA: Michigan...
GACCCGCTGAAATTCCGCGAGAAACCGTTTCAGCGACCGGATCTCGTTGGCGATGTTTGCCAGCGAGTAATCTTCAAGCTGTGTATCGTACTGGTGAAAACCTGCGGCCGTGCCCTCGGTCGGATGGTAGTGGTAATAATCATCGAAGTACTGGTCGACGAGCCTGTCGAAGTCAGCCGGCGAGGTCTTCGGGCCAGCCATTAACAACGACGCGGCGAGCAGTACAAGAAAATTGCACTTCCTCATATTTAAATGTAGCGCAGAGTCACGCGCCTTGCGGCGGTTGACAGCAAAGCCAGGGCCGCTAAGCCGCCAGCCCGCCTACGCTAAAATAAACGAATGCCCGAACAGCCTAATCAGCCGGTCGAGAGCTTCGAATCCTGTTTTGACGAATTGGAAAAGGTTGTCAAGGAACTCGAAGCCGGCGATCTGCCACTCGAACGGTCACTCGAACTGTTCGAGAAGGGCATGGCGCTGAGCGAGACGTGCCGCAAGCAGCTCGAGAATGCGGAAACGCGCGTCGAGATGCTTATCCGAAAAGAGGGAAAGCTGCAAGCCGAACCGTTCCGCCCCGACAAAGCATGAGCTTTCGCGAGTACCTCGCCGCGCAGCAGCAACTCATCGACCGCGAGCTGGAACGGCTAGTCCCTTCCGAAAATGTTCCGCCTCAAACCATTCACCGCGCTATGCGCTACAGCCTCTTCGCTGGAGGTAAGCGAGTGCGCCCGGTTCTATGCATGGAAGCGGCTCGAGCCGTTGCGGACGCGCCTGAGGGTATCCAGACGGCGGCATGCGCGCTCGAATTCGTTCACACGTACTCGCTGGTTCATGATGATCTGCCGGCGCTCGACAATGACGATTATCGCCGCGGGAAGCTGACTTCCCACAAAGTATTTGGCGAAGCCATGGCCATTTTGACCGGCGACGCACTTCTCACACTGGCATTTGAGACCCTCGCTTCCATGAATTTGGTTACTGACGGCCGCAAGACTCGCATCATTGCTGAACTGACAACCGCGGCTGGCACCGTTGGCGGGATGATCGGCGGGCAAGTGGCCGATCTCGAAGGCGAAGGTAAGCCGCCCGATGCCCAGCTGCTCGAATCCATTCACCGCGCGAAAACCGGGGCACTGTTGCGTGCGAGCGTACGTATGGGCGCAATTTACGCCGGCGCCGACGAGCGGCAGCTCAATTCGATTTCAAGCTACGGCGAGCACATCGGCCTGGCGTTTCAGATCGTGGACGATATCCTCGACGTCGAACAATCCAGTGAATCACTCGGCAAAACTGCGGGCAAGGACGCGCAGCAGCGCAAGATCACTTTTCCCGCAGTGTACGGTCTCGATGAATCGCGGCGCATGGCAGAGCGTGAGTGCGTCAGCGCCCATAAGGCCATAGCGATCCTGGGCACACGCGGCGACCGGTTACGGGAGTTAGCCGACCTGATTGTTCAGCGGAAGTCATGAAGCAGCGGCTCGATCGCCTGCTCGTCGAGCGCGGTCTGGCCGATTCCCGCGAAAAAGCGCAAGCCTTGATCATGGCCGGCGAGGTGCTGGTGAACGGTCAAAAAGCCATGAAGCCCGGGCACTCTGTGGACACTACGAGCCAGATCGAAATTACCGACAAAGCTCTGTACGTGGGCCGTGGGGGCCTGAAGCTGGCGGCGGCGTTGGAAAGCTTCGGGATTGACGTCCGCGGATTCGTTTGTCTGGATACGGGTTCCTCCACCGGCGGCTTCACCGACTGCCTGCTGCAACACGGCGCGGCGCGCGTGCATGCCGTGGATGTCGGCGCCGGCCAGCTCGATTGGAAATTGCGCACAGATCCTCGTGTAGTGCTGCATGAGGGTCTGAACGCGCGCCACCTCAGGTTCGAAGATATCGGCGAGCTGGTAAACATTGCGACGTTGGACGTCAGCTTCATCTCCGTCACGCTGATTCTGCCTGCCGTGGTGTCGATTTTGCGCCCTGGCAGCGCGATGGTTATACTCGTCAAACCACAGTTCGAAGTGGGGAAAGGGCAAGTGGGTAAAGGCGGCATCGTTCGATCGCCTGAATTGCATCGCGACGCATGTGCGCGCGTCGAAACCGCCGCGAAGAACCACGGGTTCGCAACACGCATTATGGAAAGTCCGATTCTGGGCGCCGAAGGGAACAAGGAATTTCTCCTCTATGCCCACCATTAATACCGTTGGCATCATCTCGAAACCCGGCGTTCCCGAGGCTGAGCAACTGGTTCCGCAGCTCATTGCGTGGCTCGCGGAGCGCGGCATCAGGGTTCGCCGTGACCAGGAAACTGCAGCATACGCAGGGACGCACGACGGTATGGCGCGTGAAGATGTGCCGGAGGGCGCGGACCTGGTCATCGTTCTCGGCGGAGATGGGACGCTGCTTTCGGCGGCCCGTGCCATCAAAAGCCGCGAAGTGCCGCTATTCCCGGTTAACCTCGGCGGACTCGGTTTTTTGACCGCCATTTCGATGGACGAGATCTTTCCGGAGCTCGAGCGCGCGTTTCGCGGTGAACATCGAATTGGGAAGCGCAAACTGCTCGAAGCCGAACTGCTACGCGGCGACCGGCAGATTGGCCGCTACGACGCGCTGAACGATGTGGTGGTCACGAAATCGTCCATCGCGCGTATGATCGATCTGGATACTCATGTCGATCACATGTTCGTTTGCCGGTATAAGGCAGATGGCCTGATTATAGCGACGCCAACAGGCTCGACAGCGTACTCGTTGTCCGCCGGGGGTCCCATCATCTTCCCTTCCGTCGGCGCAATCTGCCTCACGCCCATCTGCCCGCATATGCTGACCAACAGGCCGGTGATCGTGCCGGACACGAGTGCCATCCGAATTATCGTTCAGGCAGAAGACGACTCCGCGTTCCTCACGATCGATGGCCAGATCGGGGAGCCTTTGCAAAAAGGTGACCAGATTATTTGCCGCAGTTCGAATTATGCCCTGATGTTGATTCGACCGCCGCGTATGCTCTTCTTCGATGTTCTGCGGCAAAAGCTCAAGTGGGGAGAGCGGTGAAGCGGCTCTCGCTCACGGCCTGGATTTTCATCGGAATGGCCGCGGGCATTGCGCTGGGAGTCGCGGCGCCAGCGGTTGCCATCCGGCTCTCTCCAGTCAGCAATATTTTTCTCCGCCTCATTCGATCCATCATTGCGCCGCTGATTTTCGGCACGCTGGTGTACGGAATTGCGGGCTCCGGAGATTTAAAGCGCATGGGCCGTATCGGTTTGAAAGCCCTCGTATATTTTGAGGCCGTCACAACCCTGGCGCTCTTTCTGGGACTTGCAGCCGTGAACCTCGTCCGTCCCGGCGAGGGCATGACCCTGGCGCCATCGCCGGAGAGCACGACGCTGCCGCAGCCACAACCCGCACCGGGATCAATCCTCGAGCACGTGTTTCCGTCGAGCATCGTTGACGCGATGGCGCGCGGCGATGTCCTGCAGGTCGTGGTCTTTTCGTTTCTCTTCGGCGCTGCGTGCGCGGCCATCGGCGCGAAGGCCAAGCCGGTTGTTGCGTTCTGCGAGTCACTGGCCGAGGTGATGTTTCGTTATACGAATTACGTGATGTACCTCGCTCCTCTCGGCGTGGGTGCGGCGATTGCCGTTACCGTCGGCAGCAAAGGCTTCGGCGTGCTCTACGGGCTGGCCAAGCTGGTCCTGACCATGTACGCCGCGCAAATCATTTTCGTGACCGCAGTGCTCGGATCCGTTGTAATGTTGTTCCGCATTCCGGCAGCCGCATTCATCCGCGCGGTTCGTGAACCCTTCCTGATCGCGTTCTCCACCGCTTCAAGCGAGGCGGCCCTTCCGCGCGCTCTCGAGAACATGGAGCACTTCGGCGTCCCTAAACACATTGTGGCATTCGTGCTGCCTGCCGGATACAGCTTCAATCTTGACGGATCCACTCTTTACTTGTCGCTTGCATCTGTATTCGTGGCGCAGGCGGCGGGTATCCACTTGAGCTTTAGCCAACAACTGCTCATGATGCTGACATTGATGCTGACGAGCAAGGGCGTGGCGGGCGTGCCGAGGGCGGCTCTGGTGATTCTGGCGGGAACCCTGTCGAGTTTTGGCCTACCGATGGAAGGCGTGGCCGTGCTGCTCGGTATCGACGCGGTAATGGATATGGCACGCACGTCCGTAAACGTGCTGGGCAATTGTCTCGCCTCGGCCGTAGTCGCGCGGTGGGAGGGCGTGAGTTTTACAACAGAGGCCTCTCTTCATAGCGATAAAGTGGATTCGCGAGGGGCCCTCCTTTGAGAAAATGCGGAAAGAGGGTGTCCGATGAGGATCGCTACTCGAACCCGTTCGTGGATGGAAATTGTGGCACGGACGGGCTACACCGCAGTCGCCGTAGTTTACTTGTTGCTGGGCGCCTTGGCGTTGAGACTCGCTCTCGGAAACAGCGGTCAAGCACCCGACCCGCAATCCGCCATCCTCGAGGTCGGCGCCACGTCATGTGGGCGCGTTCTCCTGGCCTTGCTTGCAGCAGGTCTGGTTGCTTTCACCATTTGGCGCGTCGTGGAAGCAATTTTCGATCCTGAGCACGCGCGCAGCGGTTTGAAGGGCCTTGTTATGCGCACCGGTTATCTAATCAGCGGCCTTTCTTATGCGATGCTCGCATATATCGGTTTCGATCTGATCTCCGGCGGCCGGCGCCCCGGCGGTGGCGACTCGGAAGTGCAGGGCTTGGTGGCGGGGGTGCTGTCTCACGCTATGGGCGGGACGCTGCTGTTCGTTATCGGTGGCGGCATCATTGTCGCAGGTGCCATTCAGTTCTGGGAGGCCTACTCCGCCCATTTTGAGGAGCATTTCCAGCGTTTTGCCATGAAGCATGATGGGGCGATCTGGACACGCCGCGCGGGCCAATTGGGTTCTGCAGCGTGCGGCGCCGTGTTTTGCCTGATTGGCATTTTTACCATTGAGGCCGCTGTGGATACAAATCCGCACCAAAGTCGCGGGATTGCAGGAGCGCTGGAGTATCTGATGCAGGCTCCGCATGGTCCCTGGCTGTTGGGCTTCGTAGCAGCCGGCCTGATAGCGTACGGCGCTTTTATGCTAGTCGTCGCACGCTACGGCGATTTTGCGGTGTAAGCGCTAGAGCGGCGCACGTGCAAGGCTCGTAATGAAGTCTATACCTGGCACGTCTTTCCGGCTCAGACGATCGTCGTTGGTAATGAACAGATCGACTCCGGCGGCTGCAGCGCAGGCGAGCTGGATTGCATCGGGCGGCCGGATGCTCTTATCCTGTCGAATCCGCGCGTACTGCCCGGCAGCTTCCAGATCAAATCTGAGGACTTTGATTTCGGGACGGGAGAATAGCGAAAGATATTGCTTGTAAAGCGATTCGTTGCCAACCCGCAGCGGCTTCACCAGAACCTCTCCGACAGTGATCGCGCTGGTGACAAGGCTGTGTCCGCGTTCCAGCATTCGCTGGCGCATTTCGACCACTCGTTCGCCAAACACTGCATTCCGTTCTAGCAGGTATATGAACAAGTTCGTGTCCCAAAAGATAATTGCCACAGTCTCTCGTGAATGGATCACACGGAACTTGCGCCGGGAAAACGAACCTGGACGCGCCGGCAAGTAGGCATTTAGCTTTTCGTCCGATCATCTTCTTCCCAACCGGCACGTATGCTCTCGACGTATTCATCCGCGTCCACATCTGCCCAGAGTTCTCTCCCCAAGCCCCACATTTGAAGTATGGGGTCGTTATGTTCCGCTGATGAAGTGCCCATTTGCTTGCAATATTCACGATCGTACCAGTCGAGTAAATGGTGGTATTTTTCAGGCAACTCAACACGCTTCGGCGCCATCTTGCCTAGCCGCAAAGGATGAGCATAATCACCCGGCCGATACAGCCGAAAAGTATCATCTTCGAGCTTGTAAAACATTCGTTGCCGTGCTGGATTCGGCTCTAGATTGGCAACATTGTGCTGGTGAATATGAACCTGAACGCCGGGGCGCAACTCCGGGAAAGCACGCTCCTGCCTCACTTGTTCCAAGATCTCTCTTGCCGAGAATGACTGCCGCTCCGGGTGCTTCTTGTGGAGTGTGGCCAGCGCTACCCATGCTTCATCAGCAACGAGAACGTGTGCGCCGGCAGTTAAAGGAATCCCGGGCTTGGCCATGAATAACTTCTATACATAGGTATACTATATTTGACATTCATCGGTCAAGAATCGCTAACTCTGTGTTTAAAGGCTATAACTTAGACCGTTACAGCCGCATCCAGCTTCGCGTACCAAGGCTTCGCCCCCTTGATCGCATCATTGACGGCATTGATATTCTTGACGCCCTCGGTTGAAAGCCATTCTTCCAGTGCTTTCAACCCCTGTTTGGCGTAAATCGGGATTCCCTCCTTCCATGTGGCGCGACCGCAGAGCACGCCCGAGAAATCGACGTGCGCTTCTGATGCCATGTGCAGGGATTCAGTGAACTGAGCGTTGCTCACTCCGGCGCTCAAGTAGATGAATGGCTTGGTCGCGAATGAGGCCGCTTTGCGGAAATGGTCCAGCGCCTCGGCCCTCGAGTACGCCTTCTGGCCCTTGTACACACTGGAGCCTTCGACAAATTCGGCGTTTATCGGGACCTCGATCTTCAGCACATCCACGTAATATTGCGGCTTGGAGAATTCCTGCACGCTCTTGGTCACGATCTCCGGTTTGCGCTTGGCATATTCCAGACCCTTTTCATCGCCACCCTTCGGATCGTAACCGACGAATTCGAGAAAGAACGGAATATCGTTGGCGGCGCATTCGGCGCCAATCCGCTCGACGAACGCGTGCTTGATGTCGTTAACCTTGGCATCATCGAAGGGCGTGTAATAGATCAGGATCTTGACCGCGTCCGCACCCCAGTCGACAATTCGCTTGGCGGACACGTGCGGCAGCAAATCCGGCAACCGGCCTGGCTGCGTGTTGTCGTACCCGCTGGCTTCATACGCGAGCAACAGCCCGGCATTTCTGGCGCGTGCCTTCGCCGCGGGCAATCCCCACTCCGGATCGAGCAGGATGGCGCTGGCATGCGGAGTCAGTATCTTTGTGACCGTGACCTTGAATTCGGTCATCATGTCGTCAGGGATCTGCTTCTGGTCGACTCCCTTGGCGGCGGCGAGCGACTTTTGCAGGCTCCCGCGCTGATCCATAGCGGCCGCGGCGATAACGCCGGCTTGGTTTGCAAGCGCCTTCATGTGGCGCATCTTACCTTCTGACAATCTCATGTGAGTCTCCTTTTGCGTATTCAAGAACTGGGTGTCGCATCCACTTGTGGCGCCGCCGGAAATAGGCGCGGGTTCGAGCGACATCTTTCAAGATCTGAGTTTTTAAAGCTTCCGGACTTGCGAACTTCTGTTCATCGCGCAGCCGCCATAGCAATTCCACGCGGATGCGGCTCGGAGTTTCACCCGTAAGAGGACCGAGCAGAAATGTTTCAATCGACAGCTTTTCATCCTCGCCGAAAGTGGGGCGGTAACCCACGTTGGTGACGGACTCCCAACTGCGATCCTCATCCAGGTCCGAAGTGCGCGTGATGTACACGCCTGGCTTTGGCAGAACCTCGGACTGGGTGCGCAAATTCAACGTGGGGACGGTCTGCTTCGAGCCTACGCCGCGGCCGGAAACCACATCTCCCTCAAGTGCGTAAGGACGCTCCAGCAGACGCGCGGCGGGCGCGACAGCACCGGACTCGACGAGTTGACGGAGCGCGCTGCTCGAAACGCGCCCGCCGCGGCAGATCACGGCCGGCACGATCTCCGTAACGAACCCGAAACGCTTGCCCAGGCTTTCCAGCAGCTTCGTGTCCCCAGCCTGCCTATAACCGAAACGGAAATTCTCGCCCACCACAATCGCGCGAGTTCCGAGCTTGCGTACTAATACTTGCTCTACGAACTCCTCCGGGGTAAGCCGCGCCATAGCCGTGTTGAATGGAAGAATCAACACCTGCTCGATCCCCTGCTCGCGCATCAGGCTGCAACGCTGGCCCGGTAGCGTCATCAATCGCGGCGCACGGTCCGGCGCAACAACTTTGGCGGGATGCGGATCGAACGTCAGAACCGAAGGTTTCCATTGCGGCTCTTTCGCAATTTCGCGCACTCGCAGTAGAATCTGGCGGTGCGCGGCATGCACGCCATCGAAATTACCGATCGTGATTACTGACGGGCCAAAATCGGGCGGGACCTCGTCGAGGCTGCGGAAAATCCGAAAGGGCGCCGGCATCTCTATTGGGTGCCCCCGACAGTGATCTCGAGACCGTCATATGCAAGCCGGATATGCGGCGGCAGCGCGCTCTCGGTCTCTTCGTGCGGCAGGTCGTGGCAGATGTGAGTGAAATACGCGCGCCGCGGCGCCAGCCGTTCCACCGTCTGCATGGACTTCTCGACGGTCGAATGCGTCGGATGTGGTTTGTGGCGCAGAGCATCCAGAAATAGAACATCGAGACCGCCTAACTGCTCCATGGATTCGGCCGGGATGTCGCTATGGTCGGTAAGATAAGCGGCCTGGCCGAAGCGAAACCCATAGATGGATTTCCGGCCGTGCAGTAAACGGACCGGGACGAATTCCTGTCCGAACAATTCGAAGGATTTGCCGTTCAGTGTGTGCGTTTCGAGGTGTGGAACGGAAGACTCCTTCTCATCGTCATTGAAAATATACTCAAAGCACCGCTGGATGGTGCTCAAGGCGTCGGCTGAGGCAAAAATGGGAATACTCGTTCGCTGGCGGAAGTTGAACGGCCGCACATCATCGAGGCCCATAATATGGTCGGCATGGGAATGGGTAAATAACACGGCATCCAGCCGGTCCAGTTTCGCGCGCAGCACCTGGGTGCGGAAATCCGGCGTAGTATCGATGACGACGTTGTGACCTCCGTACTGGACGAGTACGGAGGGACGCAAGCGGTTGTCGCGGGGATCCATCGACATGCAGACACTACAATGACAGCCGGGGGTCGGCACGCCCACGCTGGTGCCGGAGCCCAGCACGGTGATTACCATTGGGCGGCGCCCATCAGCTCTTCTTACTTTCTTCGAGAGCCTGGACGTAACGGAAGCGCAACTCGGTCAACGAATTCTCCAGTAGCCGCTGTTCTTCCATGGTGAGATTACCCTTGGTCTTAGATTGCAGGACGGCCAGAAGGTCGATGCTGTGACGCGCCATGTCAAGATTTGGTTTCGGTCTTTCGTTTTCGGGACCGAAGTGCATCAGCCCCAGCTGAAATTCCGCCTGCGCCCGTAAAGATAGAATCAGAAATTCAAATGACGGGGGCGGCAGCGGGATGTGCTCCTCTGCGTGGGATTCGCTGTCGTCTCTCTGGGAATCTGGAATCGGCTGCTCGGCTTCACTCATCTGAACTCATATTTTACCAATACAGCCGCGGCGTAAACGAGCCCTGTACGCGCCCTATGTTACATTGATGAATTGTCCTGAGCTAGCTCCTGTTAAACCCCGATGACGGCACAAACCGCCGGTGAAAAATTCCAGTTTCTGGTCGATCTGATGGTTCGCCTGCGCGGCCCGAATGGCTGTCCATGGGACCGCGAGCAGAATTTCGACAGCATTAAGCCGTTCCTGCTCGAAGAGACATACGAAGTAATGGACGCCATCGATGCACGCAATTGGCCGGGCCTTGCTGATGAGCTGGGCGATCTGCTGCTGCAAGCGGTGTTCTTCTCGCAGATGGCATCGGAAGAAAATTTGTTTCGCATCGAGGATGCGCTCGACGCAATCAATCAGAAGCTGATTCGCCGCCACCCCCACATCTTCGGCGATGAGACCGCAGCGACCGAGGGCGACGTGCGCAAGCTCTGGAGCGAAATCAAGGCTGAGGAGAAGCGGGGGAAGGGCGAATCGGAAACGACTCTTCTAGAATCGATTCCGCGGTCGCTGCCTGCGCTGGTCGAAGCGCAACAAATTTCTTCCCGGGCGGCGCAGACCGGCTTCGATTGGGAGAACGCCGGCCAGGTTCTGGACAAGTTGCACGAGGAAGTACAGGAATTCGAAGAAGCGCGGGCGAGAGCTTCACGCGATGACCTCGAAGATGAATTAGGCGATCTTCTGTTTGTGCTAGTCAATCTAGCGCGGTTCGTCAAAGTGGACCCGGAACAGGCGCTGCGAAAAACGAACGCCAAGTTCCGGCAGCGGTTCGGCTATGTTGAGCGGAAGCTTGCCGAACGCGGCAAGTCGACGCGCGAAAGCTCCGTCGAAGAGATGGAAGCGTTGTGGCAGGAAGCGAAGAAGTGAGCGACCTCGCGACGCAGCGGCGCGCCGAGGCGGCCAGGCAAATCGCGATTCGTCCGCTCACCACACAGGCGGAGTTTCAGGACGCCGTTGAGCTTCAAAGACAGATTTGGGGCTTTAATGACATCGAGTTGCTTCCGGTACGTCTCTTTGTCGTCGCGACGAAGGTCGGCGGCCAGGCTTTGGGCGCGTTCAACGCTGAGCGGATGATCGGTTTCTGTCTCGCGATTCCGGGTTTAAAAACCAATGGAAGCTCATATCTTCACAGCCACATGCTGGGAGTTACGGCGGAATATCGCGACAGCGGCATCGGGCGGCTGCTGAAACTCAAACAGCGCGAGGATGCACTGGAGCGCTCGATCGAACTGATTGAATGGACCTTCGATCCGCTCGAAATCAAGAACGCTTATTTCAACATGGAGCGGCTGGGCGCGGTGGTGCGCCGCTACGTGCGGAATCAATACGGCACTACTACGAGCCGTCTGCATGGCGGCCTGCCCACGGACCGCTGTATTGCCGAATGGTGGATTGCGAGCCCCGGCGTGAATGCCGTCGTATCGGGCATGGCGCGTCCCGAGCGTGCCCCAATCATCGAGCGCATCAGCGTGCCTGTTGACATCGGCGCTATCCGGCAAGAGGATCCGCGGCGCGCGCGACAGATTCAGCAGGAGATCAGCGATCGCTTTGAGGAGTATTTCGAACGCGGACTTGCGGTAGTGGGGGTCGAGCGATCGGCAGAGACCGGCACATACCTTTTCGGACGCTGGGAATGAAAATCGAAAAAATAGTTCTGCGACATATTCGCATGCCGCTGGTGCATTTCTTTGAAACCAGCTTCGGCCGTACGACCGAGCGCGAAATTGTTCTGGTCGAGGTGATAAGCGGCGGTGTATCGGGCTGGGGAGAAGTCACGGCGGGCGAAGGTCCGTTCTATAACGAAGAGTGGGCCGGCTCAGCATGGGTGGTTTTACGCGATTACGCAGGGCCACGGGTATTAGGAAAATCTTTCGCAAATGCTAACGCCGCCGGACCGCTCACCGAACAGATCCGCGGACATCGCATGGCGCGCGGCGGCCTCGAAGCCGCCATTTGGGATCTCGAAGCGCGGCTGAACGGCCAGCCCCTATGGAAACAAATCGGCGGCGGAGCGCGGCATGAGATTCCGTGCGGCGTTTCCATCGGCATTCAGGAATCGGTGCCGCAATTGCTCGAAAAAATCGAGCGCGAGCTGGCAGCCGGATACCAGCGCATCAAGATGAAGATCAAACCGGGTTGGGATGTGGATGTGATCCGGGAGGTGCGGGGGCGGTTTCCATCCATCAAGCTGATGGCGGATGCGAATTCGGCCTATACGTTGCAGGATGCTGCCCATCTGAAGAAGCTGGACGATTTTTATTTAATGATGATCGAGCAGCCGCTGGCGCACGACGACATCATCGATCACGCCGAACTCCAGTCGAAATTGCAGACCCCCATCTGCCTCGACGAATGCATCCGGTCCGCGCATCATGCCGAACAGGCCATTCGCCTGCACGCGTGCGGCATTATCAATATCAAACTGGGCCGCGTAGGCGGTTTTCGAGAGGCAAAGAAGGTGCACGACGTGGCGCAAGCCGCGCACATTCCGGTGTGGTGCGGCGGCATGCTGGAAGC
>Ga0070681_10005855_pt1 | contig 11898 bp, 12 predicted proteins | sample KBSC83BmetaG_FD_65650 | JGI IMG/M metagenome (GOLD analysis project Ga0070681, IMG submission 65650) | Corn rhizosphere microbial communities from Kellogg Biological Station, Michigan, USA - KBS C8-3B metaG | ecosystem: Host-associated > Plants > Roots > Rhizosphere | place: USA: Michigan...
TGAGAGCGCTCACGGCGTACCAGACGTACGCGCCGGCGGCGATGGCCACCACCGCGAGGGCGCCGAGCGTGGCGAAGAGCATGCCGCGGCCCTTCGAGCCGTCGCTGTTGGCGGCCTTGGCCTGGAACACGGCTTGCGCGGCGTGCGCATCCGCGCGCGGCGGCGTGCCGAGCGTCGCGTTGGGATTCGCTCCCGGCGCGCCCGAAAGCGGTTGCAGCTCCAGTCCGCCGGCCGGTGCGGCGGGCCGCGCGCCGGCGGGGGCGGGATCACGCAGCGTCGGCGCGGGCGCGGCGGCGCCGGCCTCGCCCTGGCGCGCGAGCTTCTCCTGCTCCGCGCGCTTGAGCGCGTCGAGCAGCAGGCTCAAGAGCGGCCCCCGGGCGCGGGCGGATCGGGCACCACCGGCACCCGATCGCCTTCCGGCAGCTTGCCCTGCTCGAGGCGCTCGAGCTGCTTCTCGAGGTGCGGCAGCGGCGGGCGCGTGTCGTTGAAGAACTTGTCGCTCGGGGCGTAGCGCTTGTAGGCGGAGAGGTCGCCGTCGAGGCTCGCGTCGCGCACCACCACGGGCCGGATGAAGATCACCAGCTCCGACTTGGTCTCGACGTCGTTCCTCTGGCTGAAGAGGTCGCCCACCACCGGCAGGCGCGAGGCGACCGGGATGCCGGTGCGCTGGCCCTCGAAGCTGTCGATCATGAGGCCGCCCAGCACGGCGGTCTGCCCGCTCGCCACCTTGAGGACGCTTTCCATCTCGCGCGTTTGCGTGATCGGGATGGAGCTCTTCACGTTGGCCGCGGCGAGCGACGGGTTGGGGTCGAGCACGCTGCCGATGATGCGCGTCACGGTGGGGCGCACGTTGAGCGTCACCATGTCGCCGTCGCTGATCTGCGGCGAGACGTTCATGATGAAGCCCACGGGCACCACGTTCTGCGTGGTCGTGAAGGTCGTGGTCGACGTCGTCTGGTTGGTGACCGTGTCGGCCTTCACGCTGAAGTAGACCTGGTTGTCGACGACCTTGAGCACCGCGGTCTGGTTGTTCATCACCATGAGCTTCGGGCTCGACAGCACGCGCGTGCGCCCGAACGTGTCGAGGAGCTTGATGGTGGTGGTGATCGAGCCCCCGACGGCGGCGTTGGGGTTGTTGTAGTGGATCGTGAAGGCCGAGTTGGCGAGCTGGTTGGGCGTGCTCGGCAGGTCAGGCGGCACGAAGGCCTGCGTGATGGTGTAGCCCAGGCCGTTGATGGCGAGCGAGGACCAGTCGATGCCCGCCTGGTAGTTGTCGTTGAGCGTGACCTCGACCACGGTCGCCTCGATCATCACCTGCCGGCGCGAGGAGCCCGCGACCAGGTCGAGGAACTGCTGGACCTTCTCGTGCTGGCGCGAGGTGGCGCGCACCGAGACGATGCCGGTCTCCGGGTTCACGATCACCGAGGCGGCCTCGCGGAACGTGAGGCGCTGCTCGACGCTCTCGTTGGCCTGCGTCGTGGCGCTCTCGCTCGGCTGCTGCAGCGTGGTGACGCCGCCGGTGATCGCATTCGCGCGCCGCGTGGTCGTGGTGCCGCTGCCGCCGGCCGCGGCCGACTGCGCCTGCCCGCGCGAGCGCACGTAGGTCTCGGTGCTGCCCTCGGGAAGCTGCTTGTCGGTCTCGCGCAGCAGGTCCTTGATGTTGCGCTCGAGCGTCTCCCAGAACCGGTTCTTCGACGTGTTGGTGACCGTGAGGGTGGAGTTGTTGGCGCTCCCGGGGCCGCTCGCCGTGCCGCCCACCTGGCCCGAGATCACCTGGGTGGCGATGCCCACGGTCTCGCTCACGTCGCGCGTCATGTTCACGTAGTCGACGCGGTAGTTGTGCAGGTAGGGCGTATCGGGCATCACCGTGATGGTCTGGCCGTCCTGCTCCCAGCGCATGTCCACCTGGCGCGCCATGCGCGTGAGGATCTGCTTCATCGTCTGGTCCACGGCGTTGAGCGTCACCGTGCCCTCGATGCCGGGATTGATGTCGAAGTTGATCTTCGTCTCGCGCGCCATGGCGAGCAGCACGTCGCGCACCGGCTGGTTCACCACCACCACGGAATAGCGGATCTCGGGCTCGCGGGCGACCGGCGCGGGCGGCAGCGGGACGCTGCGCACGGGCTGCGGGATCACGTCCGCGCGCGAGGTCTCGGGCTCGCGATGGGCATCGGGTTGCGCGATCGGCCGCGTGCCGCAGGCGGCCAGCACCAGGGCCAGCGCCACCCCCTGCGCGGCTGCGCTGAAACGCATGCAGGAATATTCCGTAAGTATTTGTTTTATGAAAAGAACCACCGTCCCGCCATTTATATCGTTTTCGCGGGTCGAACGCAATGACAAATCCCCCGCAAGGAGGATGGGTTTTCGCTCTCGCACCAGGGCGGTGCGGGGCTCAGCGGGCGGATGCGCGGCGGGCTTCTTCGCGGACACCGTCGATCGACCGTACGAACGGCCGGAACTGGCGCAGGGCCTCGGGCAGGGCCCCGAGGGCGGCACCGGCCTCGTCGCGGTCGTGGAACCCGCCGTAGAGCACCCCCACGCGCGGCGCGTCGCCGGCGACCGGCACCAGGTACAGGCGGTCGGCGCCCAGCACCTTGCCCGCGTCGGCGAGGTAGCCCGCGAGATAGTTGCGCTCGCGCGCGTCGGTGACCATGAGCTGCACCGCGAAGCGGGCCGCGGTGGTATCGGAGAGGAGGTCGGTGCCGGCGGCGAGCCGCGCGGCGACGGTGTCGGCGGCCGGGCTCGCTCCGGGGCCATCGCGGGCGGGTGCCGCGGCGGCGGCGGCCGCGGGTGCGCTGGACATGGCCGCCACGGGGACCGCGCTGGCGGGGGCATTCGCGCCGGAGGCGATGGGCGCGCCGGCGGGAGAGGCGGCGCCCGGCAGGGCGGTGGCGGGCGGCAGCGCGGCCACGGCCGGCGACGTGGCCGGGGCGGGGAGGAACTGGGCGACCATGAGGCCGCCGGCCACCGCGCCCACCACGAGCGCCAGGCTCACCGCGGCGGCCATGCGGCGCGGCGAGGCGCGGCGGTTGACGATGATCTGCGTGTCGCTGATCGCGGCGCGCGCGTGGTCCGCGCTCACCGTGTGGGTGCCCGAGGCGAAGGCGGCGAGCAGCGTCTTGTCGGCGTAGATGTTGATGCGGCGCGTGAGGCCCTCGGAGGCCTCGGCGATGAGGCGCAGGGCCTCGGCGCCGAAGAGGTCCGGGCCGTGGTAGCCGGCCGCGCGCAGGCGGAAATTCACGTAGTCGCGCACGTCGCGCGGCGGGAGCGGCGCCAGGTCGAAGCTGTGGGTGATGCGCTCCTTCAGCTGGCGCATGTGCGGCAGCGCCAGGTGCTGGTCGAGCTCGGGCTGGCCGAAGAGCACGATCTGCAGCAGCTTCTCCTTGCCGGTCTCGAGGTTGGAGAGCAGGCGGATCTCCTCGAGGGTCGCGAGCGGCATGGCGTGCGCCTCGTCGATCAGCGCCACGACCTGGCGGCCGCCGGCGTGGATCTCGATCAGCCGCTCCTGCAGCGCGCGCACGAGCTGCGTCGTGTTGGAGCCCGCGGTCTCGATGTTGAGGTCGCTCGCGATGGCGGCGAGCATCTCGTCGCGCGTGAGGCTCGGCACCGCGAGGTAGATCATCTCGACCGTGTCGGGCAGGCGCTCCATCAGCACGCGGCAGAGCATGGTCTTGCCGCTGCCCACCTCGCCGGTGACCTTCACCATCCCCTCGCCCGCGGTGATGGCGTACATCAAGGCCTCGAGGGTGGCGCCCCGGTTGGCGCCCGAGAAGAAGAACTCGGTGTGCGGCGTGATGCGGAACGGCGCCTCGCGCAGACCGAAGTGTTCGAGATACATCGTCATGTGGTCAACGGGCCGGCGGCGTTTGTTGTCGTTCTTGGTCAGCCCCGCGCCTCGCCCGGATCGGAGGGCCCCATCTTAGCACCCGACCGGCCCGCCGCTTCCAGCCGTCCGTAGAGGGTGGTGCGCGAGACGCCCAGCAGCTTCGCCGCCTGGGACATGTTGCCGTTGGCGATGGCGAGCGCCGCGTCGAGGTAGGCCTGTTCCACCCCCCGCAGCACGTTGTCCAGGCTGAAGGGCGCCCCCGACAGGAGCTCGGCGCGGGCGCGCTCCACCGGGTCGGCGGGGCGCGCGAGCTCGGCGGCCGGGGCGAGCTCGGGCTCGAGCTCGGCCTCGCCCACGGTATAGCCCGCGTACTTGGTGGTGAGGCGGATCACGATGTTGCGCAGCTCCCGGACGTTGCCCGGGAATCCGTAGCCGAGCCAGCGGGCGCGCGCCCGGGGGTCGAGCTCGAAGGGCGCGGCCCCCGTCTTGGCGGCGTAGATCGCGCGGTAGTGGTCGAGCAGCCGCAGGCGGTCCTCGCCCAGCTCGCGCAGCGCCGGCACGTCCAGCTCGAAGACCGAGAGGCGGTGGTAGAGGTCGGAGCGGAAGCGACCGGCGCGCACTTCCTCGCGCAGGTCGCGGTTGGTGGCGGCCACGACGCGGGCGCGCGACACGCGCGTCTGCGTCTCGCCCACCCGCTGGTACTCGCCGTTCTCCAGCACGCGCAGCAGCTTCGCCTGCAGGTCGCCGGGCAGCTCGCCGATCTCGTCCAGGAAGAGCGTGCCCTCGCCGGCGTCCTCGAAATAGCCCGATTTCGCCTGCTGCGCCCCGGTGAAGGCGCCCTTCGCGTAGCCGAAGAGCGTGGGCTCGACCAGCGAGGGCGAGATGGCCGCGCAGTTGAGCGCGAGGAAGGGCTCGCGCGAGCGCGCCGAAAGGTGGTGCAGCGCCGAGGCCACGCGCTCCTTGCCGCTGCCCGACTCGCCCTCGATCAGCGCCGGGAAGGACGAGGCCGCGTAGAGGTCGATTTGGCTGCGCAGCCGGCGCAGCGGCGGGCTGTCGCCGATCAGCGTGAAGGCCTCGCGCGCCTCGCCGCCGCGCCGTTCCAGGTCGGTCGATTCGAGCGCGCGCTTGAGCGCCTTCCTCAGCACGTCGGGCTCGCAGGGCTTGGGCACGAAGTCGGCGGCCCCGAGGGCGCGCGCGCGCCGGGCGTTGGATTCCTCGTTCTGGCCGGTGAGCACGACGATGCGCACCTGGGGGGCGTGGGCGAGCAGGTCGCCGATCAGCTTGAAGCCCTCGTTGGGCAGGTGGGCCACCGGCGGCAGCCCCAGGTCGATCAGCGCCACGTCGGGGCGCAGCCCCTCGCGCAGCACCGCGACCGCCGAGGCGCGGTCCTCGGCGCGCGCCACGTCGTAGTCGCGCGCGAGGGCGAAGGAGAGGCTTTCGCCGATCAGCGCGTCGTCGTCCACCAGCAGCAGGCGCGGCTTGGTCACGTCGCGCTCCCCGCGAGTTGATCCGCACGGCACGGCACGCCGCGATTATAGGGGAGGGAGCGCGGGCAAAGCTGCTAAAATATGCTTCCCTCCCGCCCCGATTTCCCGCGTGCCCGAAGAGATCCTGGTCGACGTCCAGTCGGTGAACTTCTCCTATGGCGAGCGCCCGGTCCTCAAGGGCGTCACCATGCGGGTGCCGCGCGGCACGATGGTCGCCATCATGGGGGCCTCCGGCAGCGGCAAGACCACCCTGCTGCGCCTCATCGGCGGCCAGCTCCTCGCCACCGGGGGAGCCGTCCGCGTCGCGGGCGAGGACCTGCGCGGGCTGGACGCCGCCGGGCTCTACCGCCTGCGCCGGCGCACCGGGATGCTGTTCCAGTTCGGCGCCCTCTTCACCGACCTCACCGTGTACGACAACGTCGCGTTCCCGCTGCGCGAGCACACGCGCCTGCCCGAGGCCATGATCCGCGACCTGGTGCTGATGAAGCTCGAGGCGGTCGGCATGCGCGGGGCCCAGGCGCTCATGCCCTCGGAGCTCTCGGGCGGGATGGCGCGGCGCGTGGCGCTCGCGCGCGCCGTGGTGCTCGATCCCCTGCTCGTGATGTACGACGAGCCCTTCGCGGGCCTGGACCCGATCGCCATGGCGGTGATCGGCGAGCTCATGAGGAAGCTCAACGACGCGCTGGGCGCCACGTCGATCGTGGTGTCGCACGACGTCGAGGAGTCGCTGCAGATCGTGGACTACGTCTACCTCATCGCCGACGGCGTGATCGTCGCCGAGGGCACGCCCGCCGAGATCCGCCGCTCGCAGGTGCCCTACGTGCGCCAGTTCGTGCAGGGCGAGCACGAGGGGCCGGTGCCGTTCCACTATCCCGCCCGTCCCTACGCCGAGGACGTGCGCCTCGCCGGAGCCGGCCATGCTTGAGCGGCTGCGCCGCCCGGTCGCGAGCCTCGGCCACCGCGTGATCGAGGGCGTGTGGCGCGTGGGCACCATGGCGCGCTTCTTCACGCTCGTGCTGCGCTCCTCGCTCACCAGCGTGCAGCGCTTCCGCCTCGTGATGCGCGAGGTCTACTTCACCGGCGTGCTCTCGCTCGTGATCATCATCGTCTCGGGCCTCTTCGTGGGCATGGTGCTGGGGCTGCAGGGCTTCGAGACGCTGCAGAAGTACGGCGCCACCGAGTCGATCGGCGTGCTGGTGGCGCTCTCGCTCGTGCGCGAGCTGGGCCCGGTGGTCTCCGCGCTCCTCTTCGCCTCGCGCGCGGGCTCGGCCATCACCGCCGAGATCGGCCTGATGAAGGTGACCGAGCAGCTCGCCGCCATGGACATGATGGCCGTCTCGCCGATGGCGCGCGTGATCGCGCCGCGCTTCTGGGCGGGCGTGATCTCGATGCCGCTGCTCTCGGCGCTCTTCGCCGCCATGGGCGTCTTCGGCGGCTATATCGTGGGCGTGGTGGTGATCGGCGTCGACAACGGCGCCTTCTGGTCGCAGATGCAGGCCGCGGTGGACTTCCGGTATGATGTATTGAACGGTGTCGTGAAGAGTTTCGTGTTCGGCATCGCCGTCACCGTCATCGCGACCTTCGAGGGTTACGACGCGCCGCCGACCGCCGAGGGCGTGTCGCGCGCGACGACCCGCACCGTGGTGAGCTCCGCGCTCACCATCCTCGCCCTGGACCTCGTCCTCACCTCCTTCATGCTGCGCGGCGGGGGCGGCTGAGGCGCCACCGACGCTGGGAAGAACACGATGGAAAGAACGACGATCGATCTTTGGTTCGGAGCCTTCGTCACCGCGGGCTTCGCGGCCCTGCTGGTGCTGGCCCTCAAGGTGGGCAACCTGGGCGCCGAGCGCGCGACCGAGACCTACAAGGTCGAGGCGCGCTTCGACAACATCGGCGGCCTCAAGGTGCGCGCCCCGGTGAAGAGCGCCGGCGTGCTGGTCGGCCGCGTGGACAACATCCACTTCGACAACGCGCGCTACCAGGCCAACGTCATCCTCGCGCTGGACAAGCGCTACAAGTTCCCCAAGGACACCACCGCCTCGATCCTCACCTCGGGCCTGCTGGGCGAGACCTACGTGGGCCTGGACGCGGGCGGCGACGACCAGACGCTCGTGGCCAACGACCGCATCGCCATCACGCAGTCGGCCGTGGTGCTGGAGAAGCTGATCGGGCAGTTCCTCTTCAGCAAGGCGCAGGAGGAGCCCGCGGCCGCCGCCCCGTCCGCGGGGGCCGCCGCCGCGCCCGCCAAGCTGCCCGAGGCGCCCGGCACCGCGGGCGCCCGGAAGAAATAGCGCGCGGAACCGCCGCGCGCGCCGCCGGGTCGAACCGCTTCCGCCCTCATCCCACAGGAAATCCCATGCTGCGCATCCTCGCCACATTGCTCGCGGCTCTCGTGCCGCTCACCGCGCTCGCCCAGGAAGCGCCCGACGCGCTCGTCCGCCGCATCGGCGAGGAAGTGCTCGCGGTGGTGAAGACGGACAAGGACGTCCAGGCCGGAAACTCGCAGAAGGTCGTTGCGCTGGCCGAGGAGAAGGTGCTCCCGCACTTCGACTTCACCCGCATGACGCGCCTCGCCGTCGGCCGCAACTGGCAGCAGGCCACGCCCGAGCAGCGCGAGGCGCTCACCAAGGAGTTCCGCACGCTGCTGGTGCGCACCTACTCGAACTCGATCTCGCAGTACCGCAACCAGAAGTTCGTGGTGTCGCCGATGCGCGCCGACGCCGCCGACAAGGACGTCGTGGTGCACAGCGCGGTGATGCAGGACAACGGCCCGCAGATCCCGATCGACTACCGCATGGAGAAGGAAGGCAGCGACTGGAAGGTGTACGACGTGGTGATCGACGGCGCCTCGCTCGTGACCACCTACCGCGGCTCGTTCAACGACCAGATCCAGAAAGGCGGCATCGACGGGCTCGTGAAGACGCTGCGCGAGCGCAACGCCGCCCCGCCGGCGCCGCCGGCCAAGGCCGCCGGCAAGTGAACGACCGCGGCGCCGCCGAGGTGCTGAGCCTCACGGGGGCGCTCGACTTCGAGAGCCTCCCGGCGGTGCTCGCCGAGAGCGAGCAGTACGCCGCCCGCGCGGACCTCCCGCCCCGCCTCACCATCGATTTCTCCCGCATCACGGGCGTGGACTCCTCGGCGGTGGCGCTGCTGCTCGAGTGGCGCCGCGTGGCGCTCGCGCGCGGCAAGCAGCTCGCCTTCGTGAACCTCCCCCCCAACCTCCTCGCGCTGGCCGAGCTCTACGGCGTGGCGGAGCTGATCCAGCCCCACAGCACCGCCCCCGCCGCGTGATGGCGCGCCCCGCGGTCGAGGCGCGCGCGGTCCACAAGCGCTACGGCGCGGTGCGCGCGCTGGCGGGCGTGTCGCTCGAGGTGGCCGAGGGCGAGTTCTTCGCGCTCCTCGGGCCCAACGGCGCCGGCAAGACCACGCTGATCTCGGCGCTGGGCGGCCTCGCGATCCCCGATGCCGGCACGCTCGCGGTGATGGGCCACGACGTGCGCGCCGACTACCGCTCGGCGCGGCGCGCGGTGGGAATAGTCCCGCAGGAGATCGTCTTCGACCCTTTCTTCACCGTGCGCGAGACGCTCGAGATCCAGTCGGGCTACTTCGGCCTGCGCGCCAACGGCAAGTGGATCGACGAGCTGCTCGAGCGCCTCGGCCTCGCCGCCAAGGCGCGCGCCAACATGCGCTCGCTCTCGGGCGGCATGAAGCGGCGCGTGATGGTGGCGCAGGCGCTGGTGCACCGCCCGCCCGTGATCGTGCTGGACGAGCCCACCGCGGGCGTGGACGTGGAGCTGCGCCAGGCGCTGTGGAGCTTCGTGCGCTCGCTCAACGCCGCGGGCCACACCATCGTGCTCACCACGCACTACCTCGAGGAAGCGCAGCAGCTGTGCACGCGCATCGCGATGATGAAGGAAGGCCGCATCGTGGCGCTCGACTCCACCGCGCGCCTGCTCGCCGCCTTCTCCGAGCGCGTGCTGCGCGTGAAGCTCGCTTCCGGGGAGCTGCCGCCGCTCCTCGCCGCCCGGGCCACGCGCGATGCCGCGGGCGCATGGCGCATCCCGGTGGTCGATCCCGCGCACATCGAGGAGTCGCTCGCGCGCCTGCGCGAGGCGGGTGCCGCGATCGAGGGCCTGGAGGTCGCCGAGCCCGAGCTGGAGGAAGTGTTCGTGAAGATCATGGGCCGCGACGAGCCCCTGCCGGCCTTCCCGCCGTGAGCGGTTTCCGCACGCTCCTCGGCAAGGAGGTGCTGCGCTTCTGGAAGGTGAGCTTCCAGACCGTCGCCGCCCCCGTGCTCTCGGCGCTGCTCTATCTCTGGGTATTCGGGCAGGCGCTCACCGGGCGCGTGGAGGTCTTTCCCGGCGTGAGCTACATCGAGTTCCTGATCCCGGGGCTCGCGATGATGGCGATGCTGCAGAACGCGTTCGCCAACAGCTCGTCGTCGCTGATCCAGTCCAAGGTCACGGGCAACATCGTGTTCATCCTGCTGCCGCCGCTCGGCCCCGCCGAGATCTTCGGTGCGTACCTGCTGGCGGCGATGGTGCGCGCGCTGGTGGTGGGCGTGGGCGTCTTCGCGGCTTCGCTCTGGCTCGTGCCCGTGCCGCTCGACCACCCGCTCTGGGCGCTCGCCTTCGCGCTGGTGGGCTCGGCGCTGCTCGGCGTGCTCGGCATCGTCGCGGGCCTCTGGGCGGAGAAGTTCGACCAGATCGCGGCGTTCCAGAACTTCGTGGTGCTGCCGCTCACCTTCCTCGCCGGCGTCTTCTATTCGGTGCATTCGCTGCCGCCCTTCTGGCGCGAGGTGTCGCGCTTCAATCCGTTCTTCTACGCCGTCGACGGCTTCCGCTACGGCTTCTTCGGCCAGTCCGACGTCGCGCCCTGGGCGAGCCTCGCGTTTGCGACCGCCGCCTTGGCTGCCCTATCATGGTTGACCCTGCACCTCCTCGCCCGGGGCTGGAAGCTCCGGCACTAGCCCTGGCCATGGTCGAACCCGGTTCCATCGAAGCGTCCATCCGCGCGGGCCTGCCCGTGACCCACCTCGAGGTGCGCGGCGACGGCGCGCATTTCGAGGCCGTCGTGGTGAGCCCCGACTTCGCGGGCCTCACCCGCGTGCGCCGCCACCAGCTCGTGTACGCGGCGCTCGGCGATCGCATGCGCGAGGAGATCCACGCGCTGTCCATGCAGACCCTTTCCCCGGACGAGTGGGCCGCGCGCTGAGCCAATCCGGTCCGCCCCGCGGGCCTTGACGACCATGCAGAAACTCTCCATCCACGGCGGCACGCCGCTCTCGGGCGAAGTCCGCGTCGCCGGCGCGAAGAACGCGGCGCTGCCCATCCTCACGGCGGCGCTGCTCACGTCGGCGCCGGTGCGCCTCACCAACGTGCCGGACCTGAACGACGTGGCGACCATGGTGAAGCTCCTCGAGCGCATGGGCGTGAAGGCGCGGCGCTCCGCGCACGCCGTGGAGCTCGACGCCTCGAGCCTCACCGAGCCCTTCGCGCCCTACGAGCTGGTGAAGACGATGCGCGCCTCGATCCTCGCGCTCGGCCCGCTCACGGCGCGCTTCGGCGAGGCGCGCGTGTCGCTGCCCGGGGGCTGCCAGATCGGCCAGCGCCCCGTCGACCTGCACATCAAGGGCCTCGAGGCGATGGGGGCGTCGATCGCCATCGAGGAGGGCTACATCCACGCGAAGGCGGCGCGGCTGCGCGGCGCGCGCATCTTCATGGACACCGTCACCGTCACCGGCACCGAGAACCTCATGATGGCCGCGTGCCTCGCCGAGGGCGAGACGGTGCTGGAGAACGCCGCGCGCGAGCCCGAGGTGGTCGACCTCGCGAGGTGCCTCATCGCCATGGGCGCCCGGATCCGCGGCCACGGCGGCGACGTGATCGTGGTCGAGGGCGTGAAGGAGCTCGCCGGCGCCGACCACGCCGTGATGCCGGACCGCATCGAGGCCGCGACCTTCCTCGTGGCCGTGGCCGCCACGCGCGGCACGGTGACGCTCACCGAGGCGCCCGTCGCGAGCCTGGACGCGGTGGCCGACAAGCTGCGCGAGGCGGGCGCGCGCGTCGAGGTGGACGGCACGACGGTGCGCCTCGCCATGCCCTCGCGCCCCAAGGCGGTCTCGATCCGCACCGCTCCCTACCCCGGCTTCCCCACCGACATGCAGGCCCAGTTCATCGCGTTGAACGCCGTGGCCGAGGGCACCGCGTTCGTGACCGAGACCATCTTCGAGAACCGCTTCATGCACGTGCAGGAGCTGCGCCGCCTGGGCGCGCAGATCGAGATCGAGGGCAACACGGCGCTGGTGCACGGCGTCGAGCACCTCACCGGGGCGATGGTGATGGCGACCGACCTGCGCGCCTCGGCGAGCCTGGTGATCGCGGGGCTGGTCGCCCACGGCGCAACGGTGATCGACCGCATCTACCACCTCGACCGCGGCTACGAGCACATCGAGTCGCGCCTGGGGGTCCTGGGCGCGCGCATCGCGCGGGTATCCTGACCGCCATGGCCATCACGCTGGCACTCGCCAAGGGCCGCATCCTCGAGGAAGCGGTGCCGCTCCTCGAGCGCGCGGGCATCCGCCCG
>Ga0070681_10005856_pt1 | contig 11896 bp, 5 predicted proteins | sample KBSC83BmetaG_FD_65650 | JGI IMG/M metagenome (GOLD analysis project Ga0070681, IMG submission 65650) | Corn rhizosphere microbial communities from Kellogg Biological Station, Michigan, USA - KBS C8-3B metaG | ecosystem: Host-associated > Plants > Roots > Rhizosphere | place: USA: Michigan...
CCGCGCGACGCGGCGCTGCACGAGCTCCTCGGCACGGCGATGACGGCGGACGTGCCGCGTCTCGCGCGGCGCATCGCGCAGCTTGCACGCGACCCCACGGGCGATGCCGCGCGTGCACGGCTTCGCGAGGCGATCGCGGCGTCGGCGGCAAAAGTCGCGGCGCGCCGCGCCGCGATGCCGCGTGTCGACTATCCGCCGGCGCTGCCGGTGTCGCAGCGCGCCGAGGAGATCGCCGCGGCGATCCGCGCGCACGCGGTCGTCATCGTCAGCGGCGAGACCGGGTCCGGCAAGACCACGCAGCTCCCCAAGATCTGCCTCGACGCCGGGCGCGGCATTCGCGGCCTGATCGGCCACACGCAGCCGCGGCGGATCGCGGCGCGCGCGGTCGCCGAGCGCATCGCATCGGAGCTTCACTCCGCGGTCGGCGAGGCGGTCGGCTTCAAGGTGCGCTTCACCGACCACACGCGGCCGGACGCCTACGTCAAGCTGATGACCGACGGCATCCTGCTCGCCGAGACGCAGTCCGACCGCTCGCTCGCGCAGTACGACACGATCATCGTCGACGAGGCGCACGAGCGCAGCCTCAACATCGATTTCCTGCTCGGCTTCCTCAGGGGCCTCGTCGAGCGCCGCGACGACCTGCGCGTCGTCATCACCTCGGCGACCCTCGACGCGACACGCTTCGCCGCGCATTTCGCGCGCAATGGCACGCCGGCACCGGTGATCGAGGTGTCGGGACGCATGTATCCGGTGGAGATCCGCCATCGCGCGACGGCCGGCGCGGGCGACGAGGCCGACGACGAGGCGCCGCTCGAGGAGGCGATCGTCGACGCCGCGGAAGCGCTGTGGCGCGAGGGGCCGGGCGACATCCTCGCGTTCCTGCCCGGCGAGCGCGAGATCCGCGAGACGGCCGACATCGCCCGCCGCGCGCTGGCGCGCAAGCCGTATGCCGCTGCCGTCGAGGTGCTGCCGCTCTACGCGCGCCTGTCGGTCGCCGAGCAGCGCCGCGTGTTCGCCGCGTCGTCGGGCCGCCGCCTCGTGCTCGCCACCAACGTCGCCGAGACGTCGCTGACGGTGCCCGGCGTGCGCTATGTGATCGACACCGGGCTCGCGCGGATCAAGCGCTACTCGCCGCGCAACCGCACGACGCTGCTCGCCATCGAGAAGGTCTCGCGCGCGTCGGCGAACCAGCGCGCGGGGCGCTGCGGGCGCGTGCAGGACGGCATCTGCGTGCGCCTCTACGACGAGGACGATTTCCGCGCGCGACCCGCGTTCACCGATCCCGAGGTCCTGCGGAGCTCGCTCGCGTCGGTCATCCTGCGCGCGGCCGCGCTCGATCTCGGCCCGGTCGAGGCGTTCCCGTTCGTCGACGCGCCGGGCACGCGCGCGATCGCCGACGGCTACGCGTTGTTGCAGGAGCTGGGCGCAATCGACGGCGAGCGCGTGCTGACGCCGCAGGGCCGCGAGCTCGCGCGGCTGCCGCTCGACCCGCGCATCGGCCGCATCCTGTTCGCCGCGCGCGACGCGGGATGTCTCGCCGAGGCGCTGGTCATCGCGAGCGCGCTCGCGGTGCCCGACCCGCTCGAGCGGCCGCACGATCGCCGCGCCGCGGCGGACCAGGCTCACCTGCGCTTTCGTGACGCGCAGAGCGACTTCCTCACGCTCGTCGCGCTGTGGGAGTTCTTTGGCGACCTTATGGGGCAGGGGCATGCGCCGGCGGGCCGCCCCGCCGCGCAACCCTCCGAGGGCGGCGCGCGGGCAACGCGTACCGGTGCGAAATTGACCCATCGTCAACGCGTCGACGCCTGCCGCGCGCAGTTCGTATCCTGGCTGCGGCTCGTCGAATGGCGCGACGTGCACGCGCAGCTCGTCGCGCAATTGCAGGAGGCGGGCTGGGCGTGGCCGGCGTCGCTGCCCGCGAAGATCGACGCGCGCCGCTACGCCGACCTCCACCGCGCGCTGCTGACGGGCCTCCTGTCCAACGTCGGCTTTCGCGGCGAGGACGGCGACGGCTACGCCGGCGCGCGCGGCATTCGCTTCGCGCTGCATCCGTCGTCCACGCTCGCCAAGTCGCGCCCGAAGTGGGTGCTGGCGGCCGAGCTCACCGAGACCACGCGACTTTACGCGCGCTGCGCGGCGAAGATCGAGCCCGAGTGGATCGAGGCGGTGGCCGGCGAGCGCGTCGCGCGCGAGCATTTCGACGCGCATTGGGACGTGCGCCGCGGCGAGGTCGTCGCGTACGAGCGCGTGACGCTCTATGGCCTCACGCTGGTCGCGCGCCGGCCGGTGAGCTTCGGGCCGATCGATCCCGCGGCCGCGCACGCGGTATTCGTCCGCGAGGCGCTGGCCGGCGACGACTTGGGCGCCGACGCGCCGTTCCTCGCGCACAACCGCGCGCTCGTGGCCGACGTGGCGCTCCTGGAGCACAAGACGCGCCGCCAGGACGTGCTGGTCGACGCGGAGGCGCAGGCGGCGTTCTACGCGGCGCGCGTGCCGGCGCACATCCACTCGCGCGTCGCGCTCGAGCGCTGGCGCAAGGAAGCCGAGGCGCGCAACCCGGCGCTCCTGCGGATGACGCGCGAGTCGCTGATGCTGCACGCCGCCGCCGCGGTCACCGAGGAGCAATACCCGTCGTCGCTCGCGGTGGCGGGCACCGCGCTGCCCTTGCGCTATCGCTTCGCGCCGGGACATCCGCTCGACGGCCTGACGCTCGCCGTGCCGCTCGCGCTCCTCAACCAGGTCGACGACGCCGTGCTGTCGTGGCTCGTTCCCGGGATGCTGCGCGAGAAGCTCACGCTCGTGCTGAAGGCGCTGCCGAAGGCGGTGCGCAACCGCCTGATGCCGGTGGCCGAGCACGTGACGGCGTTCCTCGCGAGCGAGCCCCCGCGCGCGCGGCATCTTTACGATGCACTGCGCGACTGGCTGCGGGCGACGCTCGGCGTCACCGTCGAGCGCGCGACGCTCGACGCGATCGAGCTGCCCGCGCACCTGCGCGTCAACGTCGACGTCGCCGACGCCGACGGCCACGAGCTCGCGAGCGGGCGCGACCTCGCGGCGCTGCGCCGCAGGCTCGGCGAGGCGGCGCGGATGTCGTTCGCGAGCGCCGACGCGACGTTCGAGCGCGCCGACGTCACGCGCTGGGACTTCGGCGCGCTGCCGGCGTCGCTCGCCGTGGTGCGCGAGGGCGCGCGCGTCACCGGCTATCCGGCGCTCGTCGACCACGGCGATCGCGTGTCGCTGGCGCTGCTCGACACCGAGCCCGCGGCGGCGAAGGCGACGCGGCGCGGCGTCGTGCGCCTCATCGCGCTCGCGCTGAAGGACGCGCTGGCGCGCCAGGCCAAGGCACCGCCGGGCTTCAACACGTCGGCGCTGGCGCTGCGCGCCGCGATCCCCGCCGACGCGCTGCTGGCCGATGCGCTCGCGGCGATCGCGGATCGCGCGTTCGTCGGCGACGATGCGTTGCCGCGCGATGCCGACGCGTTCGCCGCGCAGGTGGCGCGGGCGCGCACGCGGCTCCCTGCGGTCGCCGGGCATGTGTTCCGCCTGCTCGGCGAGATTGCCGCCGCATGGACGGCGCTTGCGCGCAGGCTCGCGGCGCTGCCGCCGGCGCGCGCGCGGCTCGCCGCGGAGATTCGTGCCCAGCGCGACGCGCTGGTGCACCCGGGCTTCCTCGCCGCCACGCCCTGGGCGCACTTGACCGAGATCCCGCGCTACCTGGCCGCACTCGACCGGCGGCTCGCCAAGCACGACGAGCGGCCGGACCGGGACGCGAAGCATGGCGCGCTCGTCGCCGACTGGCGGCGACGCCATGACGAGCGTGTCGCCGCCGACCGCAAGGCCGGCCGCGACGACCCCCGCCTGGACGATTTCCGCTGGCTGGTCGAGGAGCTCAAGGTGTCGCTCTTCGCCCAGGAGCTCAAGACGCCGTTCCCGGTGTCGCAGAAGCGTGTCGAAAAGGCATGGGCGGCGCTTGGCGCCGGCTGAAACGCTTCCGGCCCCCGGGTGCGCGTGCTAGAGTAAATTGGCACCTTTGTGCGCCAAGCTCATGACGCTTGGGACGATTCGCGTCCCCATGGCGATCGTGCGCACGGCAGCGCAAGGGACTGCTGCTTCGACGCGACTCCGATGAACGCCACTTCGCATGCCAACACGAAACGCGCGGCTGTGAAAACGCAACTACCGCGGGAGCTGGCCAAGGCGCTGAACGATTGCCGCGACCTTGCCATCCACCGCCTGCAGCTCACGTTCGCGGCGATGTTCGACCGCATCGGCGACGTGCTGATGGAGCGCGCCAGCAATTCGGATATCCGCGCCGAGCAGTCGCTCTACCTCGACGCGCGCGGTGCGTTGAAGACCGAGCGCGCCGCGCTGATGGGCGATTTCGAGAAACGCCTGCGCCGCCGCATCGACGACCGCATCCTCGGCCGCGAGGAGCGCCAGGAGTTCGCGAGCACCGACCTCGACCCGTCCAAGCTCACGCTGGTCGACACCTCCGCGATGGACGAGTCGGTGCTGACCGGCAACATCACGCGCATCGTCGAGAACGCCTGCCATGACGAGCTCGCCGAGTTCAACCGCTTCGTCGGCCACCTGATCGGCCGGCCAGGGCTCGAGACCGACGCCAACCCGATGGCGCCGCAGACGATCGTCGACGCGTTCGCCGATGCGCTGAAGGACCTCAAGGCCGAGCGCTCGATCAAGTTCCAGATCCTCAAGGAGCTGAACCAGGCGGCGCTCGGCGACATCGCGACGATCTACGCCGACTTGAACAAGCACCTCGTCAACCTGAAGGTCGTGCCGGCCACGATGCCGCGCGGCCGCGCCGTCAATCGCGGCAGCGCCGCCGACCGCGCACGCGCGCAGCAGCCGCAAGTGCCGCCAGCGCCCGATGCGCCCGCGCGGCCGCCGGCCCCGCCGGCGGCGGGCCCCGAGGTCGACATGATGGCGCTGTACCGGCGGCTCTTCGGCGGCGGCGCGGCCGCGGCGATGGCGCCGCGCGGTGCGCCGCCCGCGCCGCAGGCCTTGTCGGGCGGCGGCGGCTTCGCCGACACGCCCGACGGCGCGTTGCCGTCGATCGATGCCGGAATGATGGTCGCGCAGGCGGCGGCTGCCAACGCGGCCGCGAACGCCAGCGCGGGAGCGCCGGCGTTCGCGCCGATGCCGATGACCGCCTCGGGCTACGTGCCGGGCGCGCCGATCATCTCCACGCCGTCGCTGCACGAGGGCCTGACGCGCCTGCAGGCCGGGCAGGTCGGCTTCGAGGTCGACGGCACGAGCGTCGCGTTCGCCGGCATCCCGCAGGGGCTGCACAACGTCCTTCGCGACCTGCAGGAATCGCCGCTCGGCCACCGCGCCAACCAGCTCGAGTCGATGACGATCGAGATGGTGGCGATGCTGTTCGATTTCATCTTCGACACGCGCGACCTGCCCGACGGCATCAAGGCGCTGCTCGCGCGGCTGCAGATCCCGGTCCTCAAGGCCGCGATGCTCGACGGCGCGTTCTTCGCGAAGAAGACGCACCCCGCGCGGCTCCTCGTCAACGCGCTCGCGCAGGCCGGGCTCGGCTGGTCGCCGGTGTCGGGGCAGGACGACCCGCTCTACCGCAAGCTCGACCAGATCGTCCACCGGATCCTCGACGGCTTCGACAACGACCTGTCGATCTTCGACGAGCTGCGCAACGACCTCGAGTCGTTCCTCGCCGCGGAAGAGGCGGCGGCCGAAGCGAACATCGCGAGCTCGGCGGTGGAGATCGACTTGCGCGACCGCCACCACATCGCCGAGCAGGTGGCGCGCAGCGAGGTCGAGCATCGCATCGAGCGCACGCCCGTGCCGAATTTCCTGGCGGCGTTCCTGCGCGAGCGCTGGCTCGCCGCGCTGACGCACGTCTACATCAAGGACGGCGAGTCGAGCGAGGCATGGGGCTCCGGGATCCGCACGCTCGAAGAGCTCACGTGGAGCGTGCAGCCGAAGCGCACCACCGAGGACCGCAAGGAGCTCGTCGCGCTGCTGCCGTCGCTGTTGAAGCGGATGAATGCCGCGACCGGCACCGCGCCGTGGCCGCAGGAGGAGCGCGAGGCGTTCATGTCGAACCTCGTCGAGGCCCACGCGGCGGCCGTCAAGCCGTCGCTCGCCACGGCCGAGTCGCCGATCGCCGCGATCGCCGAGCAGGCGAAGCTGCAGGCCGAGGTGGCCAGGGCGGCCGGCGACGAGCGCACCGCGCAGAAGGCACGCGCGCTTGCCGTGGCGATGGAGCTCGCGACGCCGATGCCCGAGCCGGAGGCGCCCGAAGTCGTCGACGACGATTACCTCGAGATCGCGCGGAGCCTCGAGCGTGGCGTGTGGATCGAGTTCGAGGACGAGGGCGGCCAGCTCGCGTTCGCCAAGCTCGCGTGGGTGAGCCCGCTGCGCGGCACGTACCTCTTCACCAATCGCCAGGGCCAGAAGGCGCTGTCGATGACCGCCGAGGAGCTCGCCGACCGCTTCCGCGCCGACACCGCGCGCCTCGTCGAGGCCGAGCCGCTGATCGACCGCGCGTTCACGAGCGTGCTGGGGCAGCTCGAGGACAAGATGATCGATCGCGCCGCGTGAGCGCGCAGGGCCGCCCCAAGCGCGAACGAGCCCCGAAGCGCGCAGCGCGGAGGGAAGTCCAGTGAGCGCGCAGGGCCGCCCCAAGCGCGAACAAGCCCCGAAGCGCGCAGCGCGGAGGGAAGTCCAGTGAGCGCGCAGGGCCGCCCCAAGCGCGAACGAGCCCCGAAGCGCGCAGCGCGGAGGGAAGTCCAGTGAGCGCGCAGGGCCGCCCCAAGCACGAACAAGCCCCGCCGCGCGCAGACGTGCGCGGCCGCTGGTTCGAGGACCTCTCGCATGGCCAGCCGTTCACGTCGTCGCTCACCATCACCGAAACGCACCTCGTCACGGGCGCGGGGCTCATCGGTGACTTCAACCCGCTGCACGTCGACGACGCCTTCGCGCGCGCCTCGCGCTACGGCTCGCGGATCCTGCACGGCGTCGTCACCGGTGCGCTGATGGGCGGGCCGATCGGCATGATCTTCCACGGCACCGCAATCGCGTACCTCGAGCACGCGACGCGCTTCCTCGCGCCGGTGCGCATCGGCGACACGGTGGCGACGACGTGGACGGTCACCGAGCTGGTGCCGAAGCCCGCGCACGGCTGCGGGATCGTGACGCTGGCGGCGCGCGCCATCAACCAGGACGGCGTCGCCGTCGCCGAAGGCAGCGGCAAGGTGATGGTGGCGTCGCGCGCGGCATCGCGCGCGTAACGGCGCGCACCAGGGCCGCGGACGCTCAGCGCGCCTGCCGCATCCCCGTCGCGTCGATCAGCACGCGCTTCGCCTCGGCGTCGGCCTCGAGCGCGCGCGCGAAGGCGGGTCCGTCGAGATAGCTGACCGTCTGGCCGAATGCCTGCATGCCGGCCTCGAACCGGGCGTCGCGCACGCCGGCCGCGCATCCGCCGCCGAGCGCGCGCGCGACGTCGGCGGGCAGGTTCCTCGGGGCGATGACGCCGGCATTGGTGGTCGCAAGGACGTCCAATCCCTGCTCGCGCGCGGTCGGCACGTTCGGCAGCGCGGCGAGCCGTGCGGGCGCGAGCGCCGCGAGGATGCGAAAGCCCTGCGCACGCGCGACCTCGACGGTGAGCACCGCGGCATCGAGATCACCCGACTTGAGCGAGAGTGCGACCGGCGGATCGCCGCGGTAAGGCACGCCGAGCACGTCGACGTGCGCGGCGCGCATGAGCTCCAGCATCGCGAAATGCGGCGCGGTGCCGATACCGCCGAAGCCGAACTTGACGCCCTGCGGCGATTTGGCGCGGGCGACGAGCGCGCCCACCGAATCGATCGCGCTGCCGGCGGGCACGACGAGCACGTACGAGTAGGCGAACACCTGGCACACCGGCTCGAAGCTCGCGAGGTCGTACGCGATCTTCGCGAGCGCCGGCTGCACGGTCAGCGGGCCGTTCGGCGCGAACGCCAGCGTGTAGCCGTCGGGTTGCGCCGCCGCGACGACCTGCAGGCCGATGACGCCGGAGCCGCCGTCGCGATTGACGACGACGACCGGCGTGTGGAGCATCGCCGCCAGCGATTCGGCGAACTTGCGCGCGACGACGTCGACGGTGCCGCCCGCCGGAAACGGCACGACGAGCTGGATCGGGCGATCGGGAAACGCCGCGCGCGCCGGCGCGGCGAGCGCGAGGATGGCGATGCACGCCGCGAAGAGCGCAACGCGGCGCACGGCATGTCGACCAGGCATCGGGGCGGCTCCCGTGGGCAATGGTCCGGCGATTCTAGCGCCCGGCCAGCGCCCTCGCGCATTCGCCGACCAGCGCCGGGCCGCGGTAGACGAGGCCGGTGTAGAGCTGCACCAGCGTCGCGCCGGCGTCGAGCTTGGCGCGCGCGTCGTCGCCCGAGAGGATGCCGCCGACGCCGATGATCGGCAGCGCGCCGTCGAGCGCGCGCGCCAGCGTGCGGATCACCTCGTTGGAGCGCGCGAAGAGCGGCCTTCCCGACAGCCCGCCGGCCTCGTCGGCGTGCGCAAGGCCCGCGACGGCGTCGCGCGCGATCGTCGTGTTGGTGGCGATCACCGCGTCGACATGGTGCGCGACCAGCGTGCGCGCCACGGCGGCGATCGCGGCGTCGTCGAGGTCCGGCGCGATCTTGACGGCCAGCGGCACGCGCCGGCCGTGGCGGTCGGTGAGCCGCGTGCGCGCCTCGCCGATCGTCGTCAGCAGCGCGTCGAGCGCCGCGTCGGATTGCAGGTCGCGCAGCCCCCTGGTGTTCGGCGAGCTCACGTTGATGGTGACGTAGTGCGCGAGCGGGTACACGGCCGCGAGGCCGGCAATGTAGTCGTCGGCGGCGCGGTCGTTGGGCGTGTCGAAGTTGCGGCCGATGTTGATGCCGAGGATGCCGCCGTAGCCGGCGCGGGCGACGTTCGCGCACAGCGCGTCGACACCGCCGTTATTGAAGCCGAGGCGATTGATCAGCGCGTCGCGCGCGGGAATCCGCCACATCCGCGGACGCGGGTTGCCGGGTTGCGCGCGCGGGGTCACGGTGCCGACCTCGATGAAGCCGAATCCGAGCGTGGCGAGGCCGGCCAGGTGCGCGGCGTTCTTGTCGAGGCCGGCGGCGAGGCCGACGCGGTTGGGAAACGCGAGTCCCATCGCCTCGATGGACGGCGCGTGCGGCATCCGCGCGCGCGGAGCGACGCCGGCGCGCGCGGCGACGTCGAGCGCGCCGAGCGACAGCGCGTGCGCGCGCTCCGGGTCGAGCGCGAAGAGGAGGGGCCGTGCGAGCGCGTAGAGCATGGTCGAGTGTTGCGAAGGGCGCGCGCGTGAAGCGCCGCGATCGAGGCCACGAGCGCGTCGCGCATCGCAGTGAAGTCGGCTCGCGGGCGGCGCGCGATGATAACATCGTCGCCGATGCGATTTCGTGATCGATGGGCCGTCGTCGTGGCGGCGCTCGCGATGATGGTGACGGTGCCGGCGGCTATGGCCGGCGGCACCGCCGGTGCGGCGAACGCCCCGCCCGGGCACTATGCGACCCGCGCCGACGTGCGCGCGTTCGCGCGCGAGGCGTCGCAGGCCACCGGCATTCCCGTCGCGACGATCGAGCGCACGCTCGGCACGGCGCGCTACCAGGCGGCGATCGTCGCGCTGATGGACAAGCCGCTCCTGGCGCCGCCCAAGTGGTTCGAATACGCGCCGTCGTTCCTCGACCCGGCGCGCGTCGCCGCCGGCGTCGCGTTCTTCGACGCCAACGCCGCGACGCTCGCACGCGCCGAGGCGTTGTACGGCGTGCCCGCCGGCATCATCGTCGCGATCGTCGGCGTCGAAACCTACTGGGGGCGCATCACCGGCCGCTATCGCGTGCTCGACGCGCTCGCGACGCTCGCGTTCGACTATCCGCGCCGCGCGCCGTTCTTCCGCGGCGAGCTCACCGAGTTCCTCGCGCTCACGCACGAGGAGAAGCTCGCGCCGGGCTCGGTGCTGGGCTCGTTCGCGGGCGCCACCGGCCTGCCGCAGTTCATGCCGGGCAGCTACCGGCGCTACGCGATCGACTTCGACGGCGACGGCCGCATCGACCTGTGGACGAACGCCGCCGACACGATCGGCAGCGTCGCCAATTTCCTCGCGCGCCACGACTGGGCGCGCGGCCAGCCGGTGCTCCTGCCCGCGTCCATCGACGCGGCGAATCGCGCCGCGCTCGACGCGCGCCTCGACGGCGGCCTGAGCGAGCGTCGGGCGCTCGATGCATGGCGGCAGGACGGGCTCGCGGTGGCGTCGCTGCCGGCCGATCTCGCGCCCGATCCGGTCGGCGTGCTGGCGCTCGAGGAGGGCGCCGATGCGACGAGCCTGTGGCTCGCCTGCAACAACTTCTACGTGATCACGCGCTACAACCGCAGCCGGCTCTATGCAGCCGCGGTGTGGAAGCTCGCCGCGGCGATCGACGTCGCGCGCCGCGATGTCGTCATCCCCGCGAAAGCGGGGATCCAGCCTTGACGTAAGAATGGGTGATGCAGCGATCCCGTCGTGACGCCACGACGGGATCGGGGATGCGCAGCGCGCTACGACTGGATCCCCGCCTTCTCGTGATGACGTGGCGCGCTACGACTGGATCCCCGCTTTCGCGGGGATGACGGATCGCGAGGCCAGCACGTGAGCGACCAGCGCGCGCGTCGACGCATCGGTGGCCGCGGGCAATGCGGCGCCGGTGGTGAGCGCCGCGGCGATCGGCTGCGCGAGCGACTTGCCGAGCTCGACGCCGAACTGGTCGAACGAGTTGATGCCGTAGAGGCATCCCTCGACGAAGGTGCGGTGCTCCCACAGCGCGATCAGGGCCCCCAGATGCCGCGCGTCGACGCGCGGCATCATCACCACGGTCGAGGGGCGGTTGCCGGGGCAGCGGTGCGCGGCGTCGCCGTCGCGCCCCTGCATCAGCGCCTGCGCCTGCGCGAGCGCGTTGGCGACCAGCAGCGACTGGCGCTCGCCCGCCCCGGCCGTCGCGTCGTGCGCGGCGTCGACGGCGACGACGAACTCCACCGGCACCGGGTGCGTGCCCTGGTGCAGCCACTGGAAATACGCGTGCTGGCCGTCGGTGCCGGCGCCGCCCCACAGCGACGCCTCGGTCGCGCCGTCGACCGGCGCGCCGTCGCGCGTCACGCTCTTGCCGTTGCTCTCCATCGTCAGCTGCTGCAGGTACGACGGCAACAATGACAACGCGCGCGCATACGGCACGACGAGGCGTTGCTGTGCACCATACGCGCGCACGTTGAACCAGTCGCAAAGCCCCATCAGCGCGGGCAGGTTGCGGGCGAGCGGCGCCGTCGCGAAATGCGCGTCCAGCGCCGCGGCACCGGCGAGGAGCGCATCGAATGCCGCAGGCCCGCAGGCGATCGCGATCGGCAGGCCGACCGCCGACCAAAGCGAATAGCGGCCGCCGACCCAGTCCCACATCGGCAGGATCGCGTCGGCGTCGACGCCGAACGACTTCGCGGCGTCGACGTTCGCCGTGACGCCGATGAAATGCCCGCGCGTGTCCGCGCCCGGCATCGCCGCGCGCAGCCACGCGCGGAGCGCCGAGGCATTGGCGAGCGTCTCCTGCGTCGTGAAGGTCTTCGACTCGACGATGGCGAGCGTGGTCGCCGGATCGCAGCCGGCGAGCGCGCGGTCGAGCTCGTCGGGATCGACGTTCGACACGAAGCGCACCGGCACCGGCGGCGGTGACGCCGGATTCGCGAGCGCGTCGACGCACAGCCGCGGCCCGAGGTCGCTGCCGCCGATGCCGATGGCGATGACGTGGCGGATCGGCGCGCCGGTCGCGCCGCGTCGCGTGCCGTCGCGGAGCGATGTCGCGAGCGCGGCGATGCGCGCGCGGGTCGCGCGCAC
>Ga0070681_10005857_pt1 | contig 11895 bp, 10 predicted proteins | sample KBSC83BmetaG_FD_65650 | JGI IMG/M metagenome (GOLD analysis project Ga0070681, IMG submission 65650) | Corn rhizosphere microbial communities from Kellogg Biological Station, Michigan, USA - KBS C8-3B metaG | ecosystem: Host-associated > Plants > Roots > Rhizosphere | place: USA: Michigan...
CAGGCGATTACGATTGCCAACGCTCCAGATTTCTACCGGCTGACGTGGAATCCCCTGGTCCTGACTATCAACGGACTGCACTATCTGGACCGCGCGGGAACGAGTACTGCGGTCCTCCTGGTGTTAACAGTCATCGCTTACGGCGCTCAACCTGATTGGAGACAAGTGAAGGCGACCGGGTTGCTGGAGTTGGCGTGCGTCTGGTTCATCGCGGGCTTATTCATCACGATCGCGGTTCCAGTTCGATCGAGCCTGTACTCGGTATTTCCGTCAGTCGCCGCCGCGATGGCGTACGCCACGGTGTTCGACACTCTGCGGCGCGAGCCGCAGCGTGCGAGCGGAGATCGATGGGTCCTGGTGGTCTATGCGTCGGTCCTGTTTCTGATTCCGGTGTACGGAATCCGCAACGATCGATGGGTCGAGCCGGCGCGCGTCTCCACTCGCGCGATGAACGTGGTCCGCTCCTTGCCTGCCGCCGTCGCCGACACTTCAACGATCGTCTTTGACGATGAGCCGGTCAGGTTTTCCAACTTCGCGACGTCCCTGGGCGGAGTCGAAGCTCCGGCTCTCAAGCTGTTCACGGGCCGTGAACTGCACGGCTACGTTGCCGCACCCGGAGTAACAATCTCGAGCCTTCAGTCGGGATCGTTTGCCTTGCGGCTAACGCACGGCCAAGTGTCCTGGGAATGAAAATGCGCGGGCATCGTTGCTGATTTAGTTGCTGGCGATCAGCCGGATTCGCCCGCTGCTGTGTCGACAGGTTTCGCGTGTGCGGATCTCGTCGGCGCCGCGGCCATGTGTCATTCGGTACCGTTGTTGCACTCGACGCGGGGCGGTTGAGAATGGCTCCGCATCAGCACGGCGCCAGCGAAAACGCGCCGACCCTCCAGAATTTCGCGGCTCTGTTTGCGACGTGGGTCCCGCTGCTGTTCGGTTGCTGGCTGATCTTCGTCGCCACCTTCTCCAAGCCCGAGCTGATAGTGGGATCGGTGGTGGCCTTACTCGGTGGCGTCGCCCTCTGTGTTATCGAACGCGCCGACGACTCTCACTTCCGGCCGCGGCTCCGAAATTGGGCCGAAGTCATCTGGGTCCCGTGGCTCGTTGTCCGAGGGACCTACGAAATCCTCGTCGTGTCGATTCGGGACCTGTTCGGGGGAAAGAAAGCCGTTTCAGCATTTCGCATCACACGCTTCGATGCCGGGGAGAGCGGCGACGTTCACGATACCGGCCGTCGAGTGCTCGCCGTGCTGTACACGACCACGACGCCGAATACCATCGTGCTCGGCATCAACAGTTCCGAACGTGTGCTGGTGTTTCACGAAATCGATCACAGCGCCGTCTCGATGATGACCAGGAATCTCGGAGCGATCGCGCCGTGAACTTCTGGACCGCGGCGTCGATCGGAATGCTGGCGGCGTTGATCCCCTGCGGCTGGCTGGCGCTGACCGGCACGGTCGAGAAGCGCCTGGTAGGAATGGAGACCGCGGGCGTTGTCTGCACCCTGGAGCTGATGCTGCTCGTGATGGCGTTCAACCGACCGCCAATGATGGACCTGCCGCTCACGCTCGCGCTGCTGTCGTTCGGCGCAGGCATGCTGTTCGCCAACATGCTGGCAAGACATCTGTGATGCTCCCGCACGTTCTCGTCTGCGTCGCTGTCGTGCTGACGCTGCTCTCGACGTGGCTGATGCTGCGCATGAAGGACGAGTATCAGATGATGCACTTCATGTCGGTGCCCGCATCGATTGCGGCGGCGTTCATCACCGCGGCGATCATCATCCAGCAGGGCTGGAAAGCGGAATCGTTCAAAGCGATGTTCATCACACTGGTACTCATCGCGATGAACGCGGCCGTGACCCACGCCAGCGCGCGCGCGTTTCGCATCCGGCAAGTCAGGGACAAATGGCGCCCCGCGGAAGGGCAGGAGGTGCCGCTCCTCGGCGGCGACGAGATGCTGCCGGTCGGGCGCGGCGCGCAGCGGTGATGCAGACCCTGGCGTTCACGATCCTCGTCTTCGTCGCCATCGCCGCGCCCGGCGTAGTGCTCACGCGCGAGCCGCTGAAGCAATGCATCGCCCTCAGCTTCTACGGGCTGCTGTTCGCGGTCTTGTTCTTCGTCTTTCACGCGCCGGACGTGGCACTCTCGCAGATGACGGCTGGTGCGGTGATCCTGCCGGCGATCCTGTTGCTCGCGCTCGTCCGGATGCAGCATCGCGACAGGAGTCGCAAAGTGGAGCGGCAGTGATAAGGGCGTGGCTCCGCAGCTGGCTGTTCCTGCCGGCCGCCATCGGGATGGCCGGTCTCCTCTGGTGGGCGTATCGCGCTCTCCCGCAAGTTGGCGACTCTCGCAGCCTCTACGGCGACTACATCGCCACCAACGCGGTCGGTGAGCGGCACGCGACCGATACAGTGAATGCCGTCACCTACGACTACCGCGGCATCGACACCCTCGGGGAAGAGTTCATTCTTTTTGCTTCGGTGATCGGCGTCCTGCTGCTGTTTCGGCGTCAGCCTGGGCACCCTGCTGACACGAGCGAAGCCCATGAGGACGAGCAAATCGAGGAGACGATTCCGCCGACCGACACGATTCGGGTGACGATGCAAGGCATGGTCGCGGTGATGGTGGTGTTCGGCATGTACATAGCGAGCCACGGTCAGCTGACGCCAGGCGGCGGATTTCAGGGTGGCGTCATCCTGGCGACTGCTGCGCTCGTTGTGTACTTGGGTGGCCGGGTCGACACGTTCAAACGTGCGGTGTCGCATCCGCTGACGGAAATCGCCGAAGCGCTCGGCGCCGGCGGCTACGCGCTGATCGGCGCTTCGGCCTTCATCGTGGGCGCCGCCTTCCTGACCAATTGGCTGCCGCTCGGCCAGACCGGCCAGCTGATCTCGTCGGGGACAATCCTGTTGATTAGCCTCGCCGTCGGTCTCGAGGTGACCGGCGGCTTCGCGCTGTTGATGCACGCGTACCTCGAAGAGGTCATCAAACAAGAAGGCGGCGAGTGATGGGGCATTTCATGTATGGCGTCGCGGCCTGGGTGTTTCTCTGGGGGCTGTACGGGATCGTGAGCAGCCGCAACCTCGTGCACCAGTGCGTCTCGCTCGCGATTCTGCAGACGTCCACTTACGTGCTGTTGCTCGGGATCGGATACCGCACCGGTGGCACGGCCCCGGTGTTCGCCGATATCCCTGTCGGCACGCTCGTCGTCGATCCGATCGTCCAGTCGCTGATGCTGACCGATGTGGTGGTGGAAGTGACCGTGCTGGCCCTGCTGATTGCGATGGTGGTGAAGGCGAACGAGCTCGCGGGAACGGTGGATCCTGAAGAGTTACGGGTCCTGACCGGATGATCCGGGCGCTCGTGCCGTTGCCCGTCGTCGTGCCGATGATCGCGGCGGCGCTCGTTTCGGCCATCCGCCCATTCGTGCCGCGCTGGACCGCCGCGGCACTCTTCACCCTCGGCGCCGCATTCAACGTGTGGTGCACGGCCATGCTGTTCGCCGCGACAACCCACGCGCCGCTCGTCTACTGGTTCGGCAACTGGTGGCCCCGCGGCATTCTCGCGGTCGGCGAGTGCTTCGTGATCGCGCCACTGCCCGCCCTTGTCGCGCTGCTCGTCTCGACGCTCACGCTGTTCGCGAGCATCCAGTCGTGGCAGCTGAAGCCAGCCGCCAGCCATCTCGAGCCGCTCATGCTGCTCTTCATGGCAGCGATGTGCGGCTTCGTCTATGCCGGCGACCTCTTCAACCTGTTCGTCTGGTTCGAGCTGATGTCGGCCTCGGCGTTCGCTCTGTGCGGCCTCAAAACCGCGGAGCCGGCGCCGCTACAGGGCGCGTTCAACTTCGGGCTGACGAATTCTGTCGGCGCATTCTTCATCATCACGGGACTGGCGCTCGTGTACGCGCGTACGGGCGCTTTGAACATGGCCCAAATCGGTGCCACGTTGACCGCGAAAGCCGACTCGCTGGTTCTTGTGTCGTTCCTCCTGATGACCGTGGGCTACATGGTGAAGGGCGCTATCGTGCCCTTTCACCTCTGGCTGGCCGACGCGCACGCCGTGGCGCCAACACCGGTGTGCGTCCTGTTCTCAGGTGTGATGGTGGAGCTTGGCATCTACGCGGTCGCCCGCCTTTATTGGGCGATGTTCGAGGGGTCGCTCGCGACATACGGCGACGGCCTGCGTGCCATCTATGTGTCGCTCGGAACCGTCACCGCGATCGTGGGTGGCCTCATGTGTTTCGCGGAGCATCATCTCAAGCGGCTGCTCGCGTATTCGACCATTTGTCACGCCGGCCTGATGTTGATTGCGGTCGGCTTGTTCGATTCAGCCGCCCTCGGTGGATTTCTGCTCTACGTGGTCGGTCATGGTCTGGTAAAAGGCGGCCTGTTTGCCAGCGCAGGCATCGTGCTGCATAGGCTGCAGTTCGTGGGCGAGCCGAAACTGCATGGGCGCGGACGCGGTCTCGTCTGGACGCCTGTGCTGTTTATGGCCGGAGCGGCCGGCCTCGCCGCGGTGCCCGGCTTTCTCCTCGAGACCGGCGAGTCGATGATGATTCGCGCGGCCACGCCGTTCCATTTCGGCTGGATCCGGTGGATCTTCTTTTTCGGGAGCGTCTCAACCGGCGCCGCAATCCTGCGTTTCAGCTTCCGCACGTTCTTCGGCTGGGGCGCTCCCTCACCGGCTGACGCCGCGTCTCGTGTCGACGAGAAGCAGGAGACCGTCGAGGAAGGACGCAAGGTGCCGGCCTGCATGTTCGTGCCGGCCGCGTTGATGATTGGGCTCGCTGCGATGCTGACGTTCATCCCGTCGCTGAGTGAAGTCGCCGATTCGGCGGGCCATCGCTTCGCGGACCGGCCCGCGTACATCGCGACGGTCATGCATGGCGCGGCCCTCGAGATGTCACAGTTTCAGGCGTTGCCGTCCCAAGGCGGAGGCACGATCCGCAGTACGCTCGCGGGCGCAGCCGCCGTCCTGCTCGCGCTCGCAACCGTGTGGCGACGGCAATCGCACCTGAGCGGCGTGCTCGAGCACTTGGAATGCGGCGTCCCGGTTCTGCGGCATTGGCAAAGCGGACATGCCGGCGACTACGTGCTCTGGCTCACGGTCGGAACGACCGTGATTGGCGGCTGCTTCGTCCTGCTCCTGCATTGAATGCGCCGCCGAGTGAACTACGTCTGTAGCGAGATGAGGCTGCCGACTCGCGCTGTGTGGTTTTCGAAACTTGCGCCCACGAATCGACGCTCGGTGTTCCATCTGGTACAGGACCGGGACGCATCTCGAGGATCACGTCACTCAGGATCCGGGTTGTTTCTTCGTCACCCAGATCCAAGCGCACACTGGCGAGCGAGTGTCCTGGCCGCAGTTGCTCGAGGAGCAGCGTCCCGGCAGCATGATCAAGCAGCCGAACGACGCCAGTTCCGCCGAACGAATCCAGTACCTGTCCTGAACCCCACTCGTCATGGCCATTCGCCACGACCTTGACGACAACCGGCTGCTTGCCACGACGACCCAGGACAACAATCGAGCTCTTCGTTTCAATCGCACGCTCGGGAGTGACGTCCCACACTCGAAGTTGTTCCCGCAGCCTTCGTTGGAGAGTCCCGCGGAGAGTCCCGTAGCGTCGACTCATGAGCACGCCTTGAAGAATCGTTCCTTCGTGCGAGGCCATTACGCCAAGGTTCACGTTTGTCCTGATTGTACGGGCTGACTGCAGGCAACCTCGACGGTTTGACGACCTCGTGATGTTCCGGCCGCGGCAGGCTGGGTACCTGAATCCGAAAGATTTCCAGCGGCGTGTTCCTAAGGAACGTGCCCCGCGTTGGGGCCTCAGAAACTCGTTCCGGTTCGATCCATCTATACGAGGTGAAACGCTGTGCGAACCATTTTTCGAGGCGTGCCGTTGGCCTTCCTCCTGACGTTTGCGTTCGGGAGTTCGGCGTGGGCGCAGGACGAGACCACGATCGCTGGCTCCATTACGACACGCTCCGACGGCCTTGCGGTCGACGCTGCCGTCGTGACGATCGTGGGTACCAGCGTGACGACGACGAGCGATGCGGAGGGACGATATACGGTGCACGTGCCGCAGTCAGCGGCGAGTCGAGAGCGGATTCAACTCAGAATTGATGCGCTTGGGCTTCCACCCAAGGTTGTCGACGTGGCGCTCGACAAGCCCGAGCTGACCGTGGATGTTGCGCTCACGCTGAACTTCACCGAGCAGCTGACGGTCGGGTCTCGCGTCGCCGGTGCAGAGGAGGAGAAAGCGGTTCCCGTAGACGTCATCAGCCACGAGCAGATCGCCGCAAGCGGATACGCGGAAACCGCACAGCTCATCGAGTCGCTGACACCGTCATTCAACTTTCCGCGACCCACGATCACCGACGGCACCGACACTGTTCGACCGGCAACGCTGCGGGGCCTCGGGCCCGATCAGGTGCTCGTGCTCGTGAACGGCAAGCGGCGCCATCAAAGTTCGCTCGTGCATCTGAACAGCAGTATCGGCCGCGGCTCGACGAGCGTCGATCTCAATGCGATTCCAGTGTCAGCGATCGACCACATCGAGGTGCTTCGTGACGGAGCCGCTGCGCAGTACGGCTCCGATGCGATCGCGGGGGTGTTGAACCTGGTGCTCAAAGGCGGCGTGTCGGCCCCTGACCTGACCTCGAATTTCGGTCTCGCGATTGGATCGTTCGCGGGGAACAGCTGCGCGCCGAATGGACTCAATTGCACGACCGGCGATGAGATCGATTTCCGCGACGGCGCGCTCGCCGATGCTGGCGGGTCGTGGGGCATCGCCGCCGGAAAAGGGAGCGTGACCGTTGCCGCTGAGTACCGGCATCACAACGAGACGAACCGAGCGTCGTTCGATCCACGCGACCAGATCGTTGCCGGCGACGCCGGCCACAATGCGGTGGCCGAGCCGAACCATCGCTGGGGCGACCCGGACACGCGTGATGCGATGACCTTTGTGAATGCCAACATTCCCATCAATCAGTCGGCGACGCGGTTTCTCTACGCCTTCGGCGGCTACAGTCGCCGCAACTCCAGCAGCGCCGGCTTCTACCGGCGCGCACTCGACGCCAGGAACCTGCCGCAAGTCTACCCTCAGGGATTCCTGCCGTTGATCGAACCGACCGTTCAGGATGCATCCGGCGCGGTGGGTATCCGCGGCGTGCGCGGGCTGTGGAGCTATGACTTCAGCGGGGAATTCGGGCACAACGCGTTCGCGTTCTCGGTCGGCAATTCGTTGAACGTATCGCTCGGTGCGGCATCGCCCGTCAAAACCACATTCGACGCGGGCTCGCTGGCGCTGAATCAGTTCGTTGGCAATGCTGACGTCAGCCGCGCCGTCCCGGTCAGCGGCTTTTCAGGACCATTGAACGTGGCGTTTGGCGCAGAGTATCGCCGTGAGAACTATCAGATTCGTGCCGGCGAGGCCGATTCGTACCGGGACGGGGGCGCGGCGAACCAGTTCGGTGATCACGCGGCGATCGGCGCGCAGGTATTTCCCGGATTCCGTCCGTCGAACGAAGTGAACGCCTCGCGCAACAACGGCGCTGGATATGTAGATATCGAAGGCGACGTCCGCCACTGGCTTCGGCTTGGCGCGGCCGCGCGCGCGGAGCACTACGACGACTTCGGCGGTACGCTCGACGGAAAGCTGACCGGACGCGTGCGGCCGAACCAGTACTTTCTGGTGCGCGGGGCCGTAAGCACCGGTTTCCGGGCGCCCTCGCTCGGACAGTCATACTTTTCATCGACCGCCACGAACTTCCTGAATCTTGGCCAGGGACTCGTGCCGGTGGAGTCGCTGACCCTGCCCGTCAACTCGGCGGCCGCGCAGGTCCTCGGCGCCGTGCCGCTCAAACCTGAAAATTCCCGCAACGCCAGCGGCGGCATCGTCCTGACACCGATCAATCCACTCGAAGTCGCCGTCGACTACTACCACATCGACATCGACGATCGGATCGTCTTGTCGGGCAACTTCACTGCGGCGCCGATTGCGGTTCTGCTCGCCCCGTTTGGTGCCAACAGCGCACGGTTTTTCACCAACGCGATCGACACGCGTACCAACGGTGTCGACGTCACGGGCGGCTATCAGATCAACCTCCATCAGGCCGGCGACGTGCACCTCAGGGCTGGCTACAACAACACACGCACGAAGATCGTGGGCACGGTCGCGACGCCGCCGCAGCTTGCCGCGTACTCATCGGTCCTGTTCGACCGCATCGAGCAGCGCCGGATCGAGTGCGGACAACCTCACGACAGTCTGCGGCTGGGAGGCAACTGGGCGCGAAAGCGCGCTGGCCTGGATCTCAACGTCGAGCGCTTCGGGACATTCTGCAGCGTTGAATCGGCCAATCCCGCGGACGATCAGTTGTACGGGGCGAAGTGGCTGACCGATGTCGAAGGCTCGTATCGCGTGGGCGGCTACCGACTCGCGATCGGCGCACAGAATGTTTTCAATGTCTTCCCTGATCGCAACGCGACGGTCAATTCGTTCAACGGTATCGAGACGTTCCCCCGGCACTCGCCGTTCGGGATGAACGGCCGGGCGGTGTACGCGCGGATAGGATATGCGTTCAGATGATTCGTGTGTCTGCGCAGGATTGAAGATCGTGAGTGAGGTCCGGCGTCGCCGGATTTTTCGCGTGTGAATCGCAGGATTCGCTGAACTGAAATCCTTCTGTCCAAATAACTTATCGTTTCGTTTGCGCCCGATGGTTGAATCAATGTCCGGAGCGGCTCCTTATCTGCATTTCAATATAAGACCTCGCAGATATAGACTCGTCCGCGAAGATACGGTAGAGTTGGTGACCCCCGGACAGGCACAGATGAACGATACCAGCCGGCGTTCTGCGAACGAATCGACCGCGCCGATGTGTCCCCATTGCGGCACAGAGCGCGGCGTCCCCACGGGGATTATGGTGGGAGACGGGAAGCAAACGATTACCTACCGATGCCCGGGATGCGCTCAGACGTGGCAGGTGAGCACCGCGCAAGGGCCCTTTAAGCCTTTAACCTAGATCTGTTTCGCCCCACCCGAATATCGGCACAGAGCGCACTCAGACGGCGAAGTGCTGGTGTGAAGTCGTCAATGAAGCGAGGATGTCGCTCAAGTTCCATCTGGGCGATGCCGTTGCCGCCGCGGCTGCCTCTATCCTTTGATTGGCCGTTGCGCTGCGTGATCGATTCCAGTTTTCCCGGAATCGAGTGCGTTGAATCGTCACGCCTTTGATCGAGCCGGCTGACACCAAGTGCAGTAGAAGCTCCGGCGCTGACGCTGGCCATGGACGCGTCTGCTGACTGGCCTGCCGCAGTGCGGACATGAACGGCGACCGTAGATCTCGAGGTTCTTCCGTAATGCGAACTGCCGCCGTAACTCGAGAAAGCGGAAGGAAAACGTCCGCGCGTCATGGACGATCGCACGACGCGCCTGCGGACTGAGCTCGGCGACTGTGGCCAAGGGACTCGTGCCGGTGCGAAACAACACTTCGTTCTTGATGATGTTGCCGACACCGGCAAAGACCGATTGGTCGAGCAGCACATCGCCAATCTGGGCGTCGGGAAATCGGCGCATCCGCGCCAACGCCTGCCGTGCGCTCCACGTCGGAGAAAGCACATCTGCCGTGAAATCGTATTTGGCGCGCGCGCAGTCGCTCTCGATGAATTTGATCGACGCGCTCCAGATTGTGAGGCAGCCGTTTCGAAACGTGAGCCCCAGGCGGGGCGGACCGCTCCGGCGGTAGTCGCCGGTGACCGACTGACCATGGACGGCGGCCGCGAACGTTCCCCATAGCAGGAAATGCACTCGGACGGCAAACACATCGAGCTGAAAGACCAGATGTTTGCCCCACGCAAAAATGTCCTTCACGCGTTTCCCACGTAACCGTTCGATCCCAACCTTGCTGTTGCCGGAGACGCTTTGGATTCGCTGGCCAACGAATGGACGTAGCTGCTCGGCAGCGAGGTGAATGGAGGGCCCTTCCATGTACCCGTCCCCAGACGCAAGGTACGAGAATCTCCGAGGCGCGACAGACCGAGCGCGGGCGCGTCATCCGCGCCCGCGTCTGATTATTTCTTGCGTTCGGGTGCCGTTCGCTCGCGCGCTGGCGGCGCGGTGTTCGGCGTGTTTCCGCCAACCGTTGGATTGATCTCGAGCGCGTTCACGACATCCCGCACATTCTCGGTCGACTTGGCCATATCGTTGATTTGTGCCTTTTCGGCCTCGTTACGGACTTCTCCCTTGATCGTCACGACACCGTTGTTGACGTCGAAGTTGATGCTGCGATCCGCGAGTGCCCGATCGTTGTTGACTTTGGCGTTCAACTCCTTGCGGATCGCGTTGTCCATGTCGTCGGCGGTCTTCTCGTCGACCCCTTTGACGGTCAGCTCATTCGCGACCCGCCCACTCGTGCCGACGGCTCGCTGCGCGATTTCCTCCGCACGTGACTTCTCGGCAGAATTGTCGACAGCACCCTTCAGATGGACGACCTTGTTGCTGCGGTCATAGTCGACGTTGACGTCGGGCATTGACGCGCTTTTCAGGTCCCGTTCGATTTGGTCTTTCGGATCAGGTCCGCGATTGCAGGCGCCGAGCGATGCCGTCATCAGCAGCGCCAGGCAGATCGGTAGGATTCCACGTACTTTCATGCTCAACCTCCGGCTATTTCAGAGCAAAAGCCGGGCCTGCGGGCATCGGCCGCGTTAGGCATTGAGACCGGACGCAACTGGAACGGTCGGGCCGAGCACGCCAACGTGTGTGCCGCGGCCTTCACGAAAGCAGAGGCGATGTCGGCCGCTGCGTTGACCGTCGCAGTAAGCAGCTGCGACGTTCCAGCGCAACGTGACATACGCCGTTCAGGTAGAAGCTCAGATCCCAGAGACGAGTCTCGGCAATTCACTGGTGACGTTGGGGCGCGTGTGTTGCAGTAGTGATGAATCGCGTGCCCGTGCACACGTTCAGGGCAAGCTAATCGGCTGACTGGTCGACGAGCATTCATCCCAAGCAGCTGGATCCCACAATCACTCGCACGTGAGCGCCTCCACGGGATCGACAGCCGCCGCGCGCCGCGACGGCGCCCAACACGCGATGAATGTGACCGCAAGGAACAACAGACCCGCAGTGGCGATCGCGAGCGGATCCGTCGGAGCAACTCCGTAGAGAAACGACTGCAGCACGCGTGCGACAGACAGTGCACCGATCACACCCACGACGAGGCCGCCAGCGACGAGGCGGAAGCCTTCGCCGATGACGAGATTGTGAATGTCACGGTGGTGCGCGCCAATCGCGGCGCGGATCGCGATTTCACGCCGCCGCGAAGCCACTGACAGCGCCAGCACTCCGTACACGCCGACGACCGTCAGAACGGTCCCTACGATGGAGAAGCCGATCAGGAGCTGACTGGCAAAGATGCGCGACGCGATCGAATCGGATCGAATCTCATCGAGCGTCTTGACTTTCTCCACAGCGGCCGTCGGATCCACTGTGTGTAGTTCGCTGCGCACCGCCGCGATAACCGTGCGCGGGTCCCCAGCCGTCCGGACGACCAGATCCTTTGAGAACGCCGACGCCTGCCAGAGCGAAAGGTACACCTCCGGCCTTGGCGCCTGCGTCAGGTCACCCGTCCGAGCGTTCGCGACAATGCCCACGATTTCCGTCCCGGGCTGCTCGCGCGTACCTTGCCAATAGTGCTTGCCGATTGCCTGACTCCCCGCGAAGTACTTCTGCGCGAACGCCTGGTTGACGATGGCTACCGGCGTCGCCTTCCGATCATCCGTGTCACGAAAGTCGCGTCCGTCGAGAATGGCCATTCCCATCAGCGAGAAGTACCCGGGCGTGACGGATCGCAGCGGCTGTGCGACCCGATCGCTCGGCTTCATGATGGGGTGATCTTCG
>Ga0070681_10005861_pt1 | contig 11895 bp, 10 predicted proteins | sample KBSC83BmetaG_FD_65650 | JGI IMG/M metagenome (GOLD analysis project Ga0070681, IMG submission 65650) | Corn rhizosphere microbial communities from Kellogg Biological Station, Michigan, USA - KBS C8-3B metaG | ecosystem: Host-associated > Plants > Roots > Rhizosphere | place: USA: Michigan...
CCGCATCTCCGCGGCGCGCCTCCTCGACAGGCGGACGCCTGCCTTCCTCGCTCCTCAAAGCCGAGTCCATCCATGGACTCTCCCCGCGTGCGTCCGCGCACCACGAATCTGCGAACAGACTGAGCCGGTGACGCCTGTGCTGAATAGATCAGAGCATCCCTAGCGCTGCTGCGCCAGCGCCCATGCCACATGCTCGCGCACGACCGCCGAAGGGTGATCGGCGCGGGCGTTGAGGGCCTCGATCGCCGCCGCTGACCTCGGCGCATTGCCCAGCGCCACCGCGATATTGCGCAGCCAGCCTTCGTAGCCGGTGCGGCGGATCGCCATGCCTTCGGTGCGCTTGAGGAATTCCTCTTCGCTCCACGCAAACAGTTCCACCAGCTTCGCGCCGTCCAGGCTGTGCCGCGGCGCGAAGTCCGCTTCGGTGGCGACTTGGGCGAACTTGTTCCACGGGCACACCAGCTGGCAGTCGTCGCAGCCGAAGATGCGGTTGCCCATGGGCGCGCGCAGCTCTTCGGGAATGCTGCCCTTGAGCTCGATGGTGAGGTAGGAGATGCAGCGCTTGGCGTCTAGCTGGTACGGCCCGGTGATCGCCTGGGTCGGGCACACCTCGATGCAGCGGGTGCAACTGCCGCAGTGCGCGCTGGCCGGCGCGTCCACCGGCAGCGGCAGGTCGGTGTACAGCTCGCCGAGGAAGAAGTACGAACCGGCGCGGCGGTTGATCAGCACGGTGTGCTTGCCGATCCAGCCCAACCCCGCGTTGCGCGCCAGCGCCTTTTCCAGCACCGGCGCGGAGTCGACATAGGCGCGATAGCCGAAGTCGCCGACCGCGCCGTGGATCCGCTCGGCGAGTTTCTGCAGGCGCTGGCGCATCAGCTTGTGATAGTCGCGCCCCAGCGCATAGCGCGACACGTAGCCGGCTTCGCCGTCGCCCAGCACCTCCCACGCGTTTGCGGTGCCGGGCGGGGTGTAATCCATGCGCACGGAGATCACCCGCTGCGTGCCCGGTTCCAGTTCGGCCGGCCGGGAGCGCTTGCTGCCGTGGCGCGCCATGTATTCCATCTCGCCGTGGTGGCCGCCGTCGAGCCAGCGCTGCAGGTGTTGCTCGTCCTCGCCGAGGTCGGTGCCGCTGATGCCGGCATCGGCAAAACCCAGCTCGATCGCCCAGCGCTTGATGTCGTGGGCGAGTGCGGCGTAGTCGGGTGAGGCAGACGGGGACATCCGCGCATTGTAAGCGCGCCCCCTATAATTCCCCGCATGTCGGAATCCCCGCACAGCCGCGATCTGCATACCGTCGAGCAACTGCGCGAGATCGATCGTGCGGTGCTGGCGGCGCTGGATATCTCCGGCGTCGAGCTGATGCGGCGTGCCGCCAGCGCGGCCTTGCGCAGCCTGCGCCGGCACTGGCCGCAGGCGCAGCGGATCTGCGTGTACTGCGGCCCGGGCAACAACGGCGGCGACGGCTTCCTGCTGGGTGTGCTGGCCCGCGAAGCGGGGTTGCAGGTCGACGTGGTGGCGTTGACGCCTGCCTCGCACGGCGATGCCGTCGCGGCGCGTGCCGCGTGGGTGGACGGCGGTGGCCGGGTGCATTCGCTGGGTGTCGAAGAGCCTTTGCCCGAGGCCGACCTGCACGTGGATGCGCTGTACGGCATCGGCCTCAATCGCGCGCCTGAGCTGGCCGTGGCGAGCCTGATCGAGCGCATCAACCGCTGCGGCGTGCCGGTGCTGGCGCTCGACGTTCCTTCCGGACTGAATGCGAACAGCGGGCAATGTCCCGGCGCGGCGATTCGCGCAGATATTACGGTGACCTTCATCGCCGACAAGCGCGGCCTGCACACCGGTCGCGCCGCCGATCAGGTGGGTGTGCTGGAACTGGCGACGCTGGGCGTTCCCGCCGGCGCGTTCGCGCACGTGTCGCCCGACGCGCAATTGCTGGCCGTCGAGGCACTGCCGCCGCGGAATCGCCACGCCAACAAGGGCGACTGCGGTCACGTGCTGGTGATCGGTGGCGGGCAGGGCATGGCCGGCGCGGTGCACCTGGCCGGCGAGTCGGCGCTGCGCGCCGGTGCCGGCCTGGTCAGCGTCGCCACCCGTGCCGAGCACGTGTTCGCGCTCAATGCGACGCGACCGGAGTTGATGGCGCATGGCGTGGACGGCCCGCACGCCCTGCAGCCGCTGCTGCAGCGCGCCGACGTGCTGGCGCTCGGCCCCGGGCTGGGCCAGTCTGCCTGGGCGCATGCGCTGTGGCTGACCGCGCTGGACAGCGGCAAGCCTCTGGTGCTGGATGCCGACGGCCTCAACCTGCTGGCGAAGGAGCCGCGGCGCTTCGCCGCGCCGGCGGTGCTGACCCCGCATCCCGGCGAAGCGGCACGCCTGCTGGGCAGCTCGGTCGCCGAAGTCGAACGCGACCGTTTCGCCGCCGCGCGGGAACTGTCCCGTCGCTATGTCGCCGTGGTGGTTTTGAAAGGCGCGGGCACCCTGATCGCCGATCCGGATGGACGTCTGGACGTCTGTCCGTGGGGCAATCCCGGCATGGCTTCCGGTGGCATGGGCGACCTGCTCGCCGGCATCATCGCCGCCTTGCTGGCGCAAGGCGCCGGCGCCCGCCAGGCGGCGTGCCTGGGCGTAGGCCTGCATGCGCGCGCCGGCGACGTCGCCGCGCAGGCGGGGGAGCGCGGCCTGCTGGCCAGCGATCTGCTGGCGCCGTTGCGCGCGCTCGGCAATGGCATGCCGGGCGGGGCGCACGACGCATGAGCCGCGTCATCGATGCCGGCCTGTCCTCGCCGCTGCCCGACGAAGCAGCGACCACGGCGCTGGCCACGCGAGTGGCCAGCGTGCTGGACGACGGGCTGGTGCTGTACCTGCATGGCCCGCTCGGCGCCGGCAAGACCAGCTTTGCGCGGGCCATGCTGACGGCACTGGGCGTGGGTGAGCGCGTCAAGAGCCCGACCTACAGCCTGCTCGAGGGCTACACAACGCGGCATCGACCGGCTTGGCATCTGGATCTGTACCGCATCGCCGACCCCGCCGAGCTGGAATGGCTGGGCCTGGACGCGCTGGCCGACCCGACCGCACTGGTGCTGGTGGAATGGCCTGAACGCGGCGCCGGCGCCTTGCCCGCCGCGGATCTGGAACTGCATCTCGACTACGCCGGGAGCGGGCGCCAGGCCCTGTTGCGTGCCCGCAGCGCGCGTGGCGAGGCGTTGCTGGGGCAGTTGCTCTGATCGCAGCTAAGTGCTGATTTCCGCTTGCATTTCCCCGGTCAACCTTTCGGGCTGGGATCTGTTCGAAATGTGGCACTTGCGGGCGATAACTTGATATCCCCTGATGAATGGCTTGCAGGTTACGGATATTGAAAGAAAAAACCATCTTGCAATCGGCCGTCGACTGCGTTTCAATGCGGCTCATGCAGGGCTACCTGAACAAGCTGGCAGGATGGGGCGCCGCAGCAATGCTGGCGGCGCTGCCGTTGTGCCCGGCGCAAGCCGCCCAGGTGAAGGACGCCCGCGTCTGGGCGGGGCCGCAGTACACCCGGGTGGTGTTCGACGCCGATGGCCCGCTGCATTACACGATCGACCAGAAGGATGGCCAGGTCGTGGTGGATCTGCGCGACAGCCAGGCGGCGACGGACTTCGTCGCACCGGCGGCGCAGGGCCTGTATCGGGGCATCACCCAGGCGCGCCAAGGCAAGGATCTGCGGCTGACCGCCTCGGTCGATCCCGCCAGCCGCCTCAAGAGCTTCGTGCTCAAGCCCACGGGTGGGGACAATTACCGTCTGGTGCTGGATCTGTATCCGGCCGGCGACCAGGTCGGCGCCGCGCCCGTGGCGTCGATCAGCTACAGCAACCCCACGCACAGCCGCCGGGTCGCCGCCGAGCAGGCTGCGGCGATGCTCAACGGCCAGCGCGCTGTGGTGGTGGCGATCGACGCCGGTCATGGCGGCAAGGATCAAGGCGCCCACGGCCCGGCCGGCACCCTGGAAAAGAACGTCACCCTGGCGGTGGCGCGTGACCTGGCGGCGGAGATCAATCGCCAGCCGGGCATGAAGGCGGTGCTGACCCGCGACAGCGACACCTTCATCCCGCTCAAGCGGCGCTACGAGATCGCCCGCGAACACAATGCCGACCTGTTCGTGTCGATCCACGCGGATTCGTTCACCAGCGACGACGCCCGCGGTTCGTCGGTGTGGGTGCTGTCGCCGCGCGGCAAGACCAGCATGGCGGCGCGCTGGCTCGCCGACGGCCAGAACCGTTCCGACCTGATCGGCGGCATCAGCCTGGACGACAAGGACGACGGCCTGGCCAAGGTCTTGCTGGATCTGCAGCAGGGCTGGGCGATCCAGGCCAGCGACGAAGTCGCCGGCAACGTACTGCGCGCGCTGGCCAAGCTGGGCCCGACCCACCGCGGCCACGTCGAGCGCGCCAACTTCGTGGTGCTGCGCTCGCCCGACGTGCCCTCGATCCTGGTCGAGACGGCCTTCATCAGCAATCCGACGGAAGAGCGCAAGCTGCGCGATCCGAGGCACCAGAAACTGCTCGCCAGCGCGGTGATGTCCGGCGTGAAGAACTACTTCGAATCGACGCCGCCGCCGGGCACCTGGTTTGCCGCCGAGGCGGCGAAACGCAACGGCGTTCGCGTGGCGTCCGTCGGCGCTTCCGCGAGCACGGCCGGCAAGCCGCCCGCGCAGGCGGACATGCACAAGGTCGCCCGCGGCGAAAGCCTGAGCAGCATCGCGCGGCAGTATGGCGTCAGCGTGGGCGCGCTGAAAAACGCCAACCAGATCAGCAGCAACCTCGTCCAGGCCGGCGTGGTGCTGACGATTCCCTCCAGCTGACGACGGTGCCGGCGCGCGCATGCGAATCAACCCCGGTGCGGCAGGCTGCTAAAGTTCGCGGATGTCGAACATCCGCCCGCTTCCCCCCGAACTCATCAACCAGATCGCCGCCGGCGAAGTCATCGAGCGGCCGTCGTCGGTGGTCAAGGAACTGGTCGAGAACAGCCTCGACGCTGGCGCCACGCGCATCGAGGTGGACATCGAGGCCGGCGGTGCGCGGCTGATCCGCGTGCGCGACGACGGCGGCGGCATCCACGTCGACGAGCTGCCGCTGGCGGTGGCCTCGCACGCGACCAGCAAGATCGGCAGTTTCGAGGATCTCGAACACGTCGCCAGCATGGGCTTCCGCGGCGAGGCGCTGGCCTCGGTGTCGTCGGTGGCGCGCTTTGCACTGACCTCGCGCGCGCAAGACCAGGATGCGGCGTTCCGCATCGAGGTCGACGGCGGCAGGCTGCAGGCGGCGCGGCCGGCCCAGCATCCGCAGGGCACCAGCGTCGAGGTGCGCGACCTGTTCTACAACGTGCCCGCGCGCAAGAAGTTCATGCGCGCCGAACGCACCGAGTTCGCCCACATCGACGACCTGCTGAAGTCGCTGGCTTTGGCGCGCAGTGGGGTGGAGTTCCGGCTCAGCCACAACGGCAGGCCGGTGCGGGTATGGAAGGCGGCGCGCGACGAACAGGCCGCGCTGCAGCGTGTCGCCGAGGTGCTCGGCGCGGAGTTTCCGGCGCAGAGCCTGCGCATCGACCATGCCGCCGCCGGCTTGCATCTGTCCGGCTGGGTCGGCTTGCCGACGGCGTCGCGCGCGCAGGCCGACGCGCAGTATTTCTACGTCAACGGCCGGCTGGTACGCGATCGCATCGTGGCGCATGCGGTGCGCCAGGCCTATGCCGACGTGCTGTTCCATGGCCGCCATGCCGCCTTCGTGCTGTACCTGGAACTTGACCCGGCCGGGGTGGACGTGAACGTGCACCCGGCCAAGCACGAGGTGCGCTTTCGCGAGCAGCGGCTGGTGCACGATTTCCTGTTTCGCACCCTGCACGAGGCGCTGGCGCAGACGCGCGCTGGGCAGGTGCCGTCGCAGGCGCACGATGCCGACGGCGGTCTGCGCATGTCCGCCGCTGCGGCGCCGATGCCGTCGTCCTGGCCGGCCCACGCCAGCCAGAGCCGGTTGTCGCTGGGCGTGCGCGACCAGCCGCTGGCCGGCTACGCCGCCCTGCTGGGCGAATCGCCGCGTACCGCACCGATGCCGGACGCCGAGCCCGGCGAGGCGCCGCCATTGGGCTTCGCGATTGCCCAGCTCAAGAGCATCTACATTCTCGCCGAGAATGCGCAGGGACTGGTGCTGGTGGACATGCATGCGGCGCACGAGCGAATCACCTACGAAAAGCTCAAGGCCGGCCGCGTCTGCAGCAACCTGCGCTCGCAACTGCTGCTGGTGCCGCTCAATCTCGCGGTGAGCGCCAAGGAAGCCGCCGCCGCCGAGGAACATGCCGAAGCGCTGGCCGAATGGGGCCTGGAGCTGTCGCGCAGCGGCCCCTCCGGCGTGGTGGTGCGCCGCATCCCCGCGCTGCTGGAGGGCGCCGACGTGGCCCAGCTCACCCGCGACGTGCTGGCAGAACTCGCCCAGCACGGCAGTTCGCGGCGCTTGCAGGAACTGGAGAACGAGCTGCTCTCCACCATGGCCTGCCACGGCTCGGTGCGCGCGGGGCGCCGCCTGACCGTGCCTGAGATGAACGCGCTGCTGCGCGAGATGGAAGAGACCGAGCGCTCCGGCCAGTGCAATCACGGGCGACCCACCTGGACGCAGTTGAGTCTGTCCGAGCTGGACAAGTTGTTCATGCGCGGGCGCTGAGGACCCCGTCGCTTGCCATTCCCGCGAACGCGGGAGTCGTTTCACAACAGCGAAGCTGGTCATCCAGTGCCTTCGACGAAGCATGATGAAAAGGCACTGGATCCCGGATATCGTTTCGCGATTCCGGGATGACGGACAAAGTCGAATGCTTCTTGCGCTTGCCCACGTCGCATTCGGACAACCATACTCGGGGCTTCCATCGATCGTGGATCGTCCCCATGTTGCGAACCGCCGCTTTTGTTCTCGCCACGCTTTCCGGAGTTGCCGCCGTGTCCGCCGCCGATGTCGCGCCCGCCCAAGCCACCTACGCCCACCAGATCGAACAGTGGCGCACCGCCCGGGTGGCGCGGCTCACTGCGCCGAACGGCTGGCTCAGCCTGATCGGGCTGGAATGGCTGCGCAAGGGCGCCAATCGCGTGGGCAGCGCGGCCGACAACGACATCGTGCTGAAGGCCGGCCCCGCTCACCTGGGCACGGTGACGTTGGCCGCGAATGGCGCGGTGCGCATCGTGCTGGACAAGGCCAGCGGCGCCACCGTCGACGGCAAGCGCGTCGCCGAAGCCGCGCTGATCGACGACATGCACGCCACCGCCGATGCCGCGCCCACCATGGTGGATTTCGGCGAGGCGAGCTTCTACGTGATCGAGCGTGACGGCCGCAAGGCGCTGCGCGTGAAGGACGCCGAGGCCGCGGCGCGCCGGGATTTCCTCGGCATCGACTATTTCCCCATCGATGCGTCTTGGCGCATCGAAGCCGAGTGGGTGCCGTTCGCGCCGCCGCACGACCTGCAGATGGGTTCGGTGATCGGCACCATCGATACGGTGAAGGTGCCCGGCAAGGCGGTGTTCCAGCGCGGCGGCCACACGTTTGAGCTGCTGCCTTACCAGGAGGAGCCGGACGGCGAACTGTTCTTCGTGCTGGCCGATCGCACCTCGGGCAAGGAAACTTACGGCGCGGCGCGTTTCCTGTATGCCGCGCTGCCCGCCGGTGGTCTCGATCATCCCGGCAAGGTGGTGCTGGATTTCAACGAGGCCTACAACCCGCCCTGCGCTTTCACTTCCTTCGCCACCTGCCCACTGGCGCCGCCGGAAAACCGGCTGGATCTGGCGATCACCGCGGGCGAGAAAAAGTACCGCGGGGAGCACTGATCGCGGCGTCTCGCCGCGATCAAAATCAGGAATGCGCTTTGGCTCTGGAGTCCATCGGCCTTGAGGGAAACCCCCGGCTTTGCCGGCGGATACTTACTGTCCCTTGAACGCCGCCTTGCGCTTCTCCAGGAACGCGCTGGTGCCTTCGCGCATGTCGTCGGTGGAGAACATCAGCGCGAAGCCCTGGGTCTCGAACTCGAGGCCCTGGTCGATGCCGGCCTCGCCGCCTTGCAGCACCGCGTCGAGGATGCCCGCGGCGGCCAGCGGCGCGGCCGCAGCGAGCTGGTCAGCCAGCGCATCCACCGTCTCGTCCAGCATCTCGGGTGCAACCACGCGAGTGACGATGCCCAGTTCGTACGCGCGCTGCGCAGGGATGGTTGTGCCAGTCAGGCACAGCTCCAGCGCGGCGCCGCGACCGGCCAGGCGCAGCAGGCGCTGGGTGCCGCCGAAACCGGGGATCAGGCCGAGGTTGATTTCCGGTTGGCCGAACTTCGCCTTTTCGCTGGCCACGCGCAGGTGGCAGGCCATCGCCAACTCCATGCCGCCACCCAGCGCAAAGCCCTGGATGCGCGCGATCACCGGCTTGCCCAGTCGTTCGATCGTGCTCATCAGGCGCTGGCCGGTGCGCGAAAAACCCTGCGCCTGCACCGGCGTGTAGCCGTTCATTTCGCTGATGTCGGCGCCGGCGACAAAGGCCTTTTCGCCGGCACCGGCCAGCACCACCACGCGCACGGCGTCGTCCTGCGCGGCCTGGGTGAAGGCCAGCGTCAATTCGTTGAGCGTGTGGCGGTTCAGCGCATTGAGCTTGTCCGGGCGGTTCACTACGATCATTCGCACCGCGCCGCGGTTGCTCAGTTCCAGGTTGCGATAGGCCATGACCGACTCCGTTGAGGACAGGCTGGCGATGGTAGCAGCGGGAACCTTTGTCGACGGCGGGTTTCTCAGACGCGTATGCATGGCGGCATGCAAGGCACGGGTTCGGGATGGTGCACGTGGCTCATCCTCACGGCAGGGCATGGAACGATGGCGACAGGCGTGACACATCTGGCGGGTTTGCGCTTGCTCGGCGCGCTTGTGGCCGGCGTGGTGTTCAGCGGTGCGCTGCAGGCGCAGCAGAGTGTCCCGACCGCGAGCACGACCAAGCCGGACAAAGCCAAGCTGTCCTATGCGATCGGCTACCAGATCGGCAGCCGTTTCGCCGAGGGCTCGCCGGATGTGGATCTGCCCACGCTGCAGCGCGCGATCGCCGATGCCTACGCCAAGCACAAGCCGGCCGTGCCGATCGAGCAGATGCAGGTGCAGATGCAGCGCCTGCAGCAGCAGATGCACAGCGAGGCACTGGCCGAGTTCAAGCGCGTGGCCGCGGCCAACGCGCACAAGAGCGAGGCGTTCATGGCACACAACCGCAAGCAGCCGGGCGTGGTGCAGCTGCCCTCGGGCATCCAGTACGCCGTGCTGCATCAGGGCAGCGGCACGGTGCACCCGACGGTGACCAGCACGGTGGTGGTGAACTATCGCGGCATGCTGGTCGACGGCACCGAGTTCGACAGCACCTGGGCGCACGGCGCGCCGGCGACCATCACGGTGGACAAGGTCATCCCTGGCTGGCGCGACGTGATTCCGCGGATGCGCGTGGGCGATCGCTGGAAGGTGGTGATCCCGTCGCAGCTGGCCTATGGCGAAGAGGGCGCGCTGCCGCGCATCGGCCCCAACGAAGCGTTGCGGTTCGTGATCGAACTGCTGGAAATCAAGCCGGCGCACGATCAGCCCTGAGGCGTGCCGGTGCTAACATGCCAAGGCATGTCGAACATTCCCGATCCGCAGCCCGCTTCTCCCTTGACTCCCTGTATCGGAACCTGCCGGCTGGACGAGCGTGGTTATTGCACCGGCTGCCGTCGTACCGGCGAGGAAATCGGGCGCTGGCGATCGATGAGCGACCCCGAGCGACGGCACGTCATGGAGGTGCTCCTGCCCGGTCGCCGGCAGCCATGATGGCGGACATCGCGCAGGCCGTGCGGCCGCTGTCCGCGCCTCCCGCGGGGCCGGGCTGGAACCATGCCGACATGCGCGAATTGCTCGGCGACCAGCGGCGCCAGCCGGCAGCGGTGCTGCTGGGCATTCGCGAGGGCGTGCAGCCGCGATTGGTGTTCACCGTGCGCGACGGCCGCCTGCAGGCGCACGCCGGCCAGGTATCCTTTCCGGGCGGCCGCAGCGAGCCGCAGGATGCCGACGCCGTGGCCACCGCCCTGCGCGAAAGCGAGGAGGAGATCGGCCTGGATCGCGCGCTGGTGACGCCGCTGGGATTCCTCGATCGCTTCGAGACGGTCAGCGGCTATTGCATCACCCCGGTGGTGGCCAGCTTCGCGGCCGGGGCGCAGTTGTATCCGGCGCCGGACGAAGTGGCCGAGGTGTTCGAGGTGCCGCTGGCCTTCCTGCGCGACCCGGCCAACCTGCGCCGCTACACCATGGAGTTTCGCGGCCACCGGCGCCCGATGGTGGAGTTCGTCCATGCGGGACATCGCATCTGGGGCGCCACCGCGGCAATGCTGTGCAACCTGCTTGAGAGGATGGATCGGACATGACGCTGAAGACCACCTTGATCGATGTCGACACCCTGGCCGCGCTGTCGCCGGACGGCGTACTGATCGTGGATTGCCGCTTCGAGCTGTCCGATCCGGCGAAGGGTGCGCGCGAGTACGCGCAAGGTCATGTGCGTGGCGCGGTCTACGCCAGCCTCGATCGCGACCTGTCCGACTTGTCGCGCCAGGCCGAGGGGCTGGGGCGACATCCGCTGCCGCCGGAGCCGGCGTTCAGCGCGCTGCTGTCGCGCTGGGGATGGCGCGAGGGCATGCAGGTGGTGAGCTACGACGCGGCCGGCGGCGCGCTGGCCGCGGCGCGGTTGTGGTGGCTGCTGCGCCTGGTGGGCATTCCCGCCGCGGTGCTGGATGGCGGCTACGCCGCGTGGCAGGCGGCCGGCCTGCCGACCGAGGCCGGCGAGCCGGTGCCGCGGCCGGGCAGCGACTTGCGCCTGCACTACGACGCCGGCCAGGTCTTGCTCGATCATCGCGCCGTCGCCGACGGCGCCAGCGGCCAGCTGCTGGACGCGCGCGGCGCGCCGCGTTACCGCGGCGACGTCGAGCCGATGGATCGCGTCGCCGGCCACGTGCCCGGCGCGCTGAACCGGCCGTTCACCGACAACCTCGGCAGCGACGGCCGCTTCAAGCCGGCCGCGCAATTGCGCGCCGAGTTCGCCGCGGTACTGGGCGCGACACCCGCGGAACGCGTCGTGCACATGTGCGGCTCCGGCGTCACCGCCTGCCACAATCTGCTGGCGATGGAACACGCCGGCCTGCACGGCTCGCGGCTGTACGCGCCGTCGTGGAGCGGCTGGGTCAGCGACCCGGCGCGGCCGGTGGCGAAAGGCTGACCGTAGGAGCGCACCCTGTGCGCGATGCTCTTCGCCACGTGGCGAAGAGCATCGCGCACAGGGTGCGCTCCTACAGCTATTTCTTGCCTTTGAGCCGGGCCACCAGTGCCTGCAGCGTGGCCTGTGTCTCGGGATGGAAGAAGGCTTCGGTGAAGTCGTCGATCGGCAGGGCGTCCGGGTCGGCGTAGGCGGCGGCGAGGTCGGCGCGGGCCAGGCGGCGGGTGGTCAGCATGGCGTGCGCGGGCAGCGCCAGCAGTTCGCCCAGCCAGTGTCTGGCGCGGGTGACGACTTGATCCACGCCGGTGAGCTCGTCGACGAAGCCGCAGGCGAGCGCGTCGGCCGACTCGATCATGGCGCCGGCGACCAGCAGCCGCTCGGCACGATACGCGCCCACCACGCGGCGCAAGGCCAGCTGGATCGCCTCCGGCACGATCAAGCCGACTTGTACTTCGTTGAGGCCGATCCGGTACGCGCCTTCGGCCATCACCCGGTAGTCGCAGAACAGCGCCAGCACCGCGCCGCCGGCCGGACTGTGGCCGGTGATCGCGGCGGCCAGCGGGATCGGCGCGCGGGCCAGGCTGCCGCACAGGGCGAAGAACTCGCGCCAGTATTCGCGCACGCCGGCGCGGTCGCG
>Ga0070681_10005863_pt1 | contig 11895 bp, 8 predicted proteins | sample KBSC83BmetaG_FD_65650 | JGI IMG/M metagenome (GOLD analysis project Ga0070681, IMG submission 65650) | Corn rhizosphere microbial communities from Kellogg Biological Station, Michigan, USA - KBS C8-3B metaG | ecosystem: Host-associated > Plants > Roots > Rhizosphere | place: USA: Michigan...
GGGATTCACTGAGGCGCCGTTCGGTATTGTCGGGCTGGAAACCGCGCTCCCGTTGACCTTTGCGTTAATTGATGAGGGCATCTTATCGTTGGAAGCGGCGGTCGACAAGCTCAGCACCGCTCCGGCGAAGGTCTTTGGATTGGCCAAGGGCACATTGGCGGTCGGGGCCGATGCTGATGTGGCAATTGTCGACCAGCAGGAGCAATGGGAGGTCGATCCGGCCAAATTCCACTCGAAGAGCCGCAACACTCCCTTTGCGGGTTGGAAAGTAAAGGGTCGGGTGATGACGACGATTGTCGGTGGCCGGGTGGTATTCGAGGCCGGTTCGACGGAGCCATAGCGGTGTCACGAACATCCCGGGGGGGAATGGTCTGTTGCCTCGTTCTGGAATGGCTGGCACTCGGAGTCTGGGTCGGCGGGTTGTTCGTGCTGATTGGAGCGGTCATTCCCGCGGTCTTTAATACGTTCGGCGGGCAGGATTCAGGCGGGTTTTTTCTGACCAGGGCGTTTGAAGGATATAATCGGTTCGTGATCGGGGCGATCGCGACTCTGTACGCCGCGGCCTGGTTTCGTTGGTGGAGTGGAGATCCGGCCGTGAGTCTCGGGAAGGGGGAGATGACGGTGTTGGCGGGAATGCTTGTGATAGCCGGAATCATCATTGTGATCCTGCATCCCTATGCCGCGGCCCTACAAGCCCAGGCGTTTGCGGCTACAGACGAGGCGGCGAAGAAGGCTGCCTTCGAAGCATTTTTCCGTATCCACATGCCGGTCAGATCGCTCTATATGGTGAATCTCGCACTGGGAATCCTGTTAATCGGAATCAAGACGAAACGGTCTCTCTACCGGGGCGGAGCCCTCATATGAAACCTGCCTTATTGGCATTGGCAGATGGCACGCTCTTCGAGGGCCGTGCGCTTGGATATGAAGGGGAAACCGTAGGGGAGGTCGTGTTCAACACGGCCATGACCGGTTATCAGGAAGTCTTGACCGATCCTTCCTATAAGGGACAAATCATCACGATGACTTCTCCCCATATCGGGAACTATGGTTTAACGCCGGCCGATGTCGAGTCCGGGCGGATTTGGGCGGAGGGGTTCATCGTGAAAGAAGCGAGCCGGCTCTCCAGTAACTGGCGCAGCCGGCAACAATTGCAAGACTATCTTCAGGAGGCGAAGATTGTGGCCGTTGAAGGACTGGATACGAGGGCCCTCACGCGTCACTTGCGCGAACATGGTTCACAACAGGGGCTCATCACCCATATTGATCGCGATCCCCGCCGGGTCGTCGAAAAGGCGAAGTCGGCTCCCGGGATCATAGGGCGTGACTTGGCGGCAACCGTCACCTGCTCGAAGGCGTACCAGTGGACGGAGGGGTCAGGCGAGTGGGTGCCATCGCTCGGCGACAAGAAGACCATCGGAGCGTCCAGGCGGTGGCGCGTCGTCGCCTACGATTTCGGCGTGAAGCAGAACATTCTTCGCCGTCTGGTGGATGTGGGGTGCGATGTGACCGTCGTTCCTGCCTCGACCACCATGACGCAGGTTGAAAGCCTCAAGCCTGATGGAGTCTTTCTGTCGAACGGTCCGGGAGATCCGGAGGCAGTGCCCTATGCGGTCGAAGCGGTGCGGCAATTGATCGGACGCTATCCGATTTTCGGCATTTGTCTCGGTCATCAGATTCTCGGGCTCGCGCTCGGACTGAAGACTTATAAGTTGAAGTTCGGCCACCATGGGGCGAATCATCCGGTCATGGATCTCCGCTCGCGGAAAGTCGAGATCACGTCGCAAAACCATAATTTTGCAGTTCACATGGCCAACCAGACCAGCGCAATTCCTGATCGACCGCCCATGCTGGACACGGCATTCGGTCAGGTCGCCGTGACACATCTGAGTCTGAACGATCATTCGATTGAAGGATTGGCCTGTATTGATCGCCCGGTGTTTTCTGTGCAGTATCATCCTGAAGCGTCTCCCGGTCCCCATGACTCCGCATATTTATTCACCGAGTTTATTCAAATGATGGAGAAACGGCATGCATAGGGTTTACGCAATGTTCGGCCGACTCGGCCTCCTCGCAGTACTGAGTCTGCAGTCCGGATGTATCACGGTCAATCTCATCGAGCCGTCGGGGCCGGTACAGGAAGTGCAGCTCAGTGGTACAGGCGATGCCAAAGTCTTATTGCTCGAACTATCAGGGGTCATCAGCTCTCAGGATAAAGACGGTCTCGTGCCTCAACCCAACATGCTGGCCACGTTCAGGGAAGAGCTGACGAGGGCTTCAAAAGACGACAAGATCAAGGCCGTTGTCGTCCGAATTAACAGCCCGGGCGGAACCGTGACCGCCTCTGACATCCTGTATCATGAGTTGAGGGAATTCAAAGCCAAGCGGAAGGTTCCCGTGGTGGCGTCCCTGATGGATGTGGCCGCGTCAGGTGGCTATTATCTTGCCATGGCGGCAGACAGTATTTTGGTCCATCCTTCGACCGTGACGGGCAGTATCGGTGTCATTATGCTGACCGTCAATGCCCGGGGATTGCTCGAAAAAGTGGGTGTTGAAGCCAGCGCCATCACGTCGGGTCCCCGCAAGGATATGGGTTCACCATTCCGAGTCATGACGCCTGAGGAGCGGGCAATTTTTCAAAGTGTGATCGACTCCTTCTATCATCGGTTTCTCGCTGTGGTACAGGAAGGGCGCCCCAATCTGTCGCCGGATCAAATCAAGAAACTAGCCGATGGCCGGATCTATTCCGGGGATCAGGCCAAGGCGGCAGGGTTGATCGACGAGATCGGCTATCTGGATGACGCGATTGAGACGGCCAGGAAGAAAGCGGGACTGACGGAAGCCCGGGTCGTGACCTATGGACGCCGGGGAGAATATCAAAACAATATCTACTCGCGCTTGTTCGGAACCGGTTCGAGTATGGCGGGGTTGGCGAATCTGGATTTGCTCTCGATGGTGCGTGGCGGCACGCCGCAGTTCATGTACCTCTGGATGCCCTAGGATGTCATGGTACGCATCTCTGACGACAGAGCCGATGGCGATATGGACTCAATCACCCGAGCCTTAGCCACGCCGGTCGGACGCCGGGCACTGTTAGCGCTTGGCGCCCATGGCGCGATGAGCGTGTGTGCGGCGTTGGGGGCAGGGGCGGCTCTGAGCCTGTTCGGTAGTTTGACCGGTTGTTATCGCGCCCCGGGAACGGCGAGGGATCAGGTGATCTTTTTCTCGGAAGAAAAAGAGATGCAATTCGGATTGAGCGCGTACCGCGAGGTACTGCGAGCGGCACCCCTGAGTGACAATACGGAAGTGAATGAGATGGTGCATCGGGTGGGACTCAAAATCGCGGAAGCCGCCAACAAGCCGGAGTATCAGTGGGAGTTCGCTGTCATTCAAGACGATAAGATGGTCAACGCATTTGCCCTCCCGGGAGGGAAAGTCGCGGTCTTTACCGGCATTCTCAAGACGACGAAAGACGATGCCGGATTGGCGACGGTCATGGGTCATGAGGTCGCGCATGCATTGCAACGGCACGGGGTGGAGCGGATGAGCCGGAGTATTTTGGACCAAATCGCGCAATTGGGCGCCCTGGGTGCCGCGGCATCCGGACACGCCAACGGGGGGGCGCTCCAGGGCTTGTTGGGGGCCTATGGGGTCAATGTCTCATTGCCCTTCAATCGAAAACAGGAATCAGAGGCTGACTACATCGGTCTTCGATTGATGGCGCAGGCCGGGTACGATCCGCGTGAAGCGGTCCCGTTCTGGGAGCGGATGAGCGGTTGTCCGAGAGAGATGATCGGGAAGCTCTGTTTTCGTTCGCAACAGGCAGTACCTGAATTTCTCTCAACCCATCCGTCCGATCTGACCCGTATCAACCAGATCGAAGCCTGGCTGCCCGAAGCGCTCAAGTACTATCATGCCTCGGGTGGCGGAGCGGCTCCGTCGGCACCAGCGCCATTCCGGCCGGCGATCGGACCCATGCCACAAGCCAGTTAGCGTGAAAAGAGGTTTTCGTGCCAAGACGAACTGACATCAAGTCCATTTTGTTAATCGGGTCAGGGCCGATCGTGATCGGCCAGGCCTGTGAGTTCGACTATTCCGGCACTCAAGCCTGCAAAGCCCTCAAAGAAGAAGGCTATCGTGTGATTCTCATTAACAGCAACCCCGCCACGATCATGACCGATCCGGAGTTAGCCGATCGGACCTATGTCGAGCCGATTACGGTTGAGGTTGTTGAGAAAGTCATCGATCGCGAACGACCTGACGCCCTGCTCCCGACCATGGGGGGACAGACTGCGTTGAATACGACAATGGGATTAGTGAAGAAGGGGACGCTCGAAAAATACGGCGTCAAGCTGATCGGCGCGTCCGCGGAGGCGATCCATAAAGCAGAGGACCGTGAAGCCTTCAAGCATGCGATGCAGCGAATCGGGTTGCGCGTTCCGGCCAGCGGCACGGCGCATAACCGCGACGAGGCGATCAAGATCCTCGATCAGGTCGGATTTCCGGCGATCATTCGCCCATCGTTCACGATGGGCGGGACCGGTGGAAATATCGCGTACAATCGAGAAGAGTTCGAGAAGCTGATCGATTGGGCGTTAGCCATGAGTCCCGTCAGCCAGGTTCTCATTGAGGAGTCGGTGATCGGGTGGAAAGAGTATGAGCTGGAGGTCATGCGTGATCTCAAGGACAATGTCGTGATTGTCTGTCCCATCGAAAATCTGGACCCGATGGGAGTCCACACGGGTGACAGCATCACGGTCGCTCCGGCCATGACACTTTCGGACAAGGAATACCAGCGCATGCGGGATGCCGCAGTCCTGATCATGCGTGAGATCGGCGTCGATACCGGGGGGTCGAACGTACAATTCGGCCTGGACCCGAAGAACGGTGACATGGTGGTCATCGAAATGAATCCGCGAGTCTCGCGGAGTTCTGCGCTAGCCTCAAAAGCGACGGGGTTCCCCATCGCCAAGATTGCTGCAAAGCTTGCCGTGGGCTATACGTTGGACGAAATCACCAATGACATCACCGGCGTGACGAAAGCCTCCTTTGAACCGACGATTGATTATGTCGTGGTGAAAATCCCTCGGTTCGCCTTCCAGAAGTTCCGTGGGGCCGATCCCACCCTCACGACGCAGATGAAATCGGTGGGCGAAGTCATGGCGATCGGACGGACGTTCAAAGAATCATTGCAGAAGGCGATCCGATCACTGGAGCTGAATATGAATGGGCTCTCTTCGCGGGAGGGGTTGGATCATGGGGTTCCTGAAGGCTTCGACCGGCAACAGGGGTTGGAGCGGGTACGCCAACATCTGCGGATCCCGATTTCCGAGCGGCTGTGGCACGTGGCGGACGGCATGCGTCTCGGCCTGTCCAACGACGACCTTTTCGCCCTGACCAAAATCGACCCCTGGTTTTTGGAACAGATTCGAGAGTTAATGCAATTTGAGACTCTGCTGATCGACCAGGCAGATACGCAATCAACCACGCTGGAAGAATCGATCCTCTGGCAGGCCAAAGAATTCGGGTTCTCGGACGACCGTATCGCGCAACTCATCGGGGCGACTGCCGCGTCGGTCCGGAAGCAGCGAACGCGTGCCGGCCACGGTCAAAGCAAAAGAGGGGTGACCTACAAACGTGTCGACACCTGTGCCGCCGAGTTTGAAGCCCATACCCCCTATCTCTATTCGACATACGGGAGCGAATGTGAGGCTCGGCCGACAGACCGGAGGAAGGTCATCATACTCGGTGGGGGACCGAACCGCATCGGGCAGGGGATCGAATTCGACTACTGCTGTTGTCATGCGGCCATGGCTCTTCGCGAAGAAGGTATCGAATCGATCATGGTCAATTGCAACCCCGAAACGGTGAGTACGGACTATGACACCTCGGACCGGCTGTACTTTGAGCCGTTGACTGAAGAGGACGTTCTCAATATTGTCGAGCGCGAAAAGCCGCTGGGAGTCGTCTTACAATTCGGCGGACAAACTCCGCTCAAACTCGCCTTGCCCCTATCCAAGGCCGGGGTGCGAATTCTTGGAACGAGTCCCGAAGCGATTGATCGTGCGGAAGACCGGGAACGATTCCGCGACCTTTTGAATAAACTCGGGCTTCGCCAGGCAGAAAGCGGCATGGCCCGATCCGTAGACGAAGCGCTCCGGATCGCCTCACAGGTCAGTTATCCGGTCATGGTGCGGCCTTCGTATGTATTGGGCGGACGTTCTATGCAGATCGTCTATGACGAATCAGGCCTGCTCGAGTATATGGGATCGGCAGTGAAAGCCTCACCGAAACATCCCGTGCTGATTGACAAGTACCTTTCTGATGCGATTGAAGTCGATGCAGACGCCATTTCTGACGGAACCAACGTCGTGGTCGCAGGGATCATGGAACACATCGAAGAAGCCGGGGTGCATTCGGGGGACTCAGCCTGTTCGTTACCGCCATATTCTCTGGATCAAACAGTTGTCGAGGACATCCGTCGACAAATGACGGCGTTGGCGCTGGAGCTCGGTGTGATTGGTCTGATGAATGCCCAATTTGCCGTCAAAGACCATATAATCTACGTACTGGAGGTCAATCCTCGAGGCTCCCGTACCGTTCCGTTTGTGAGTAAAGCGATCGGTGTGCCGCTTGCCAAGCTGGCCATGAAGACCATGATGGGCAAGAGCCTTCCGGAGCTGGGCCTGATCGAGGCCCCGACGCCCTCGCATTTGTCCGTGAAAGAATCGGTCTTTCCTTTTAATAAGTTTCCCGGCGTCGATGTTCTGTTGGGACCGGAAATGAAGTCCACAGGGGAAGTGATGGGCATCGATCAGGATTTTGGATGGGCCTTCGCGAAGTCCCAGGCAGGAGCCGGCGCGCCGCTGCCGAAGGGAGGAACGGCCTTCATCAGTGTGAAAGAGAGTGATCGGCCTGCAGCTCTGGACGTCGTGCGACAACTCCATAAACTGGGGTTTGCCATCCAGGCCACGAGAGGAACCGCCGAGTTTTTGCGCAACCACGGGGTCAAGGCGGATACAGTGTTCAAGGTGAAGGAAGGTCGGCCCCATGTCGTCGACCATATCAAGAACGGGCAGGTCGCGTTGGTCGTCAATACTGTTCGCACCGCGTCGTCGCACGCTGACTCCTTGTCGATTCGCCGGGAGGCCTTGAATAAAGGGCTGGCCTACTATACGACCATACGGGGCGCGCGGGCGGCGGTCATGGGGATTGAAGCGATTCTCAAGAAAGAACTCACCATTCGGTCGCTGCAGGAATATCATCACCATTCATAAAGGACGTCGCTAACCATGCCGACACCGATTACGCGAAAGGGACACGAGGCGCTTCAGGCAGAGCTTGATCGTCTTCGAAAAGTCGAGCGCGCCAAAAACATCGAAGCCATTGCGGAAGCGCGAGCGCATGGCGATTTGAGTGAGAATGCGGAGTACGATGCCGCGAAAGAACGGCAGGGATTCATTGAATCGCGTATCGTGGAACTGCAGTCGAAACTGGCCGATGCCCGGATCATCGAAACCGCCGGACGAGTGTCCGACACCATCGTATTCGGCGCCACGGTGCTCGTGATCGAGCAGGAGTCGCAGTCGAAGCGTGAGTACACGCTGGTGGGACAGGACGAGGCCGACATGAAAGTGAACCGCATTTCGATTCAGTCTCCGGTCGGCAAGGCGCTCATCGGAAAGCGGGTCGGCGATTTCGTTGAGGTCACGACACCGGTCAAGATGGTCGAATACGAGGTGGTGGAGATTCGCTTCGAGGAGCTATAGCGTGCCACACCCTCCGGGGCCCATCACGCTGCTGACCGATTTCGGCGATCGGGACTTTTTTGTGGCGAGCATGAGGGGGGTTGTCCTCACCATCAATCCCCGCGCCGTCATCGTCGATCTCTCGCATCACGTGCCGCCCCATTCGGTTGAAGCCGCTGCCTATCTTCTGAAATCCTGCTATCGCTATTTTCCGGATGGCACGGTGCATGTGGCCGTCGTCGATCCTGGTGTCGGTACGAAACGACGACCGCTCATTCTCAAAACGCCCCGGCACTACTTTCTCGGTCCTGACAACGGATTGTTCTCATACATTTTCAAGGAAGAGCATGAAGTGGAAGTTCGGGAGATCGAGAATCAGCGGTTTCGGCTCGAATCTAGCGGACATACGTTCGACGGGCGGGATATCTTCGCCCCCGCAGCCGCCTGGCTCACCACCAATCAGCCCTTTGAATCATTTGGCCGAAGAATCGAGCAATGGGAGACATTTCCCATCATCCGTCCTGAATGGACAGAAAACGGTCTTGTCGGGAAGATCGTCTATGTCGATCGTTTCGGGAATCTGATTTCAAATTTGACGCGCAACGACGTCGATGCCTTCAGGAGGGAACACTCCGTTGAAGGGTATGCCTTCCAGATCGACGGATATAGAATTGACGGCCTCGTAGACAGTTATGCCGAAGGATCGAAGCTCAAACCGTCTGTATTGATCAACAGCCATGGCGCCGTGGAAGTATTCATCAAGGAAGGGGATGCGGCCGTGCAGCTTAAGATAGAGCGGGGAGCGGAGATCATTCTTCGTCGATCAACAGGTTGATCCGCTCCCAGCCAAATGGTATACGGTAAGTGTTCCAAGAGCGACTACCAGCACGTCACTCTGCGTCAGGGACTTCTTCGATTGCACGTCGCATCGTCTCAATCATTCGCCGCAACTCTGTTAATGTTGTCGAGAGTGGCGGAATAAGCACGATGATGTTGCCGAGGGGACGAAGCAGCAATCCCCTCCGCCGGGCAATCCCGCATACGCGATGCCCCACTCGGGCATCGAGAGGATAAGGTTCTCTCGTCTTTTTATCCGCCACCAATTCTATTGCCGCCATGAACCCTTGCTGTCGTATGTCACCCACGTGAGGCAGTTGCCACAGAGGTTGAAGGAGTCGGGTCATCGTCTTGATCTTCGGCTGCAATCGAGTGAGTGTTTTGTCGTTTTTGAACACCTTCAAGTTGGCCAGCGCCACGGCACAGCCGAGCGGATTGCCGGAATAGCTATGGCCGTGGAAGAACGTTTTGAAATCTTGGTATGTGCCGAGAAACGCTTTGTAAATCTCCTCGGTGGTCAGGGTCGCAGCCAACGGCATATAGCCTCCGGTCAGGCCTTTGCTGATCGCCATCAAGTCGGGCGTCACCCCCTCATGCTGGCAGGCGAACATCTTTCCGGTGCGTCCGAACCCGGTGGCCACTTCATCTACGATGAGCAACACGTTGTAACGTGTGCAGAGCTCACGGACCCGTTTCAGATAGCCCGGTGGGGCGGTGATCATGCCGGCAGCGGCCTGTACCAGTGGTTCGATGATAAAGCCGGCCAGCTCTGGGTGCCGCTTTTCGAGAATATGTTCAATCGGATCAAGACAGGCCATATGGCATGCCGGGTAGGTCAGTCCCAACGGGCAGCGATAGCAGTAGGGCGGATCCGCCTCGAGGGTGGGGAACAAGAGCGACGTGAACCGCGCATGAAAAAGTTCGATGTTCCCTACGCTTACTGCGCCGATGGTATCGCCGTGGTAGGCCAGCTTCAGATGAAGAAAGGTATGCTTGGGACCGGCTTCCGGGTGTTGTTGCTGCCAGTACTGCACTGCCATCTTGAGTGCCACTTCAACTGCGGTTGACCCGTTGTCGGAGTAAAATACGCGCCTCAGCCCTTTGGGGGCGATCCGAATCAAGGCCCGTGCGAGTTCGATTGCCGGCGGGTTGGAGAGTCCGAGCAACGTGGAGTGCGCGAGGTTATCCAATTGTTTTTTGATGGCATGGTCGAGCGCCGGATGGCGATGTCCATGCAGATTCACCCAAATCGAAGACGTTCCATCGAGGTACTTCTTCCCTTCCGTATCGATCAGGTAGGACCCCTTCCCCCGCTCGATAATGAGAGGGGCCTCCAATTTCCATTCCTGCATTTGTGTGAAGGGATGCCAGAGGTAGGTCCGGTCCCAATCAGCGAGTGTCGTCGTGCGGTTTTTCCGGGACATCGTGATACAAGTACGCAAGAAACACGTGAGGGGGCGGTTTGCGGGAACCAATGAGAAATCCGCGTGCGGCGCGGATTATACGAGGGGGCGCGTGCTTTGACAACCCGGGGAGCGGTAACTATAATAAACCGATTTTGTTGGGAAATGAGTTAGGATTTGCAAAGCCTCATACGCAATTTCTCGATTATCGCCCATATCGATCACGGTAAATCAACTCTCGCCGACCGGTTCCTGGAAGTCACGGGCGCGGTTACGGCCCGAGAATCGAAAGACCAGATTCTCGATGCGATGGACCTGGAGCGGGAACGCGGGATTACCATCAAAGCCCATGCGGTTGCCGTCCGATATAAAGCCAAGGATGGGCAAACCTATGCCTTGCATCTGATCGATACGCCGGGTCACGTCGACTTTACCTATGAAGTGTCGCGCAGTTTAGCGGCCTGCGAAGGTGCCCTCTTGCTCGTCGATGCCACGCAGGGAGTCCAGGCTCAGACCATTGCGAATGTGAACCTGGCCATGGCGAATAATCTCACAATCATTCCGGTTATCAATAAGATCGATCTTGCGAGTGCAGATCTCGAAGGCACCAAACATTCGATTTCCGATGTATTGATGCTGGATGCCACCGATGCGCTGCTGATCAGCGCGAAGGAGGGCCGGGGCGTGCCGGAAGTTCTGGAGGCCGTCATTGCGCGGATTCCTCCGCCTTCGGGTGATCCCAAGGCGTCGCTCAAGGCGCTCATTTTTGACTCCTGGTTCGATAATTACCAAGGTGTGATCGTGTTGACAAGAGTTGTGGACGGGGCCTTACGTCCTGGGATGAAAATCAAAGTCATGTCGAATGACCGGATGTTCGAAGTGATGGAAGTCGGTCAATTCACCCCGAAGCGGACCAAGAAAACCGAGCTGTTGACCGGCGAGGTCGGGTACCTCTGCGCGAACATGAGGGAAGTCGCGGACGTCAAAATCGGCGATACTCTCACCGATGCGGTGTCGCCGACGAGTGCGCCCTTTCCCGGGTATAAGGAAGTAAAGCCGCTGGTTTTTTGCGGGCTCTATCCTACCGATACGGCCCGATACGAAGATTTGCGGGATGCGCTGATCAAACTGCGGTTGAACGATTCCTCATTCGTCTACGAACCGGAGACGTCGCTTGCCTTGGGGTTTGGATTTCGGTGTGGCTTCCTGGGCCTGCTCCACATGGAAATCATCCAGGAGCGGCTCGAGCGGGAATATAACCTCACCCTTCTCACGACCGCACCGACCGTCGTCTATCGCGTCCTGACGACCAAGGGTGACGTGATGGAGGTGAATAACCCGTCACAACTCCCGCCGCCCAGCAGTATTGATGCATTTGAGGAGCCGTTCATTCTGGCGTCGGTCATTACTCCCGAACGATACATGGGGGCCATTCTTAAGCTCTGTCAGGAGCGGCGCGGTGTTCAGCGAAGCATCCATTTCCTCGATCCGACTCGGGTCGTCATCAGTTACGAAATGCCGCTCAATGAAGTCATTCTTGATTTTTACGATAAACTGAAGTCACGCACGCAGGGCTATGCCTCGCTCGATTATGAGGTGCTCGGCTATCGTGAGTCCGATCTCGTGAGGCTCGATATTTTGTTGAACGGCGAGGCGGTCGATGCCTTGTCATTTATCACGCATAAAGATCGGTCGATTCAGCGCGGGCGCCAGCTTGCCGAGAAGATGAAGGAACTCATTCCCCGGCAGATGTACGAGATTGCGATTCAAGCCGCGATCGGGAGCAAAATCATTGCGCGTGAAACGATCGGGGCCATGAAAAAGAACGTGCTGGCAAAATGTTACGGAGGCGATATCACCAGGAAACGCAAGCTGCTCGAGAAACAGAAGGAAGGAAAGAAGCGCATGAA
>Ga0070681_10005866_pt1 | contig 11891 bp, 12 predicted proteins | sample KBSC83BmetaG_FD_65650 | JGI IMG/M metagenome (GOLD analysis project Ga0070681, IMG submission 65650) | Corn rhizosphere microbial communities from Kellogg Biological Station, Michigan, USA - KBS C8-3B metaG | ecosystem: Host-associated > Plants > Roots > Rhizosphere | place: USA: Michigan...
ACGGCGAGGACATTCGCGAGCGCCCGGTCGTGCACCGCGTGCGCCGCGGCATCGTGCGCACGTTCCAGATTACCGAGGTGTTCCTCGACCTGTCGGTCTACGAGAACGTACGCTTCGCCGTCGAGACCGCGGCGGGGCTCAACGGGCGCCCGTGGCTGTCGCGCACGATGCGCCAGTCGGTGGCGCGGCAGATCGACGAGCTCCTCACCGTCGTCGACCTCGTGCCGAAGGCGGACCGCGTCGTCGGCGAGCTCGCGCACGGCGACCAGCGCGTCGTCGAGATCGCGCTCGCGCTGGCGATGAACCCGCGCCTCCTGCTGCTCGACGAGCCGACCGCCGGCATGGGCGACGCCGAGACCGAGCACATGGTCGCGCTGATCCGCAGGCTCCACGACGAGCGGAAGCTGTCGATCCTCTTCATCGAGCACGACATGGGCATCGTGTTCGGGCTGTCCCAGCACATCACGGTGCTCGACCAGGGCCGCGTGCTCGCCGAGGGCGCGCCCGCGGAAATATCGGCCAACGAGCGCGTGCGCGCCGCCTATCTCGGCGAGGAGGCCGCATGACGGCGATGCTCGCAGCGCGCGACGTCCACGCCTTCTACGGCAAGAGCCACATCCTGCACGGCGTGTCGCTCGAGGTGAACAAGGGCGAGATCGTCACGGTGCTCGGCCGCAACGGCGCCGGCAAGACGACGACGTTGCGCAGCCTGGTCGGCCTCACGCCGCCGCGCACGGGATCGGTGACGATCCTCGGCCGCGACACGACGCGCTGGTCGCCGTACCAGATCGCGCGGCTCGGCGTCGGCTACGTGCCCGAGGGCCGGCGCATCTTCGGCAACCTGACGGTGCTCGAGAACCTGCTGGTGCCGGCCGAGCGCCCGGGTCCATGGAACCTGGAGCGCGTATTCAAGCTGTTTCCGCGCCTCGCGGAGCGCAAGTCGCAACTCGGCCGCCAGCTTTCCGGCGGCGAGCAGGAGATGCTCGCGATCGCGCGGCCGCTCTTGCTCAATCCGGCGCTGATGCTGCTGGACGAGCCATCGCAGGGCCTCGCACCGCTGATCGTCCAGGAAGTGATGGGCGTGGTGCGCTCGATGCGCGAGGAGGGGCTGTCGGTGCTGCTGGTCGAGCAGAACGTGCCGCTGTCGCTCGGCGTCGCCGACCGCGCCTACATCCTCGACGACGGCAAGGTCGTCTACGCAGGCACCTGCGCCGCGCTGGCCGAGGACCGCGACCTCGTGCAGCGGCTGGCCGGGGCGACCGCGCAACATTGACGCGGCCGCGCGTCAGCGCGCCTTGATCTCCGTCCACAGGCGGTTGCGCAGGCGCCGCTGCGCCGCCGTCAGGTCCTTCAACTGTTCGAGCTTGGCGGCGACCTCCGGCGTCGGGAAGATCGCCGGGTTCGCGCGGATCTCGGGCTTGATGAACGGCAATGCCGCGGTGTTGGGATTACCCGAGCCGATCAGGTTGGTGAGCTCCGACGAGTTCTGGCCCTCGAGCATGAAGTTCATGAACGCGAGGCCGAGGTCGGGCCGCGGGGCGCCCTTCTGCAGCACCATGTTGTCGACGGCGAGCACAGCACCCTCCTTCGGCATGCCCTGCAGGATGTGGAACGGCCGCTTCGCGGCCTCGGCGTCGAGGTTCGCCTGGAAGATGTCGTTCGAGTACCCGTGCACGAGCCAGATGTTGCCGACCGTCAATTCCTTGATGTACGACGACGCGTTGAACGCCGCCCAGTAGGGCTTGGCTTTCTTGATGGCGGCGGCGGCCTCGTCCCAATGCTTCGGGTCGACGTCGTTGGCGCTGTAGCCCAGGTACTTGAGCGCGGCGGCGAAGAGCTCGTTGGCGCTGTCGAGGACGGTGACGCGGCCCTTCACCTTGGCGAGGTACTTCGGGTCGAAGATCACCGCCCACGTGTCGGTCGGCAGCCCGAGCTCCTTCATCTTGGCGTCGTTGTAGCCGATGATCGTCGTCGACATCGCGTACGGCACCGAGTAGGTGTTGCCCGGGTCGAACGACGTGTCGAGGTAGCGCTTGTCGATGTTCTTGAGATTCGGCAGCTTCGACTTGTCGAGCGGCATGAGCTGCTTGCCACGGATCAGCGCCTCGACGGCGTTGGACGTCGGCACCATGACGTCATAGCCTTTCGCGCCCGCGGCGATCTTGGCGAGGAGCTCCTCGTTGTCCGAGTAGTACGTCTGCACGACCTCGCACTTGCACTGCGCCTCGAAGCGCTTGATCGTCTCCGGCGCGATGTAGTTGTTCCAGTTGTAGAGGTGCAGCTGGTCGGCGGCGAGCGCCGGTGCGGCGGGCGCGAGCGCCACTGCGGCGAGGACGCAGGCGGCGAGCTTGGCGATGCGATTCATGGCGTGGATTCCTGTGAGCGCAAGAGGCTGGGCGAAAGGCGCGAGGCGATGACGATCAGCAACAACGTGAGCAGCATGAGGAGCGTTGACACGGCGTTGACCTCCGGCGTCACCGCGATCTTGATCATCGAGTAGATCTGCAGCGGCAGCGTCACCGTGCCGGCGCCCGCGGTGAAGAACGTGATGACGAAGTCGTCGATCGACAGCGTGAACGCCATCAGCGCGCCGGCGATGACACCCGGCATGATCAGCGGCAGAGTCACGTAACGGAACGCCTGCCACGGCGTCGCGCCGCAGTCGCGCGCCGCCTCGGTCAGGCTCTCGTCCATCCCCGCCATCCGCGCGCGCACGACGATCGCCACGAAGCCGATGCAGAACGCGATGTGCGCGATCGCCACCGACACGAGCCCGAGCGTGAAGTTGAGCAGCACGAAGAAGATCAGGAGCGATACGCCGACCAGGATCTCGGGAATCGCGATCGGCGTCAGCACCAGGATCGGCAGCACGCGCGTCTTCCAGCGATGCATCGCGAAGCCCGCCATCGTGCCGAGCACCGTCGACACGGCGCTCGCGCAAAGGCCGATGACGAGCGAGTTGCGCGCCGCCACCAGCATGTCGTCGTCGGCGAACAGCGTCCGGTACCAGTTGAGCGTGAAACCCACCCATTCGGCGTTGAGCCGCGAGTCGTTGAACGAGTAGACGACGACGATGACGAGCGGCAGGTACAGGAACGCGTAGCCGAACGCCGCGGCCACCTTCGCGAGGGTGATGCGGCGCTTACGCATCGACGAGCGCCCGCGCGCGGGTCGCGCGCTGGCCGAACCACGCCGCGAGCCCGGCGAGCGCGAGCGCAGCGACCGTCAGCACGATCGACAGCACGCTGCCGAACGGCCAGTCGCGGGTTTCGAGGAACTGCTGCTTGATGAGGTTGCCGATCAGCGTGTCGTTGGGACCGCCGAGGAGATCGGGAATGGCGAAGATGCCGAGCGCGGGAATGAACACCAGCGCGGCGCCCGCGTAGACGCCCGGCAGCGACAGCGGGAACGTGATCCGCCAGAAGCGCTGCCACGCGTGCGCGCCGAGGTCCTGCGCGGCGTCGAGCAGCGCGGGATCGTGCTTCTCGAGGTTCGCGTACAGCGGTAGCACCATGAACGGCAGGTGCACGTAGACGAGGCAGACGAGCACGGCGAACGAGCTGAACAGAAGCGGCACCGGCCCCGCGCCGAACCACGCGAGCATGCCGTTGACGCCGCGCGCGAGCGCCGCGTTGGGGCCGAGGATGATCATCCAGGCGTAGATGCGGATCAGGAAGTTGCTCCAGAACGGCAGGATGACGAGCAGCAACAGCAGGCTGCGCACGCGCTTCGGGCTCGTCGCGATCACGCTCGCCAGCGGATACGCGATCAGGAGGCACAGGACCGTCGTCGCGGTGGCGAAGATCACCGACTTGACGAACACCTCGAGGTAGACGGGCTCGGTGAAGAAGCGCGCGAAGGAATCGAAGTTGAGGTCGAGCTTGCCGGCCTCGTCGACGAGCGGCGCGAGGCCGCCGAACTCACCCGGCGTGCGCAGCGACGCCGCCGCCATGATGAGCGTCGGCGCGGCGAAGAACACCAGCAGGTAGAGGATCGGCGGCCCGCTGACGAGCCACTTGCCGCGCACCTGCGCGGCCTCGCGAGCCCCGGTCGCCATCGCGTCAGTCCTCGATGAAATGGCCGGCAGCCGCCGGCCAGTCCATCTCGACCGCGTCGCCCGGCTCGAAGAACTTGGCGCGGCCGGTCTGCGAATTGGCGAGCAGCGCCTCCACTTCCGCGCCGCCGTCGGTCCTGACGCGGTAGACGGTGACGTCGCCCATGTAGAGGAGATCCGACACCGTGCCGCGGAAGCGGTTGTCGCTCGCGGTGTCGCCCTGGCTCGCGCCGATGCGGATCTGCTCGGGCCGCAGCGCGATGCTCGCGCGCGTGCCCGGCGCGATGGTTGACGGCGTCGCCACCCGCACGGTGCCGAGTGCGTCGACCGCGATCGACACGATGCCGCCGTCGCGCGCGGCCACGGTGCCCGAGAAGAGGTTGCACTGGCCGATGAAGTCCGCGACGAAGCGCGACTTGGGGAAGCGGTAGACCTTCGATGGCTCGTCGACCTGCTCGACGTTGCCGCGATTCATCACCGCGATGCGGTGCGACAGCGCGAGCGCCTCGGTCTGGTCGTGTGTCACGTAGACGAACGTGATGCCGGCCTGCTTCTGCAGGTTGATGAGCTCGATCTGCATCTCCTCGCGGAGCTTGGCGTCGAGCGCCGCCAGCGGCTCGTCGAGCAGCAACATCGTCGGATGGGTGACGAGCGCGCGCGCGATGGCGACGCGCTGGCGCTGGCCGCCAGAGAGCTCGTGCGGGTAGCGGCGGCCGAAGCCTGTGAGGCGCACGTCCTCGAGCGCCTCGGCGACACGCTTCGGAATCTCACGCGCCGGCGTCTTCGCCATTTGCAGCGGGAACGCGACGTTGCCCTCGACGCTCATGTGCGGGAACAGCGCGTAGCTCTGGAACACGGTGCGCACCGGCCGCGCCTCGGGCGGGCTGTCGGCCAAGTCGACGCCGTCGAGGAGGACCTGCCCTTCGTCCGGCTGCTCGAAGCCGGCGATCATCCGCAGCAGCGTGGTCTTGCCGCAGCCGGAGGGCCCGAGCAGCGTGAAGAATTCGCCCGCGTCGATCGCGAGGTCGACGTGGTCGACGGCGGTGAAGTCACCGAACCGGCGCGTCACCTGGCGGAGTTCGAGCAGCGGCATCGCGCGCCGGAGGCCTTCGTTTGCGACGCGCAATTGTATAAGAAAGCCCTGTCGCGACCGCGGGCCCGGCTTTTGCATATGCCCTTCCGGCAGGCCGTGCGGACAGCGCGCAGGCGGGTCATTCCGCGGGCGTCTGCCCTCCATTCCCCCGTCATAAGGCGTATGCCGGGGGCTGCTGCGGCGTGTTACCTTTGACGCGATGGCCACCGACAAGAAGTCCGGCAACCTGCTCGACACGCTGCGCGCGCAGTCCGATGCCGTGCGCGGGCAGGACAAGGGTGTCCGCAGCACGCCCGAGGACGCGCTGAAGGAGCTCGACCGCAAGGTCTGGAAGGCCTTCAAGTGGCTCGACGAGGCGATCGGCCACCTCGCGGTCATCCGCCCGGTCGTCGCGCACGAATACCGGATCGCCGACATCCTGACGATCGCCTCGCCGCAATTCGACCAGGGATTCGTGTCGTATCGCCGCAAGGCATTTGCAGGCTACGAGGCCGTCGAGTACATCGAGCTCTTCTACCGGCTCGCGCTGCCCAAGGCGATCGACGTCGTCGTGCCGGTGAGCGCCGTCGGCGGCGTCGACGACCGGCTGCGCGCCGCGCAGCTCAAGTTCCAGTACCGGCCGGTGCAGGACGACGACCGCGTCGTGCGGCGCGGGATGTTCAGCGTCACGCCGGCCGTCACCGGCTTCGTCAAGTTCCAGCCCGACTACCGCCGCCAGGCCGTCGAGGTCACGCTGCGCAACGTCGACCGCTTCGAGACGGTGATCGTCGAGTTCGCCGCCGACAAGTTCGTCGACTCGACGCTCGAGGACCTCGTGCGCTTCATCCTCGGCGAGGACAACGCGTTCCTGCGCCGCGCGCCGCTGGTCGGCATCGGCGCGCGCAAGCCGCAGCTTTTGCCCAACGAGGAAGTGACGTCGTATCGGGTGTAGGGCGCCGCGACATCTCGCCCCGTCATTCCCGCGAAAGCGGGAATCCAGTTCTGGCGCGGCGACGAGGGCGACCGGCGCGGACCTTCGATGCGTTACGACTGGATTCCCGCTTTCGCGGGAATGACGGAATGGCTTTCGCCGGCGCTCAGCGCGGCCACGCCAGCAGCACGATCACCACGGCGAGCAGCACCGCGATCAGCGCGAGCCAGCGGTTGCGCGAGCGCTGCACGGTGGCGAGCGCGAGCAGCGCCGCGTCCCCCGCGGCGGGCGCCGCGAGCAGTCGCTGGTGGATCAACCGCGGCAGCTCCGGCAGCGCCGCGACCAGATAGGGCGCCTCGGCGAGGAAGCGCCGCTCCAGCGCGCGCAGGCCGATCTGGTCCTCCATCCAGCGCTCGAGGAACGGCTTCGCCGTCACCCACAGGTCGAGGTCGGGATCGAGCTCGCGGCCGAGGCCCTCGACGTTGAGCAGCGTCTTCTGCAGCAGCGTCAACTGCGGCTGGATCTCGACGTTGAAGCGGCGTGACGCGCGGAACAGCTGCAGCAGCACGCGGCCGAGCGAGATCTCCTTCAGCGGCCGGTCGAAGATCGGCTCGCAGACGACGCGGATCTCGGACTCGAGCTCGTCGACGCGCGTGTCGGGCGGCACCCACCCGGACTCGATGTGCGCGGTGGCGACGCGGCGGTAGTCGCGGCGGAAGAACGCGAGGAAGTTCTGCGCGAGGTAGCTCTTGTCGGTCTCCGACAGCGTGCCCATGATGCCGAAGTCGAGCGCGATGTACTTGCCGTGGTCGGCGCCCTCGGTGGCGACGAAGATGTTGCCCGGGTGCATGTCGGCGTGGAAGAAGCCGTCGCGGAACACCTGCGTGAAGAAGATCTCGACGCCCGAGCGCGCGAGGCGCTTCAAGTCGATTCCCGCCTCGCGCAAGCGGTCGATGCGCCCGATCGGGATGCCCTCCATCCGCTCCATCACCATCACGTCGCGGTCGGTAAAGTCCCAGTGCACGAGCGGCACGCGCAGGAGCGTCGAGTGGGCGAAGTTGCGGCGCAGCTGCGAGCAGTTGGCCGCCTCGCGCGAGAGGTCGAGCTCGTCGCGGATCGTCTTCTCGAACTCGGCGACGACCTCGCGGGGCTTCAGGCGCCGCCCGTCCGCCGAGACCTTCTCGACGAGCCGCGCCGCGGTGTGCATCAGCGCGAGGTCCTTCTCGATCACGACGTGGATGTCGGGACGCAGGATTTTCACGGCGACGGGCGTGCCGTCGTGCAGCTCGGCCAGGTGCACCTGCGCGACCGATGCGCTCGCCACCGGCGTCGTGTCGAAGCGCGCGAAGGTGGCGGCGATCGGCCGCCCGTAAACGCGCTCCAGCGTGGCGACCGCCGCCTCGCCGGGAAACGGCGGCACGCGATCCTGCAAAAGCGCGAGCTCGTCGGCGATGTCGGTGGGCAAGAGGTCCCGCCGTGTCGAGAGCATCTGGCCGAACTTGACGAAGATCGGGCCGAGATCCTCGAGCGCGCGCCGCAGCCGCACGCCGCGCGGCGACGAGAGGTCGCGCCAGAACAGCGCGCCGTTGACGAATGGCGAGAGCGGCGCGAGCCGCGGATGCGCGAGCACGAAGCCGTCGAGGCCGTGTCGCAGCGAAACGTGGAGGATGCGGGCGAGGCGGGTGATGCGCATCGTTCAGCGGGCGGCGCCGGCGCGCGTCGCGACGCGTGTCGTGCCGCGTCGCAGATCGCGCGCGGCGGCCATCGCCGGGCGGAGACTAGCGACGCGCGGCAAGCGCGTCGATGCGGGCGGCGAGCGCATCCACCCGCGCGGCCAGCGCGCGCGCCTCGCTGTCGAAGCCGGCGGCGGCGTCACGCGAGATGCCGAGCGCCGCTTCCTCGGTCGCGTAGCGTTGCACATGACGGGCGAGTCCGGTCGCCGCCGACTCGGGAAAGCCCAGCAGGCGCCGGCCGGTGTCGGCGATCCGCTGTCCAAGCACATGACCGAAGATCTCGCTGCACAGGCGCTCGACGAACCACGGCACCGTCGCCGCGAGGTCGCCGAGCGTCGCGGCGAGCGCGGCGTCGCCGTCGGCGTGCACCCGCGTCGCAAACCGCGACGGATCGGCGAGGAGTCCCGGCACGTCGCGCGCACGGATCGTCAGGGTGAGCGACGGTACGGCGTCGGCCGCCGCTTCGTGGAGCGCGCCCTCCGCGTCGATCGTGAAATCGGCGTGCGCCGGCCCGCCGGCGACGCGAAACGTCGCGCCGGCATGCGCGGCGAGCTTGCCGCGCAACGCGTCCTCGCCCGCGAGCGCGCGATTGACGACGCGCGCGGAGAGATCGATGACGCGCGTGGCGACGCGCGCGGGATCGATGACGCGCGTGACGCCGCGCGCGGGATGGGTCGCCGGCGCGTGCATCCGGCGTCAGGCCGGCACGGATTGCTGGATGCCGGCGACGAGCCAGCCGGTCGAGCCGTCGACCGGCTTCGACAGGTTCCACACCTCGTCGAATGGCTGCGCGACCGCAGCGCCGTCCTCGCGCGCGAGGCCGTGGAAGCGCACGCTCACCCAGTAGAGATCGGCCTCGGTGCTGACGTCGACGACGTCGGCCTCGAGCGCGTCGAACGCCGTGGGCACGTGCACGCCGCGGCTGCGCAGGTCCTGCACGGTCTCCGTGTAGAGCTCCGGCGTCATCACGTCGGAGAGGCGCGCGGTGTCGCCGTTGTCGTACGCGCGCTGCACCGCGCGGAACTGCTGCAGCGCTTCTCGCGCGAAGCGCGTGGCGTCGAAGCCGGGCGGCCAGCGCTCGGGCGCGGGGCGGACGGGCGCCGCGCCGCCGAAGCGCGGCTCGAATGCCGTTCCGAGCGGCGACGTGCCGCCGGCGGCCGGCGTCGCGCCCAAGCCGGCCGCGACGCGGCGGGCGATGAACATGCGCGCGAGCATGATCGCGCCCAGCGCAAACAGCCCGATCAGCAGGATGTCGGACATCGCCGGCGAGATGCCGGCATGCGACAACAGCGCGGCAAGGCCCAGGCCCGCTGCGATGCCGGCGAGCGGGCCGAGCCAGCGTGCACCGCCGGTCGCGGGCGCGGCGGCCCGCGCGGCCGAGGCGGCCGGCGCGGCGGCCGTCGATGAGCGCGGCATCACCGGGTTGGCGGCGGGGCCGTTGAAGCTGCTCGAGGGCGCGGTCGCACCCGGCGCAGGTGTCGCCGGGGCCGGTGCGACGCGCGGCGCCGTTACCGGCGAACGTTGCATGCCGATGCTGCGTCCGCCGCCGAATCGTGCGGCGTCCGCGGCAGTGGCGGCGCCGAGCGCGGTGGCGCAAAGAACGATGAGCAGCGCACGGTGTTTCATGTCCGACCTCCGGATTGCGTCAAAAGACCCGGCCGACGTGGACCGCGACCGCGCCGGCAGCAAGATTGTGAACCTCGACGCGGTCGAATCCCGCGCCTTCCATCATCGTGGCGAGCGTCGCCTGGTCGGGGTGCATCCGGATCGACTCGGCGAGGTAGCGATAGCTCGCCGCGTCGCCCGCGACCCACCGGCCGAGGCGCGGCAGCACGTTGAAACTGTACCAATCGTACGCCGGCGCGAGCGGCGGCGCGATCCTCGAGAACTCGAGCACCAGCGCGAGCCCGCCGGGCCGCGTGACGCGGCGCATTTCGGCGAGCGCCTTGTCCTTGTCCGTCACGTTGCGCAGGCCGAACGCGATCGACACGCAGTCGAAATGGCGATCGGCGAACGGCAGCGCCTCGGCGTCGCATTGGACGACCGGCAGCACGAGTCCCGCGTCGGCGAGCTTGTCGCGCCCGGCGGCGAGCATCGCGCCATTGATGTCGGTCAACACGACAAGTCCCGATGCGCCGACCGCCTTCGCGTAGAGCCGCGCCATGTCGCCGGTGCCGCCGGCGAGGTCGAGCACGCGGTCGCCCGCGCGCACGCCAGCGACGCCGACCGCGAAACGCTTCCAGACACGGTGCATCCCGCCCGACATGAGGTCGTTCATCACGTCGTACTTCGACGCGACGCTGTCGAACACGCCGCGCACGCGCCGCGTCTTCTCGTCGGGCGCGACCTCCTCGTAGCCGAAGTGCGTGCGCTCGGTCACGGGATGGCCCTCGGCGCCGCGCGCTTCGCGTGCAATTCGCGCGGGGGGCGGCCCTGCCCGCTCATCGTCATGCCGCCTTGTCGCGCGAGGCGCCGGCCTCGGCGAGGCGGGCGAGGTACTGCTGCCACAGCTCCTGCTGGCGCACGCCGAGCTCGTAGAGGTAATCCCACGCGAAGATGCCGCTATTGTGGCCGTCCGAGAACGACGGCCGCAGTGCATAGTGGCCGACGGGCTCGAGCTCGGTGATCGCGACGTCGCGCTTGCCTACCTGCAGCACTTCCTGGCCGGGCCCGTGGCCGCGCACTTCGGCCGACGGCGAGTAGACGCGCAGGTACTCGCATGGCAAGCGGAACACGTGGCCGTCGTCGAAGCCGATCTCGAGCACGCGCGACGCCTGGTGGAGCGTGATCGCCGTCGGTTGCGGAACGCCGGGAGAAGGGACGGCCATGGTCGTCGTCGCGAGGGGAGGGTTAGCCTAGCACAGCCGTGCGCCGCGACGCTGCACGCGCGTGTCGCCGCGGCGGCACGTGATTGTTTCGCTTCGGAGACAATGGCGGATCGACGCCCGTCGCGAAAGGCCGCCATGGACACGCATCCGCTTCGCTGCACATGCGGCACGCTGCAGGGCCGCGTGCTTTCGCCACGCCACGCGATGGGGCGCGGCGTCTGCTACTGCCGCGATTGCCAGGCGTACGCGCACGCGCTCGGCCGCCCTCGCGACATCCTCGACGCGATGGGTGGGACCGAGGTCGTCGCGGTCACGCCGGCGCAGGTGGTCGTCGACCGCGGCCTCGACGCGCTCGCCTGCCTGTCGCTCGGCCCGCGCGGGCTGTTGCGGTGGCATACACGCTGCTGCGCAACGCCGGTCGCCAACACGCCGCGCGACTGGCGCGTCGCCTACGCCGGCCTCGTGCACAACGTCCTCGGGAGCGACGCGTCGATCGACGCGGCGTTCGGCGCCGCGCGCGCGAACGTCAATACGAAGAGCGCGCACGGCAAGCCGCCGGCAACGCCGTTGCGCACAGTTGGTTTCGTGATCGGCGCGGTCGCGAAAGCCGGCGGCGCTCGGATCGGCGGCGGCTACCGCCGCACGCCGTTCTTCCGGGACGATGGCCGGCCGATCGTCGAGCCGCGGGTGTTGACGCGCGAGGAGCGCGATGCGGCCGGCGCGGCGGCGCGCCGCAACGAAGGCGTCGGCGTCGCGTGACGCCGCCGCCCGCGCGCGGCCGCTAGAAGCGGTTGACCGCGGCGCCCTCGGCTTCCGGCACGATGTCGAGATTGCCGGTGCCGGCGAAGATGTTGCGGTTCTTCGCCTCCTTGCCGTGCAGCTTGATCTCGAGGCGCAGGTCGTTGAGCGAGTCGGCGTTGCGCAGCGCGTCCTCGTAGCTGATGAGGCCCGACTCGTAGAGGTCGAACAGCGACTGGTCGAACGTCTGCATGCCGAGCTCGCGCGAGCGCTTCATGATGTCCTTGATGCCGCCGACGTCGCCCTTGAAGATCAGGTCGGAGACGAGCGGCGAGTTCAGCATCACCTCGACCGCCGGCACGCGTCCGCGGCCGTCGCGGCGCGGGATGAGGCGCTGCGCGACGAACGCGCGCACGTTGAGCGACAGGTCCATCAGGAGCTGCGCACGGCGCTCCTCGGGGAAGAAATTGATGATCCGGTCGAGCGCCTGGTTGGTGCTGTTGGCGTGCAGCGTGGCGAGGCACAGGTGGCCGGT
>Ga0070681_10005867_pt1 | contig 11890 bp, 13 predicted proteins | sample KBSC83BmetaG_FD_65650 | JGI IMG/M metagenome (GOLD analysis project Ga0070681, IMG submission 65650) | Corn rhizosphere microbial communities from Kellogg Biological Station, Michigan, USA - KBS C8-3B metaG | ecosystem: Host-associated > Plants > Roots > Rhizosphere | place: USA: Michigan...
CCGCCTCGACGACGGCAGCGACACGGCTCATGCCGATCTCGAGATCGCGAAGCGACAGCCATTGAAGCGAGGCGACTGCTATCCGTTGATCCCGCCGACCGACGACATCCATTACGTGAAAACGACGTCACCCTCGGCGTCGATCTCGATTCATCTGCTGGCGAACGACACGGCGTGTGTGTGGCGCCACAAGTTCGAGCCCGCCTCAGGCGTCGTGACGCCGTTCCGTTCGGGCTATGCGAACGCGCCGTGCGCCGAGGACCATTAACTGCGCGCGCAGCCATGTCATTCCGAGCGTAGCGAGGAATCTGCACGTCACACTGCCTGGAGTGCAGATTCCTCGCTACGCTCGGAATGACCGACTAGTCCCGCCCGCGATACGAGAGCGCGACAGTCAACACCTGGCCCTGCGGTCGCGACCGCACGTCGAGATCCCACTCGTACCTTAGCTCGGCGCGCAGTCCAAGCTTCGGCGCGGTGGCGTCGATCTCCGGGCCCAACCCGTACGCGCGCGTTCGCGCGCCTGCGAGCGCTGGTGGAAGGTCTCGTCCGCGATCATCGCTCACCTGCCAGAGACCGTAGCCTGCAAGACCGACGACGAACACGCGATACACAGTCACACCGGCACCGCCCTGAACGTCGATCATATCGCCGCGCGTGATGTCGATTCCACGCTTCTTCTGGCTGATCTCATAGTCCGCGATCGCCGATGCCCTCCACGCGCGCGCGGTATCCGGATAGAGCGCGCCGCCGAGGGAGAATTGATGCGACCAGTTGCCACGGCCGACGTTTGCCCCGGATGTCGGCTCGAATTTCCCTGTCGGTGCATAGAACGCGTACGAGGCAACGACGTCATACCGGGGCGCGCGCCAGCCGATCTTGATCGGCTGCACGTATGCATCGCCGAGGCCGAGTCGATCGACCGAAACTACCGGATCGTCGCTGTTCAGCGACGCGCGCGCGTACGGAACGCTCGCGGCAACGGTCAGGTACGGTGACCGATGCGGGCCCAACGTGTACGCCACGCCGAGTGCGTTGGCGCGCGCGAGCACATCGAGTCCTTGAATGGGGAGGAGATCGCCATTGCGATCGCGTGCCCGGTCTGCGGTGAACTGAATGAACCGATCGACGACGTACAGCCCGGGCGGACTCTGAGTGCCCGCATCGATTCCAAGCCCACCCATGACCTTGGTGCCGAGCTGCTGCGCGGAGGCCGACGTCGCCGAAAGGACGATGGCCGCGAACGATGGCGGAAGTCGAAGCATCGCGATGCCGTTGGCAAGACGCGAGCCGACCCAATCAGCGTGTGAGAACTCGAATGAGATGACAGCTACGTCACCAGACGTATCGCATGCGTATCGTCCCACGCCTTTATTGGGCGCACCCCACCGGACGAGACCTTATGCGACTCCTTGCGTTATTCGCCATCGCCGTGATTCCACTCACGGCCACGGCACAGATGGGCGACGTGCTTCCCGGCGCACGCGTGCGCGTGATCGTGCACGGCGGACGGCTGGCCGGGGCACTCGTGTCGAGAACGACCGACTCGCTGCTGATCGCGCAGACGACCAGTGGATCCGGCGCGCCAGCCCCACGGATCTCGCTCGGGCTTCAATCTGTCGAGTCGATCGACGTGTATGAGGGTCGCAACCGGGTTCGCGCCGCCATCCGCGCGGGCCTCTGGACTGGTGTTGGCGTCACGCTACTGAGCCTTCTTGCGCAGCCGGATACGACCAGATGCAGACCACACTGCCTGAGCAAAGCGACAACGCTCGTCCTCGGAAATCTGATTGTCGATCCGATGGCGGCCGCGATCGGAGGCGCCATCGGTATGGACGTATGGAAATCGCACCGTCCTGCTGATCTCGCGCACATCGCTTCGCCGACCGTATCGCGCGTAGCAGTTGACCAAGCCGCGGTCCCAATGGTCGGGGCGCGCGTGCGCATCACAGCGCCAGGTGTTCTCGCCGATCGGCTCGATGCGACGATTCGGCGGACGCCGGACTCGCTCATCGTCGCGACACCGGAGGCGCTCGAGTACGGCGTCGCACTTGCGTCGGTTCGCGAGATCGAGCGCTTCGACGGACGGAGTGGGAAGCAAGGCGCCAAGAAGGGCTTCGTGCTTGGCGCGCTCATCGGTCTTCCGTTCGTGCTGTTTGTGCCGACCGACGCGACGTGCCATGTCGCGTGCGCCGTGGGCATCGCGGCGTACGTCGATGCCACATATGGCGGAATTGGGGCGGCCATCGGCGCCGCGGTCGGCGCAGACCGTTGGACCACCGTGCCGCTGCGGCCCAGCATCTCGGCGCTGCCGAACGGACGCTTTGGCGTCGGGCTCAATCTGCGACAGCGACTTTCTACTTGCGGTGCTCGTTTCTAGCGTCGCCATGAATTTCTATTTGGAGTTTCCTCACACGATCTTGTGGCGCTCGTCACCGCCGCCGGGAGTCTGATTATCGTCGGCTCGGGAGCCGCACTCGTTCAAGCGCTGCGCGCAGCCCGCACCGATCCCGCGCTCGTTCTCAGGGAGCAATAGCATGGCCGCACGCGAGGAGATTCCGCTCGGCACGTTCGAGGAGCAGGTTCTTCTCGCCGTCATTCGCACGAACGACGAAGCATTTGGTTTGGCCGTGCGGCACGACGAGCTCTGGCGCGGCGCGAATCTCCGACCACTGCTCGGCAGCTAGCCAACACCGTCCGGGTCGTTTCATACTTCTCTTGTCATCCCGAGCCAAAAGCGAGGGATCCACACTTCGCACGACCCATAGCCCACTATGCCTCAAACTTGGCAAGAGATAGTCGCGTCAGCGCTCGATTGGGAGCAGGCGCACGCCGGTCTGGATGCCGCAATTGCGAATCTTCCCGTCGACCTGCGCGGCCAACGACCCGCCGGTCTGCCGCATTCAGTCTGGGAGCTCCTGGAGCACATTCGCTTCACGCAGCGCGACTTGCTCGAGTTCTGCACGAATCCGAATTACCACGACCCGAAGTGGCCGGACGACTATTGGCCATCGTCGCCCGCACCGAAGAATGATGCTGCGTGGACAGCGTCCATCGCGGCAATTCATGCTGATGCGGACCAGCTTGCCAAGTTTACGGCCGAGACCGATATCGACCTCACGACGAAGATTCCGCACGGCACTGGGCAGACATATCTCCGAACCGTGCTCGTCGCCATCGATCACACATCGCATCACCTCGGTCAGATAATCATTACCAGACGTTTACTCGGGAGTTGGCCGCCGACCAAGTAGCACTAGCGCCACTCGATCCCCGTTCACATGCTTGGTGCCCAACTTTTCACCAGGCGCGATCATGAGTCCCGATACCGCAACCGTCGCGAACGGCTACACCGTCGCGAAATCCGCCAAGCACAATTTCCTCGAGAGATACGAGCGGAATCACGCCACCACGGTGAAGGTGCTCAAAGCCTTTCCGGGCGAGCGATCGGAGTTTCGCCCGCATGAGCGCTCGAGCACCGCGCTGAAACTGGCATGGACGTTCGTCGTCGAGGAAAGTCTCATGCTCAAGGCGATCCGCGGTGAGCAGATTCTCGGCGGTGGATTTCCGCCGCCGCCGGAGGCATGGGACCAGGTGTTGCCGGCCTTCGAGAAGATCAACGGCGATCTCGTCGCTGAGTTGCAAGATCCGAAGAACAGCGAATTGGAAGGCACGGTGGGCTTCTTCGTCGGACCAAAGCAGACCGGCGAATTCCCGACCGCCGACTTCCTGCAATTCATGCTCGACGATCAGATCCATCATCGCGGGCAGATGTCGGTCTACGTGCGGATGGCCGGCGGCAAGGTGCCGTCGATCTACGGGCCGTCGGCCGACGAACCGTGGTCGTGATGCGTTAGGGCAGCGGACAATTCGCGAGCATCAGCGGGACTTTGTGGCCCTCGCTCGTGAACGCGAATCGTCCGCGATTGTCGGCCCACGTCACACCTTCACCCTGCTGCTCGCCGAGCGGAACGATGTTGCACACGCTCGGCGAAACGCGGTGATCGACGAGGCCTGTCGGCGCGGTCGAGAAAACGAACAGCTGGGCGTACGTCAGCACCGCCACGTGTTTAGCATCTGGCGACAGCGACGCGTCGGTAATGAGTCGCAGTGCCGCCGAGCCTGGGACGATCGGAAGACTGTCGACGAGCTTCGCGCGCGCTAGTGCTTTCGAGCGCCATGCGCTCACTGGGATCGAGAAGACCAGCGCCGGTCGTAATCGCCCACCACCGCCGCCGAGCGGCCGCTTCGTGATCAGGACGATGTCACCGGTCGGCGCGACGTACATGGCTTCGACGTCGTGCGGCCCGTCCTCGTAGACGTACCGCAATGCATCGGCGCGAATGGTGTCGCGGCCGCCAGATGCGACGGGCTCGCGGGCCCGGTAGATCACGCGATACGGGTGGCGGCTGTTGTTGTCGCCCGTGTCGCCGATGAAGACGCAGCTGACCGTCGGTGCGGCCGGCGCGCATGGGGCAACCGCGGCCGATTCCCAGTCGACGTTCGTCGCGCCAAGCACCCGCCACACACCTCGATCGGCCCCGGTCGTGTCGAGCGCGAACAGGAGTGGATCGTTTCCGGAATCATTGATCGAGAACAACACTCCGGGCTGCCGAACGCTCATCGCGGCGGCGGAATTCTCGATGAGCTGCTTCGGCGCTTTCAGTCGCACCGTGGTGATGTTCTTCGGCGCCGCGCCCATCGAGTCGGTTTGGACGTACGCGCCGGATTGGGCGTGTTGGCGCTCCTCGGCGTAGCGATCGCATGCATTCGCGGCCGTCGACCCGAGCGCGATGGCGCCGTACACGACACGCCGGGTAAAATTCCTAGCCATGATCAACACGCGCCTCGAATCCCGCACGCTGTTCCTCGCCGGCACCATGCTCGTCGCGCTTTGCGTCGCGCCAGTGCGCGCGCAAAAGAAATCGAGCACGCCGACGAAGGCCCGCCCTTCCGTGGGCCTCACCGACGTCGAGAAATCCATCACTGTCGCGGTGGACACTCACAATGCCGAAGCCCTCGCGCTACTCGAGCAGATCGTGAACATCAACAGCGGCACGATGAATTTCTCCGGCGTTCGGCAGGTGGCGGACGTACTGGCCCCGAAGTTCGAGGCGCTCGGATTCACGACACGCTGGGTTGATGGGGCTGCGTTCCATCGGGCCGGCCACTTCATTGCCGAGCATACGACCGCTGGACCAAAGATACTGCTCATCGGACACCTCGATACGGTGTTCGAACCGAGCAGTCCGTTTCAGAAGTATGAGCTGCTGAATGACTCGACTGCGAAAGGTCCGGGCATCATTGATATGAAAGGCGGCGACGTCATCATCTTGCACGCGCTCACGGCGCTGAAGGACGCCGGACTGTTGGACAAGATGAACGTGTCCGTCGTGATGACCGGTGACGAGGAAGAATCCGGAATGCCGCGCGACATCGCGCGGGCGGCATTGGTTGCCCAGGCGCAGGGCTCCATCGCGGCCCTCGGATTCGAGGACGGTGCGGCCGATCCGCGCACGGCCGTCATCTCGCGCCGAGGCGCGGGAGCCTGGACGCTGGTGACGACCGGCATGCCGGCGCACTCATCACAGATCTTTAAACCGGAATTCGGCGCGGGCGCCGTGTACGAGGCGTCGCGCATCCTGAATCAGTTCTACACGCAACTGCACACCGAGACGTACCTGACGTTCAATCCAGGTCTCGCGCTCGGCGGCACGTTGGTGAAGACCGATACGACCGGCACCGACGGCTCCGCATCGGGCAAGCGCAATGTCGTCGCCGAACATATGACGGTAACAGGCGACCTCCGCACGCTTTCGCCCGAGCAGCTCGCGAAAGCAAAGGCGACGATGACTCAGATCGTGAGCAAGCATCTGCCGAAGACGACGGCCGAGATCACGTTCGACGACGGCTATCCGCCAATGGCGCCGACGGCCGGCAACCGTCGCTTGCTTGCGATGTACGACAAGGCGAGCCGCGATCTCGGCACCGGCCCGGTGGTCGCGGTCGACCCGTCGCGCGCGGGCGCGGCGGACGTGTCCTTCGTCGCGAAGGAAGTCCCGATGATCATCGACGGCATCGGCCTCATGGGCCACGACGATCACACAGAGAAGGAGACCGCGGATCTTCGAACGCTGCCATCGCAGACGAAGCGTGCGGCGATCGTCATGTACCGGCTCAGTCAGACCTCGACGAGAGTGCAGCCGTAAAGGCTGTGATCCCGAGTTAAGGTCATCCCGAGCACCCTTCTATGTCATCCCGAGCGTAGCGAGGGATCTGCACTTCCCGTCGTGCCGTAGTTGCGCCGCCGAAGCTACGAGACCGGGACAGTCACAACCGAAGATTTTCATCAAACCAAAACAATCACATCCAACCGCTTTCGTTCGACTAGCGTCGTGGCGCGCTGCCAATCGAAGAACTACGGTTCGATGGAATCGTTTTGGTCTGATGTAATCTTTTCGTTGATGCGCACCGGCTGAGCGGCGTCCAGCGGCGTACGCTGCGGGACAAGAGATCCGCAGTTCCGACCTATCCAAGTGCAGATCCCTCGCCTGCGGCTCGGGATGACTGAGCTCCTTAACGTTCCCGATCTGCCAGGGTCCATCAGTCAGGGGCCGACGCCACGCATCATGCTGGATGCCACAGATGTGGAATCTCCCGACCCCTTCAGGTGTCCATTCCTCGTAGCATCCCTTTATGTCGCTCTCGACCTCTGACGCCGAGTTGATCGCTCGCGCCCGCGCGGGCGACGATCGGGCGTTCGGCGAGATCGTGGAGCGATATGAGGGGGCTGTCGCCGCGACTGCCATCGGCATGCTCGGCGATAGCGACGAGGCCGACGATGTCGGTCAGGAGACCTTCATTCGCTTTCACCGCGCCATTGGCACCTATCGAGGCGATTCGTCGCTCAAGACGTTTCTCGTTCACATCGCCATGAATCTTTCGCTGAATGCACTCCGTCGCCGCCGGCGAGTCTTCGCGAGATTCGTGAGCCGCGACGAGACGGAGATCGATGCCCCGTCGCCGAGCCTTGGACCGGACGGTGAGGTGGACGCCAGCGAGCTCCGAGCGTTCATTCGCGCGGCCGTCGGACGACTGAACGAGAAGCATCGCGCGGTCGTCGTGCTGCGCATGTTCCAGGAGTGCTCCACGCGCGAGACCGCGGCGATCCTCGGCGTACCGGAAGGAACGGTGCTGTCGCGATTATCGCGCGCGCTCCAGGAACTGGAGCGGCATCTCGCGCCATATGTGAAGCAAGGAGCCGAGGCCCCGGTCCCGGAGACCGCACGATGAACGAGCACCACACGCGCCGGCCCGACGATCGATTGGCATCGCTCCTCCATGATGCCGCGCCGACGGCGTTCGACGCCCGATTCGCCGGGCGCGTTCAGGCGCGGTTGATCGAAGCGCGAGGCCAGACGCTGCCGCGCGCGCTCGAGCACCATTTCGTTCGTATTGTGCCGCTAGCCGCCGCTGCCGCGCTGCTGCTTGCCGCCTTCAACTGGTGGGACGCACGAGGAACGGCGAAGTCGACGCTCGACGCCGCGCTCAATCTGCCGCAGGTCAGTGTCGCGGCAGCCTATTCGGCAGCTTCGCTCTTCGACACCACTGCCACGCGGAGTGGGTCGCCGTGAGCGCGGGCATCAAGTCTCTCATCCTCTTGGCGGCCACGCTCGTCGTCGGCTTCGCATTGGGTCTGTTCGCCGATGCAACATTGGTGCGCAGCCGCCGCGAAAGCCTTCGCGACATTCAGCGTCCACCGGGATTCGTCGCGCACATGGAGGAGATCATTCGACCTCACAGCGACGCACAGCGCGACTCGATTCGCAGCATCCTCGAGCAACAGGCCGCGCGCAATGACACGATCATGCGGGCGACGCGCGAGCATCTGCGAGCGGAGCTCGACTCCATGAGCGTGAGCTTGTCGCCGATGCTCGACCCGGATCAGCGCGAACGCCTCACGCACGAGGTGGAGCGCGGCCCGCCGCCATTCGGGCGCGGGGGTCCAGGATTCGGACGGGGTGGCCCTCCCTTCGGAGGCCGGCATGGCGGTCCGCACGGCGGGCGTCGCGGTGGACCGCCGCCGAATTGAGCGCGATGGGGCGTGAATCCTGCCCGCTGAGCAGTCGTGAATTTCGCAAAGGAATCTCGATTCGTCCTCGGCGGACTGCTGAGCCTTTTGGCCGGACGGGCGGCCGCTCAGGAGCGCTCGCAGGTCGACAGCATCGCCGTTCAGCGATTCATCGCCACGCGACCGAATCACATTCCGCTCACGAAACGGCGAGTGCTCTCCACCAGTGAATCCGTGTCGAGCACCCTGCAAGCGCTCTCTGGGTTCGGCTTCGCGTCCATGACCTCGGACTCGACCGGCATCCCGTCGCTCTGTCGGGTTCGCTGGGCGGACTCGAGCGGCATGTGGATCACGGAGTTCTCCGGCTCGAACAGCCGCCGCGTGATCATTCCCGACGAGTGCCCGGCGGACACGCCGGAAGACGCAGCTCGAGTCGAAGCCCTTCGCGCATTCGCCTGGCACATCCTCCGAGGCAAGCAGTAAGCCCCGCCCGACTAGCGTCGGCCGGCGCCGGCCCTCAGAATCATGGGTTACCACAACGTCGAGGCGTCGCAGGCCGTTGCCTGAACGGCGACACTGACGTCCCCTCGTCCCCCCTCTGAGGCCTCTGGTCATGTCACAGCTCCGCCTGTCCCTCGCCGCGCTTTCTGTTCTCGCGGTGCCGGCGGCTGCGCAGGTTCGCGCCGCCGACGCGCCGCTTGGTCCGCCGAAGGTCATTCCGTCCAAGACCACTCCAGCGATCACGAAGCGGAGCGTGGCGACGAAGGCACCCGGTGGCTACACGATCGACGAATTTCTGTCCCCGTCATCGCCGCTCGAGGTCAGCGCGGCGAAAAAGGCCGACAAGGTCGCCTGGGTCTCGTATGAGAAGGGACTGCGCAACGTCTACGTCGCTTCCGCGCCGGACTTCAAGGCCGTGCGGATCACGAAATTCATGGACGACAACGGCATCGACGTGGGCTCGGTGCGGCTGTCGGACGACGGCACGATCGCGACGTTCATTCGCGGATCGGGTCAGAATCGCGTCGGCTGGGTCGCCAACCCGTCGCACGATCCGGACGGCGGCGAGCGCGCCGTGTGGGCCGCGAAGACGGACGGATCCGGCGCCTGGCGGCTGGCCGTCATCTCGAACACCGAAGTCGCCGCCGGTGGTGGACGCGGTGGCGGTTCGCCTGAGCTTTCGCCCGACGGCAAGTACATCGTGTTTCCGCGCGACGGCCAGCTGTATCGTGCGAGCACGGCACGCGGCGCCGCGGCACGGATGGACACGGCAGGTGTGCCGTTCATCAAGGCGTGGGGACGCCAGAGCAATCCTACGTGGTCGCCCGATGGATCGAAGCTCGCATTCGTGAGCACGCGTGAGAATCACGCGTTCATCGGGTTGTATGATATGAAAACTCGAAAGGTCGATTACATCGCGCCAAGCACTGACATCGACGGCAGCCCAACGTGGTCGCCGGATGGCAAGCGGATCGCGTTCACGCGTCGTCCTGGAACGCCGTTCGGACAGCAGGTCGCGAACGGAGCGGCGTTCGGTCAGACTCCGGCTCCGGCTCCCGGTGGAGCAGCCGCGCCGGGTGGCCGCGGTGGACGCGGCGGCCGTAATGGCGGCGGTGGCGGCGCCGGCACGGTCGCGCAGCAGAGTGCGCCGAGCGGATGTCCGGCGAACGTCGGCGGCGGTGGCCGCGGTGGATTCGGCGGCGGCGGCCGAGGAGCAGCTGGCGTCGATTCGACGCCAGCTCATATAGACGGTTTGTGCCGCGCCGCGTTCCCCGGCGGGTACACGCTCGAGCTCATGGTTGCGGACATTGCGACCGGCAAAGCGCAGGCATTCTGGCACAGTCAGCCCAACGATCGCGTGTTCGGCGCGATCAACAACATCACGTGGGCCGGCGAGCACGTCGTCTTCACGGCGAACGTTCCGAACGACGAGTGGGATCGGTACTACTCGGTCAGCATCGACCATCCGCAGAACGAGCCGACGTTGCTCACGACGACCGATGGCTTGATCAATGACGGCGTCGCGGATCGCACCTTCACGACGACTGCCGTCTCGCGCGACGGAAAGACGCTCTTCTACTCCACGAACGCGAAGGACATCGAGAAGCGGCACATCTGGGCGGTGCCGGTGGCCGGCGGAACGCCGGTGCGCCTCTCGACCGACGACGGCGTCGAAGTTTCGCCGACGCCGCTCGCGTCGGGAAAGAGTATCGCGGTTCTGTACTTCGGACCGCGCACGCCGGCGTCCATCGGCATTGTGCCGGTCGCGGGCGGGGACACGAAGGTCGTGTTCCCGACCGCCGCGATGCTGAAGGACTTCCCGACGAATGCGCACGTCGTGCCGGAGATCGTGATCACACACGCGGCTGACGGGATGGAAGTGCACAACCAGCTCTTCCTGCCGAAGGATCTCAAGCCGGGCGAGAAGCGTCCGGCGATCGTGTTCGTGCACGGCGGCCCGTCGCGACAGATGCTGCCCGCGTACCACTACATGCAGTTCTACCACTGGGCGTACGCGTACAACCAGTGGCTCGCGTCGCAGGGCTATGTCGTGATGTCGATCAACTATCGCAGCGGCATCGGCTACGGCAACTCGTTCCGTCGCGCGCCGAACACCGAGGGCCGCGGTAACTCCGAGTATCAGGACGTCATCGCCGGCGGGAAGTATCTCCAGAGCCGCGCGGACGTGGATCCGGCGCGCGTCGGTATTTGGGGGCTTTCATACGGCGGCTTGCTCACGGCCGAAGCGCTCGCACGCAATTCGGATGTGTTCGTCGCGGGCGTCGACCTCGCCGGTGTGCACATCTACGGCAATGCGCAGGATACGACGAGTCTCGCGTTCCGCTCGTCGGCGGTTGGCGCCATCGATGGCTGGAAGTCGCCGGTGTTCCTCGAGCAGGGCGACGACGATCGCAACGTCGACTTCGCGCAGATGGTCGGTTTGGTCGACCTGCTGCGCGCGAAGGGTGTGTACTACGAGCTCACTGTAATTCCTGACGACGTGCACGAGTCGCTCGTGCACAAGCGTTGGATCGACATCTTCAGCCGATCGAGCGAGTTCCTGCACCGTTTCGTCTGGGACAAGCAGACGCCGCCGGTGATGACGTCGAGCAGCAAGGAGAAGCATTAGTCATCCCCGAGCACTCTCTTGTCATCCCGAGCCACCGGCGAGGGATCTGCACCTTCCGCTCTTCGCGCGGTCATCCTGGCGACCAGGATGACCGCGTCGCATATCATCTCATGGCGTCCATGCGTCGTTTCGACTGGAAACTGTCTCTCGCACTGATCACGATGACGGCCATCGTCGTGCTGCAGAAGACCAAGCAGGCGATGCTGCCCGCGAAGCAGACGCCGCTTCTCTGGGCCGCGGAGATCGCGGTGATCATCGGTGTGTTCGTGCTCCGCTCGGGATGGGGGCGCGACAACAAGTGGTCGCAAGCACAGGGCGAGCTCGGCACACTGGCCAACAACTTCTACGAGCCGCGCCGAGCGATCTTCAGCAATGGATTCGCGGTCACCGGCGCTGTGTTCTGCGCTTTTTTCTGGGGACTCGCGACGTGGTCAGTCATCCTCGGCGGCATGCGCCGCGGCGTGATGACGCGAGGGCTCGTCGATTTCGAGGTATCGGCGCTCGCGGGCGCGATCACCGGCGGCGTGGTCGGCGCGGTGGTTGGACTCGCGGCGGGTCACGTCTGGGAAACTCGCCATCGTCGCCGACGAATGGCGAGTCGTGCAAGCCATGCCTGATCTCACGATTCGCATCAAGAAGAAGACCGACGGCAATGCGGCATTGAGCTGCACGCGTGCCGACGGCAGCGT
>Ga0070681_10005869_pt1 | contig 11889 bp, 12 predicted proteins | sample KBSC83BmetaG_FD_65650 | JGI IMG/M metagenome (GOLD analysis project Ga0070681, IMG submission 65650) | Corn rhizosphere microbial communities from Kellogg Biological Station, Michigan, USA - KBS C8-3B metaG | ecosystem: Host-associated > Plants > Roots > Rhizosphere | place: USA: Michigan...
CTGTGGGACACCAAGGCGGTGTGGACGGTGCCGCTCAACGATCAGGCGCATGCCGCCTTCGACGTCACCCACACGCCGATCGACGATGCAGAGGCGCAGGCCTTCAGGGCGGCGCGGCGCGAGATGGACGATGCCGCCGAGACGCGCTGGGACCTCGCCGAGAAGATCCTGGCCGGCGAGATGACGCCCGAGGATCTGCCGGCCGACATGGACGCCTATACCAGCTTCGCCATCGAGGATTACATCACCCAGGTCGGGCAGGGGCCGGTGGCGTCGCGCGGCCGCGAGCTGCTGGCGCCGACCGACGAGCGGTTGATCGTCATGCGCCGGCTATGGCTGCGCGAGGTCAATGCGCTGGTCGCGGACCGTCCGCTCACCGATTGGAAGATCCCGAGGGAGCCGCTCGGCGCCAACCAGAGGGCAACGGCGGGAGCGGCACAATGAAGCGGCTTTGGCGCCTCCTGCCGGCCATCCTGCTCGGGATCGCCGCCATTCCCGCCGTCGCCGCGGATCCGGTGGCCGATTTCTACCACGGCAAGACCATCACCCTCGTCATCAGCGTCGGCGAAGGCGACGGGATGGACCGCACAGCGCGCATCCTGGCGCGCCATTGGCCTGACACCATACCGGGCAATCCGACGATCATCGCCAAGAACATGCCGGGCGCCGGCAGCCTGCGCGCCACCGAATATCTCTATACCCAGGCGCCCAAGGACGGGACGGTGCTGGGCGCCCTCATCCCGGTCTTCGTGCTGCAGCAGGCGATGGGCGGCGGCACCGCCGGCAGCATCAATTACGACGCGGCGAAATTCGGCTGGATCGGCTCGAGCAATACCTCGAATCAGATGGTCTATGTGTGGCACACGGCCGGCGTCGAAACGCTTCAGCAAGCGATGGAACAGGAGCTGCTGATGGGGGCCACCGGCGCGGGCTCGAACAGCGTGCTCTATCCCACCATCCTCAACAATGTGCTGGGCACCCGGTTCAAGATCATCATGGGCTACCGTGCCGCGCCCGAGATCGGCCTCGCCATGGAGCGCGGCGAGGTGCAGGGCCGTGCCGGCGAGAGCTTCAACACGCTGATGGCGGTCAATCCGGACTGGGTGCGCGACAAGAAGATCGGCATCCTGGTGCAGATCGGCGTGACGCCCGAGCCGGGCTTCGAGAGCGTGCCGCTCATTACCGATTTCGCGAAGGACGCGGCGCGGCGCAGCGTGCTCCAGCTGTTCAGCCAGGATATCGGCCTCGGCCGGCCCTATCTCGCCCCGCCGGGCATCCCGGCAGAGCGCCTCGCGGCATTGCGCACCAGCTTCGACGCTGCGATGAAGGATCCGGCCCTGCTCGCCGAGGCGAAGCAGTCGCATCTCGACATATCGCCGACCGAAGGCGAGGCGCTGCAGAAGCTGGTGACGGGCATGCTCGCGACCCAGCCCGAGGTGCTGAGCCGCGCCAAGACGGCGATGGATGCGAAGAATTCGATCGCCGGCGAGAAGCCGGCGAAGCCATAAGGCAGGGGAAACAACAAAGGGCGCCGCCCGTCGCCCGCCGTTATGTCCCTGTCGCGGCCCGAGGGCGCTCCTGGGAAAAACTGTTCTTCCAACATCGCCACTACCTGCCGCCCAGCCAGGCCCTTACCATCCTGGCACGAGCCCCGACCCGCTTCGCTCGGGATCCTGGGCCGCCATGGCGGGAGGCGCGTGATGAGGGACTATCACTATAACGATCTGGTGCGTTGGCCGAACGGCAAGCGCATGGCCGTCACCCTGACCTTCGATTTCCAGGGCGGCGAGGATGTGCGCCCGCTGAAGGACGGCAAGATCAACCACGAGGAATATACCCAGCACGAATACGGGCCGCACACGGCGATCTGGCGCTTGTTGCGCATCCTCCAGGAGGAAGGCGTGAAGGCGACCTTCCTCACCTGCGGCGGCATCGCCGAGCGCTATCCCGAGGCGGTGAAGGCGATCGTCGCGCAGGGGCACGAGATCGCCGGGCATGGCTACCATCACGAGGTCGCCCGCGACCTTACGCGCGACCAGGAGCATGAGGTCATGCGCAAGACGACCGCCATGATCCAGCAGCGCACCGGCCACACGCCGATCGGTTGGCGCTCCTGCACCCAGAGCCCGAACTCGATCGAGCTCCTGATGGAGCATGGCTATCTGTGGAACAGCAACAGCTTCAGCCATGACCTGCCGTTCCTCTGGGAGAATAACGGCAAGGTCCTGGTCGAGCTGCCGCGGCAGCCCTTCGGCGACGGCCGCACCTATGACGACGACGCCGGCGATCCCGAGCGCACGCTGCGTGTGTGGAAGGGCATGTTCGACGAGGCCTATGAGGAATCGGCGCAGCATCCGAGCTATGTGCCGTTCCAGTTCCATCCCTATATCTCGGGACGGCTCGGTCGCGCCCGCACCGTGCGCCGCATCATCCAGCACATGAAGAGCCACGAAGGCGTGTGGTTCGCCGCCGGCAGCGAGGCCGCCAACTGGTGCCTGAACGAGCTGTTCAAGGCCGAGCGCGACAGGCTCGCGCGGGCTTCTTAAAAAAGCCGAGGGGCGGGGAGTCGAAGAAGCTCCACGCCCGCGCAAATCCTGGGAGGGAACATGCGTAACGGGCTGGTCGCCATTGCGGCCGCTGCACTCGTCGCCGGCGCTGCGCACGCGCAATCGGTCGAGGATTTCTATCACGGCCGCACCGTCACGGTGCTGGTGGGATTCAGCCCGGGCGGCGCCTATGACGGCTCGGCGCGGCTGCTGGCGCAGCATATGGGCAAATACATTCCCGGCCGCCCCAGCTTCGTGGTGCAGAACATGCCCGGCGCCGGCACCCTCAACCTCGTCAACCACCTCTACAATGTGGCGCCGAAGGACGGCACCGTGTTCGGCATCTTCGCCCGCGGCATGGCGATGGAGCCGCTGATCGGCAACAGCGACACGCGCTTCGACGCGACCAAGCTCACCTGGATCGGCAGCACCACCAACGAGGTCAGCCTGTGCGCGACCTACGGGACCTCGTCCGTCAAGACCTGGCAGGATACGCTGACCAAGGACTTCGTCGTCGCCGGCAACGGCTCGGGCTCCGATCCCGACGTCTTCGCCAATGTGCTGCGCCACCTGTTCGGCCAGAAGAACCGGCTGATCACCGGCTTTCCCGGCAGCGCCGAGATCTCGCTCGCCATGGAGCGCGGCGAGGTCGACGGGCGATGCGGCTGGTCGTGGAGCAGCGTGAAGGCCGAGAAGCCCGACTGGCTGCGCGACCATAAGCTCAACCTCATCGTGCAGCTGGCCCTGACCAAGGCCGATGATCTGCCGGGCGTGCCGCTGATCACCGACCTCGCCAAGTCCGACAGCCAGCGCCAGATCCTGAAGCTCATCTTCGGCCGCCAGACCATGGGCCGCCCGTTCGCGGCGCCGCCCGGACTGCCGGCCGACCGCCGCCAGGCGCTGCGCATCGCCTTCGACCGCACCGTGAAGGACGCCGATTTCCTCGCCGAAGCCGGCAAGAGGAAGCTCGAGATCAATCCCGTCTCGGGGGCCGATATCGATAGCCTCATTGCCGATATCTATAGCACCCCGAAGGATGTCGTGGCCGAGGCGCGCGCCGCCACCGAGGGCACGAAATAGCGCTCTACCAGCGGTGGGCCTGGTCGAGGAGGCGCATCACCCGGACGCAGCCTTCCTCGCTGTGCAGGAGATCGACGGGCCGCATGCCGTCGAGGCTTGCCTGAATCGTCGCCAGCCAATGCGCATGGGCCTCGCCGTAGCGCCGCTCGGCGGCGGCGATGACCTCGTCGCGCCGGGCGCTCGGTGTCCAGGAGGATTGCGCGATGATGTGGTCGCCAGATCCGCTGCTCATGCGAGCCTGGGAACGCCTTCCCGGAGCGGACGGTTGCGTCTAGTCGTGCGGCTCGCTGCCGAGCAGCAGGCCGGCGGCGGGGCGCGGGGTGCGGGGCGGCGGCACGACGCCGAGCTGGGCCAGTCGCGCCTCGAGGGCATGGATCAGGTTGCTCACCACGATCCGGGTCTCGGCATCGGTGGAGGCGCGCAGCAATGCGTAGTAGCGCAAGAAAAGCGCGCTGAGCTCGGTCGATTCCTGCTCGATGTGATCCATCACCTGCCTTGCTGGCTGTCCTCGACCTAACGAGGCGGCGCAAGGCGGGTTCCGACGGCGACGGCCGCACGGACCGGCGGCGCCGTCCGCCGCCATGCAGAATCACCGGTACCTGTCGCTCAATTGCAACAGTCCGAATCCGGCCGTCGCCGGGCGGGCGGTGGCGGCGGAATCGCATCGGCCGGTGCGCATTGAGGCTTGACGAGTCTAGGCGTCAGACAAGCCGGCAAAGAGGGTATCGGAGTGCGCGTTTTTACTTGATTCTGCTTGCTCGGCGCGCTGCTGACCTTGCGGCGCGCGAGCACGCGACTCGGCCGTGATTTGGCACCGACTCGCGCTGATTCAGGGGCGCGCGGCGGCCGGATTCCGGGAGTTGGCGGGGCGCCTTGTGCGGGCCGTTTCAAGGCTCGACTAAGGCTGCCACGAACAAATCCTGATTCACACTATTGGTAGTATCGTTGACCCGTGCTATAAGCATCGGCGGCGTTCGTGTCGAATCACTAGGGCCTGTTGACGGACGCCGTTGCGAAAACTGATAACCCCAAGGAGGGGATATGGCTGTAGCTAAGAAGAAATCCGCCAAGCGGAAGACCGCGAAGCGGAAGACCGCCAAGAAGGCCTCGGCCCGCAAGGCGCCGGCCAAGCGGAAAGCCGCCAAGCGCAAGGCCAAGAAGTCCTCGGCCCGCAAGGCGCCTGCCAAGCGGAAGAGCACTCGCAGAAAGAAGAAGAAGGCGGCTGCCAAGAAGGCTGCTGCGTAGCTGAGCTTGCCTGCGCGTTCCGCGCCTTTTTGCTGAGCGCGCGAATAGATGGGCCCGCATTCACCGATGCGGGCCCGCTTGAAAGCCGCCGGAGCGTTACGCCCGGCGGCTTTCTTCTCAACAGAAACCCAATAAAAATAGGCCTTTGCGGGCCTGGATTGAGTTCCCGACTCAGCCTTTGAGCTGAGCCCGGCTCATCCGGCGCCGGCTGTCAGACGCTGGCTTTCAGCGTGCTCGGATGGCCGTCCGGGCCGACCAGCTCGACCTTGGCGAAGCCGGCCTTGCGGAAGGCCTCCTTGTGCACCTCGTTGCCGCCGATGCGGTCGAAATGGTCGCAATCGATGAAGCAGCCGCCCGGCTTCATGACCGCGCGCACCGCCTTGTAGACGGCGGCGATGGCCGGCAGCTCGCGCAGATTGTGGATGGCGATCCCGGAGACGGCGAGGTCGAAGGGGCCGCCCACCTTCTTCTCCCAGCCGGCCTCGGTGAGGTCGGCCGCCACATAGCTCATCTGCCCCGCCTTGGCGGCGAAACGCTGCTTCGCCTGGTCGAGCATGGGCTGCGAGAAATCCTGCAGGGTCACCCTGGCATTGGGGAAGGCGCGCAGCACGGCGTCGGTGACGCGGCCGTTGCCGCCCCCGACATCGAGCACCGTGATGGCGGCGTCCTTCGCAAAGGGCGCCGCGGCCAGCATGCTGTCGAGCAGCTGGCGCCGCTCGCCGCGGCCCTCATCCTTGGCGATCCATTCCGCCACATACTCCTTGTCGCTCCAATCATGCGCGCCGTGCGAGTGCCCGTGAGCCGACATGCCCTGCTCCTCCTGAAATACTCGTTTCTGTCCTATCTCCGAGACTTGGGAAGGTCAAGTTGTTGCGAGCCATTCTTACAGAAGCCGCTCGAAAAGGCCGAGCTTGCCGGCCCCCTCAAGGGCCTCGAGCCCGGCCTCGCGATCGCCCGCCGGCAGCCGCTGCACCATGAAGGGGAAGGCGGTCTGGAAGAGCTCGGCATTGATGCGGTTGACCAGGGCGCCGCCTTCGATCGCCGGGCTGCGCTGGCACTCGATCAGCCAGGGGCGTCCGCTCGCATCGAGCAGCAGGTCGAGGCCGAACAGCAGCGGCGGAAAGCAATGCGCGGCATGCTCCCGCGCCTGATCGCGGAACAGGCCGGCCTCCGCCAGGATGTCGAGCAGGCGGCGCGCGAGCAGCGCCAGCCGGCGCCAGCTCGCCTCGGCGCCGATGCCTTCGCGCTCGAGCCGCCGCAGCAGCGCCGACAGGCTGCGCACATTGCCGACATCCTCGGCCTGCGGATCGTCGGAGATGACGAGGTCCGGATGGGTGCGATGCAGCGCCGTGTTGGTGACATGCCTCGCCATGCGCGGCAGCGACGCATCGTCGGTCGCGTAAGCCTCGGGCGCGATGCGCAGGATGCCCTCGCGATAGAGATAGGCGCGCGGCGTCTCGCCCGTGCCGACCAGCAGATAGAGCCGGATGTGGCCTTTCTTGCCCTCGATCAGATGGGGGTTGTCGATATAGCGCTGCACCAGCGACGGCGCCGCGCCGCGCGGCGGCGGCCGGCGGGTGAGGGCGATGCCCTTGCCGCCCGAGCGTGCTGTCGGCTTCACGATGAACAGCGCGCCCGGCTGCGCGGACGCGGCGGCGAGACGGTCGGCATCGCCCGGCAGCAGGAAGCTCTCCGGCCAGAAGATCTCCGACGCAGGATGCGCCTTGGCATAGGCGGCCAGCGTCTCGGCCAGCCTCCCCTTGTCGAAGATGCGCATCCAGCCGGCATAGGGCAGCGGCATGTCGGCCTGCAGCAGCGCCGTCGCGATGGCGGCGGGTGCCGTGTCGAGGCGCGCCAGCAGCCGCCCGGCGACCTCGTCCGCCTGCTGCAGGCGGCCGGCATCGCGCAGCGCGTCGCATAGGCCGCGCTCGCCGGCGGCGAGGCGGCTGCCGGCTTTTGCGGCATCGCCGACCAGCCGCTCGTACCAAAGGATCGCCTGATCGATGCGGCCGGCGCGGTGATGGCAGCGCGCGATGAGATCGAGCTTGTCGGGGCTGGGGTTGAGGGCGAGCGCCGCGGTGAAGGCGGCCAGCGCCTCGTCATGTTGGCCGGCGCGCAGGGCGGCGAGGCCCTGCTCGACCTGCTTCAGCTCGGCGAGACGCTTCTCGATCATGGGGATTGGGGCGGCCATGCGGCGAAAGCTAGCCGCTGATCGCGAGATGCGCCAACATAGCGAAAACGCCGGCCGAGCCGGGGGAGGAACCGCATGACCGCATGCCGTCGCGGCCTGATCGCTTTGATCGCCCTGCTCGCCTGCTGCGCCGTCGGTGCGCCGGCACGCGCCGAAGGGGTGGGGCCACTGCTCATCGCCAAGCAAGGCTATTTCTTCGTCGGCGGCCATTATGTCGATCTGCCGGACGGCCAGTTCACGGCCGGCCAGATCTATGTCGAATATCAGATCCCGAAGAAGCGCCGGCATCCCTATCCGATCGTGATGATCGAAGGCGGCGGCCAGAGCGGTTCCAACTTCACGGGCACGCCGGACGGGCGCGACGGTTGGGCGCAATATTTCCTGGCGCAGGGCTATGCGGTGTACATCGCCGACCAGCCGGGCCGCGGCCGCTCGGCTTTCGTCGCCGGCGCCTATGGCAAGAACGCGCTGAAGCCCGCCAAGATCATCCAGGACCAGTTCACCGCGCCCGAGCGACGCGCCCTGTGGCCGCAGGCGCATCTGCACACGCAATGGCCCGGCACCGGCGTAATCGGCGATGCCGCCTTCGACCAGTTCGAGGCCGAGCAGCTGCCCGATCTCCTCGACGCGACCCTGCTCGAGACGCTCAACCGCGAGGCCGGCGCGGCGCTGCTCGACAAGATCGGGCCCGCCATCCTGATGACCCATTCGCAGAGCGGCGCCTTCGGCCTCGTCATCGCCGATGCGCGGCCGGCCCTGGTAAAGGCCATCGTCGGCATCGAGCCGGGCGGCCCGCCCTTCTACGGCATCGACCTCATCGGCGCGCCCGACTGGTTCAAGAACGGCCCCTTGGGCAAGCCATGGGGGCTGACCCGCACGCCGGTGCAGTACGCGCCGGCGGTGAGCGATCCCAAGGAGCTGTCGATCGCGCAGCAGGACAAGGCTGACGGGCCCGGCCTGGTGCGCTGCTGGCTGCAGGCGGGCAGGCCGCACGAGCTCGTCAATCTGAAGCGCGTGCCGCAGCTCATGGTCACGGCCGAGGCCTCCTTCCACGCGCCCTGGGACCATTGCAACGCCGCCTTCCTGCGCCAGGCCGGCGTCAAGGTGGACTATGTGCGGCTCGAGCAGCGCGGCATCCATGGCAACGGCCATATGATGATGCTCGAGAAGAACAATCTGCAGATCGCGGCGCTGATCGCACGCTGGCTCAACACGGCCTTGCCGGCGCATGCCGCCGGCAAGACGGCTTCACGCTGAACAGGGAGGGGATCATGAAGCTCATGGTCGGACGTCTCGCGGGCCTGGCACTGCTCGCAGCCCTCGCCGCCGCGCCGGCGGCGGCGGCGGCGCACAAGGACAAGGGCTACGCCACTTCGGTCGGCCCGCTCACCATCGCCAAGCAGGGCCATTTCTATGTCGGCGGCCACTATGTCGGCGAGGGCAAGGACAAGATCTGGGCCGGCCAAGCCTATGTCGAATATCAGATTCCGAAGAAGCGGCTGCATCCCTTCCCGATCGTCATGATTCATGGCTGCTGCGCCGCCGGCGAAAGCTTCACCGGCACGCCCGACGGCCGCGACGGCTGGGCGCAATATTTCCTGGCGCATGGCTATGCCGTCTATGTCATGGACCAGGTCGGGCGCGGCCGCTCGCCCTGGGTCGACAACGTCTACGGCAAGCATCTGGTGAAGGCGTCGGAATTCGTCGAGCACGAGTTCGTCGCGGTCGAGGAGGACAACAAGTTCCCGCAGGCGCATCTGCACACGCAATGGCCCGGCACCGGCCGCATCGGCGATCCGGTGTTCGACCAGTTCGCCGCCGAGATGCATCCCGACTGGGACGACCGCACGGCGCGCGAGGTCTTCAACCGCGACGCCATCGTGGCGCTGCTCGACAGAATCGGCCCGGCCATCCTCGAGCCGCATTCGCAATCGGGCATGTATGTCTGGGCGGCGGCCAATGCGCGGCCTCACCTGGTGCGCGCCATCCTCGCTGTCGAGGCGGGCTCCTCGGCGTTCGGCGACTACAAGTTCGTCGGCGCCCCCGACTGGTTCGAGAACGGCTCCATGAGCAAGCCCTGGGGGCTGACCCGCACGCCGATGCAATTCTCGCCGCCGGTGAAGGATCCCAAGGAGATCGCCATTCGCCAGCAGGACAAGGCCGCGGGTCCCGGCGAGGTGCGCTGCTGGCTGCAACAGGAGCCGGCGCGCCAGCTGACGTCGCTCAAGGGCATCCCCGTCCTGCTCATGTCGATGGAAGCCTCCTTCGACGCGCCGATGGCGCGTTGCGCCTCGCTGTTCCTCCGCCAAGCCGGTGTCGCCAACGATTTCGTGCGCGTCGCCGATCTCGGCGTGCATGGCAACGGCCATTTCTTCATGCTGGAGAAGAACAATCTCCAGATCGCCGGGATCGTGGCGGACTGGCTGCGCAAGCGGGTGACGCCGCTCGAGGCACATCCCAAGATGGCGGCGGCCCACTGATGCGGCCCGTGATATTGGCAGCGGCGCTGCTCCTCGCCGGACCGGCGCTGGCCGATCCGGTGGCCGACTTCTATGCCGGCAAGACGATCAGCCTGATCGTCGCCTCGGGCGAGGGCGGATACGATCTCTATGGCCGGCTGGTGGCGCGCCATCTCGGCGCGCTGCTGCCCGGCAAGCCGACGATGATCGTGCAGAACATGCCCGGCGCCGGCGGCTTGCAGGCGGTCAACCATCTCTACAGCGTGGCGGCGAAGGACGGCACGCAGCTCGGCCTCATACGCCGCGGCGCCATGGTGGCGAAGCTCATGGACATGCCGGGCGTGCGCTACGATGCCGAGAAATTCAACTGGATCGGCAACGTCACCTCGGAGACCTCGGTCTCGATCGCCTCCAGCGCGGCGCCGGCCAAGAGCCTCGACGATGTGCTGAAGCACGAGCTGATCGTCGGCGGCGACGGGCCGGCCTCGACGCATGAGACGCTGGCGCGGCTGCTCAACGGGCTGATCGGCGCCAAATTCAAGATCGTCGGCGGCTATCGCAGCTCCGGCGAGCTCTTCCTGGCCATGGAGCGCGGCGAGATCGAAGGCATCGCCTACGCGTCCTGGGAGGACATGCGCAAGCTCAAGGCCGACCAGATCGCGCGCGGCGACATCGTGATCTTGAACCAGAACGGGCTCGAGCGCCTGGCCGACCTGCCCAAGGTCCCCTTCACCATGGACTACATCAAAAGCGAGGCCGACCGCCAAGTGATGCGGCTCTATGCGGCGCAGGACGCCATGCCGCGGCCCATCGTGGCGCCGCCCGGCGTGCCGGCCGAGCGCGTCGCGGCGCTGCGCCAGGCCTTCATGGCGCTCGGCCAGGACCAGGGTTTCATCGAAGATTCCAAGCGCTCGAAGCTCGATTTCAACCTCATGCCCGGCGAGGCGGCGCAGAAGATCGTCGCTGCGGTCGCGGCGACGCCGGCCGAGCTCGGCAACCGCCTCGCCAAGCTGACCGCGCCATGACACAGGCGATGGAATGAGCTTCAAGGCGATCCTCGTCGAGCAGGCCGAAAAGGGCGTCACCGCCGCGATCCGCGAGGTCGGCGAGGAGCAGCTGCCCGAGGGCGACGTCACCGTCGCGATCGACTATTCGACGCTGAACTACAAGGACGGGCTCATCCTCGGCGGCCTCGGCGGGCTGGTGAAGCGCTACCCGCATGTGCCCGGCGCCGATTTCGCCGGCACGGTCGAGAGTGCCAGGAGCGGCAAGTTCAAGCCGGGCGACAAGGTCATCCTCAATGGCTGGCGGGTCGGCGAGGTGCAATGGGGGGGCTATGCCCAGAAGGCGCGCGTCAAGCCGGAATGGCTGGTGCGGCTGCCCGACGGGCTCTCGACCAAGGAGGCGATGGCGATCGGCACCGCCGGCTACACCGCCATGCTGGCGGTGATGGCGCTCGAGCAGCACGGCATCGGTCCCGATTCGGGCGAGATCCTGGTGACCGGCGCGGCGGGCGGCGTCGGCAGCGTCGCCGTGGCACTGCTCGCCGCCCTCGGTCACACGGTGGCGGCCTCGACCGGCCGGCCCGAGACGCATCCCTATCTGCGCGCGCTCGGCGCCGGGACGATCGTCGATCGCGCCGAGCTCGCCGAGGCGCCGAAGCGGCTGCTCGCCTCCGAGCGCTTCGCCGGCGGCATCGACACCGTCGGCAGCACCACCCTCGCCAATCTGCTGACGCAGATCAAATATCGCGGCTCGGTCGCGGCCTGCGGCCTGGCCGCCGGCAATGACCTGCCGACGACGGTCATTCCCTTCATCATCCGCGGCGTCAATCTGCTCGGCATCGATTCGGTGATGGCGCCGCTGCCCTTGCGCGTCGAAGCCTGGCGGCGCCTCGCGACGGTGCTGCCGAAGGCCAAGCTCGCGGCGATGACCGAGATGGTGCCGCTCGCCGGCGTCGTCGAGGCGGCAACGCGCATCCTGACCGGCGGGGTACGCGGACGGCTGGTGGTGGATGTCAATGCGTAGCTCAAAATGAGCCCTCTCCCCCTTCCAAAAAAGCTCCCTCTCCCCCTTGGGGGAGAGGGTAGGGTGAGGGGGTCGTAGAGACAGCGCAGGCGTTTCAGATGATTCGAGGTCGCATATGCGACTCACAGTTCGGCATCATCGACCCCCTCACCCCGGCCCTCTCCCCCAAGGGGGAGAGGGAGATTTTTTTGGTTTGATGAATCAGGATTGATATGGATCAGGCGCCGCAAATCACCGCCGACAAACGCTTCTTCGTCGATCCCTATCTCGATTGGTGCGCCGCCGAGGGGCTGCCGCTCACCGAGGATTTCTGCATCGATCTCAACGCTCTGGAGACGGC
>Ga0070681_10005871_pt1 | contig 11887 bp, 10 predicted proteins | sample KBSC83BmetaG_FD_65650 | JGI IMG/M metagenome (GOLD analysis project Ga0070681, IMG submission 65650) | Corn rhizosphere microbial communities from Kellogg Biological Station, Michigan, USA - KBS C8-3B metaG | ecosystem: Host-associated > Plants > Roots > Rhizosphere | place: USA: Michigan...
CAGCGCGGTCAGCGGTTTCCACCGCCGTCGCAACGGCATTCTTCATGACACTTCCCCTGTTGTCGTTTTTATCGACTTATATTCGACGAAACTTTTGTCCCGCCTGGTAGCGCCAACGTAGGGGTCCGGTTTGAAGAACCGCTTAAATAAGACAATAAAGAGAGAATGAATTTAAGACAGTGAATCGCGGATTAAGCCCATGGATAAAGGGCTTTTCGCAACTTTCCATTGACGGTGGAACCGCGATGTTCACGCTTTCGTCCGCCCCGGTGTCGCATTCCAAAACACCTCGCGCGCGGCTGGAAAGGCGGGGCTAAGAGATGTGGCGCAGCGTTTAAGGGAGCCACAACCTTAATCCGGATTCACCTAAAATTTGAAGCGAGCCGGTTTTGGGACACTCGCCCCTTTTTATCGAGGCCGGTGTTCACATCCCCTATGGCGGGCGTTCGCGTGCCGCCATCCAGGCGAGCACGAGGTAGCCCGCGAGCATCAGCGCTTCGCCGCCGACGACCACGAGACTGCCGCCGTAGATTCCCGGAAACATCAGCTCGATTACCGCCATCGACACGACGGTCGTGAGCCACACCACCGCCCCCCAGGGCGTCGCGAGCCAGAGCCCGACGGCGGCGACCAGCTCGATCACGGCGAAATAGACGGTCGCGGCCTGCCAGGCCATGGGCTGGTTCTCGAAGACATCCTCCTCCCCGCCGATGAAGCCGGTCACCTGCGCCCAGTGATAAAGGCCTTTCAGGATCGACAGCACCGCCATGACCCGCAGGAACAGCACGAGCCGCCGGGTCCAGGAGTTCTCGTCGCCATCGATCCGCTCGGACGTCATCGCGGCCGTCAGCATATTGTCGCGCATGTGGTCCCGGGCCGGATCGCGCGATGAGGTGTCAGTCATGCGTCGGGCCGACGATGGCAGGCAAATCGGTGTTCATGGCAGGACTTTTGGCCTCGTGGCAGGACAAAATCAACCTTGATGCTGGTCAAGTGACGGGACCGGACCTAAGTGCTAGAATTGGACTAAATCCAGTCCGGCGGCTCAGGCGGCTCAAAAGAGGCAATCACATGGCAATCAAATTCGGGCGTCCGATCGAAATGCGTGACGCCTCGCGGCGCGAAGCCGCGACGGCCGCCCCTGCCCTCGACCTTTCGATCCGCCCGCGCCGCAACCGCAAGGCGGAATGGTCCCGCCGCATGGTGCGCGAGAATGTGCTGACGACTGACGACCTGATCTGGCCGCTCTTCGTCACGGAAGGCCACAACAAGCGCGCCGCGGTCGCCTCGATGCCGGGCGTCGACCGCCTCTCGGTGGACCAGATCGTGCGCGAAGCCGGGCGCGCGGCCAAGCTCGACATCCCCTGCATCGCGCTCTTTCCCTACACCGATCCGTCCCTGCGCGACGAGCAAGGCTCGGAAGCCGTCAATCCCGACAACCTCGTCTGCCAGTCGGTGCGTGCGATCAAGAAGGAATTCCCCGACATCGGCATCCTCTGCGACGTCGCCCTCGATCCCTTCACCAGCCACGGCCATGACGGCTTGCTGGCAGACGGCCGGATCCTCAACGACGAGACGGTGGCGGTACTGGTGCGGCAGGCGCTGGTGCAGGCGGAAGCCGGCTGCGACATCATCGCGCCGTCGGACATGATGGACGGGCGCGTCGGCGCCATCCGCGAGGGTCTCGACCGCGCAGGCTTCCTCGACGTGCAGATCATGGCCTATGCCGCGAAATATGCCTCGGCCTTCTACGGCCCCTTCCGCGACGCGATCGGATCGGCCAAGACGCTGACCGGCGACAAGCGTACCTATCAGATGGACAGCGCCAATACCGATGAAGCGCTGCGCGAGGTCGAGCTCGATATCGCCGAGGGCGCCGACATGGTGATGGTGAAGCCCGGCATGCCCTATCTCGACGTGCTGCGCCGCGTGAAGGATACCTTCGCCATGCCGACCTTCGCCTATCAGGTGTCCGGCGAGTACGCGATGATCGCGGGCGCGGCGCAAAACGGCTGGATCGACGGCGAGCGCGCCATGATGGAAAGCCTGGTCGGCTTCAAGCGCGCCGGCGCCGACGGCGTGCTCACCTATTTCGCGCCGCAAGCGGCAGAGAAGCTGAAGGCCGGGCGCTGAGGCTCGTCACGATGCCGCCTGCGCCGTCGGGTGCGGGCCGCAGAAGGCGCGGAGCGCCTCGCGCCGCTCCTGCGATATCACCGTCAGCGGATAGATCGGCGCACGCGTGGCGCGCGCGAAGAACGGATGCGGCCAGGTCTTTCCACCGAACCGCCAGCCGATCACCTTGCCGATGGCCCGCAGGAACATCATGGGGTTGAACCGCGTGGAGTCTGGCGGCGGTTCACCGACGGCGCATTTCCCGAAGATCTCGGCCACCGGTGCGCCAAAGGAGTCATCCGGCCGCGGCGGATCGACGGATTGTGCAAAGATACCGACAAAGGGAATGGCAGGGCCCATCGTGTTGCCCACCGGCGTGTTGCAGCAGGTCGCGTACCACCGGTAGAGCCCCTTGGGCGTCAGGCGCAGTCCCACGATGCGATGCTGCCCTTTCGTGAAGCTGAGCGCGGCGGGCGCGACCTGCACGATGTCGCTGCCGCCCTTGGCATTGAGCAGGTCGGCACGGCCGAGCTGATGCAGGAACGCCTGGCAGTCGTCGCAGTAGCAGACCACGCGATTGACCGACCGGGGCGACGGGTCGGCGACGATCCCGCGTACTTCCCCGCAACGGCAACGCATTTCGATGTGTCCGACCATGCGTCAGTCTCCGTCACGCCATAGACCGACCTACCCCATTACAGGTTAGCCGCGGCACCGCTGCGATCCAAGCCGCAGATGGCCGCCGAATAGCCGGAATATTTTGGCTTGTTCCCGTTGCGGTGGCCTTGCGGTGGGGCGGCCGGTTCCCATGTCCCTGTCGCGAGGGAAAATCCCTCAGGAGGATAAGAGATGTCGTATACCGGTCCGGGCAATAGCGGCGGCTGGCGCAGCGACGGCGCGCCGGATTACCGCCATGCGTTCGACCCCTATTCGGAGCCGGACCTGTTCCGCAACGTGCTGATGCGGCGCATCATCGCCTTCATCATCGACGTGATCGTGCTGGCCGTCCCGGTGGCGCTGGCGATCCTGTTCATCGCCGTGTTCGGCCTCCTGACACTCGGCCTGGGCTGGGCGCTGTTCTGGCTGGTGTCGCCCGCCTCGGTCATCTGGGCGATCGTCTATTACGGCAGCACCCTGGGCGGGCCCCACTCGGCCACCATCGGCATGCGGGTGATGGATCTCGAGCTGCGCACCTGGTACGGGGCATCAGGCTATTTCGTGCTGGGTGCCGCGCATGCGGTGCTGTTCTGGATTTCGATCTCGGTGCTGTCGCCGCTCATCCTGTTGATCGGACTGTTCAATGCCCGCCGTCGGCTGGCGCACGACTTCGTGCTCGGAACCGTGGTTATCAACAACTCTGTTCGTTCGCCGGTGGGCCAGCCGGCACGCACGTACTAAGAACGCCACGGCGCTTCGGCTCTTTCGCGGCGCATGATCCCGCGCAACTGTTTCGCGTTTTGCCGCAAGCGAAAACCGGCTCTCACTTTTCAGGATCATGCTCGAAGTTTAGTAATTGACCGTTAGCCTCCGTGGCGCAATGCTAGCATGTCTGCTTCGCCCCGGAGGCTCACAGGAACTCCTTGACCCAGCACTCGCGTGATACCCCGCAATTCTACCTGACGGCGCCGTCGCCCTGTCCTTATCTGCCGGGCCGGCACGAGCGGAAGGTGTTCACCCATCTGGTAGGCGACAAGGCCGGCGATCTCAACGACCTGCTCACCCATGGCGGCTTCCGCCGCAGCCAGTCGATCGCCTATCGCCCGGCCTGCGATCAGTGCCGCGCCTGCGTCTCGGTGCGCGTCGTTGCCAACGAGTTTCGCCCGTCGCGCAATTTCCGCAAAGTTATGGCCCGCAACGCCGACATCATCGGCGAGCAGCGCAGCGCCGTGCCCACCTCCGAGCAATATTCGATCTTCCGGGCCTATCTCGACGCGCGCCACCGCCATGGCGGCATGGCCGACATGACCGTGCTCGACTATGCGATGATGGTCGAAGACAGCCATGTCGAGACCCGCATCATCGAGTACCGCCGCCGGGGTCCCGACTCCGGCATTACCGGCCGCGGCAACGAACTGGTGGCGGTCGCGCTGACCGACGTGCTCTCTGACGGGCTGTCGATGGTCTATTCGTTCTTCGAACCGTCGGAAGAAAGCCGTTCGCTCGGCACCTTCATGATCCTCGACCACATCACCCGCGCCCGGCGCCAGGGCTTGCCCTACGTCTATCTCGGCTACTGGATCGAAGGCTCGAAGAAGATGGACTACAAGGGCCGCTTCCTGCCGCAGCAGCGGCTCGCGCCCTCCGGCTGGCTGCGCATCGAGGCCGACGGCGACGTGACCAGCGAGCCGCAGGATTAGACGCCGTTCATCCCCAGAGCTAGCGGGGCTCGCCGTCTTTTTCGAGCCATTTTGCAGCCACGTCCTGTTGGCGATCTTTCTCTTTTTCCGCACGTGTGCGTCCGGCAAAGCCTGTCGGGCCTAGCCAGCCCATATACGCACCTACGGCCAACACGACGATCGCGATTACCCAATCCACAATACCCACGACAATCTCCGAACGTGGCGGCACAGCATTCCGTCAAGGCTATCCGCTCACAAAATCCCACACCAGCTTCGCATTGAGCGCGATGATCAGCGCAGCCGTGGCTACCGCCAGAGCGGTGAGCCAGCGGGGCGCTACATAGGGGCCCATCTTGGCGCGGCTCGCCGTGAACAGTACGAGCGGCACCACGGCAAACGGCAATTGCAGGCTGAGCACGACCTGGCTCAGGATCAACAATTGCCCGGTCGCCTTCTCGCCGAACCAGATCGTCACGATCACCGCGGGCAGGATCGCGATCAGCCGTGTCGTCATGCGCCGCAGCCACGGCGCGATGCGCCAGTTCAGGAAACCTTCCATCACGATCTGGCCCGACAGGGTCGCGGTGATGGTCGAGTTGAGCCCGCAGCAGAGCAGCGCGACCGCGAACAGCGTCGGCGCCAGGGTCGAGCCGAGCAGCGGCGACAGGAAGGCATGCGCCTGGTCGAGCTCGGCGACGTCGGTCTTGCCAGCGCGATGGAAGGTGGCGGCGGCGAGGATCAGGATCGAGGCGTTGATGACGAAGGCGAAGCACAGCGCGAGGGTGGAATCGATGGTGGCCAGCGAAATCGCCTCGCGCTTCTCTTCCGGCGTGTCGCCATAGCCGCGGGTCTGCACCAGGCCAGAATGCAGATAAAGGTTATGCGGCATCACGGTGGCGCCGAGAATGCCAAGCGCGAGATACAGCATCTCGCGGTTGGCAACGAGGTCGCGGGTCGGCGCGAGCCCGCGCAGCACGGATCCCCAGTCGGGATCGGCAAGCACGATCTGCACCGCGAAGCAGGCCGCGATCACCCCCAGCATCGTCACCACGAAAGCCTCGATCCAGCGGAAGCCGAAGGCCTGCAGCGCAAGAATGAGGAAGACGTCGGCCGCGGTGATAATGACGCCGATCTCGAGCGGGATGTGAAACAGGAGATTGAGCCCGATCGCGGTGCCGATCACCTCGGCCAGGTCGGTTGCGGTGATCGCGATCTCGGCCGACAGCCACAACGGCAGCGCGACATAGCGCGGGAAGGAATCCCGGCAGGCCTGCGCGAGATCTCTACCCGCGCCGACGCCGAGCCGCGTGCACAGCGATTGCAGGATGATCGCCATCACGTTGGACAGCAGCGCGACGGCAAGCAGCGCGTAGCCGAATTTGGAGCCGCCCGCGAGCGAGGTCGCCCAGTTGCCGGGATCCATATAGCCGACGGCGACGAGATATCCCGGCCCCAGGAAGGCGAACAGCTTGCGCCAGAACGATCCGCTCCGAGCGGTTCGCACCGAGCCGAACATGTCCGAGAGCGAGGGTTCGCCGCGCTCACCCCGCCAGCCGCGCATGCGCACCGAAGCCACAGCCGGCGCGGAATCAGGACGTAAATCGGCTGACCTGGCATCCATGGAAACACCATGGCCCAGATCGAACTCTAATGCAACTCATTCGCATATGCATGTAGCGATTGGCCCAGCTTCCGGCAACTCTAGGGTTCCCACCGCCACAGATAAGGAAAAATTAACCAAGATCGCGCCCTGATGGGGCTGCGGCGCGCGACGCCGACTCAAAGGCCGCCACGATCCGCGTGAAACGGCCAGGATTTTCGGCGCCAGCGACGCGCGACCCCGGGGCTCGATAATGCTTTCCACCGAACTCGGCCTCAGGCCTGCTTCCCAGACGCCGATCTCCTGCAAGATCTGCGACGGCGCCTCCTCGCTGTTCGGCGTGGTCGACATGCACCGCCCCTGCGAGATCGGCGGCGTGCGCCCGCCGCTCTCCGGCGTGCCCGTCTACTACCGGCGCTGCGCGGCTTGCGGCTTCCTGTTCACCGATGCCTTCGACGACTGGAACCACGACCAGTTCAAGACGCACATCTACAACGACGGCTACATCGCGTTCGATCCCGAGTATCTGAACAAGCGGCCGAGCAACAACGCCACCATCGTGTGCAGCCTCTGGGCGCCCCACAAAGCCGGCATGCGCGTGCTCGACTACGGCGGCGGCAACGACGTGTTCTGCAGCGTGCTGCGCTCCCAGGGTTTTAGGGAAGCCGTCACCTACGATCCCATGATGCCGGAATTCGCCACGCCACCAAACGGCAAGTTCGATCTGGTGACCTGCTTCGAGACGCTCGAACATCTGCCCGACCCCATCGCCGGGGTTGCCGAGATCGTCAAGCATGTGGGCGAGCCCGGCGCGGTGTTTTATTCGACCATGACGCAGCCGGACGATTTCGATCGCCAGGGCATGTCGTGGTGGTATGTCGGACCGCGCAACGGCCACATCTCGATCTTCAGCAAGCAGGCACTGGCGATGGCATGGGCCCGCCACGGCTATCGCAGCGTCTCGTTCAATCCCGGCACGCATCTGGCCTTTCGCACGCTGCCGACGAGCTGGGGATTGACGGCGCTGCAGAGCTGAGAGCGTTTCACGCCGGCGAGTTGCTTATCGGAAATCGGGTGGGATCGAGTTCGCCTTGCTCCCATGTTGCGGACAATCACGCAACGGGAGTGTTCCGATGTCCGCCTCCGAAATTCCTCATCTGCCGGCGACCTTCAACCGCCTGGCCTGGTCCAATCTCGCCGCGCAATCGGCCGAGCAGATCGCGCTGGCCGCGGCCCCTATCGTCGCGGTGCTGATGCTCGGCGTCGCCGAGGGCGAAACCGGCCTGCTCCAGACCGCGCTCACTCTCCCCTTCATCCTGTTTGCGATTCCCGCAGGGCTTCTCACCGACCGCATCTCGCGGCGGAAACTGATGGCGGGCGCGGAAGCGCTGCGGGCTGCCGCACTCGCTGCCATCCTGGCGCTGATCGCCTTCGGCTGGCTGACGCTGCCCCTGCTCTCGCTGCTCGGCTTCATCGCGGTCTGCGGCACTGTCGCCTATAGCGTGGCCGCGCCCGCATTGGTGCCGTCGCTGGTGACGCCGTCTCTCTTGCCCGCAGCCAATGCGCGGATCGAGCTCGCCCGCACCGTCGCCTTCGCCAGCGGTCCTGCGCTCGGCGGCGTGCTGGTCGGATGGGTCGGCGCCGCGCCGGCGTTCGGCTTCGCCGCGGCACTTTCGGTTGTCGCCGTCGTGCTGCTCTCCGGAATCTACGAGCCGGCGCGCGAGCCAGCCCCGCGCCGCCACCCGCTGCAGGACATCAGGGAAGGCGCTTCTTTCGTGCTCCATCACGCGCTGCTGCGGCCGGTGTTCATCACGCAGTTCATCTTCAACACCGGCTCGTTCCTGGTGTTGGCGGTGTTCGTACCCTATGCGGTACGCCGGCTTGGCCTCACCGCGACGGGCGTCGGCACCACGCTTGCAATGTATGGGGTCGGCATGGTCGTCGGCGCGCTGCTCGCGACGCGGGTGATGAAGCGCCTCGCCTTCGGCACCGTGATCGGGCTCGGGCCCGTCACCGGCTTTGTCGCCGCAGCCGTGATGGCGCTCACCACCTTCATTCCGACGCCGTGGCTTGCGGGCCTGAGCTTCTTCCTGCTCGGCGTCGGGCCGATCCTCTGGGTGATCTCGACCACCACCTTGCGGCAGTCGGTGACGCCGCCGCGCCTGCTCGGCCGGGTCTCCGCGATCAACATCCTGAGCTATGGCGCCCGCCCGCTCGGCTCGGCGATCGGAGCGATCGTCGGCGGCCTGTATGGTGCCGAGACCTGCCTCTATCTCGCGGTCGCGATCTTCGGCGCGCAGGCACTCGTGATCCTGTTCTCTCCTGCCGTGGGTCTGTCGCGGCAGCCGGAGATGGTCGGAGATGCCCGGGCCTGCAGGGCCTAAGCTCTTCGGATATCGCTTGTTGCTCCCGACCATTGCTATGAGCGGCGATGGGCGGGAGCAGATCATCCAACCCTAGAGTTGCATCAAAGATGCCTTGCCATCATCCGCATATTGCGCCAAGCTACCGTTACGCCGCAGAGCCCTCGCGTTAGTGATGGACTTTGACGTAACGGCTTCTCGTCTTCAGCAGGTAATAGCCTTCCAGTTGCGAGTAACGGGAGGATTGCCATGACCGGAAAGCACGCTTCCGCGCGATCGGTTTTTCGGACATCTTGCATCATCAGCTTTGCACTACTTGCCGGGTCGTGCTCATTTCAGCATGGCATCGTTCCTTTTAGATGCCAGGACTACGACGCTATTCCTTTTACTCCCTTGATCGCCCAGGCCAGCCAAACGGTATTCGAGAACTTCCCGCAGTTCATCGCCATCCATGGGTCCGGCACCGCCGAACTCGCCAAGGGCAAGTCCGCAGACGCGATCAAGGTCGAGCAAAGCGTTGACCTCCCGCCGTTCGTCGACCGTGCCACGGTTTTTCTGAACGGCTGGCGATTAGCCTATTTGGGCAGCGACCAGCATGTCCTGGCTCTTGGCGCCGCCATCACCAGGATCCGAATGGAAGTCGATTCCGCCACGAAGCGGAGCAAGCTGGTTTGGAATGCGTTGGGCATGCTGCGAGACGACGACGGAGAGGAAGGATACAGTTTCAAATACGAATTTACGGTGTTCGCCTGGGACGACGGAAGCATCGCCGCCAATATCGACCACGGCAATGGCAACAACCAGTTTTGCGGACCGACCGGCATAATCCAGGACAATTGGTATCTTGCGTACAACCAATGGACGACCACCGCGCTTTCGTCCGCCTTTTCGTTCATCAAGAATACGGTCTTCGCGCCGGCCGCGACGGTGGCAGTGTTGCCGCGGGGATTTGGTTTCACCTGGCTCCCTGGAGTCAGCGGGCTCGATGCGACCTTCGGTGACCATCATCTCCTTCAAATAGCATACGACCTGGATCACAGCGAAGTCTTCGCCGATGGCTCGAAGACATACAGCACCAAGGATTTGTCCACACCAGCCTTGCCGAACGGCACAAGCGTCACGGCCGGGGGATTTGTCAGTTGGAACACGAAATTCATCTACAAGGACAATGAAACGCGAAGGGACTACGGCTTTGGAGAAGTGGTTTCCGCCATGGCGGGCAATGACGTCGGTTTGATCCACCCGCCCTTCTCGCCCCTCCCTATCGAGAAACTCAATTCCATTGGCAGCGTATGCACAAGCGGTGCAAGGGGCCTGTCGCAGGATTTCGTTGTTGAAAATGTCCCCTTCGAGTTAGGCGTCCCCATGTTGACCGGATGGGAGCTGGAATATCAGTCCAGTTGCGGGGACCAACACGTCAAAACGATTGGCGTATGGATTGACCATTGGAGTTATGATCCACCTATCGGATCGGCAGGCGGCACACTGCACTACACCCTGCAGTCCGTTCTGCACGACGACGACAACGTGCCATTCTTCTTTCCCGACCACAGGGTCTCTATTCTGGGAATCAAACCGACATTCGGAAGCATCAAGGCCGGATCGATCGGCAAGTAGACCTTAGTTCTTCAGATATCGCTCGTAGCTCCCGGTCATCGCCTCGTTCGCGGCGATGTCGGGATCGAGCGTATAGAGATCCTGGGCGCGGCCGATGCCGCGCAGCGCGTAGCGGCCGGTCGAGACCAGATAGCGACGGCCGGTGGCGTCGAGGCCCTTGCAGAACTCCGACGAGGCCAGGAATTCCCGGTCGACCGAATTGCACATCGAGGCGATCCGGCTGACCTCGTTCACCGCGGGCCCCACCACGGTGAAGTCGAGCCGGTCCTCGCTGCCGATATTGCCGTAAAAGACCTCGCCGACATGCAGGCCCACATAGGCCGTGGTGACCGGCCGGCCTTCCTTGGCGCGACGGTCATTCAACTCCGTCATGTTGAGGCGGAAGCGATGCTCGGCCGACAGCGCGGCGCGGCGCGCCACCGCCATGTCCTCGCCGGTGAAGATCGCAAGCACGCCGTCGCCAATCAGCTTCAAGACGTCGCCGCCGGCCTCATGAATCGCCTCGATCGAGGCGTCGGCGTAGTCGTTGAGGAACGGGATGATCTCGTCGGGCCCGATGCTTTCGGAAATTTTGGCGGAGCCGCGCAGATCGGAGAACCAGAGCACCGCATTGATGCGTTCGGTGACACCGCGGCTGATGCGCCCGCCCAGCACCTGCGCGGACGCATCGCGGCCGAGATAGACGCGACCGAGCGTGCGGGCGATATCCATCTGTTGCGCGGATTTGATCGCCAGTCCAAGCACCGGCACGAGATCGCGCAGGGCTGCGAGCTCGGATTCGCTGAAGCCCCGATCCCGGCGTGTCGTGAAATAGGAATAGAAACAGTCCATCTGGCCGAGCGTGCCGGCATCGCCGAAGCGATGGATGAAGGCAATAAAGTGCCGATGGCCCTTGTCGAGGAGGTCGCCGATCATCGAAAAATTCCGCGAAGCGCCGTCGGCGAGATCGAGATGCAGCTCGTCATCGCCGTTTTCCATCATGTGATGGAAGGCCGAACGCCGCCAGTTCTTCGCGGCATCGCCGTCGGCCGACGACATGTATTCGAACGTGTCGCTCTCGTTCGACGGCCGGTCGCTCCAGCGGAAGCCCCGCCCTTCGTAGATCGGGTGCAGGGTGTCGATGAAGGCAAGGGCGCGCGACAGATCGAGCCCGCCGGCGCGGCAGCGCTCGCAAAAACCACGGATCAGATCGGGTTCGGAAAGGCCGGTGAGACCCTGGCTGACCAGCCAGTTCATCAGGTCGATACGGGAGGAAAGTTCCATGCTCCATTATGCCGTGCAATCGCGGCCGGCGGAAGCTTCAGGCTCCGTGCTTGACGGCTCCCGAGTCGAACGCGCAAATGGCGGCAAATGCGGCCAACCAACACGATGGCGCCCCACGCATGAGCGGGCGCCGCCTCCCGCTCATCCTGGCGCTCGGCACCACCCAGACGCTCGCCTGGGCCTCCAGCGTCTATCTGCCGGCGATACTGGCCGATCCGATAGCGCATGACCTCGGGATCTCCGCGAACTGGATCTTTGGCGCCTACTCCGGCGCGCTTGTCATCGCGGGCCTGCTTGGCCCGCGGATCGGACGGCAGATCGACCGGGTCGGCGGCCGGCCGGTGCTCTCGATCTCGAACCTGACGCTGGCGGGCGGCCTTGCCTTGCTCGGCTTCACCTACTCCATTCCGATGCTGATCGCGGCCTGGATCCTGCTCGGCATCGGCATGGGTTATGGCCTCTATGACGCGGCCTTCGGCGCGCTCGGGCGCATCTATGGCGAGGCCGCGCGCGGCCCGATCACGGGCATCACCCTGATCGCGGGCTTTGCGTCCACCGTGGGCTGGCCGCTGACCGCCTATGGGCTCGCCCAT
>Ga0070681_10005872_pt1 | contig 11886 bp, 10 predicted proteins | sample KBSC83BmetaG_FD_65650 | JGI IMG/M metagenome (GOLD analysis project Ga0070681, IMG submission 65650) | Corn rhizosphere microbial communities from Kellogg Biological Station, Michigan, USA - KBS C8-3B metaG | ecosystem: Host-associated > Plants > Roots > Rhizosphere | place: USA: Michigan...
GCATCAACGAGATTGAGAAGACGACGAATCACGACGTCATCGCGTTCACGACGAATCTCGCCGAGTCGATCGGTGAAGCGAGTCGCTTCGTTCATTATGGCCTGACTTCGTCGGACGTGGTCGACACTGCAAACGCGCTGTTACTTCGTGATGCAGCGGAGATCTTGTTGCAGAAAGTCGAGACGCTGATTGAGACGTTGAAACGTCGCGCGCTCGAATTCAAAAACACGCCGCAAGTCGGGCGCACGCACGGCATTCACGCTGAGCCGACTTCGTTTGGCTTAACGTTCGCGCTCTGGTTTGACGAGATGCGTCGCAATCGCCAGCGACTGCGACGCGCGCGTGAAGCGGTCGCGGTCGGAAAGATCAGCGGAGCGGTGGGCGCGTTTGCGCATCTCGATCCGTCGGTTGAAGAAAGCGTCTGTGCGCGTCTCGGATTGAAGCCCGCGCCAGTCTCGACGCAGGTTATTCAACGTGACATCTACGCGGAGTATTTGACGACGCTCGCGATCATCGCGTCGTCGTTAGAGAAGTTCGCGTTGAATGTTCGTCACTGGCAGCGCACCGAGGTTCGCGAGGCGCAGGAGCGTTTCACGAAAGGTCAGAAGGGCTCGAGCGCGATGCCTCACAAACGCAATCCGATCATTTCCGAGCGCATCTGCGGCATCGCGCGAGTGATCCGTGCGAACAGTGTGGTCGGCCTGGAGAACGTCGCGCTGTGGCACGAGCGCGACATCTCTCACTCGTCAGCCGAACGCGTGGTTTTGCCTGACTCGAGCATCGCGCTCGACTACATCCTGCAAAAGGCGATCGGACTGATTGACGGTCTCGTAGTTTATCCGGAACGAATGCTCGAAAATCTCGGCGCGACAAAAGGCTTGATCTTCAGCGGTCAGTTGTTATTGGCGTTGACTAATAAAGGACTCTCGCGTGAAGACGCTTATGAGCTGGTTCAACGGAACGCGATGCGAGTTTGGGACGAGGATCGCGACTTTCGTGAGCTGGTCAAAGCCGACAGCGACATTCAGAAGAGTTTGTCGGGCGAAGAAATAGATCGCGTCTTTTCGCTGGAGCACTACCTGCGAAATGTAGACGCGATCTATAAAAGAGTGGGACTCGAATAGGTCCTATTTCTGCGAGAACTTCTCCGCGAAGTTTCCCAGGACGGGTAGCTTGAAGAATTGCCCCTGGTAAGCCTTGATCATGCATAACACCCATGCCACGAACATTGCGATCAGGAAAACCAATCCGATCAGGCCGATCACCACGCTGACTAAAAAGCCCAGCAGACTCGAGATGTAACCGACAATGATTCCGATGACAAAAGATAAAATCCACAAAGCGGTGCCGACGACGACAAACACGCCGGTAAGAATGATCGACTGCATCGCATGAAAACGCACGAGCCGGCTGTTCTTCTCAACTACGAAAAAGATCAGTCCGGATACCGCATGGAAGAGATAAGCCAACAGGGATGCCACATTCTCATCAAGCCCGGTGCTGGATTTGGTTGCGACTGCGGGCGACGCGGTGCTCGCTTGGACGGGCGGGTCGTTTTGCATTATAAGTTTCTCCTGTTAGAAAGCGTTTGATCCGGAAGCGACAGCTCTACGAGCCGGAGAGTTTATTTGACAACTGCTTTTTAAGCAATGCTTTGTTGATCTTAGCGCGACAGGTAACAGATGAAAGCCAAAGTTTACGTGAACCTGAAATCCGGCGTTCTTGACCCGCAGGGAAAAGCCATCCAACATTCAGTTGAGCTGCTGGGCTTTTCGGGAATATCCGACGTCCGGCAGGGCAAGTACTTCGAGATCTCGCTCGACGGTTCGATGGACCAGCAGAGCGCCCTCGAATCGGTCGAGAAAATGGCGCGCGAAGTGTTGTCGAATCCGATAATCGAGGATTACCACGTGGAGTTAGAAGCGTGAAATTCGGAGTGATAGTTTTTCCTGGTTCGAATTGCGATCACGATGCTTATCACGTGATCTCGAAGCACGTCGGTCAACCGGTAGATTTCATCTGGCACCGTGAGACAGACCTTTCCAGTTATGACGCGGTGATACTTCCCGGCGGCTTTTCTTATGGCGATTATCTTCGCGCCGGCGCCCTCGCGCGTTTTTCGCCTGTGATGAATTCGGTCAAGAAGTTTGCCGACAGCGGTCGCTTTGTGCTCGGAATATGTAACGGTTTCCAGATTTTATGTGAGGCCGGACTGCTGCCGGGCGCGTTGATTCGGAACCGCGATCTGCACTTCATCTGCGAACATATCCACGTGCGGGTCGAAACGTCTGACAGTCCTTTTACTAATGAGCTTACGAAAGGCACTGTGCTGCGAATTCCGATCGCGCACGCCGAAGGCAATTACATCTGCGACGACAACACGCTTGACGAGCTCCAGCACGAAGACCGCATCGTCTTTCGTTATTGCGAGCCCAACGGAACCATCACTGACGCCGCGAATCCAAACGGATCGCGCGACAACATCGCGGGGATCTGCAATCGCGGCCGCAACGTCGTTGGGCTGATGCCGCATCCGGAACGCGCGTGCGAGGACCTGCTCGGATCCAGCGACGGTCGCGATATCTTCCGATCGCTGGCAGCCACAGTGGCCGCCGCAGTTTGATCACTCTTCAGTTATATGAAACGAATACTACCGTTCATCATCATTCTCGTAGTGCTCGGTTTAGCACTCGGGAGCGCGTGGTACTTAACGCGCTCGACACCCGCGACACCGGCAGCAGTAGCAGGGCCGCCGGCATCAGCCTCGTCCGGATCACAGGCATCAACGGGTCAGCAAGCTGCGGTGAATCCGGGCGCGGCTGGCGTACCTGGCGCCGAGCCTGCGCATACTCGTGGACCAGCAAACGCGCCCGTGCATATCGAAGAGTTTGGTGATTTTGAATGCCCGCCCTGCGGTCTGTTTCATCCTGTCCTGGAACAGATGGAGGCAGAGTTTGGTGATAAGATCCAGGTAACGTTTCGCGAGTTTCCGCTCGTTCCCACGCACCAGCACGCTCTTGCTGCTGCATCAGCAGCCGAAGCTGCCGGACTCCAGGGCAAGTTCTGGGAGATGCACAAACTCCTCTACGACCGTCAGAACTCCTGGAAAGGACAGTTCGACGTGCGGCCGGTTTTTGAAGGCTACGCGAGAGAGATCGGACTCGACGTCGATCGTTACAATCGCGATACCGGTAGTGACCTCGTGCAACAAAGGATTTTCCAGGACGGAAAACGCGGACACTCACTCGGTGTGAAAGGCACGCCAACCGTCTTCATGAACGGCCGCGAAGTGCCGTTTGAGCAACTGCCGGCCGAACAATTCCGCGTTGTCATTCAGAAGGAGCTTCAAGCAAAGAAGTGATTGCCGATTGCCGATTTCCAATTGCCGATTTTGGAAGACCTTCGGCATCGGCAATCGGCAATCGGCAATCGGCAATCGGCAATGAAAAAGGTCTACATCACGTCAGCGCTACTCTCACTGCTCGGACTCGCTGACGCACTCTATCTCACCATCGAGCACCTCACCGGCCAAACGGTTCGTTGCACCATTCTTTCCGGCTGTTCCGAAGTGCTCAGTAGCCGCTACGCCGTGGTGGCCGGGTTTCCACTCGCCGGTATCGGCGCTGCTGCATATTTCACAGTTTTTAGTCTCGCCACACTCGCACTGTTTGGGTATCGCGCCGCGGGCACTTTGCTGACGCCAGTGCTCTCGGCGATGTTTGTCGTGAGTATCTGGCTGGTCTACTTGCAGGCGTTTGTGATTCGACAGTTTTGCCAGTACTGCCTGTTTTCCGCTGCGATTACTTCCGCGTTGTTACTGATCGTGGTCATCGGCCGATTTGTTCTCAAGCCCGCATCCGTGTAAGGTATTTCCTTCAAACCAGACTAAAAGGTGGTGCAATGGTTCAGCAACCGACAGTCGCGGACATTTTTCGTCGTGCGCAAGCGCTGCGACAGGAACATTCTGACTGGTCGTACAAACAGGTTGGGGAACAGTTGGTCAAAGACTTTTCGGACGCGCAATTTCCGCCGCTCTACAATCTGACGATCCCGGAGCAGGATGCGCGTGCGCCGGAGGAAGACTGGACAGCAGGCCTGCCGATTGTCAGGCGCGGCATTCAGTTTCAGGACTGGAACGAAGTGATCGCGGGGATTCTGCTCAGCCTGGAGCAAACGGAAAACTACGAGCGCGCCCGCGGGCCTGAAGGTAGTCGTGACGACTGGCACGATCGAAACGTCGGCATCGATGAAGCGGTCGCCAAGGGTGTCGGCAAGTGGATGCCGGAGGAACTGATCGCGCTCGCTGAGAGAAAAGGAAAGAGATCCGCTTAATCTGCGTATGAGTTTTCTCGACAATCTATTTAAAGATCCGAAGTACCAGACGACTGACCCGCGCAAACCGGACGAGATCCAGGAGCCGGACGTGATCATCAGTCCGGACACGCAAAGAGACAATCGCATGCCGCCCGGTCAGTCGCGCACGAAGAAGTGGCCGGTGCTCGATGCACACGGAACGCCGGATATCGACCTGGCGAAGTGGACTTTTGAAATCGAAGGCCTGGTCGAGAACCCGTTGCACTGGTCGCTCGATGAGTTTATGCAATTGCCTGCCGTGCGCGTTTACGCCGACTTTCATTGCGTGACGCGCTGGTCGCGGCTCGACAACGTTTGGAGCGGCGTTTCCACGCGTGAGATCGCACGACTCGCAGGCGTGAAGCGCGAAGCAAAATTTGTTTTGGCACTGGCGTACGATTACGGTTGGACCACCAATCTTCCGATTGAATATTTCATGAAAGAAGACTCGCTCTTTGCATGGGCTCACGACGGTCAACCGATACCGCCCGAACACGGTGGGCCGGTGCGTTTGATCGTTCCGCAACTCTACGCGTGGAAGTCAGCGAAGTGGGTCAAAGGCGTGCGCTTCCTCGAGCACGATCAAGCGGGCTTCTGGGAAGAAGGCGGTTATCACATGCGCGGTGTGCCGTGGGGGCCCGGCGACGGCGAACGATTCCGCTGGTCGTAAAACCGATGTCAACTCCCAAAGACGCTGCCGCAATCATTCTCCTCCGGCAAGATACCGACGCGGCAAATCCCGAAGTCTTCTGGGTCAAGCGAAGCGACAAGCTGGCTTTTTTGGGCGGTTTTCACGCTTTTCCCGGTGGACAGATTGACGCTTCGGACGCGGAAGTCGAAGTCAAAAACTCACCCAATCCCCAAACATCAGCGATGATCAGCGGCGCGGCCCGCGAACTGTTTGAAGAGCTCGGAGTCCTTGTTGTGCGCGGCGGCGAGTCGCTCACGAAAGGCCAGCGAGTTTCGTTGCTCGACGATCTCGAATCAGGGCGGATGACATGGCCGGCGCTGCTGAAACATTACGAATTGTTTCTCGACGCTAACGACTTCACTTACGTGGGCCGTTGGGTAACGCCGCCGTTCAACGCGCGACGCTTCGACACGTGGTTCTTTCTCGTTAACTGTCCACCAAGGCAGGAACCGAATGTTATCGCCGGTGAGCTGGCGAGTGGCGAGTGGCTACCGGCAAGCAAGGCTTACGAGCGTTGGTCCACGGATCAAGTGGTGGCGGTGCCGCCGACGTTACATGCCTTACGAATGCTGGCGAACGGTATCGCGCCCGATCTCGTCGAACGCTTTCTTTCGATTGAGCAGGCGCACGGAATTCCGGAACGCCGCATCACGTTTCGTCCGAATTACCTGTGTTTTCCGGTTCGCACGCCGACACGTCCGCCCGCAACTCACACCTGTTGCTACATCGTTCACAACTCGAAAGAAATGCTGATCTTCGATCCGGGATCGCCGTACGAAGACGAGCAACAGGCATTGGCTGAATGTGTTGATGACATGATCTCCGAAGGGCGGCAGGTGCGTGAAATAATCTTGACGCACTTACATCCCGACCACGTCGGCGGCGTGAATGCACTCAAATCGCACCTCGGCGGCGCAGTACCAGTCGGTGCACACGCGCAGACTGCCGCGGCGCTCGAAGACATTCAAGTCGATCATCTGATCGAAGACAACGAAGTGATCACTCTCGAAGGTGAACCGGAGATTCGTTTGCGCACATTGCACACACCGGGTCACGCGTTGGGCCATCTCTGTTTTCACGACGACGCGCGCGGCGTGTTGATGACGGGCGACAACATTGTCGGCGTCGGGTCGGTGCTGATCGATCCCCCGCAGGGGAACATGCGCGACTATCTCCATTCGCTTGAGCGGATGCGTTCGTTGCCGGGTCTCTCGATACTCCTCGGCGGGCATGGTCCCGCCGTTGCCACTCCTTATCAAAAGATCGACGAGTACATTTCACACCGGCTCGAGCGTGAGCAAAACATTCTCGCAGCGGTGCGCTCCGGAGCGACGACTCCGAGAGAGATAGTCGAGCGCGTGTACACCGACGTATCGCCAAAAGCTTACGGTATGGCCGAGCGCGCCGTCTTCGCGCACCTCGAAAAGCTCCGCGACGACGGTTTGATCTAGGCCACAAAAAGGCACAGAAGGCACAAAAAGAAAAATTCATATTTGTGCCTTCTGTGCCTTTTTGTGGCCGTTTAGATTTTCTTTCTGGTCCTTTTTGTGCTTCTTTGTGGCTGCGGTTAGAATCTGTTCCCCGACCAAACCTATGGATTACCCAAGAACCCTTCGCGAACTCAGGGCGGCCAGGTATCAAACCCTGTTGGTCAAAGACGAACTGCGCCTTAATTTGATTAAAAAGCTGCGCGCGGGCCAGAAGCTGTTTCCCGGAATCGTCGGTTACGAAGACACCGTCATCCCGCAACTGATCAATGCAATCCTGGCGCGGCACAACATCATCCTGCTCGGTCTGCGCGGACAGGCAAAGAGCCGCATCATCCGTCTGCTCACCGAACTGCTCGATGAGCGCATTCCGATCATCGCGGGCTCCGAAGTCAACGACGATCCGTTTCAACCGATCTCAGCCTACGGACGACAGATGCTGTCGCACAACGGCGATGCGACTCCGATCGACTGGGTCGGTCGTGAAGCACGCTTTGTCGAGAAACTCGCGACGCCCGATGTCACGGTCGCCGACATCATCGGCGACGTCGATCCAATCAAAGCCGCGAAAGGTGGTCACCTGCTGAGTGATGAGCTGACGATTCACTACGGCCTGTTGCCGCGCGCCAACCGTGGCATCTTCGCGATCAACGAGTTACCGGATCTTGCGGGCAAGATTCAGGTCGCGCTCTTCAACATCATGCAGGAAGGCGACGTGCAGATTAAGGGTTATCCGGTGCGCTTGCAGCTTGACGTGATGCTGATGTTCTCAGCGAACCCGGAAGACTACACCGCGCGCGGAAAGATCATCACGCCACTCAAGGATCGCATCGGTTCCGAGATCCTGACGCACTATCCGAAGGAGTTGCCGGAGGCGATGGAGATCACGCGCCAGGAGGCGTGGACCGATCGCTTCGAAGGTGGAAGCCGGCTGGTTGTTCCGGAGTTCATTCGCGAAGTGGTCGAGCAGATCGCGTTCGAGGCTCGTGACGACAATCACGTCGACAAGCATTCGGGAGTTTCACAGCGAATGCCGATCACGGTGATGGAAACAGTCATCTCGAATGCTGAGCGGCGCGCGCTCGTTACCGGCGAGGATGCGATCGTGCCGCGCATCTCCGACGTCTACGCCGCGATTCCGTCGATGACAGGCAAGATGGAGTTGGAATACGAAGGCGAACAGCTCGGCGCGAATCGTATCGCGCGCGATCTGATCAAACGCGCCGCCGGCGAGATTTTCGAAGGCTATTTTGTCGGCATCGACTTCGCCAAAACAGTGCAGTGGTTTGATGAAGGAAATAAATTATTGCTCGCCGACACAGCATCAGCGTCAGAGTGTCTCAACCTGATCGAGGCAGTTCCCGAACTGCTCGAAACAGCGCTGATCCCGTTTGATTTTCATCGTTCCGACACGGCGCGGCTCGTCTCTGCTTGCGAGCTCGTGCTCGAAGGTCTGTATGCGGAAAACAAGATCAGCCGTAACGAAGAGGGCGGTTATGCCGCCGTCACTAAAGCCAAAAAAGATCGACGCGGCATGATCTACGACGACCTGACTGAGACCGGGAAATACAGTTGAAGTTTCGTTATTCAAAATTCCAGGGCTTTGACGTGTTTGGCATTAACCTCGGTGAGTTGATGGACCGCATGTCGGATTCACTGCTCGACTCCGGTTACGACGACGATTACTACTGGACTCGCGAGCGAAAACAGACCGACACCTCGCTCGACGCGCTACGCCGCGCCCTCTTGCAGGCACTGATGGATCAGGGGCTCGTTACCGAGCAGCAGATTCGCGAAATGCTCGCGCAGAACGAAGGCAACTTTAAAGGCTCGCTGCTCGAGGAGTTGTTGAATCAACTGATCGAGCGCCTCGTAGAAGAAGGTTATCTCACACTGCACGAAGCTCAGCCGCAACCACAACGTCGCGATCGCCAACGTGGCAAGCCTGGACCAGGCGAAGTCTCCGAGCCGTTGCCGCGCGACGTTCGTTTCGAAGTGACGGAAAAGGGCTTGGACTTTCTCGGTTACAAGACACTCAGAAACCTGCTCGGAAGTTTCGGGAAGAGCGCCGCCGGCCGTCACGATACTGTCTATCTTTCGACTGGTGTTGAAGCAGCGGCAGCGAGCAAACGTTATGAATTTGGCGACACGATCAATCTCGACGTCAACACCACTCTGCTTTCCGCAATTCAACGTGAAGGGCTGCAAGTTCCGCTAAATCTCGAATACAACGATCTGCATGTTCATCAGTGTGACTACCAATCTTCCTGCGCGACGGTCGTGATGCTCGACTGTTCTCACTCGATGATTCTCTACGGCGAGGATCGATTTACGCCCGCGAAGAAAGTCGCGCTGGCGATGTCGCACCTGATTCGCACGCAGTATCCCGGCGACTCGCTCAAAGTGGTTCTATTCCACGATAGCGCCGAAGAGCTGCCGCTCGCGAAGCTCGCGACCACGCAGGTTGGTCCATATCACACGAACACTGCCGAAGGTTTGCGTCTCTCGCGCCGGCTGCTTCAGGCGCAGCGCAAAGAGATGAAGCAGATCGTGATGGTTACTGACGGCAAGCCTACGGCCTGTTTCGTACAGAGTTTCGCGGGCGCGGGTGTTAAAAACACCGGCGAGACGAACCGCGCGAGACGCCTTTATAAAAACTCGATGGGCGGCGATCCGTTCGTCATGGCTGAGACTTTCAAGGAAGTACAGGCCTGTCGCAAGGCCGGTATAATGATCAACACCTTCATGCTGGCCAGCGACTACTACCTGGTCGACTTTGTAAAACAGATGAGCGCCATGACCAATGGCAAAGCTTATTTCGCTAACCCGGGCAACTTGTCCCAGTTTGTCCTGATTGATTTTCTCCGGCGCAGGACGCGGAAGGTTAGGTAGTTTCCTCACCGCGGATTTTGTAGATCGACGCGGATGACTCGAGCCAATCCACTCTCGCGTGGCATCTTGCCGTATCTGATTCTCCTCCTGGGGTTCTGCTTCACACTGCTCGTTTATCACTACTTTTCAAAACTCACGCTCGAACAGGACCGCAGTAATTTCGATCGATCGGTCCAGGACATACAGGAGCGCGTTAGGTCGAGAATCGAGACCTCGATCGCGCTGTTGCGCGCGGGCACTGGTCTATTCGCCGCGAGCGAATCGGTCGAGGCGAACGAGTTTGAGCAGTTCGTCAAGCAAATCGAATTAGAAAAAAACTATCCGGGCGTGCTGGGCATCGGTTTCTCGATGCGTTTTCCGGCAAATGAAAAGGACGATGTAATCGCCGAGATGCATCGCCACCAGCACTTAAATGATTTCCATGTGTGGCCCGACTCTCCACGTGGTGAATACAACTCAATTCTCTACCTGCAACCCGCAACCGAAGCCAACAAGCTTGCAATCGGTTTCGATATGGGTACGGAAGAAGTTCGTCGCCAGGCGATGGATGCCGCGCGTGATTCCGGAGAACCAACTGCATCCGGGCGTGTGACACTGGTCCAGGAACGCGACCAACCGGTCAAACAGGAAGGCTTCCTCATCTACATGCCGATATATCGCAAAAACGCGCTGGTTAGTACCGTGGCTGAGCGACGGCAAGCGCTGATCGGATTCCTTTACAGTCCTTATCGAGTCGGTGACTTTCTCGATGAGATCAGGAAGGAAAAGAATTATGACGTGAGTTTCCTCGTCTATGACGGCACCGACCTCAATACGGCAACCTTGCTCAGTCCTCCTTCGAACGAAGCCGCCGGCGAGCCGCTGTTCACCGACCGGAAACAGTTGAACATAGCCGATCGCACGTGGACTCTCACCTACGCAACCAAGCCGTCGTTTGAAAAATACTCGGGCAGATCGTTGCTCAAGTACACGGTGATTCTAGGCGGGCTGCTCAGCTTTCTGTTTTTTGCGGTCACTCGTTCCGAGATTCGTGCGCGTACACGCGCCGAAGACGTCGCCGAAGATCTCACGGAGTCGGAAGCCAGAATCAGGGAAACTCTCACTGAACGTGAGCGCGCCGAAGAAGCACTGCGGGAAACGGCCGAAGCGTTGCGCGATGCGAATCAACGAGCACTGCTCGAATACGAAAAGTTGCTGGAGAGAATCAAGGCGTTGGCCCAGGCGCTCGGAACCGCGCGCGAGCTGAACGCGATCTACCAGGCGCTGCGCCAGTTCACGATGGTTTCCGTTCCGTGTAACGGCTTCTTTGTTTCACTTTACGATGCGGTTCGTGACGTTCGTACCGCGTGTTACGGTTGGGCCGACGGCGCGGAACTCGACGTTTCTGAGTTGCCGCCTATGCCGGTGACGACCACCGGTCCGAACAGTCGCGCAGTACGGACAGGCGAAGTGATCATCACGAACGACTACATGCGGGCGACGCAGGCGAGTCCGGGCATGATCGTCGGACCTGATAACGGGTTGCGTCCTGACTCTTCGATGGCCGTACCGATGGCGGTGATGGGTAGAATCATCGGCTCGATTGAAGTGCAGAGTTATGAGAAGGACGCGTATCGTACGGAACATGCGACCGCGATGAGCATGGGCGCGAATCTCACTGCCGTTGCGATTGAAAACGTGCGACTGCTCAAACTCGAACGCACAGCGCGCGAGGCCGCGGAAGAATCGAATCGTTTGAAGGACGAGTTTCTCGCCACTGTTTCTCACGAGCTCCGCACGCCTCTGACCGCGATTCTCGGTTGGTCCAGGTTGCTGGAAGGCGGCACGCTCGATGACATGGTCGCTCAGCAGGCAGTCGAAACTATCTGGCGAAACGCGAAGGCGCAGGCACAGATCGTCGACGATATTCTCGACGTATCGCGCATCATCACCGGCAACCTCTATCTCGATCTGCATCCGTTGGAAGTAGTGCCGGTGGTGGAGAATGCGATCAGCGTGGTCCAGCCTACCGCCGACGCGAAAGGGATCAAGATCGAGACCCATTTCGATCGAAAGCCCGCGATGATCTCCGGCGATGCAAATCGGCTACAGCAGGTGGTCTGGAATTTGTTATCGAATGCGGTGAAGTTTACGCCGAACGGCGGGCGCGTTTGCGTGAAGGTGTCGCAAGGTGCAGGCGCGGTTGATGTCAGTGTTTCAGATACCGGTCAGGGAATCGACAAAGAGTTTTTGCCTTATGTTTTCGATCGATTCAGGCAGGCTGACAGCACCACTACGCGCCAGCATGGCGGGCTCGGCCTTGGTCTCGCGATCGCGCGACACCTCGTGGAAATACACGGCGGCACGATTCGTGGCGAGAGTGGCGGTGTTGGTCGAGGCGCGACGTTTAATATCCGGCTTCCGTTGATGCCATTAATGGAGGCAAAGAAAGGCACTGCTCAGTTCGTCGATCATAATCAACCG
>Ga0070681_10005873_pt1 | contig 11886 bp, 14 predicted proteins | sample KBSC83BmetaG_FD_65650 | JGI IMG/M metagenome (GOLD analysis project Ga0070681, IMG submission 65650) | Corn rhizosphere microbial communities from Kellogg Biological Station, Michigan, USA - KBS C8-3B metaG | ecosystem: Host-associated > Plants > Roots > Rhizosphere | place: USA: Michigan...
ACCACCGACTCCACCGTGCCGCAGCGCCAGCGCACGCTGCGGGCGCTCATCGACTGGAGCCACGACCTGTTGCCCCCGGACGAGCGTGCGCTCTTCCACCGCCTGTCGATCTTCGCCGGCGGCTGGACCCTCGAGGCGGCGGAGGCGGTGTGTGCCGGCCCGGCGCCGGGCGAAGACGGCGTGCAGCTTCTCACGCACCTGGTGGAGCGTTCGCTCGCAACGCTCGACGAGGAAAGCGGCCGCTACGGACTGCTCGAGGTCGTGCGCCAGTACGCGCAGGAAAAGCTCGAGGAGTCGGGCGCGACGCCCGCCACGCGCGAGCGCCACGCCGACTACTACCTCGCGCTCGCCGAGGCCACCGTGCCGCGGCTGGTGGGCCCGCAGCAAGGCGAGTGGCTCGCGAAGCTCGATCTCGAGCGCGAGAACATGCTGGAGGCGCACCTGCAGCTGCGCGGGCGCCCCGGCACGGGCGAGCCGGGACTGCGCCTCGCGAGCGCGCTGCGCTTCTACTGGATCAACCGCGGGCTGCTCGAGCTCGGCCACCGCGTGATGGAGGAGGCGCTCGCCCACCCCGGCGTGGAAGCGCTGAGCGGCCCGCGCATGCTCACGCTCTTCCATGCCGGGCAGCTCCTGTACGTGATGGGACGCTATGCCGAGGCGCGCGAGCGGCTGGAGGAGAGCCTCGCCATCGCGCGCGAGCTCGACGATCACCGCGTGATCTCGCGCGTGCTGCAGCCGCTCGGCATGGCCGCCATGGGACAGGGGGAGCTCGAGGTCGCGCGCCGCTACCTCGAGGAGGCGACGGCCCGCGCGCAGGCGAGCCACGACAAGCGCGAGATCGCGAGCGCGCTGAACGCCCTCGCCCAGCTCGATCGCGTCGAGGGGCATCCCGAGAGGACCGATCCGCTCTACCAGGAGGTGGTGCGCCTCATGCGCGAGATCGGCGACCACGAATCGGCGGCGATCGGGCTCCTCAATCACGCCATGGCATCGATCATGCAGGGCAACGGCGTGGCGGCGCGCGCGATGATCCTGGAAGCCCTGCGCACCGCCGAGGAGATCGCCTCGCGCCCCATCATGCAGAGCGTGCTCGAGGTGTCCGCCGGCCTCGCGGCGATGGAACGCGACTGGGCGCGCGCGGCGCGCTGCTACGGCGCGGCCGAAGCCCAGGCGCTCACGACGGGCGTGCGGCGCGACGCCGCCGACGAGGCGTTCCTCGCGCCGCGCATGGAGCTTGCGCGAGCCGCGCTGGGCGACGGCGGCTTCCGCGAGGCCGAGGCGGCGGGGCGGTCGCTCGGCCCCGGCCCCGCGCTGCGCGAGACGGGCGCGTGGCTGCGGCCCGCCGAGGGCGTGGGCGCCGCGGCGACCGTCAAGCCCCGTTGATGATGGGCGGATCGAGCTTGCAGGTGGCGTGGCCGTCGCTCACGACGACGCTGTAGTACCAGGAGCCATCGAGCGAGTTGTCGTCCGTCACGTCCGCCTTGCGGGCAGTCACGTGCTTGCCGTGGAACTGCTTGCCCGAGGGGGTGGCGACGCGCCGCCTGTATTCCTTGAGCCACTCCTCTTCCTCGTCCTTGAACGTGATCGACACGATGCGGAAGCGCTCGGGCGCGTCGAGCTCCCATTCGATGAGCGCGTTGTGCACGCCCTTCACGTAGAGGATGTCCGGCTCGACGCGGATCCGGCATTGGGCGCCCGACACGTCCACGAGGATCTTGTGGCGGCACGGACTCGCCGTGCACACCGCCGCGGTGGTGGGCTGCTGCGCCGCGCTGCCGGCAGCCTTGTCGCCGGCACCGTAGCCCGACGACGGGGTGGACATCTGTGCGCAGGCCGCGCCCAGGCACCCGGCCAGGACGGCGGCGAACAACAAGGCTTTCTTGGTCATTGCTTTTCTCCCTTGGGGGGTTGGGGTGGCCCTGCGCACGCCAAGATACTCCTATCCCCAGCGCAGGATCACCCGAATATTCCGCATTTCCCCGGCCGCGGCCATGTCCGGCAGCAAGACGAAGGTGCGGTCCCGGCGCTGCCCGGCGGGCCGCCACCGCACGATGGTGAGCCAGGGCGCCGCGAACGAGCCGGGGCGCACGGTCCCTTCGAGGGCCGTGCCGTCGCGCATCTGTACTCGCACCGCGCCGTCGCGGGCGAGGCGAAGCCGCCCCGCCGCGCCGAGCGCCCGCCACGCGCGCACCGCATGCAGCGCCACCCACACGATGGCCGCGGCCCGCCAGCCGAGCGGAACCTGTAGCGCCGCGGCGAGCCCCACCGTGGTGCACGACAGGGCGATGACGAGAGCCCTCCCAGCGCGGCTATACTTGATAACGCAACAAATCGCCTCCATCTCGCCCCCATGTCGTCCTGGCTCTCGTTCCTGGCAAGCCGCGGCGCGCGCCTCGACGCCGAGGGCGTGGCGGACTTCGGCGCGCCCGCCGCGGAGCTCGCCGCCGCGCGCGACCACACGATCGTCACCGACCTCTCCCATAACGCGCTCCTCGCCGTCACGGGCGACGACGCCACCGCGTTCCTGCACGGCCAGCTCACCAACGACGTGCAGGCGCTCCCGGAAGGCGCGGCGCAGTGGAACGGCTGGTGCTCGGCCAAGGGACGCCTCATCGCGACCTTCCTGCTGATGAAGCAAGCCGACGGCTACTTGCTGATGCTGCCCGCGTCGATCGCCCCCGCCGTCGCCAAGCGCCTCGGCATGTTCGTGCTGCGCGCGAAGGCGAAGATCGCCGATGCGAGCGCAAGCTGCGCGCGCATCGGCTTCGCGGGCAAGAGCGCGGGCGTGATCGTCGCGCGCTACTTCGGCCACACGCCCGACCCGATGCGCTCCGTGGAGAAGGACGGCGCGACCTGTGTGGCGATCGACGCCGGGCGCTTCGTCGTGCTGGTGCCCATGGAGCGCGCGCCGGCGCTGTGGGACGCCCTCGCGCAGCACGCCACCCCCGCGGGTCCCGACGCGTGGGCATGGTCGCTCATCGAGGCCGGCATTCCCACCATCGTCGCCGCCACGCAGGAAGCGTTCGTCCCGCAGATGGCGAACCTGGACCTCACGGGCGGCGTGAGCTTCCGCAAGGGCTGCTATCCCGGCCAGGAGATCGTCGCGCGCACGCAGTACCGCGGCGGCCTCAAGCGGCGCATGGCGCGCGTGCACCTCGCGGGCGATTCGCGCCCGCTCGAGGGCCAGGCCGTCTACAGCGCGGCATTCGGCGACCAGGCCGCGGGCACGATCGCCAACGTGGCGGCCGCGCCCGGCGGCGGCTTCGACGCGCTGGTGGTGGCGCAGATCGAGAGCCTCGCCGGCGGCGACCTGCGCTGGAACTCGCCCGACGGCGCGCCGCTCGAGGTGCGCGAGCGGCCCTACGCGCCGGAGCCGTCGGAGCCGTCCCTCGACCGCGCATAGGCGCGCCGCGCCACGAGCCAGGCCAGCGCGATCACGACCGCCACCGCGGACAACGCGGCGGCGACCAGCAGCGCGCGGCAGGCCGTGTCGCCGACCTCGTATCCCGCCAACGTGAAGAATCCCAGCGAGAAGTTGGCCGTGCACTCGAGCCGCCCCGGGCGGCCGAGCACGATCCACGCGACCGGCAGCACGAACGCGAGGGCCACGCCGGGTGCGGCGATGGTGGCGGTCACGCGCGGGCCGAGGAGGGTGAAGGCGAAAGCGAGGCCGCAGAGGACGATGCCCACGCCCACGAGGGCGAGCACGGCGCGCGGCACGTGGATGCTCGCATCGGGCACGGCGACCAGCCGCGCGGCGATGGCCACGATCGCGGCCCCCATCACGGCGAGCGCGAGGCCCACCACCACGCCGGCCACGGCACTGCGCTTCGCTGCGTCCATCGCCATGCTAGAGTCCCCGTTCCTCCCGCAGCCCATTCTAGCCCCGTGAACGCGAACCGATCGGCGCCGGCCGCGGCCCTCGTCGCCCTCGTGCTCGTGTGGGGCTACTCGTGGGTCGCGATGAAGATCGGGCTGCGCCACGCGCACCCGTTCGACTTCGCCGCGCTGCGCGTGGGCATCGGCGCGGCCCTGCTCTTCGCCCTCGTCGCCGCGCGGCGCCGTCCCCTGCGGCTCGCGAGCTACCGCATGGCGCTGCTGCTGGGCACCGTCCAGGTGGCGCTCTTCGTCGTCCTCTCGCAGTTCGCGCTGATGCGCGCGGGCCCCGGCAAGACCTCGGTGCTGGTCTTCACGATGCCGTTCTGGATGATCGTCTTCGCGCGCTACATCCTGCACGAGCGCATGCGGGGCACGCAGTGGATCGCGGTGGGGCTCGCGGTCGTGGGCCTCACGCTGATCGTGGCGCCCTGGCAGCTCACGAGCATCGAGGGGAGCCTCTACGCCGTGGCGGCGGGCGCGGTCTGGGCGATCGCCGCGGTGCTCTCGAAGAAGTGGCCCACGTCCACCGATCCGCTGCTCTTCACCGCGTGGCAGCTCCTGGTCGGCACGGCCTGGCTCACGCTCCTCGCGTGGCTGCACCCGCATCCGCCGGTGGACTGGGCGCCCGAATTCCTGATGGCGCTCGCGTTCTCGACGATCCTCGCGACCGCGCTCGGCTGGTGGCTGTGGACCTACGTGCTCGCCAACAGCAGCGCCGGCATGGCGGGCCTCAACTCGCTCGGCATCCCGGTGGTCGCGGTCGCGAGCTCGGCGCTGCAGCTGGGCGAGCGGCCGCCCGCGCTCGAGCTGGCCGGCATGGCCGCCATCGCCGCGGCGCTGGGCCTCATGGCGTGGCTCGGCATGCGCCGCCCGGCGCTCAGCGCTTCCGCTTCGCGCTCGCCTTAGCCTTGGCCTTGGCCTTCGGCGCCGGCGCGCCGAACCGCGCGATCCCCTCGCGCACCACGCGGCGCGCCTCCTCGGGGCTGCCCCAGCCGTCGATCTTCACCCACTTGCCGCGCTCGAGGTCCTTGTAGTGCGCGAAGAAGTGCGTGATCTGTGCCAGCGTGATCTCGGGCAGGTCGCGCGCCGTCTCGATCTGGCGATAGAGCGGCGTGAGCTTGTCGATGGGCACCGCCAGCACCTTCACGTCGCCGCCCGCCTCGTCGCTCATCTTGAGCAGGCCGATCGGCCGGCAGCGCACCACCACGCCGGGCACCAGCGCGAAGGGTGCTACGACGAGCACATCCACCGGGTCCCCGTCGTCCGAGAGGGTCTTGGGGACGTAGCCGTAGTTGCAGGGATAGTGCATGGCCGTGGAGACGAAGCGGTCCACGAAGAGCGCGCCGGTCTCCTTGTCGACCTCGTACTTGATCGGGTCCGAATGCATCGGGATCTCGATCACCACGTTGAGGTCGCTGTCGGGGTCGCGGCCGGCGTCGACGCGGTCCAGGCTCATGCGGCTTCTTCCTTCAAAACAGGCACTAGCGGCGGAAATTTGGTAAATTGGTGCAGGTTTCGAGTGCATTATCCATGAACCGGACCCTCCCCCTCATCCTCACGCTGGACCAGCACGGTGTTCCGCACCGCTGGGTCACGTGGCAGCAGGCGGTGTGGTACTACGCCAAGGAGCGCGTGGCCTGGGAGCTGGGGCGAGAAGCGTTCACCGTGTACGGTGGCCGTTGCCATCGCACGGGCGAGCGCTCGAGCATCACCGCCAACTCCATCATCGCGATCCGCGGCAAGGCGCTCGCGATCAAGGGCTTCAACCAGGTCCCGCCGCTCAACAACCGCGAGCTCTTCAACCGCGACCATTTCCTCTGCGCGTTCTGCGGCGGCGATTTCTCGCCCTACCGCCTCACCTGCGACCACATCATGCCGATGTCGCGGGGGGGACGTGACACCTGGATGAACGTGGTGACGGCGTGCCGGGCGTGCAACCAGAAGAAGGGCAGCCGCACGCCGGAAGAGGCGCACATGCAGCTCCTCTACGCGCCCTACGTGCCCAACCGCGCCGAGTTCCTGATCCTCGCCAACCGCCGCATCCTCGCCGACCAGATGGAGTTCCTGCGCCAGCACGTGTCGGCCAACTCGCGCATCAACGCGCGCAACGCACCGCGCAAGGCCGCCCTCAACTGAGGCGCGCTACGGCGCCCGGTCGATGTCGTTCACGATCCGCGCGCCGTCGTCGGTGGGCTGGAGCCCGCAGCGCACCTTTCCGCAGCGCCACACCACGAGGTAGAAGGGCGCGAGCGCCCGCACCTCGGACGCGTCGATGGCCGCGGTCCACGGCACGGAGGCCGAGCGATCGAGCGCCGCGGCGCCGAACTTGATCCCCGCCTGCCAGCCCGAGTACTCGCCCGCGGTGCTGCGCGGCTGGGCGGACACGTATACCGCCGCGCTGTGCTCGTTGTAGCGGTTCTGCCCGACCATGGGCACGGGATCGCCGATCGCGGCGTCGGAGCGGTTCTTGAAGACCACGTCCAGGCCGCGCAGCTCGCCGTCGTTGTCGTGGGACATGTTCGCCACCGCCGACTCGGTGCCCACCACGTTGCCGCTCGCGGCCTCGAAATTGACGGCCTCGGTGACCACGCCCCACACGGTGTTGCCTTCCTCGCGGCTCTGCGAGTACGCGCGCCCGATCGAGCCCACCGCCCGTGCGTGTGATGTCCCCGGGGCCACCAGCACGAAGCCCTGCACCGCCTTGTCCTCCGACAGGCGGCCGCGGTCCGAATCGATCGTCAGGCTGAAGTCGCCGGGCGTCGCGTGCGCGGTGGCGGCGGCGCACAGTGAGGCCGCCGCGGCGAGGCGCAGGGATCGGGCGAGCTGTAGGGTCCTTGTCTCCATGGGGCGACATTCGACCATGCCGCGGCGCCCGCAGAAGCCGAAGACACGACAGAATGCCGCCGGAGGATGCCGCGCGAACGCTCAGGCGGAAACCACGCCCGGCGGCCCCGGCTCGCGGCCGATCTCGCGCCGCAGCCACTCGACGAACTCGCGCGCCTCGACCCGATCGCGCGCGCGCGGCGAGACGATCGCGTGGTAGCCGCGGCCGGCGGTGCGCGGCTTGCCGAACAGGGCGACCAGCTTCTTCGCGCGGATGTACTGCTCCGAGAGGGTCATGCGCCCGAGCGCCACGCCCTGCCCGAGGAGCGCGGCCTGCATGAGCTGGTCGTACTGGTCGAAGGTGATGGTGCCGGCGGGCTCGAGCTCCGTGATGCCCTGCGGCTCCAGCCATGCCGCCCACGAGAGCCACGGCCAGCGGCCGGCGGCGTCGTGCATGTCGAGCAGCACGTGATGGCGCAGGTCCGCGGGGGTCGCGAGCGGCTTCTTGTCCGCGCGCGCCTGCTTCGCGTACTCGGCCGAGCACACCGCCGCGAGGTGCTCGCTCGCGAGGTGCACGGCGCCGGCCGGCACGCGGTCGAGCGCGCAGTCGCGGATCGCCACGTCGATGCCTTCGCGGTCCATGTCGACCACTTCGTGCGTGGCCGTGATGCGCACGTCGACGCGCGGGTTCACCTTGCGCCAGCGGCCGAGGCGCGGGACCAGCCAGATCGAGGCGAAGGACACGGTCGTGGTGACGGTGAGCACGCGCCCGCTGCGCTGCTCGCGCAGGCGCCGGGTGGCATCGCGCACCTCGTCCAGCGCCGTGCCCACCGCGCGCTGGTAGGCGTGCCCGGCGGGCGTGAGGGCGAGCGCCTTGTGGCGGCGCTCGAAGAGGTCGACGCCCAGGAACTCTTCCAGCGCCTGCACCTGGCGGCTCACCGCCGACTGGGTGATGAAGAGCTCGGCCGCGGCGCGCGTGAAGCTCATGTGGCGCGCCGCCGCCTCGAAGCCGCGCAGGAGGTCGAGCGGGGGCAGCGCGCGGCCCGGCCTATCCATTCCCGTAGCTCATGTCAGCCATGCCTCGAATTCGTTTGCGGGGCCCCTCGGCAGAGGGGAAAATCCACTCGTCCGGCGCCCATTCTGCATGCGCTGGATGCATAGATCAAGGAGGTCTCATGGAACTGATCGTGATGGCCCCGGAGCTCGAGCTCCAGGAAGGGGAGGTGGTGATCCTGCACGATGCCCGCGGCACGCGCATCGTCGCGCGCACCGGCAGCGTGTGGGTGACCGAGGAAGGCGACCGGCAGGACCACATCATGGGTCCCGGCGACGCGCGCGTCGTGGCGCGGGCCGGCCGCACCGTCGTGCAAGCCCTGGCCCCCTCGCGCATCGGGCTGCGCGAAGCCGCTTGAGCCGCGCGCCCATGGCCGCCACCGCCCCCGGCTGGTCCGGCACCGTGCTGCGCTCGCTGGCGGCCTGGCTCACGGGCCTGGCCGATGCCCTCGAGCGCCCGGTCGCGCGCGTCATGGCCCTCGAGCCCGCGCCCCTCGTGCCGAGCATCGACGATCTCCTGGCCGAGATGCGCACCCGAGCGCACATTCCCTACTACTAGGCGCCCGCCTCCAGCAGCATCGCGTCGCCGTAGCTGAAGAAGCGGTAGCGTTCGGCGATCGCATGGGCATAGGCGCGGCGGATGGTCTGCGCGCCGGCGAAAGCGGACACCAGCATCAGCAGCGTCGAGCGCGGCAGGTGGAAGTTGGTGAGCAGGCGCTCGACCACGCGGAAGCGGTAGCCCGGGACGATGAAGAGCCGCGTCTCGGCGCTGCCCGCGGCGAGCTCGCCCGAGGCCGCCGCGGACTCGAGCGCCCTGAGCGACGTCGTCCCGACCGCGATGACCCGCCCGCCCCGCGCCTTGGCGGCGCGCACCGCGGCGACCGTCTCGGCGCTCACCGAGTACCACTCGGAATGCATCACATGGCTCGCCACGTCCTCGACACGCACCGGCTGGAACGTCCCCGCGCCGACGTGCAGGGTGAGCGTGGCGAGGGCCACGCCCTTCGCGCGCAGCGCGTCGAGCAGCGGGGCATCGAAGTGCAGGCCCGCGGTGGGCGCGGCGACGGCGCCGGGCACGCGCGCGTACACCGTCTGGTAGCGGCGCTCGTCGTCGGACTCCGCGGCGTGCGTGATGTAGGGCGGGAGCGGCACCTCGCCCCACGCTTCCAGCACGTCGAGCACCGGCCCGTCCAGGAACAGCAGCTCGAAGAGCTCGCCCGCGCGCCCCAGCACCTCGACCACGCCGCCGCGTGCGAGCCGGATCTGCCGCCCGGCCTTCGGCGGCTTGCTCGCGCGCACGTGGGCCAGCGCGCGCATCGGGTCCACCACGCGCTCGACGAGGATCTCCACCTCGCCGCCGCTGTCCTTCTTCCCGTGCAGGCGCGCCTTGATCACCTTCGTGTCGTTGAAGACCAGGAGGTCCCGCGCATCCACGAGCGACACGATGTCGCGGAACATGCGATCGTGGAGGACGGCGTCGCGATCGACGTGCAGCAGCCGGCTCGCGGCGCGCTCGGCCGCGGGATGCTGGGCGATGAGCCCAGGGGGGAGCTCGTAGTCGAAATCGGCGAGACGCACCGGTCGATTATACTTTTGGGCCCCATCACGCCGGCCGGGATGGCGGAATTGGTAGACGCACGGGACTCAAAATCCCGCGGTGGCAACACCATGAGGGTTCGATTCCCTCTCCCGGCACCAACATCATCGCTATCGGCAATGGCAACCTTCGACGCCCGTCCCTACCTCAAGGAAATCGCCCGCGGGCGAGCCGCGCGCGCGCTCACGCGCGAGCAGGCCCGCGAGCTCTTCGCGGCCATCTTCTCGGGCGAGATCGACCCGGTGGCGCTGGGCGCGGTGCTCGCGGCGATGCGCGTGAAGGGCGAGAGCGCCGCGGAGATCGCCGGGATGATGGAAGCGCTGGCACCCCACGTGAACCCGATGCGCCTGCCGGCGAGCGGGCCGCGGCCGGTGCTGATCCCCAGCTACAACGGCGCCCGCAAGCTCGCGAACCTCGTGCCGCTGCTGGCGCTGCTGCTCGCGCGCGAGGGCGTGCCGGTGGTGATCCACGGCCTCTTCCTCGAGGCGGGACGCGTGAGCGCGTTCGAGGTGCTCGATCGCATGGGCCATGCCCCCGTCGCCACGCTCGCCGATGCCCAGCGCGCGCTCGACGAGTCGCGGCCCGCGGTCGTTCCGCTCGCCCTCCTCTCGCCCGCCCTCGCGGCCCTCCTCGACGCGCGCTCGCGCATGGGCGTGCGCAACAGCGGCCACACGCTCGCGAAGCTCCTGCTGCCCGGGGGCGTCGCGCCCGACGCCGCGTGCCGGCTGGTCGCCGTCACCCATCCCGACTACGTGCGCCTCATGCGCGAGTGCTTCGCGCTGATGCCGGGCGATGCGCTGGTGATGCGCGGCGTGGAGGGCGAGGCGGCGGTGCGCCTGCACGCTCCCCAGCCCATCGAGGAGATGCGCGGCGCCGAGGCGCCCATCGAGTACCGCCTCGAGGCATCGGACGTGAGCTACCCGCTGCCCGACCGCGACGCGCAGGCGACCGCCGACTGGACGCGCGAGGTGTTGGCGGGACACTGCATCCCGCCCGCCGCGCTCGTGGCCCAGGCCGCGCTCATCGCGCGCCACTGCCGGGGCGACTAGGGGAACCGCAGCGCGCGCAGGAAGTGGAGCAGTGCCGCCTGCGCGGCCGCGCCGTCCCCGGCGGCGATCGTCTCGGCGGGATTGTGGCTCACGCCGCCCGCGCCGCAGCGCACGAAGAGCATGCCGACACCGGTCACCTCGGCGAGGATCATCGCGTCGTGGCCCGCGCCGCTCGGCAGGCGCCGCGCGGTGCCGCCTGGGGGCTCGGCGCCGCTCTTCTCGATCGCATCGGCGATGGCGTCCTGCAGCCACGCAGCGCACGGCACCGCGTGCACGTGGTGCGTGCGCATGCGCTCGAGCGCCACGCCGCGGCGTCGCGCGATCTCCTCGCAGCGCGCGAAGACGTCGCGCTCGGCCGCCTCACGCGTCGCGTCATCGCCGGCACGGATGTCGGCGCTGAATTCCACCTCGCCCGGGATCACGTTGCCGGTGCCATCGCGCACCTTGAGGATGCCGACCGTGCCGACCAGCGTGCCGCCCACGCCGCAGCGCTGCTCGACCGCGAGGACCATCTCGGCGGCGGCGGCGAGCGCGTCGTGGCGCATCGCCATGGGAACCGTGCCCGCATGTCCCGCCGTGCCGCGCACCCGGAGCGTGTGGCGCGTGCCGCCGGCGATGGTGGTCACCACCCCCAGCGCACGGCCCTCGCCCAGCAGGACCGGCCCCTGCTCGATGTGGACCTCGACGTACGCACCGAGCGCGGCGGTGTCGATGCGCGCGTCCGCGGCCCGCGCGGGATCGAGGCCGGCCGCGCGCATCGCCTCGGCGAGCGTGATCCCGTCGCCATCGCGGCGCTCGAGCCAGGACGGATCGAAACGCCCGACCAGCGCGCGGCTCGCGAGGAAGCTGGTCTGGAAGCGCGCGCCTTCCTCGTCGGCGAACGCGGCGACCTCGATCGCGTAGGGCAGGCGCTCGCGCCGCCCGGCGAGCTCCGCCACGCACGCGATCGGCACCAGGATGCCGAGCACGCCGTCGTAGCGCCCGCCGTTGCGCACCGAGTCGAAGTGCGAGCCCATGAGCAGTGTCCTCGCGCCCGGCGCGGCGGCCTCGTAGCGGCCGATGACGCTGCCCACGGCATCGACGCGCGTGGCCATACCGGCGGCGCGCATCCATTCCTCGATCTGGCGCGCGGCGGCGCGATGCGCGGGCGTGAGGTAGGTGCGCGTGTAATGGTCCGCCGCGTCGCTGTGCAGCGCGAGCGCGGCGGCGCGCTCGAGGAGGCGCTCGCCGGGCGCGGCGCGGGCGGTTGCGGCTTCGGGCATGGCGCGGGGCAGTGTAGCATCGCGGGATGGATCCCGACTTCGTCGAGCGCGAGTACAACAACCGCGCGCTGGTGCCCGACCACCCGGCCTACTTCGAGCGCTGGGAGCGCGATTCGAAGTACGTCCGCTCGACGCTCGCGGCGCGCCTCGACGTCCCCTACGGCTCGGACCCGCGCCAGCGCGTGGACCTCTTTCCCGCGCCCGGCGCGCGCGGAACGCTGGT
>Ga0070681_10005876_pt1 | contig 11883 bp, 9 predicted proteins | sample KBSC83BmetaG_FD_65650 | JGI IMG/M metagenome (GOLD analysis project Ga0070681, IMG submission 65650) | Corn rhizosphere microbial communities from Kellogg Biological Station, Michigan, USA - KBS C8-3B metaG | ecosystem: Host-associated > Plants > Roots > Rhizosphere | place: USA: Michigan...
CGCCGCGGCTCGCTGGTGGATTTTTTGTGGAGTTGCGTATGCGTAGAGTGTGGACGACGAAAAGAAATCGCAGCTTATCGAAAGCAAAGAACCACCATTCCGACTTTGGAAGACATGTGATCTCGTCGATTGGCGCGGCGGCACTTGGCATCGCCACGACGATGCCCGCCTTTGCCGGCGGCTCCAATACCGCGACCACGGCCGCGACACCGGCAACACCAGCGGGGGTGGTCACCAGCACTCCTCAGCTCTCCAGTGTCGGGGCAGGAGGCTGTGCGTGGCAATATACCAAGGCCATCAACAATCTGGGCCAGCAAGCGATTACCGCCAACGACGTCGGGCTGGCGGCCAACGCTGTCGGCGCCGCGGCTGCCGTCACCGGCTTGATCGCGTCGGAGGTAGCCTCTGCCTCGCGGACGGTTGAGTTCGGAGTCATGGCAGGCGGCCTTGAGGCGGCGGCGGCTGGGGACCCATTTCTCTTGGCGGCGCCGGGGCTCGCAACTGCCGGAGGCGCTGCAACGGCGCTCACCGTTTCTTCAGGAGTGGAAGACGCAGCGCTTGCTGCGTCGATCGTTGGGGCCGGGTCCACCGTGACCGGCGTCGCCTCGCAGATCGCCTCGCAGGTTTTCACCCACCAGCAGGCCGACCTTAATGCCTATGTGACGGAAAACCTGCCGCTCTGCGACACGACTTTTACCGGGACGGTCTCCGTGACGGATGGGGGAGTAAACGTCACAGGAGATTCCATCTTTAACGGCGACATTGGTGTCGATGGCACTGTGAACGCAAGTGGTGATGTCAACGCCAACCAGATCCATGCGGCGCAGGGCATTTCCGCCGACGGCGGCGCGATCTGGCTCGGTGACCCCGACGGCGTCCACTATTCGGATGGCATCACGTTGGGCGGTGGCGCGCTTTCAGGGGCGGGCGTAGGCGGCGCACTGGCCACGACGGGAGATAAGGACGCAATCGCCATTGGCAACGGCGCGAACGCCGCGAACGCGAATGACACCGCGCTCGGCACCGGCGCGAATGCGAGCGGGGGTGGTGCTACTGCGCTCGGCGCGAGTTCAAATGCCACGGGCAGCAAATCGATTGCGGTCGGGGATTCAACCGCATCCGGCGCCAGCTCATTGGCAATTGGAGACGGATCGACAGCGGCCGGTATCAACGGCATCGCCATCGGCACAAGCAATAATTCGGGAACCGGCGATAACAATACCGTCGTCGGCAGCAGCATTCATATCATCACGGGCGACAACAATACGGCGCTCGGAGTGGGTCATACGATTGACGGCTCGGACAACTTCGTGGCGGGCGACCCAAACGAGACTGCCGGAAACGGCAACGAAGTCACCGGCAACATGAACTTCACCTCCGGCGACAACAATCAGGTCGTCGGCAACAACAACGGCGACCTGGGCGTCAATCCCAATTCGATCGACGGCGATGAAGCGCCCGGCGTGCGGGGCAATAATAACTCCGTCGTCGGCAGTGGCAACCATGTCGGCAGCGGCACCGTCGCCGATGGCAATGCGACATCGGGCAACGGCAATAAAATCCTAGGCGACGGGAATACCATCGTCGACTCCGGCGATGGCGCTGCTGACAACAACAGCGTCGTCGGCAACAGCAATTCGGTCGACGGCGACGCAAATTTCCTGGCAGGCAACGCGAGCAGCGCGACAGGCGACCGGAACGTGACGGTCGGCACCGATAGTCATTCAACGGGCAACGACGCCATTTCGGTCGGTAGCGGGGCCGCGGCCACCGGAGATGGCAATATCGCCATCGGTCTCTCGTCAATCGCCGACAAAATCAACACGACGGCGGTCGGCGCCAACACCAATGTCAATTCGGACCAGAGTACGGCTCTAGGCCAGGGCGCAACGGTCGGCGCAGGCTCCAACAACAGCACGGCCCTTGGGCAGAGCGCCGCCATTGGTACCGGCGCTACTAGCAGTACGGCGGTCGGTCAGAATTCGACCGTGACCGACGGATCCGAAAACGCTCTTGCAGTCGGCAAAGATGCAACGGCAGCAGGAGACAACACGACGGCGGTGGGCGAAAGTTCATTGGCCGTCGGTCGTGATACCACGGCGGTTGGCCAGAACGCTTCAGCTACCGGCATTGCTTCGACGGCGACTGGCGCCAGCGCGAGCGCAAACACCAGCGGCTATTCGGTTGCGACGGGCTACGCCTCGGAGGCCGATTTCTCGTTCGGTTCGACGGCCGCCGGCGCTTTTTCGGATGTCACGGGCTCGGCATTCGGAACTGCAAACGGCTATGGAGCCGAGGTCGCCGCCGGTACGTTTGGCGGCACCGCCTCCGGCGCGGGTTCCTTCGCGGGCGCGAACAACGCCTCCGCCTACGGCACCAGCTCCAGTGCGACCGGCATAGGATCGATCGCCATCGGCGATTCCGATGCGACAGCGCGCAATTCGATCGCCATCGGCACCGATTCCGATGCGACCGCCAGAAACGCCACGGCCGTTGGCCGCGATGCCGATGCGAGAGGCATAAACAGCACCGCTATCGGTAATAATACGAGCGCGAACGCTTACGGCTCGGCCGCCTTCGGTAATGGCGCCGTGGCGAACCTACACGATCAGCAAGTGTTCGGCACGACCGACAACACCTACACGACGCCTGGTATCACGTCTGCGTTGAGCCAGCAGAGGCAACACGGATTGCTCCAACTTCCAACAACCGATGCGAACGGCAACCTCGCTTCCGATCACGGCGCTACGTTCAGGGGCGTGTCCCGGCTGCAGGCGGGCGTCGCCGTCGCTCTCGCCGCCGAAGCGCCGCCCCTGACATCGACGCAGAACTTTGGTGTTCGCATCGGCTGGGGCAACTACAACGGAGTGGCCAATGGCGTCGCCGCCAGCGCGATCGGCGTGCTCTGCCGGGGATGCTTGGAGTCCGGAGACCAAATCTCCTTGGATGGCTCCGTCGGGGCCGGCTTTTCGAGTTTCGCGGATTACGGTTCGGGCCACGTGGTTGGCGGGCGTGCGGGTCTCTCTTGGGCCTGGTGAAAAGCTTTGGGGACTGCCGGTCAGCGCCTCAAGATCTAGGAAGCGTGTCCTCTAATCCTGACGCCGGGCATGCACTAGGTGGTTCCGACCCTCAGTTCTCTAGTTTGCAACTCGGAGTTCGACTCGGCGATCCAGTTGCAACAGTTCTTCACGTGGATACCGGCTTCTATCGACTCCTTTAAACGGTTCAGTTGCCCCTTTCGGCAACAAATCCAACTTGCCCTGATACCCTCCATCGCGCAGAAGGTGCTCAATACTGATGAGCCGTTGTCGAGAAAGTTCCATGTTGTAGTCTGGCAAACCGCGCTCGTCCGCGTGGCCCGACAGGGTTACGGAGCCGAATTTCTTCAACGTCAAATACTCAAGCAGCAGACGAGCCGCCTTGCGGCCCTCGGGCGTAAGCGTCGCCTCATTATAAACGAAGGTCATCGGAACCGGAGTCGAGGTCAACGACGGTCGAGACGAATTAGATGGCGATCCCATTGCAGCCTGGGCGGAGGGCTCGGTGGACGCCGGTTCATCGGCCGTCCCCTCTTTGACAGAACTTGCGGCATCCCGTTGCTTGGCCTCCTCGCGCGCGGTCGCCACCACGCCCTCGAACTCTTTCAGAAGCCGAACCGCCGGGGGTGCTTGATCTGCAATCGCCGCCGTCGAAGGAGAAGTGCTATCGAGCATCGCTGGTGCAGCTAACGTGTTTTTTGCAGATGGGTCCGCGGCGCGCACACTTATTTTCGGGTCGGTGTCTGCAAATTTGTACTCCGTCACGAGAGACCAGTCGCCGTTGGCATTTGCGGTGGTGCTTGCCACAGCCGTCGTGTTGTCGAGCACGGTCACTTGCGCGAACGGGGCTGCTGTTCCAGCAAAGACCGAGGGGCCATTGGGAGAGACGCGCGCAATATTCAGCGCGGCGCCTTGGCCGATCTTATCCTTGGGGTCGGCGGAATTGGCCTCCGTGGCTTTCGGTCTTTCTTCAGCAGCCTTACTCGCGGCGAGACTGGGATTTGCAACAGATCGGGCTGCCGTCTCCCTTTGAAGTTTAGTGCTTGATCCAGACCTCTCCGCCACCGCGAGTCTTCGCCACGTCTCGGGCATCGAAATATTGAGGCTGACAACAATATCAAAAGGTAGCACGAGCACGACGAAGCAGCCGAGCACAAGCAGAAAAAGGATCGATGTTAGTCTGCGACGCATTGCAGATGACCTCGCATAACGCGAGCAATCTTTGGAGGAAATTAAGACCTTGGCAAGGTCGGTGGGGCCTTGGCCGGCGGCTGTAGAAAGTCAGTCATCCTGAGCCTTCTGAATAGGATAGATTTAGCAGAGACATCGGAGCGCAGGCTGCGATCGCATGTCCGTTGTTGGCCCAACCCTGCCTCGAACGCCGTCTGAGGTGTTGCCGCTAGCGGATGAGATCAAACACCATGAGATTGAGGGCTAAACGACGAAAAATACTCTTGTAACGCTTGATCTGTCTTGGCGCGAGCCTCAGCTACAGCATCGGGACCAAAGGCTGTTCCTTGAACCGAGAAGAAAGTCAGATCATGCAGTCCGATCATGCCCAGGACGGCTTGGAGATACGGAGTAAGAAAATCTGGCTGACGCGTGCGCTCCCCAGAAAATCTTCCGCCCGAGGATACGGCGATGAACACCGGGCGGTCGCGTAGCGCGCCTACTTTTCCTTCCGGGCTCACGTCGAACGTTCGACGAACTCTAGCGATGTGATCTATCCACGCCTTGAGTGTGGAGGGTACCGTGAAGTTATGCACGGGAGTGCCAATGACCACAAAATCCGAACTCTCTAGCTCCTGAATGAGTTCTTCGGAAACGGCCATGGAGCCGTCCTGAGAAACGTCGACGGACGACGCTTGGGAAATCGCGTAATCCTCATCTACTTGCGATATTGCGCCGTCACCAATTACCCGATTTACGAGTATCGCCGTTGGCTCTTTCCGTAGCAAAAGCCCGATAATCTTTTGGGAAAGTTTATAACTCTCGGCGGCTTGCCCGCGAGGGCTGCAACTAACATGCAGGATTTTCTTCATCTGCCCATTTCCGTTTTAACTGCGGTGGCTCACGCCGGAGCTCTGGCCGTTGCGACAAGCAATCATCTATAAACCGCATGACCTATATCAAAGGTCCATGAATGGAAATTACCACTGGGCCATGATGGCGACAGGTAGGCGAGTTCGCTAACCAATCCGCGAATGCAGATGAAGGGCCTCATCCAGCAGAGGCCGGTGAGGCTTGACCAGCTGGCCGGTGGCGCAAACGGGTGATCACAAGGGACTTCCGCCAGAAGGTCGTTTTGATTTGCTTTGAACTGTCACTCTAGGTCAGACTGGTACAGTCCTTTTTTCAATCAAGTGCAAGATCGACTAGTCCATGACAGTCGCAAAGACCGGCAATATCTCGCCCTTGGATCCAACGGCGGCCGAACCTTTTTATCGCCAGATCTACGATCGGTTTCGCAGTGCTATTGCTAGCGGATTGTTGAAACCGGGTGACCGCATTCCCTCGGCACGAGCTCTGACCAAGGAATTGGGTTTGGCACGAGGCACTATCGAGACGGCTTATTCCTTGTTAGCCGCTGAGGGATACATTCAAGCCCGCGGCCAGGCTGGGACCATTGTGACGCCAGACCTCAAACCGCAAACGCCTATTGCAAACCCAATACCCCAGTCCAATAGCAACGCTGCGGTGGCTAGTTATCGTCCAGAGTCGATTTTGCCGTTCCAAATGGGTTTGCCGGCGCTGGATGTGTTTCCTCGAAAGATCTGGGCACGCCTGGGCGCGCGGTGTGTCCGCGCCACGCAACCATCTGACATGGTTCATCCCTCTGTATACGGCTTGCCGGGACTGCGTGCAGAGATTGCCGCATATCTCCAAGTTTCGCGTGGGATCAACTGCTCTCCATCTCAGGTATTCGTGACATCAGGATATCGCCACACCATCGGGTTGATTGGTCATGCATTATTGAAGGTGGGAGATCGCGTTTGGCTTGAGAACCCCGGATACCCACCTACGCGAGAACTCTTGGGACATATGAATATTGCAGCGGTCCCGGTGCCGGTAGATCGGGAGGGCATGGTCATTTCCGATGCAATCAAGCTGGCGCCACGGGCGCGCGCAGCTGTGGTCACGCCTGCGCATCAGAGTCCGCTGTGCGTGTCTTTATCTTTACCCCGGCGTCTGGCGCTGTTGGACTGGGCTGCGCGAAATAAAGCATGGATCATTGAGGACGATTACGACGGCGAGTACCGGTATGTCAGCCGTCCCCTCCCTGCGTTAAAGAGCCTGGATCGTGATGGGCGCGTACTCTACGCAGGCACCTTCAGCAAGGTCCTATTACCGAGCATTCGGCTTGCATATCTTGTCGTGCCGGAAACGCAGGTCGAAAGGTTTGAGCAGATCATTGAAGCCTTTGCAGGGGGCAGTCCCCGGCTTATGCAGGCTATCGTCACGGCCTTCATCACGGAAGGGCACTTTGCACGCCATATCCAACGGATGCGGAAGCTCTATGCCGAGCGTCGGGAAGCGACAACAGCTGGCCTGGAAAGCGTGCTTGGGAAATACATGCGGATTGATTCACCACCAGGAGGAATGCACTTGATCTTGCGGCTGCGAGGCCAGCGATCAGATCGCCGGCTTGTTGCTCGCATGCGAGAAGATGGACTGTACGGAGAAGCATTAGCGGATTGGACGATGGGTAATGATGGAGCGTCGGCCTTGCTTCTCAGTTTTACGAATATTGCCTCTCAGGGGACCGCCGAGAAACTCGGAAGGCGTATCTTGAGGCTGATATAACGGTGGCAAAAACTCATCTTGGGACGCACCTTCTCTAGCGAACGGGAAGTGTCATGGCCTATTGCACAAGTTGGATCATGGCCCTTATGCGGTAGACCAAGATGCAGCACTATAGAATCCTTAGCTTAGGAAATATGAGGATTCTTCCCAAATGGCATGGGCACTACTAAGCATCGCCGGCGTTCTCGAAATTGCATTCGCCTTGTGCATGAAGTGGTCCGCAGGTTTCACGCACTTGATACCTGCGCTGTTTACGGTCGCCACTGGCTTGTCGAGCCTCTTTCTACTTTCGCTATCGCTCCGCACACTGCCAGTGGGGACTGCCTACGCGGTCTGGACCGGCATTGGCGCGGCAGGCACCGCGATTCTGGGAATGGCGGTGCTCGGCGACTCCGCTGCGCCGCTGAGGATACTTTGCCTTACTCTGATTTTGGCGGGCGTTATCGGACTCAAGCTGGTCTCGGGAAACTGAGGACGATTGCCGGTCGAGGCAGCCTGAATCCACTCCGTTATTGAGCAGGGCAAATCGGCAGTAAACGCGCCGCTGTAGCCAGCACCCGCCGGTTTCGTCGCAAATTTTGCCCCTCAGATCCAAAACCGAACATGAATCACACACGACGCTTATGCGTCGATGATCCTGCTCGATTCAATCATTGAGATTTTTGCACAGGATCATGGCCCATAACTCAAGACGAAACATGGCTCTTATCAACTAGGCCAAGATACATCACGTTAGAGACCTCAGACAAGTTGGCTTGACCGTCAAACTTTCGATCATCCATTTAAGGAGTAGCAACCGTGAGCGAGCGTTCGAACGCGAAGAGAACTGTTTTTGTGGCCGGCGCAGCGGGCGCGGTAGGCCGACAACTTTTGCCGATGCTGATCGGGGCGGGATACGAGGTCTTCGGCACCACGCGCAATCCAGGGAAGACCGCTCAAATGGAGGCGATCGGGGTTCACCCGGTTCTGGTCAATGTCTTCGACCGCGACTCGCTTATCGCGGCCGTGGGCGAGGCGAAACCGGATGTGATCATCCACCAGCTGACCGATCTCACGGCGGTGGATTTCGCGGCGAACGATCGCCTGCGGATCGTCGGCACGCGGAATCTGGTCGATGCCGCGAAGGCGGTGGGCGCGCGCCGGATGATCGCGCAGAGCCTCGCCATCGTGTATGCGCCCGGAGCGAAACCCGCCACCGAGCAGGATCCGCTTGCTGATGGTTCACCCACGCTGAGTGACACCGTGAAGGGGGTTCGCTCGCTCGAGACGGCTGTGGAGGAGCTCCCCGAGGGGGTCATTCTTCGCTACGGTCTGCTGTACGGACCGGGCACTTGGTATTCCAGAATCGGTCCCTTTGCCGACGCGGTGCGGCAGCGTGAGCGACCCGCCAGCAAAGGGGTCAGTTCATTCCTTCATGTGGAAGACGCCGCGCGGGCGGCGCTGCTCGCGATCGACTGGCCAGCGGGTGTGGTCAATATCGTCGACGACGAACCTGCTGCCGGCACGGAATGGCTGCCGCGCTTCGCTGCGGCAATCGGAGCGCCTCTCCCGCCGATGGGCGAGCACGGCGGCGAGCAAGGCGCCTCCAATCGGATGGCGCGGCAGCTTGGCTGGGAACCGGTGCACCCGACCTGGCGCGAAGGGTTCCTGACGGCCCTCGATTGAAGTCATCAATTTGCAAAAGCAAGGATTTGTCATGAAGCGGAATATCGCGATTAGAGGTATCGAGGAGCCCGCAGACATCGGCGCATGACACGCCGTTATGATGGAGTTACGCCCACACATGAAGGACACCGAAACCGGCGTGGCCAGCCCTACTGAATGGTTGGGAATCGCGCATACTTAACATCGTTCAATATCATCGCGGCGCTGGTCCTGGACGGCCAGCGCTTAGCCTGCTCCGCCGAAATTGCGCCGGCCGGGCGGGCTAACACTTCGCGTGGCCTTTGGCCTATCTCAATTTTTTGCAGGCTTGCTGTCGGAATCGGGCATCGCGAGACGTCCTAGTTCAGACGAAGCCGCCGGTTCATGAACGAACATGCGGTCGGCATTGTTGTGCAGCTAACAGGGAGGCGTAGATGAGCGGAGTGCGGGTTTTAGTGGGGACGCGGAAGGGTGCCTTCATCCTGACGTCGGACGGCACGCGCAAGACGTGGGACGTTAGCGGACCACATTTTGCCGGCTGGGAACTCTATCATCTCAAGGGCTCGCCCGCTGATCCCGACAGGATATATGCCTCGCAGTCGAGCAGCTGGTTCGGCCAGCAGATCCAACGCTCAAGCGACGGCGGCAAGACGTGGGAGCCGGTCGGCAACAGCTTCGCCTACGAGGGAATTCCGGGCACGCATCAATGGTACGACGGCACGCCTCATCCTTGGGAATTCAAGCGCGTCTGGCATCTCGAACCGTCGTTGACCGATCCGGATACCGTTTACGCAGGCGTCGAGGATGCTGCTTTGTTTCGTACCACCGATGGCGGAACATCCTGGCAGGAACTCACCGGACTTCGCGGTCACGGATCGGGAGCTCACTGGACACCCGGCGCGGGCGGTATGTGCCTGCACACGATCCTGCTCGATCCGGTTGATCCGAAGCGCATCTTCATTGCCATATCGGCGGCAGGGGCCTTTCGCACCGACGACGGCGGCGAGACGTGGCAGCCGATCAACCGCGGCCTCAAGTCGGAGCACATCCCCGATCCAACCGCCGAGGTCGGCCACTGTGTTCACCGCTTGGCCATGCATGCCTCCCGCCCGGATGTCCTTTTCATGCAGAAGCACTGGGACGTCATGCGCAGCAACGACGCCGGCAGTTCCTGGCATGAAGTCAGCGGCAATCTGCCGACCGATTTCGGGTTCGTAATCGATGTCCACGCGCACGAGCCGGAGACCATTTACGTGGTCCCGATCAAAAGCGATTCAGAGCACTTTCCGACCGACGGCATGCTGCGTGTCTGGCGTAGCCGCACCGGCGGGAACGAGTGGGAGCCCTTGACCAAGGGCCTGCCGCAATCAAACTGTTACGTCAACGTTCTACGCGACGCGATGGCCGTGGATTCACTCGAATCCTGTGGCGTGTACTTTGGCACGACGGGCGGTCAAGTCTATGCTTCAGCCGATGCCGGCGACACCTGGAGCGCTATCGTCCGCGATCTTCCGCCCGTGCTTTCAGTGGAGGTCCAGACCCTGACATGATCCGAGTCGTCCTGCCCTCACACCTCAAGATGCACGCCAACGTAAATGGCGAGGTGAAGCTCGAAATCGATGGCGCGGTCACGCAGCAATCCGTCCTCGACGCACTCGAGAAAAGTTATCCTGTTCTGCGAGGAGCCATTCGCGATCATGCCACGCAGCGGCGCCGACCGTTCCTGAGATTTTTCGCCTGTCAGCGAGACCTTTCGCACGAAGCCCCCGACGCACCGCTTCCGGACGCGGTCGCGTCTGGGTCGCAGCCATTCTTAATCGTCGGCGCACTCGCCGGCGGTTAAGCCGCGTGTCCTTATGCGGCGCGCTACGCTGGACGTGCTGACCACTCCTCAGACCAACGATCCGCCACCGTCGATCGTCAGCACGGAGCCGGTAACGAAATCATTTTGCATCAGGAACAGGACGCCGGAGGCGACATCCTCCGGCTTTCCGATGCGCCCTACCGGCAGGGAGGCACCCATCGCCATGATCGCGTCCCGATGCGGCCCGAACGTGTTCCACAGAGGCGTATCGATCAGGCCGGGAGCAACCGCGTTGACTCGTAAGGGCGCCAAGTCCAGCGCCAGTGCTCGGGTCATGCCCTCTATCGCCGCCACGCCAGCAGCGCCCATCGCTCCGCCTTTGCCGGGGCGGGTCGAGTACAATCCCGACATCAGCGTAATGGAGCCCGATTTCATTTTCGACCTTACCTGACGGACGACGTTGACGACGCCCAGCAGACGAATTTTGAGCAGCGATTCAAGATCACGCATGTCTGTTTCGAGCACGTCACCGCCGCCGGGCCGGAGTTCGCCCGCCGGAAGAAAGACGTGATCGATCTGTTTCTCGGCGGCGAACATAGTTTGAATCGATGTTTCGTCCGAGATATCGGCAACCGCTGTTCGCAGCTTGTCGGAATTCAAGTCGGCGGCGGCCTTGCGCAGCCGTTCCTCAGAACGACCCGCGATCAAAACTGAAGCGCCCTCAGCCAGGGCCAGTCTCGCTGTCTCAAGGCCGATCCCGCTGCTGCCGCCAATTATGATGACCCGTTTGCCGTCGAGACGCATGGCAGCCTCCTTGTGATTTCTTCGGTTCGCATGACCTCACGTGTAGAATTTCGCAATCGTCGATGTATGAAAGTCCAAAAGGTCGCTGCCATCCATTGTTTTGCAACGACTCTGGACGTCCGCTGATAGGACTCCCATGTCTTCGGTAACATTGCGGAGAGGAAGAGCACCTCATGAGCTTTGTTTATAAAACGATGAAATCGCCGATCGGGTTGCTGACACTCGTTGCAAGCGATAAGGGCCTAGCAGGTATCCTCTGGGAACATGACAATCCGGAGCGGGTCAGGCTTACTCCGAGAACGGAGGACACAGGCAATCCCGTTCTTCTAGAGACAGAAAAGCAGCTGAATGAATACTTCGCGGGAAAACGTCGGTCGTTCTCCGTGACGTTGGATTACGTTGGAACGCCGTTTCAAAAGAAGGTCTGGAAGTCAATGCTCGCAATCCCGTTCGGCGAGACGCGAAGCTATGGTCAGCTTGCCAAAGAAATCGGAAATCCAAAAGCGGTGCGTGCGGTGGGCGCTGCAAACGGCAAAAATCCGATCTCCATTATCGGTCCTTGCCATCGGGTGATCGGCGCCTCGGGTAAGTTGACGGGCTTTGCGGGCGGTCTGAAAGCAAAGGCGTATTTGCTCAGTCTAGAGGCGGATCAGTCAAATCTATTTCGATAAAAGGCGCGGAGAATTCGGTGAGCAGCTTCTTCGCTCAGTACGGAGGCGGGCGGCTTGCTCGCTGAACCTGCGAGGCCTCTGTCCACCATGCGAGATCGTCGGCAAAGCGTGGAAATGC
>Ga0070681_10005877_pt1 | contig 11883 bp, 13 predicted proteins | sample KBSC83BmetaG_FD_65650 | JGI IMG/M metagenome (GOLD analysis project Ga0070681, IMG submission 65650) | Corn rhizosphere microbial communities from Kellogg Biological Station, Michigan, USA - KBS C8-3B metaG | ecosystem: Host-associated > Plants > Roots > Rhizosphere | place: USA: Michigan...
GCCCGGGCTTGAGCACGATCGGCATCGGGTGCAGCGTGCGAAACAGGTACACGCTGAGATGGATGAACGGCACGAGCAGCGCTCCAAGCACGCCGAGCACGGCCGAGTAGCGGGCGCGTGTGCCGTGGTCCTCGATCGCTCCGCGAAGGATCAGATACCCAAGGAACACGAACCAGAGGAACAACGTCAGCGTCAGTCGCGCATCCCACGTCCACCACGTGCCCCAAACCGGCTTCCCCCACATGGGACCCGTAATGAGCACCACGGTCATGTACACAACGCCCACTTCCGCCGCCGACGCGGCAATGCGATCCAGTCGCTCGTCGCGAAGCCACAGGTAAAGCGCGCCCGAAACCGCCACGATCCCAAACGCGACGTACAGCGCGATGAAGGCCGACGGGGCATGGACGTAAAAGATCTTTTGCGCGAGGCCCTGACGCGCCTCGGCTGGCGTGAAGAAAATCGCGCGAACGAACGTCGCAGTCACCGCGAGAACGGCGATGGTCAACAGCCAGTCGATGCTGCGGCGGTCTTCGGTCGGGGCAGGAGTGGTCATCGGAACTGAGGGCTAGTCCTCGAGCGTGAACGGGAACGCGAGCGCGCACGCGACTACGAACACGATGTCGAACGCGATGAGGATTCTCAACCAACTCATCGCTTCGGCAATTGGACGGCCGGACAACAACCGCGCGGTGGACTGCGCGGCGGGGAGAATGATCGGCACGAAGAACGGCAGTGCGAGGACCGGCAGCAGCAGCTCGGCGAGTCGCGTATTCGCGGCCATCGCGCTGAAGAGCGTGCCTACCGAGACGAGTCCTATGGCCGCGAGCACGGCAATGCCCACGAGCGGGCCCAGCACGCGCGAGAGCGGGAGGTTGTAAAAGAGCGCAACCGCGGGAATAGCGATCGCCTGCACGCCGAGCACGAACAAGAGATTCGCGAGCGCTTTCCCGAGAAACACTGCCTCTCGATCCACGGGCGACGCGAGCAATGCATCGATCGCCCGATCGGCCTCCTCGACGCCAAACGAGCGATGCAGACCGAGCAGACCTGAAAAGGTGAAGATCACCCACAGGACGCCGGGCGCGAGATCCACGGCATTGACCGCCGTTGCATCCCAGGCGAAAAAGAAGATCACGATCGCCAGCAGCGAAAAGACGATCGCCGCGAGAAACGCGCTACGCGTGCGGAACTCGATCGCGAGGTCCTTACGGGCGATCAGCGCGGCGGCAGCGAAGGTGCCCGGGGGCACACGTGTGCTCATCGACCGATCGCGTCGCGGTACACGTCGCGATAGGCATCGAGCTCCACCGTGCCGCGCGGCTCGTGCTTGATGAACTGTCCATCGCGCATGATCGCCGTGTGCGTTGCCAGCGCGAGTCCCTCGCCGAGGTGGTGGGTCACCAGCACGAGCGCCGCCCCGCTGCTCTTGAGCGACTCCAGCGCCGCACTGAGCGCCGCAGCACCCGTCTCATCGAGACCGGTGTACGGCTCATCGAGCAGCACGACGCGCGGCTCGTGGACGATCGCGCGGGCGATGGACACGCGCTGCTGCATTCCGCGACTCAGGGAGCGAACCGGTGACTCGGCTCGCTCCTCGAGCCGCATGCGCTGCAGCGCACGCATCGCCGCGTGTCGCGGGGACCCGAGCCCGTACAATCGCGCCGTGAACTCGACGTTTTCTCTCGCGGTGAGTGCCGAGTAGAGCATGCTCTGGTGCGATATCAGACCGACGACCGCCCTCGCTTCGGCGCCGCCGGGAAGCTTGACCCCGGCAATGTGCGCCGTTCCGCTCGTGGGTCGGAGGAGCCCGGCGAGAATCCGCAGGAGCGTCGTTTTGCCTGCCCCGTTAGGGCCGAAGAGCGCCAGGCATTCGCCATCGTTCACGGCGAAGGTCAGCCGGCGGATCGCCACTCGGCGGCCGAATGCCCGCGTGAGCGCGTCGACCTCGATGGCGGGACGAGCACTGGTGGCTTCCGCCGCATGCGGCGTGCGCGGTATGTGCTCGATAGGCGTGATCGCGTGGGACACGCCCGAACGTTAGCCGTCGGCCGGGGGATGCGAAACGGCGGCCGCAATGCACGGCCGCCGCTCGCGAGTGAAGTCTGAGTCGCTACGCCGAAGGGGGCCACGGCGCACGGCCCTTGATCACTCGTTCGTGAACTCGAATAGAAATTCGAGCATTGTGAGCTTTAGCAAATTGCGGACCCTCTCTGGCGCCTGGCGCAGGTTGGTCGAGAATCCGCGCTCTTTCGCGCGTTTCTGAATGAATACGAGCATGCCGAGCCCGCTGGCGTCGATGTCGACCGTCTGGCTCAGGTCGATAACGAGGACACTCGCGTGCGCGCCAAGACGTTCGAGGTGGTCGAGAGCGACACCGCGGAAGCTCCCGCTTGTCGACGAAATCAGTCGATCCGGGGCCATCAACACGGAGCCGTCGTTATTCGCAATTGCCTGCATAACAAAACCCTCCCATCAAGGGCATCGAGCACTGCCACCGAATGAGGAGGATTCGAAACGCGGAGCGATTTCGTCTTACCACCTTCGGCAACCGGACGATCTCGAACGGTCTTGATCGAGACTCCTGGCTTTGCGGCCCCGCCTCACGACGGGTGTGCTCTTGTCGAGTGTTGCGTTGCCCTTCAGTTGTGACCTCCGTCAATGCGACTTGCATGCCAGGCTGAGCACATGGCGGCACTGCCTTGCGTTGGTTGCACTTAACCTTTGGATCCCCAGTTCGCGTGCGCATTGTGCCCCTGCACTTTGCATCGGCATCCGAACATCGCGTTGGTGTAGAATTTCTGGGCAGCCATCTCGACCGAACGACCGCTCACGTTGAACTTTCGTGACGGGCGGTGCACAATCGGGCCGCTCCGACGCGATTTCCGATTCTCCCATCGGCCCGCCTGCGGCGGGCTCCCGCCGATTCCCGAGCATGTCCGACATTGACGTTCTGCTTCAGGAAAACCGAAAGTTCGCCCCGCCTGACGAGTTCCGGCGCCAGGCGCACGTCTCGTCGCCCGAGCTGTACGCAGACGCCGAACGCGATCCGGAGCGTTTTTGGGCGGAAATGGCTGGGTCACTCGAGTGGTCGCGCCCCTGGGACAGGGTTCTCGAGTGGACGCCGCCGCACGCCAAGTGGTTCACTGGCGGAAAGCTGAACGCGTCGGTGAATTGCATCGACCGCCACATCCGCACGGCGCGCCGTAACAAGGCGGCGCTCGTCTTCGAAGGCGAACCCGGCGACCGCCGCACGCTCACGTACTGGGACCTCTACGTCGAGGTCAACAAGTTCGCGAACGTGCTCAAGAGAATGGGCGTTAGGCGCGGCGACCGTGTCGGCATCTACATGCCGCTCATCCCCGAAGTCGTCGTCGCGATGCTCGCCTGTGCGCGCATCGGTGCGATTCATTCGGTCGTGTTCGGCGGGTTCTCGCCCGAGTCGCTGCGCGATCGCATGAACGACGCGCAGGCGAAGGTCGTGATCACCGCCGACGGCGGCTATCGACGTGGCCAGGTCATCCCACTGAAGCGGAACACCGACAAGGCGCTCGAGGGCGCGCCGTCGGTGGAAAACGTGATCGTGGTGATGCGTCGCCCCGGATTGGGCGGCGATGAAGCGTTCGCGCAGATGAAGGAAGGGCGTGACCACTGGTGGCACCGACTCATGGCCGATGCCCCCGCGTACTGTGAGCCAGCCGCGATGGATGCGGAGGATGTACTCTACATCCTCTACACGTCGGGCACGACCGGAAAGCCCAAGGGAATCGTGCACACGACGGGAGGCTATCTGACTGGCGTCACCGCGACGACGAAGCTCGTCTTCGACCTTCGCGACGACGACGTGTTCTGGTGCACGGCCGACGTGGGTTGGGTGACCGGTCACTCGTACCTCGTCTACGGCCCGCTCGCGAACGGCGCGACCTGCGTCATGTACGAGGGCGCGCCCGATTGGCCCGACAAGGGTCGATTCTGGGACCTGTGCGAGAAGCACGGCGTCACGATCCTGTACACCGCGCCGACCGCGATTCGCGCGTTCATGAAATGGGGGGCCGAGTATCCCGCGCGGCATGATCTCAGCCGGCTTCGCTTGTTAGGCAGCGTCGGCGAGCCGATCAACCCCGAAGCGTGGATGTGGTATCACGAGCACATCGGCGGTCGGCGATGCCCCATCGTCGACACCTGGTGGCAAACGGAAACCGGGGCAATCGCGATCTCGCCTCTCCCCGGAGTCACGGAGACCAAACCCGGCAGCGCGACTCGTCCGCTCCCAGGCTATTCCGCCGCACTGCTCGACACGAAAGGCACGGACATTCCCGTGGGCGGAGGACTTCTCGCCTTGACGAAGCCGTGGCCGTCGATGCTTCGCACGATCTGGGGCGACGACGAGCGCTACGTGCAGACGTATTTCTCGAAGTGGCCCGGCCGTCCGGATCTTTACTTCCCGGGCGACGGAGCCAAGCGTGACGGTGACGGCTACTTCTGGATCCTCGGACGCGTGGACGATGTGCTCAACGTCGCCGGCCATCGCATCGGCACGATGGAAGTGGAGTCTGCCCTCGTGGAGCACCCAGCGGTTGCCGAAGCAGCGGTCGTCGGGAAAACTCATGACCTGAAGGGCCAGGCGATCGCCGCGTTCGTCACATTGCGCGAGGGCTCTCGGCCGAGCCTCGAACTGCGCGATGAGCTCCGTCAGTTCGTTTCCGACAAGATCGGCGCGCTGGCGCGCCCCGATGAAATCCTGTTCTCGGCCGATCTGCCGAAGACGCGTTCGGGCAAGATCATGCGGCGCCTGCTGCGTGACATCGCCGAGAATCGCACGTTGGGGGACACAACGACGCTCGCCGACCCGAACGTGGTCGCGAACCTCACGGGGATGTGGCAGGCCGCGATTGCCCGCGGTGGAGCGGAGGAAGAGTGACCGACCCGCTCCACGGCGGGGGCTGGTTTTGCAGGAACGACTCGTGCCTTATTGTTGAGTGAGGCGTCTACGGGGCGTCGCATGCGACGTCTGCTGAAGCCCCGATCGTTTTCGCCGAGCCCAGGGCCCATATGTTCGGACGGCTGTTTCCCGAATCGCTGTTCCCGCGCAAGCTCGACCCCACCGCCGAGCGTCGCATTCGCCTCGCGCAGGCACGGGCCGAGGAATCGGTCATCCGCGCGCACGTCGACAACGCGTTGATGTTCGTCGACACGTTGGCGGAAGACCTCTCGTTCGATCGCGCGATCGACACGTACATCCGCGTCATGGGAATTCCGGAGCCATTGGCGAGCACGGTGGCAACGCGGACGCTGGTGGTCCTGGGTCAGGATCTGGTGCCCTTCCGCCGCCGCCGCGACGGCGATCCTGGCGAGGATGACTCGAAGCCGAAACTGCGGCTCGACGATGCGTCGGATGGGCGGTCGCGGATTCGGCGTGCCTAACGCAGGGAATCGGGAACAGGGAATCGGGAATCGAAAACCCTCGGGATGCCTCTCGCTTCGAGAGTGACATCCCGAGGGTTCTACTATTCCCGATTCCCTATCCCTACGCGGTGCGAAACTCCCTCAAATCCGCGATGCTGACCAAAAACATGATCGCCACGATGCACGCGCTCGTGACGCACCAGATGCAGATCGCGTTGATCACGAACAGCTCGAGGTAAGTCAGCCAACCCGAGAAGACGACGCCCCATCCGGTGAGCGCCACCATCGCCACGGAGAACGGACGGGAGTCCGCGAACTTCTCCTGAATGCCAAGTATGGCGACCAGCAGGGCAAACACGTAGAAGCCAAGTCCCCACGCGGCCACAGGTAGGCCGAGGAAGATGGCCCACTGGCTCGTGTTCACCGTCTCACACGAGCCGACCGAGCATTTCAGTTCGCCGATGTAGCCGAGCTTGAACAGCGTGAGATAGGTCGACACGAACACGCCGATCAGGGCGAGCGTGGCGAGGATCATCCGCTTGGTCACTGACCGCCCGGGCCTTTGGCAGGAACCGTCTTCGCGGCTTCACCGCCGGCTGCCTTTCCGGAGTCAGCCTTCGCGAGCACCAGCGCGGAGTCGACGAGCGCCTTGAAGCGATCGAACGAGATCGCGCCGCCGATCATCTTGTCCCCGATCACGAAGGTCGGCGTCTGACTCGCGCCACGCTTCGTGGCCATGAGCTCGTTCGCCTTGATGCGGGGCTGGTACTTCTTGGCATCGAAGCACGCTTCGAACTGATCGACGTTGAGACCCAGGGCCTTGGCGTATTCCATGAACTTGCCTTTCGGGCGGCTCGTGGCCTGCCCGTTCCACTGGTCCTGCGCGTTGAACAACTGGTCGTGCATCTCCCAGAACTTTCCCTGCTCGTCCGCGCACGCCGCAGCGTTGGACGCCGCCCAGGTGTTCTTGTGCATCGGAAGCGGGTAGTCGTAGTAGCGGTAGCTGATCGTCCCCGCGTCGACGAGACGCTTACGAATGTCCGGCTCCGCGAGCGTCGCGAACTGGCCGCACGCCGGGCACTCGAAATCGGCGAACTCGATCACCTGCACGGGCGCATTGGGATTGCCGAGGAGATAGCCCTGCGGCTCGCCCGGGACGATCTTCGCGGCGTCCACCGTGGTCGCCACGTTCTTTGGCCGGCTCGCGACGTACGCGAGCGCCCCGACTCCGAACAGCGCGACGACTCCGATCGCTGCGTAGAACGGCGTCTTTGCTGACGATTTCGACTTCTTCACCACGTCGGCTCGTCGTCCTCGTCCGGCGTCCACTCTGTCTTTTGCCATGAGTTGTCTGGGTTGTCCGTAGCGTCGGCCACGATGCGGCGATTTTCCGCGATTTCCGGTGTGTCGTATGTCGCGCGAACCTCGTAGTGAAACAGCTCGCTGCGTACATCACCGATCAGGCGCATGAGCTCCCCGGCCTGTTTCAGCAGCTCGCCCCGCGCGTCCATCTCGACGATTCGCGCCGCCAGATTGCGGAGCAGCGCCTCGAGGTTCCGCGCCCGCTCCTCGCCATACGTCTCGTCCGCCATGCTGCTGAGTGCCGCTGTCGCGTGGAGTGGTGATCGGTTGGGTGGCGAAAACTAGGGAGCAGTCAGAGGAGCGGCAACACGCGATCCTTTGCCGAACCGCCTGTCTTACGACTACCTTACCCCGCGATTCGGCACGCCGATCGCCACTCGACGACACTCGACCCGGGCTTCTCCCATCGACGCCGATCTCCTCCGCATTCCCGTTGGCCCGGGCGCCATGCACGTCGAGCGCTACGGTCACGGCGGCGCGCCGGCGGTGCTGATCCACGGCTTCGGCACCTGCAGCTTTCTGTGGCGAAACGTCGCCCCGTCGCTGGCCCTGACTCAGCACACGGCGTACGCGGTTGACCTGCTCGGGTATGGCGAGTCAGATCGCCCGTTCGACGCCGACTTCGGACTTGCCGCCCAGGCCGACTATCTCGAGCGCGCGCTCACCGCATTGCGCGTCGCGCGCGCGGCGATCGTCGGCGTCGACCTCGGCGCTGCCATTGCGCTGCGCCTCGCGTCGCTCAGGCCAGACCGTGTCGCGCGACTCGTTCTGATCAACCCGATCGGCGGCGAGGACATTCCCGGCGGCGATATCCGCGCGATGCAGCGGAACACGGCGCGGTTCGCCCTCCGCGTCTCGCGCGGGCTGTTCGGGGCGTCGGCGCTCCTCACGCCAATCCTCACGCAGAGCGTCGCGGACCCGGCGCGCATGCCGCCCACGCTCATCGGTCGCTATCTCGCGCCATTCATCGGCCAGGAGGGTGTCACGCACCTGCTGGCCCTGGCGCGTGCGGTGCGGCCGACCGACCTCGAGGATCTCGACTCGTCTCAGGTGCGAGCCCACACGCTGATCGTGCGCGGAGAGAAGGACGTGTGGGTCGATGGCGCGGTGACCCGGAAACTCGCGGCCGATATCCCGGATTGTCGGGTTGTCTCATTCCCGGAGGCGGCGCGACTCATCCCGGAGGAGGTTCCGGACGAACTCGCATTGCTGGTCTCCTCATTCATCTCGCCACACGTCGGACGCGCGGATTCCGACCCGGACGAGCTCGCGGAAAGCCCGGACGAAACGGTCGTGGAGGATGCTGGAACGCCGGAGGGTGGGTTGGCGTAGATGTTGACGTCATGCGGACATTGCACCTGTCCACGACTATCGATTCGCCGTCTGTTTACGTTAGATTTGCCGTACACTCCCACTCAAGGAATTCATGGCCAAACAGAAGTCACGTCGTCGCAGAGAGGTTGCGGAGCCCACAGTGTTCGAGCAGGCCCGCGATGAGCTGTTCCAGCACATCATGCGGTGCGGTGTCATCGGCGCAGAGCCGGGGCACCAGGTCGAGTGGTTTGACGAAACAATGAAATACTTGGGCGATCGGTACCACGAGCTGCCGGAAGGCGAGCTCAAGGATCTTCGAACGCTCGGCGAGCGCTTCGCGGCTCCTCCAAAAGCGAAGACTCCTGAGGTCGATGCCGCTTCGGCGGCCTAGACTCCAGTCGCGATAGAAAACGCCCCGTTCACGGGGCGTTCTTGTTTTGGCGAGCTGACTAGTACGCCGGGGCATCGCTCCGCGAGCGCCCGCAACCGCACGGCCGCCCGTCCGGGCGCGCCATCCCAGATGATGACGTCGTCGACCGAGTCTGCGAGCAGTTGACTCGCAAGGAATCGAAGCGGCTCATCGTAGACGCTCTTCCCGAGAAGTGGGTTCCTCTGGATTCGGTATCGACGTGCGACGCCCGGTGCGGAGATAGATGGCGCCTCCCGCCGCCACCATGATGTGGGCATCCGGTTCGCCCAACATGGGAAGGACCATGGACCGTGGTCAGACAGCGGTGCTGCACGTACGGCCAGATCGCGAGCACGCCTAACGTGACTACGACGGTCGGTGGCACCGACGGCGTCGAGCGTTCCAAACGCCCGCCAGCTCGTGCGGACGTCCCCAACTCACCGTATCAGCGACGACCGCGCATCGCACGCCGAAGTACGAAGCCGACACGGACCCCGCCACCGAAACCCAGCTCGATGGCCGGCACCACACGGCCAGTGACTGGCCCTTCCGCGCCAATCACCCCCACGAGCACCGCGCGCCACTTCTCGGGTCCGTCGTAGATTCCGCCGATCCCGCCTGCGGCGTACGGCGCCCATCGAGATTCTCGCAGCGGATCCACAACGAACCGGACAAGGCCGTCCACGCGACCGGCCGTGGTTGCATTCCCGCCCGACCACGCTTGTCCCAGCGCGGCCACAATACCGAGTCGGACGTACGTCGTTGCCGGCACGTTCAGCCCGAACCCGAGGTGAGCCGCCGCGGCTCGCGAGCCAATGTAGTCTGCGCGCACCTCGGGCTGAAACCGCTGCGCGGGTTGCTGACTTCGCTGCTGCGCCTGCGCTTCGCGGGTCGCGGCTGAAAACGCGAGAGATCCACACGCCACTGCTCTGCTCCAGCTGCGCGAGCCGGGGCGAGCCGTCACGTGGCGCGCTCGCGCCAGAGTGCCAGCGTGTAGTCCGCGATCGACGCGGCCGATGCGGCGCCCACCACCCGCACCAGCGATGGCACGATCGTCGGCGTGGCGATGACTGCCATCAGCGTGAGGAGCTGCAATGCGGTGACGAGCTTGCCGAGCAACCGTGCGCGGAACACCACGGCGCGCAGCCACGGAACGGAGCGCGCGACGACAAACCCGATCAACGTCGCGATATCGCGCGACAGCACGATGAAATACGCGCCGGTCGTGATCGCGTCTTCGACGACGTATGTCGTTACCGCCGTGAGCACGAAGAGTCGGTCGGCGATGGGGTCGATCAGCGCGCCCGATTTCGTCGTCGCGCGCTGGCGCCGCGCGAGCCAGCCATCCAGAAAGTCGGTCCCCGCGGCGGTCAATAACACCGCAAACCGGAAGACCGGATCGTGAACGAGGACGAACGCGGCGGCGAGCAAGAGTCGCGACATGGATACGGCGTTCGGCAATGTCACGAGAGGCTCGCGGTTCATGCCGCAAACTAAACGGGGGCGAAGCGCAGCGGCCAGCGTGTGATCGGGTTCCTTGTGTTCGTGTTCTCGCGCGGATATCCTGACCCGGTCCTCGAGCTCGCGCGACGTCTCGTCGCCCTGGAGAGTCCATCCCACGTGTCGCCGACGTTCAGCCATCTCAGCGCCGATTTCGTCGGCGCTCTGCCCTCTCAGCTCGGCGACGCATCGTTGATCAGCGGCCTGTTGATTGCCGGTGCCGGCGCCGCCGGTTTCACCGCCGTCGGCGCGCCGGTCGTTCGAAAGCTGCCCGGAGACGCCGTGAGCGCCGTGCTGCTTCTGAATGATTGCCACATGTCGGCGCACACGTTCCCGTCCGACCACCTGATGCTGCTCGACATCCTGACCCTGTCGACGCACGACCCGCAGAAGGCGCTCGACGTTTTTACGCGCCGGGTGACGGCGCGTGAGGTGAGATGCGAAAAGCGTTCGCGCGGCTGAGGGTCATCTCTCGATGAGTCGCACAGGGAGATCGGCCTCGTGCGCCTGAGAGAGGTGCTGCCGTACGCGTTCTACGCGGCGTCCGCGCTCGTGCTCTTGTGGGACGTGTTCCTTGCCGGGCAGATCGCGCAGCTGCGGCGTGCACCGCGTTTCTTCCGTAGCGTGACCGCACTCGGCGGCTTGCTCATCGCGCCGGCGACGCTCGTCGCGGTCACGTCGGCGTCGATCCTGACCGGGCGGGCGATTCACGTCATCGCGTGGGTCTGGCCGTTGACCCTTGCGATCTTCGCGTTGCAGGCGACGTACGCGATTGGCAAGGGGCTCGTGACGCCGTTCATCGGGTTCCCGATCGCCGCATACGACATCATCGTCGCCGCATCGGCGATCGTACGGTATGAGGCGTACAGCGGTCAGGATCCCTCGGCTGCGGCGCTCGCCATCACGGCCGCGCAGTCGAGCGCGTTAGGCTTGATGCTCGGCCGGGTCGCCCTGTTCTCACCCTTCGCCGTGCAGCTGCCGTTCCTCGCGCCGGCGTACCCCGCCCGATGGCGGATCAGCGCTACGGTGCGTGGGACCCTTGCCGTGCTCGCGTTGGCGTTCACGATCGTCTTCGCCGCTCAAGTGCCGAGCGGCGTCGTTGCGGTTCGCAGCTACGCGACCTACGCGCAGGAACGGCTGCAGGAACGTCCGCGTGGTGATTTCACGATCGGACTGAGAGTCTTTCCGGCGCTCAACGATGCGCCTCCGCCGCTCGCGCTGCGCAACGACATGGCGCTCGTGGATTCCATCGGGCTGGGTGCGATCGCCGTCGTGATCGATCCCGCGGGCGCACGGCTCGCCGCGCTCGACTCCCTTGCCCGCTCGGTCGAGGATGATCGGCGCGACAGCGTCCTCCTGATCGTGTCGGTGGGATACGACCGCAATACCCGCGAGGCCTATCGTGCCTCGCCCTCCACGCACATGCGTGCGCGACTCGCTGCGGTGGACCGCATCGTCAGGCGCCTCCGCCCCGATATCATCCTCCCGGCCCGAGACCCGTACACGGAAGGCACGCGCGCGATGGGACGCGTGCCGCTCGCCTGGTGGCAGGACTTCCTTAGTCAGGCATCCGCGAACGCACGGAAGGTGAGCAATCGCGTGCACGTCGGGGTTGCCGCATCGTCGTTCGTCGGCGCCGACAGCGCGCTCTATGCGTGGGCGAGCCGATCGGGTTCGCCGATCGATGTGGTGGGATTCTCGTTCTACCCCTCGTACGACGGGGGCGGGTCGCTGAACGCCAGGTTGCACGTAGCAGACCGATGGATGCGCGGCACGACGAAGAACCACTGGGTATTCTCGGCCGGCGCGTACCCGGTGGCGCACGGTGAAACGAGTCAGGCCCGGGCGTTGTGGGGCACGTTAGCGTGGGCGACGAGCCACGCACCGGTAAA
>Ga0070681_10005878_pt1 | contig 11881 bp, 10 predicted proteins | sample KBSC83BmetaG_FD_65650 | JGI IMG/M metagenome (GOLD analysis project Ga0070681, IMG submission 65650) | Corn rhizosphere microbial communities from Kellogg Biological Station, Michigan, USA - KBS C8-3B metaG | ecosystem: Host-associated > Plants > Roots > Rhizosphere | place: USA: Michigan...
GTGCTGCCCGAGGCCCAGATCGTCGATATGGATCCGAAGCACCCGATCTTCCACTCGTTCTTTGAGATCAACTCATTCGACATCATTCCGCAGTACTATGATCGGGGCCAGCCAGTCCTGCGTGGCATCTTCGAAGGTAACAATCCGTCGAAGCGTTTGCTCGCCATCATCAACTTCAATACTGACGTGGCCAATTTCTGGGAGTTCTCCGCGACAGGATTCCGGCCCATCGACGAATCCAATCAGGCCTACAAGCTCGGTGTGAACTACCTCATCTACGGGCTTACGCACTAGCCGATTCCGATGCAAGGTGACCGTTACTCCGGCGGTACCGTGAGTTCCGCCGCGTTCGCAATCCCGCTCGCGACTTCCGGAAGAATTCCCAATCTCACGTAAATCGGCCGCACGGCTTTGCGAATCGACGGAAGCGCGCTGGCGAACCAGATGGCGCCTCCGATACAGCACAACCCGCCGATGCGCAGCGTGTTCGGCGCGCCAATCCGTTGCGAGAGCCATCCTGCGATCAGACTGCCGAACGGTGCAGTCCCCAGAAACGCCATCATGTAGAAGCTCATCACGCGGCCGCGCTTCTCATCGTCCACAATCGTTTGAATGACCGTGTTGCTCGATGCCATCTGCACCATGAAGCCGAAACCGGCGACGGTGAGGCAGGGGAGCGCGAGCCACAGCACCGGCGTGAACGAAAAGAGGATTAACCCGGCGCCGAACAGTGCGCTGGCGCTGGGAATGACGCGTCCCAGGCCGATGACCGTTCGGCGTTGTGCCAGCCAGAGCGCGCCGAGCAGTGCGCCGCAGCCCGACGAAGTCATGAGCAGCCCCAGCGTATGCGGGCCTCCTCCAAAAACTGCGGTCGCAAACACCGGCATCAGGATTGAGTACGGCACGCCCACAAGGCTGATGAGTGCGAGGAGGAGGATGATCGAGCGAATGGGCTTGAACCCAAAGGCGTAGGAAAACCCTTCGCGGAATTGTTGAAGCGCGTGGGGACGTTCGATTGGTGCCTCGGCGCGTGCTGCGATTTGCATCCGCAGCAACGCGACGATCACCGCCAGATAACTGACGCCGTCGATAAGGAAGCACCATCCTTCGTTGGTTGCGGCGATTACGGCACCGGCAATCGAGGGCCCCAGCAGCCGCGCCAGATTGACCATCGACGAATTCAGCGCGATGGCGTTGCCGAGATCAGCCCGGTTTTCGACCATGGTCAGCAGGAATGCCTGACGACCGGGCATGTCGAACGCGTTCACCAGACCTTGTACGACGCTGAGCGCAATAATCGCCGAGAGCGTAATGCGATTGGAGAACACGAGGGTGGCGAGCGCAAACGACTGCAGCATGGAGATCGTTTGCGTGACGACCAGCAGCCGATGGCGATTCCAGCGGTCGACGAAGATGCCGGCGAATGGACCGGCGACGAACGCGGGGAACTGGCCCGCGAAGCCGACGACGCCGAGCAGAAGCGCCGATCCGGTCAAGCGGTACACCAGCCAGCTCGTTGCGGTCATCGTGATCCACGTCCCGATGAGCGAAACAACCTGTCCGCCAAAAAACAAGCGGTAGTTGCGGTACTTGAGTGCCCGCAACATGAAGGCGACAGAGGACTGATGTTCCGGCACGTGATTACGGCCGAGCAAAGAGCGTTCCGGAAATCGCCAGAACCAGGCCGTCGGCGAACACCAGCATGCCCAGCACGGCCGGGGCAAGGTGGGTCAGGCTCAGATATCCAATCACCGGGTGGGTGCCGAGGGCGGTGGTAAAGCCGGCAATGCCGACAATCGCCAGCGCCTGCCAGACAGCCCGCGATGCACGTCCGTATCGCAGACAGGCAAACATCGCCACGCCGAAGCTGGCCAGGGCACCGCCAAAACCGGCCCGATCGTGCGCAATCAACGGCAGAAGGTGTGGGCGAATGGACGCAATGGCAGACCGTGTGCCACCGAAGTACTCCAGATCCTGAGGCACGAATACCGTAGTCATGCCCACGATCGTAATCACGAGACCGGCAATCGCAATGCCCCCGCTCGCGAGCAGGCCCACATTCGCACGTCTTTTGTGAACGTCGGACGAAGAGGGCGCGGAAACAGAGACAATGTCGGATGCTCGAGGCGCGGAAGCTCCGAGATTCGCAACGGGCCCGTTTCGTTGCCGCGGCAGCGGTTGTTCTCTATCTCATTGGGTCCCTGGCGTGGATCGATCGGTTCCCGACCGTCAGTCAGGACGAGCCGTGGATTGCGTCGAGCGGCTACAAACTCGCCACCGCCGGGTCGCTCGGGTCTGACCTCTTTACCGGATTCCACGGGATGGAACGACATCACTTCGTGCAGATGCCGATCTATCCTCTCGTCGAGGCAGCGATTTTTCGCGTATTTGGACTCGGGGTCGTTCAGATGCGCGCGCTCTCGATTGCCTTCGGTGTTGCGCTGCTTCTCGTGGTCTACATGGTGGGCCAGGAAATCGGCGGTGACCCGCTGGGTGCCTCCGCCGTGGTGCTGATGGTCTTCCAGCGTCTCACGTCGGCGACGGAAGTACGGCCAATCGGGATTCTTCTCCTCGATTCCGCTCGTCTCAATCGCTACGACATTGCGGTGCCTGTGTTCGGCCTCGCAGCGCTCTGGATAGTGCTGCGAGCGGCGAACGAGCGGCGTTCGTCGACATTTGTGCTCGCAGGAGCCGTTGCAGGGGGCGCCGCGATGAGCCATTTGTACGGGGTGTTCTGGTTACCCGCGCTCATGGCGGTCATTGTTGCTCGAGAAGGAGTGATGATATCGACGGGTCGCAAGGCGGCGCTGCTTGCCGGAGGGTTCATCCTTGTCTGTCTACCCTGGATGCTCTGGGTCGGTGCGAATGCGGCAGACTATCTCGCGCAAATGCGAACCGTGGGCGCCCGCTTCGATCTGTTCGCGCCAGCCTTCTACCTGTCGAATGTCCTTACAAGTGATGGACCAATTTCCATCTCCTGGCTTTCGCAGACACTGCGCGGGCTGCCGCCGTCGCGCGTCGGCAGCTGGATCCTCGCGATCGGTGTCCCGGTTGCGACGATCCTGTTCGTACGCCGACGCCGTGTTTGCTCGAGTCCCGAGCTCGGGCTGTTTGTTGCGGCTGCCGCGCAGTTCGGTCTGTTCGTGGCTCTTTTGCACGTGAAATCCATCAACTACACGATTGCTATCTGGCCGCTCGGAGCCCTGATTCTGGCGTGGCTTGGGTGTCAGTTGGGGCAGCATAGGCATATTGTCTTTCGGGCCGTCGTGGCCGCGGCCGTGCTCGCCATTGCCGCTGAAGGGACGCTCTCCGTCGCCGCCGCCGCTCGCGCGGCGAAAACGACCTCTTCCTATGATTGGTACGAGCAGCAAATACGCGCGTGCATTCCGGACGGGTCGCTCGTACTCGGATTCCAGCACTATTGGCTTGGATTGCGCCGTTTTCCGTACCGGACGTGGCTCCTGCCGTTGAACATGACAAACCCGTCGTTCGAGGCGCAGCCGATATCGCTCGACGCTGCGCTCGATCGCATTAATCCGTCGATCGTGCTGATGGATCGGAACGCCCGCGCACTCTTCGAAGAAACCGCGAACGCTTCACATCCCTTTCATTACCTGGCTACAGGATTTGACGCGTACCGTGCGCGGCGCTCGTTCGTGCCCCGCTGCGTCGTGCGCGATCCGACTTACGGCACGATGGAAATCTACGAAGTCCGAACCGGACTGAACGAGGTCACGCAATGAAGCTGACGATGGGGTTGGTGGCGGCGGTGATCCTGATGACCGGGATGCGGCTGACAAGTCAATCGGGTGCGGCATTCGATATCGCGAGCCCAACGATCTCGGCTCCCGTGACCGGCGGCGATCATGGGCAGCCGTTTGGCGCCTGGAATGCAGCCGATGTGCCGCCGGGGTATCTCGAGGAGGAGCGATTCATGAGCGGCACCGCCGCGTCGTTCACGAAAGCGGGCACCTGGGGCATCGATGGACGGTGGTCGCTGACGCGCGCAACGACAACACCGTACAAAGTCCGGCTGCTGGTGCGCCGCCCTAAGGACGCGGCACGGTTCAATGGTGTGGTGGTCGTCGAATGGCTGAACGTCACCGGACAAGTCGAAGCCGCCGCTGATTACCAGCAGATGCAGGAGGAGATTGTGCGTGGCGGCTACGCCTGGGTCGGTGTCGGGGCACAGTCGGTCGGCGTCAATGCGCCCGCAAGCGGACTCAAGTCGTGGGACAGCGTCCGCTATGGATCGCTCGCGCACCCAGGCGATGCGTACTCATACGACATCTACTCCCAGGCGGCACAGGCCATCCGGCATCCGCAGGGTGAGGGTCTGCTTGGTGGGCTCGGACCGCGCCAGTTGTTGTCGACCGGCCGATCGCAGTCGGCATTCAGGCTCGTCACCTATATCAACGCGTTTCACCCGGGAACGCATGCGTTCGACGGTTACCTGGTTCACAGTCGCGGGGCCAACGCGGCAGGGCTCACCGCGGACGCGTTGGGACGCGATGCCGATCGGCCGATTCCCGCAGGCGCAATCATCCGAACCGACATGGACGTGCCCGTGCTCGATCTTCAAACCGAAGGGGATATGGTGGCGCTCCGGGCGCACGTCACGCACCAGGAACCCAACGCGCACTATCGCCGTTGGGAGATTGCCGGCGCCGCCCATGCGGAAACTCCGCGCTGGGTGGTGGAAGTGCCTCCGCCGCTCGACATGGGGCAAGGATGTAAGGAGCCGATCAACTCCGCACCGCATCACGCGATTGTCAAATCCGGCCTGCGGGCGCTGACGCGATGGGTCCGCGACGGAGTCGCTCCACCTGAGTCGCCCGCCATCGAACTTGGCGACCCCGCAGCCGCCGATCCGATCGTTCGCGACCGATTTGGCAACGCCAAAGGTGGCATCCGGCTTCCGGAAGTCGAAGCGGCGACGGCCACGATCGACGGTCGCCGTAACGATGTCGCCAGCGGCGCTCCGGGCGCCCAGAATTTCTGTTTCCTCTTCGGTCACACGATGGCGTTCGATGCCGACAGGCTGAAGTCGCTCTATCCGACGCACCAGGCGTTCGTCGAACGATTCACGACGGCGGTCGATGCGCTGGAAAAAGCCGGGTACTTGCTTGGGCCGGAGGCGGATCAGGCGCGCCAGGCGGCGCGGGACTCGCGAATCAGTAAGTAGCGCCGACCTCAGGGATCGGACGTCGGTCGGCGGGCGCGCTTACCATCCCCCGCCGCCACCGCCGCCCGACGATCCGCCGCCGCCTCCACCGCCGCCGCCACCTGAACTCGGCGACGCGACGCCAGCCGCGAGACCGCCCGCCGCTGCTGCCCAGGCCGCACCGCCGCCCGCCCCCCCTGAGTGTCCGCCGGCGAAACCGGTCCACGTGTTCGACGAACTGGCAGTCGAAGTCGAAGCGGTGGAGAACGAACCATCGCGGCCAGGCGTAAATTCGGTTCGTGCCGACCAGTCGTTCATCTGCCTGTTCAGTCCGAACGCCAGAAGCCACGGATACCAGTCGTCGCGGAGCGCGGGCCGACTTTGACGGAGTTGGGCGACGAAGAACGCTCTGGCCGCGGCGAGCTTCTTTCTCAATGCCATGCCGATGCGATCCTCGCGCGATTTCAGCGAGTTGACGGATGTGTTGATCACGCCAATCGCCAACGCCACGATCGACATCAACAGGACGGACGGGATCTCGACCGCGCCGGTCCCGGCCGTGAACCAGAGGAAGTACAGGGCACCCGTTGTGACCAGGGCTGCCGGAATGAGGCACAGGACGGCGCTTCGTCGCCCCCAGTCCACTCGTGATCGGAACAGATTCCCGGGCAGCGTGGAGAGTCCGGCGAGAATCAGGCTTCCAAGCGCGATCATGTAAGCAGCGGGTCCGATCAGGTATCCGTGGTACCACGCGCCGGCAAGGGCGCCCAATCCGAACGCGAAGACAATCATCGTTTCGATGTTGAACCTGCGCGGGGGATCGACGGGTGGGAACACCGCGTGGACGCTCGATTCCAGTTCCTTCCGGATGACGTTGACCGGATTAAATCCCGTCTTCTTGTAATGCTCTTTCACGGCATCGGTGCTCGTCGCGGTCTGGCCATCAAAGAACAGCGCCTCGATCAGTGCTCGCTCATATCCTGTGAATTTCGATCGATCGACTTTCAGACGGAGAGTCATCGACGCGTGACGGCCTTCGCCAGACGCGTCGCTTTCCAGCTTGCCTTCGCTCGTCAAGCGCGCAAGAAGCGCGACGACTTCAGGTTGACCGATCCGGTTGTCCCAGGCGGCGCCGATGATCTCGGCGGGGTGGTTCAGGATGTTCTCGCGCAGCCACGATTCATCAACCCGATCCTCGCGCTCGATCGGATCGAATCGTCCCTTGGCCTGCTCGCCCAGGAAAAACCAGGTGATGATCAGAATCGCCGCGCTGAAGATGGTGAGCACGGCGACGCGAACGTCGAGCGGCCGCGACAAGTCGAGCACCAGGGGCGGGCCGGTGCCAAGGTAGTGGAGCGGCAGCTTGAGCACGAAGCTCCGATTGGGCGCCAGATTGCTGGCGGTGTAAACGTCAGAGATCTGCTGACCGGGCTGCCAGAGCGGATCCAGTGTGAGTCGAAGTTCGAAGCGGCGGATGCTTCCGGCTCGATCGGGAAACGCGAAGTCATGATCGAGCACATAGGTGTCGCCGTCCTTCTCCAGAATGCCCGAGAGCTCGTAGCGCAGCTGATAGCGAAGCGTCGTGTGATTGAAGAGCGGATCGCTTCGCCGGCGGCTGCGCCAGCGGAGCGTCTCGCGGTCAACCCAGGCATAATCATTGACGTTCTCGAGGTCTGCGTTCTGAGTGAGCGGTTGCCACCCGCTTCCGGTGTCTCGATCAATGCCACGGAGGACCAGTTGTTGGCGTGGTCTGATATTGAATGTGCGCTCGCCGCCATTCCAGTCGCCGGTGAACACCATCGTTTGGGTTTCAGCGACCTGGAGATGACCGTTCGCATCCAGATGCGCGGTGACCTCCAGCGCGTCCCAATGGAGCTCGCGCTGGGCAAATACGGTGGTGGGAAAACAGAGCAGGAACGCCGCGAGTCGCAGCACGCGCATCGAGCACGGCTTCATGGGGTGTGGTTCCCGAATGGGAAACTATAACCCTGACCAGCGGCGTTCGTGCGATCCGATGTCAGACGTTCAGCGTTCGATGTTGACGACCAACGCCGCGCGACGGTTCAGCGGACGCGTGTCCTTCTTGCTGTTGTCGTATTTCGGCTTCGATTCGCCGTAGCTCACCATCGTCAACCGGTTCGCGGCGATGCCGTGGCGAACCAGATACTCACGAACCGCGTTGGCGCGGCGTTTTCCCAGCGCGAGGTTGTATTTCACCGTGCCGATGTTGCACGAGTAGCCTTCGACCCGGACCTTGAGCGTCGGGTTCTGCTCGAGGACCTGAACAGCCTGATTGAGGAGCGCGAAGGTGTCCGGCTTCAGGTTGTACTTGTCGAAATCGAATTGCACGTCGTCGAAGGACACGGAATGGACGACATCCGGTGTTTCTGCCGATCGAGGAGCAGGCGCGCTGCCTTCGCCCTCGCCCTCGCCGCCGGCCAAAAGGGCCTGCTGAAGCTCCCACCCATCCGAGAGCCCAACCACACCGACGCGCAGCACGAGCGTGTCGCCCGATCGCACTGCGTCGTGAGCTTCGGTAATGCGCAGGAGAGACCGGTCACCCGACACCTGGACCACAACCGCCTCGCCGAACGACACGTTCGGTTCACGATTCGCCATCAAACCGTGGTAGATGGCGTATCGCGTCCCGGGCGTGACCCCGTTTTTCCGTCCGATCTTGGCGAGCACGAAATCGCGGCCGCCCGCCATCTGCCGTCCATCATTTCCGAAGAGCACCGTTGCCGATTTAGAGAAGTCGAGCGTTCCCGTTGAGTCCGTGCGATCGATTGCGCCGGGCAGCGCTTCCTCGGTGAACGGTTCGATCCGGTCGCCGACCGCAATCGCGTCGCAGCTGAAGTCGACAACGGCCGTGGCGCTCGACTGGCGGGTCTCGACAATGCGAAGCCATCCGGCCGTGTGTTCACCGCGCGGTACGCCTTCCACGACGAGAGGCCGCCGAACGAAAAATCGCTGGCCGTTTTCAAGACCTTGTTCCAAGCCGGCGGTGACTGTGACGCGGTCGCCCGCGTAATACAGCATCCTCTCTTCTCCGAACGCGAGCACGACCGGGGCATCCGACGAACCGGCTGAGCCGACCGGCGCGCAGGCGGCGGAGCTCCGAATCGATGGCGACAGATCCTGCGCCGCCGCTGGGAGCGCCCCGCACAAAATCGTGACTGCAAGTGATGGCCCGAGTCGCTGAATCGTCATGGTCGCACAGCACAGCAACCCGCATGCCCCGGCGTTCACACGCCTTCCGGCGCTTTTTTGGGCGATTTCGTCGAGGGCGCAATTTTTGTCTGCGCTGGACTCATCACAATTTCGACGGCGCGAATAACGGAACTGACGTCGGCGGTGAATCGACGAATGTGTAATCTGTTGGCAGGATTTGCCCATGTCTTCCGATCGCCCGGACCCGTTCGATCTGAAACGTTTCGTCCGTGCCCAGGAACCTGACTACAAGCGCGCGCTCGAGGAAATCGCGGCCGGCAGGAAACGGTCGCACTGGATGTGGTACATCTTTCCGCAATTCGCCGGCCTCGGTCTGAGCTCGACGTCGCGGCATTACGCGATCGGCAGCCTTGACGAAGCGCGCGCGTATCTGGCGCATCCGATCCTCGGTCCGCGTCTCATCGAGTGCGCCGGTGCAACGCTCACGGTTAAGGGTCGGTCGGCCCATGACATTTTCGGGTCGCCCGATGATATGAAACTGCGATCGAGCGTCACGTTGTTCTCGCTCGTGTCGCCAGAGAACTCGGTCTTTCATCGGGTTCTCGAGAAGTATTTCGAAGGGAAGGGCGACGAACGAACGCTGATCTTTGTCAGTCGTAGTGTCCGGCCGTAGCCGGACCGTACCTATTACTCGTGCAGCACGCGGTGCACGAACGAGATCGCAACTGATCCCTCGCCGACTGCGGACGCGACGCGTTTGACGCTTCCGCTTCTGACGTCGCCAACCGCGAAAACGCCGGGAAGTGACGTTTCCAGCAGGTACGGATCGCGCGGGAGCGTCCAGCGGGCGATTCCCAACTCCTCCTTCGTCAGATCCGGACCAGTCTTGATGAATCGTTTCGGATCCATCGCGAGGCAGTGATCGAGCCACGCCGTATTCGGAATGGCCCCTGTCATGAGAAAAACGTGGCGAATGTCGTGGTGTTCGGTCACTCCCGATTCGTTATTGCGCCAGGTGACGGCCGCAAGCTGATCGTTGCCTTCAAGGGCGACCAGTTCCGTGTGGATATGTAGCGTGATGTTGGGATTGTCCTCGATGCGTCGAATCAGATAGCGTGACATCGTATCCGACAGACTCGATGAGCGGACGAGCATATGCACGTGTGTGCAGGTCTCGGCGAGAAAGACCGCCGCTTGTCCGGCGGAATTGCCTCCGCCGACTACGATCACCGGTTCTCTGGCGCAGATTTGCGCCTCCATCGCCGTCGCGCCGTAGTAGACGCCGGCGCCTTCGAAACGTGAAAGATCTTCGAGCGCTGGCTTTCTGTACTGCGCTCCCGTGGCGATGACGATGCTCCGAGCCGACACGACGGGGCCGGCATCCGTACGGATTGCGTACGGTTTCCGGCTGCACAACAGTTCCGTTGCGCTGCCGGCAATCAGGATCTGCGCGCCGAATTTCTGAGCCTGGATATAGGCGCGTCCCGCCAGGTCCTGTCCTGAAATGCCCATCGGGAACCCGAGATAGTTCTCGATTCGGGAACTCGAACCGGCCTGTCCACCCGGCGACAGCGATTCGAGCACGAGGACATCCAGCCCTTCCGACGCGCCGTAAACCGCGGCGGCAAGACCTGCGGGGCCGGCACCAATCACGATCAGATCCCGGACGTGCACGCGATCGATCGCGTCGTTGAACCCGAGGCATTCGGCAATTTCCTGGTTGGTCGGATTTTTGAGAACGCGTTCGCCGCGGCACACGAGGACCGGAATATCCGTGACCGCGATATGGAACCGCTGAAGCAGTCCTTCGATGTCGGGATTTCTGTCGACGTCGATGTAGGTAAACGGGTGCCCGTTCCGGTTGAGAAATTCCCGTGCGCGAAGCGTCGCGGCCGAGTGCTGCGATCCGAGGAGCACGGCATCGCCGGTCCCCGTAGTGATGAGGTTTACCCGCCTCAAAATAAAGGCCCGCATCAGGACGCCGCCGATTTCCGGATCCAGCTGCATGAGCGCAGAGACCTGGCTGCGCTCGAGTTGGACGACCTCGCCCGCGTCGCGCGCGCGAATCTCGAACAGCGCGCGGCGGCCGGTAATCATGTTGGCCTCGCCGGTAAATTGGCCCGGCCCTGGGTGGGCGACGCGATGTTCTTCGCCACGTTCGCGTTGATAGATGTCGAGCTGACCGCTGAGGATGACGAAGCACGGGACATCCAGATCGCCGGCGTGGACGAGGACTTCACCGGCACTGATTGCACGGCGACGCCCGTGCGCAGCGATTCGCGCGAGCTGGTCGTCGGTCAGCGTCGGAAACAGTTGATCGGTGCGGCCGGTCGGCGACTCTGATGGGGCAGATGGTTGATTCTCACTCATCGATGGTTTTCCGTGTGCGTGATGCGAGCTCATCCAGGGCGCTCATTATCGTGTCGAAAATGCATTGCGCCCAAATGCCTGGTCCGTCGAAATAGGGATCCGTCGGCGCGTCATGGCGACGTTACATCGCGGAGCCACTGTTGCTCTTTGCAAGTGCGGAGCGTCATACCAGTACGTGACCCAGCATCAGCGAACCGTATGCCTCGAGCATCGACGCAACCAGCCCGTGAAGAGAAGATCAAAAGCCGCCCAGCCGACACAGATACGTTGGCCGAAATCGTTCGCGCCGATGAACGGTTGAAGAAGGAGTTCGCGCAGATCACGTTGCCGGAATTGATCATTCACGGCACGGCCGACGGTGCGACCAGGCCGAGCGGCAGCCAGCACTGTTATGACAGAGCCGGCGCTCGTGACAAGGCATTGAAACTGTACGAAGGGTACCACCACGACGCGCTCAACAACCTGGGCAGGGAAACGGTCATGGCCGACATCGTCAGCTGGATTGACGCGCGCGTCGCTGCGCCCCCGCAGCGCTCATGACGGTCGGCATGCCATCAACAGATGCATTTACGGAGGAGCCATCATGAAAACGCTCGATGCCGACGCCGTCATGGCCCGTGTCACACCGCTCGATCGTCAGCAGGCCCACGAGATTCAGCCGTTTGGCCACCTCGTTCGCATGCCGATCGCGCTTTCCGAAACTGCGTGTCAGCAATCGGTCGAGAACCTCAACCAGGTATTGGCCGACTCGATCACGCTGCGCGATCTTTACAAGAAGCATCACTGGCAGGTCGCCGGCCCAACCTTCATGCAATTGCACTTGCTGTTCGACAAACACGCGACCGAACAGAACGAGCTCATCGATGCGGTGGCCGAGCGCGTCCAGACACTCGGCGGCGTGTCGATTGCGATGGCACACGACGTCATCGAAACGACGCTGATTCCCCGTGCACCCAAAGGACGGGAGAGCGCGCCGATGCAGATTTCGCGGCTCCTGCACGCGCACGAGATCGTGATCAAGGAGGCGCGCACGATGGCACGGCAGGCTGCCGAACGCGGCGACGATGGCACCAACGATCTGCTGGTGAGCGAGATCGTGCGGCAGAACGAGCAGCAGGCCTGGTTTCTGGCCGAGCACGTGATCGACGTGCCGCTCGTACGGGGTTAAAGAGGGAC
>Ga0070681_10005879_pt1 | contig 11880 bp, 10 predicted proteins | sample KBSC83BmetaG_FD_65650 | JGI IMG/M metagenome (GOLD analysis project Ga0070681, IMG submission 65650) | Corn rhizosphere microbial communities from Kellogg Biological Station, Michigan, USA - KBS C8-3B metaG | ecosystem: Host-associated > Plants > Roots > Rhizosphere | place: USA: Michigan...
CGCGGTCATGTCCAGGTGCGCGTCGCCGAAGTGGACGAACAGCGCTTCACGCTCATGACGCTCGAGGGACATCCACTCGCCGGCGCCGTGCGCATCCAGACGGAGCACGTCAATGGCGCGGTCCGATTCGAGGTGCAGGTTTACGACCGCGCCGCCTCGATCCCGGATCTCGTGATGATGCGCACGTTAGGCGACACGCTCCAGGATCGCGCGTGGACGCAGCTCATCGAGAATGTCGTGAAGGCGTCCAACGGACGGCCCGCGGACGTCCGTCGGAGCGCGGAGTCGCTCTCGGAGAGTGAAGCGGCGGTGGTGCAGCGCTGGGCCGAGGAGCTGGTGCTCCTTCGGAAGCAACACGACGCCGGCGTGTAACGGCCGCCGCGTCAGCCGCCTTCCGCCTCGCGGAACATCACGTCCGGCGGCCGCGTCATGCAGTGCTCGCCGCAGCCGAGCTTGTACCGATTGCGCGCGAACCAACGGTAGAACTTGTCGGCCAGCCGCCGCGCGAACGGGATCTTGAATAGCCAGGAGATCAGGCGGCCCTTGGGCAACACGTCGAGTAAATGCTCAATTGCGGCGGCGCCGGACCACGTGGTTCCGTCGCGAGCGACCATCTGCAGTGCTTCGGCGAACGCGCGCGGCGGTATCCACGGAAAGCGCGCCATCACCCCGGGCGTCTGCGACGACACGACCTCGAGCTTGTGCGGGCGATCCCACTTCCGCAGCAGATTCGACAGTCGTGTGCAGACCTTGCACATCCCGTCGTAGACGACCGTGAACTCGCAGGTGGGGCAATCTTCCTCGGCGCGCTGACCACGCACGGTGAAGACGACAACCGGGTGCGTGTGGGCGAACGCCGCTGACGTCACAGCGTGCTCTCTGAGTGGATCGCCTCCGACGGAACGCCGGGCGTGTCGTCGACGTGCGAGTGGTCGTGGTCGCCCGGTTCGCGCGAACCTTCGCTCAGCTCGACGGCGATCGTCGGCGGGTGAAGCAGCGTCGCGTGGATGGTGCACATCTCGGCGACACGTCGGGCGGCGGCGTGACGTTTGGGCGGGAGCGATGGCCACTCGAAAGTGACGTTCATCGTATCGACCCGATGCGGGTCGTCGGCGAAGGTCCATCGGACTTCGACCGCCAGGTCGTCGATGGCGAGACTCGCGTGCGTCGCCCAGGCGTGCATCACCGAGAACGTGCATGTCGCCAACCCACTGGCCAGCATGTGGAAAGGCGAATAGCTCTGCTCGGCGGACAGCGCCTCGATGGTCATGGGCCCGGGTATCGGCTCGAGGCGGATTGCGTCGTCAGACAGCAGGATGATCTTCATCGCGTGGCACCTCCATCGCTCAAGAGGTGCAAAGACCACGCCGGTTACGAGCCGTCAACGGAGTGCGGCGGGTGCAGCCGCCGCACTCCGTTGTGGGTTCCATGTGTGCTTCTCCTCCCTTGCCTCGCGAAGCCAGGCATACAGGGCATCGTACATAACGACCCCGTGCGCGAGCTGCTCATGATCGTCAGCGAAGAGCCGCGACATGCCGAGCGAGATCGCAAGCAGCCCGGGACACTGCGGCGCGAGGTCGAGCCGGTCCGTGTCAGCGCCTCGGACGATTCGTGCAAGTTCAGCGAGCGCAGGATCGCGCAGATCGTACTTCGCGAGAATCGCGTCGAAGCTGCAGAGCGGGCCCGCATGCGACAGCTCCACGCCTTCGACGTCGAACGGGATCGCCCCCGAATCGGCCGCAATGCGCTGTACGTCGTTAGGCGCGACGAAGAGAAACTCGGCGTCTACGTCGATGAAGCGGACGATCAGCCATGGACATGCCACGCGATCGATCTTGGGCCGCGCTCTCGTCACCCACTTCATGATCCCTCCTCACGTGAAACGCGTGATCAACCGCGGCGCTTGCCAAAGTACGCGTAGAGATCGTCCAGCACCGCGCTGCCCCGCTCGATCCGCGTCCGGTCCGGCTCGTGCGCCTCCACGATCCCGCGAATGAGCGCGGCGAACCCCGCCGTCTCCGGACGATGGTAGCGATCGTCCTTGCAATCGATATCGTGCACGACCTCCCCGATCGCCACCAGCGCGCGATCGCGAAGCCCGAATCGCCTAACGAGAGTCTGGAACGTGCAGTCCTCACCGACGTGCGTGTACTCGGCCTCGTACATGTCGAAGCGAAGCTCGCCGGATTTCCGCGCGTAGCCCCGCGCCGGTACGAACTTGAGTCGTGCTTCGGGATCGATGAACCGCCGGATCAGCCACGCGCTCGCGATGCGGTCGACGTGCACGCCCGTTCGCGTCACCCACGTGCGGCCGGGTTCCACCTGGTCGATTGTCTTCGTCTCAGCGCCGTCGTCACCTGGCGCCGCGCGCTCTGTCGCCAACATCGCGTCCAGCTCCTCGTCGCTGAGTCCTTCGACTAGCTGTCCCTCGACGATGACCACACTTCCGCCCTCGGCCTCGATCTCCTGCCGCAGCCATTGCAGATCCTCCAGCGCCTCGTCGCTGCTCGCGAGCGCGTAGACGGTCTGCTTGATGGCGACCGCTCCGATCCGCCGCAGCCGCCGCCGCGTCTTCACCCGCAGGTAGTCCGGCTTCGGCGGAAGCTGATGAATGAAAAGCAGCCAGCGCCGGCCGCCGAGCGAGCCTTGCGCACTCGCTTCTCCCGAATCATTCATTGATTCAACCGTATCATTCTGGCGCCTGCGCGTCAAGACTCCCTCCCGTGAGACCCATGCGCGTCTTCGACGCCGAGTCGGTGTTGCGACTCCTCGACATGCCGTCGTGCATCCGTGCCGTAGAGCGGGCCTTCCGCGCTCGAGGCGAAGGGCGGCCGGCGCCGTCCGCGATGTCCGGACTCGAGCTGCGCGGCGGCAGCCTGCACGCGAAGATGGCGAGCCTCGAGTTGTCGCGCCCGTACGTGGCAGCCAAGATGAATGCGAACTTTCCGCGCAATCCAGTCGAACACAAGCTGCCGACGATCCAGGGGGTGGTGGTTCTTTTCGACGGCACGAACGGCGTGCCGCTGGCCGTCATGGATTCCGCGTCCATCACCACGCTCCGCACGGCGGCAGCGAGCGCCGTCGCCGTCTCGCTGCTCGCGCGCGCCGACGCATCTACGGCGACCTTCGTCGGCTGCGGCGTGCAGGCCCGGGCGCACCTCGAGGCGATCCACCACGTGCGACCGTTGCGTCGCATCTTTGCTATCGACACACGCCCGACTATCGCCGGGGAGTTTAGCGTTCTTGCACGCGACTCGTATGGCATGGAGGTGACGGTCGGCTCTTCGCTCGCCGCGGCGACACGTGGGAGCGACATCGTCGTCACGACGACGCCGTCACGGAGCGCGCTGCTCGACGTTGCGGACGTCTGTCCCGGTACGTTCGTCGCCGCCGTGGGCGCCGACAACGAGCACAAACAGGAGATCGCCCCCGCGCTTCTTCATGCCGCCACCGTCGTCGTCGACGACCTCGAGCAATGCGCCCACTTCGGCGATCTGCACCACGCCCTCGCCGCCGGCGTCATGCGGCGCGAGGACGTCCGCGCCTCGCTCGATCAGATCGCCGCCGGCACAAAGCCGGGGCGCGTCGACGACGCCGAGATTGTCATCTTCGACAGCACTGGTCTAGCCATCGAAGACGTCGCCGCCGCGGCGCTGGTCTACGAGCGCGCGGCGGCGACAGATGTTCATAGTACGCTCAACTGCTAGAAAGTCAGCTTCTTCAGGTAGGCGCAGTTCTGTTTCGCGCTCGCCAGCTCGTCCTTCGGGCCTTCCTGCTCCACGTAGCACGGCTTCGACGAGAGGTTCGGCACGGCCGCGAGCAGCTTCTTGAGGTTGACAGTTCCGGCGCCGAGCTCCGTGTCCGACGACTTGTCGGGAACGACGTCCTTGAGGTGAAAGCTCCAGTACCAATTCGGGTGCTTCTTGAGATAGGCCATCGGATCGCCGCCGCCCATCACCATGTTGCCGACGTCGAGCTGGAGCCGTACGACCTTCGGATCGAGCTGCTTGAGGAAGACGTCGTACGGGATCTGCCCGTCGATCGGCTTCATGTGATCGGGCTCGTTATGAAACGCGAGCCAGAGACCTGCCTTCCTCGCGATCGCGCCCGCGCCGTTGAATGTGTCTGCCCACTTCTTCCAATCATCGATGGTGCGCGCCGATTCAGGCAGGCTCGGCACGATGAGATACGTCATGCCGAGGAGCTGCGCATCGGCGAGATGTTGCGCCCAGTTCTCCGTGAGGATCGATGGCGAGATGTGCGCCGACGGTGCCTTGAGCCCTTCCTTCTTCAGGACGTCGCGCACCTGCTGCGGCGTGCGTCCGAAGTTGTTCATCGACCACAGCAGCTCGACCTGGTCGTAGCCGGCGGCGCGCACCGCGGCCATGGTGCGATCGGGATCGGCCTGCATCGCGTGCCGCACCGAATAGAGCTCGAGCCCGACGTGATTGAGCCGCTTGGCGGCGAGCAGGTCGCGTCGCGCGACGAGCGCGCCGGCAGCAGCTGTTCCGAGGGCCTGCACGAACGTTCGTCGCTTCATGTGATCACCTGAGGCATGTGGATGGAGGGAGATCGGCGAACGACCGACTCTGTCGCGACAGGAGAGATACATATTGCGACGCCCTCGCGGAAGAAACGCGATGGAAGGCATTGCCCCCGCGGTCGGATTGCCGACGGTCCACGCCGATCACAACCTTTCGCTAAAGGCAAGTGGCGCCCTCGTCTCTCCAACCGTCACATGACTGCTTCGGATCTGGCCGATTACATCGAGAAGTCGCACGCACGTACGCGACGCCTCCTTCCGCTCATCCCACACGACGATCTCGAGTGGTCGCCGACGGCGGGCTGGTTCACGATTGGTGGGCTCCTGCGACACCTGGCAGGGATTGAACGATGGATGTACGCGGAGAACGCGCAGAAAAGACCGAGCCGCTATCCAGGACATGGCCGCGAACTGGCCGACGGATACGAAGCGGTGCTCGTGTATTATGACCGGCTGCACGAGGACGCGATGACGGTCTTCCGCGCGCTGGATGATTCAGCGCTCGCACAGAAGGTCGTTACACCCGCCGGGGCGCCGATCACACTCTGGAAGTGGCTCCGCGCGATGACCGAGCACGAGGCGCATCACCGCGGTCAGCTGTACCTGATGCTCGCAATGCGGCGGGTACAGACGCCGCCGCTCTACGGCCTCACTTCCGAGGAAGTGCAGGCGCGCTCGATCTGAGTTGTTGTCGTGCAGCATGGCCAGGGACGGAATCGAACCGCCGACACGCGGATTTTCAGTCCGCTGCTCTACCAACTGAGCTACCTGGCCTGACCAACCGACCTTTGCCTGGCCGGGCCTCGGAACACCGTGCGGGGCCGGCAGATCGGCTACCTAATGTAGCCCGACGGCGTGGGTCGGTGTAGCCCCGACCGCACTCCCCATCGTGACCGCGCCAAGCGACCGAGGGTTGAGTCTGGGGGGACGCGAACACGCTGCGCGGCTCCTCGCCTTGGGCGATTCCGCGCCCTACATTTCCGGCGCCGCCCCCTGCCCGTCCGGCGGCGACACCCGCACCACGGCATTACCCGTCGTTGGTCGAGCTTCGTGACGCAGCCGTTACCCCGCCTGCCCGCGAGGTGGCCGCACTCTCGACATACTGCCGGAGCTCTGCCCCTCAAGACCCCGCAGCCGCCCTGCTCGGGATGAGTTGTTAGGCGTCTCGACGCCACTTTCCTTCACCCGGATCACCTGACATGAAGAGTCCTCGTTGGGTTGTGAGCGCGGCGACGATGCTGTCGCTCGCGCTATTGCTTCCCCTGTCGTTCTCCAGCCGCCTCGCCGCGCAGGGCGTCACGACCGGAGCCATCTCCGGCACGGTGACGGATGCCGCCGGAAAGCCGGTCGAGAACGCGCAGGTCCAGATCACGAACCGGAACACCGGCTTTCGCAGTGGCTCCATCACGCGCGCGAATGGCTACTACTACGTGCAGGGCCTCGAGGTCGGCGGACCATACACCGTTGGCGTACGCCGCATCGGCTACGAGCCGGTCGAGCGCAACGGCGTCACCGTCTCGCTCTCGTCGACGACGCGCGTCGACCTGCAGTTGGCGCAGACCGCCGTCACGCTCAGCGCGGTCACGGTGAGCGGACAGACTAGCGCGTCCACGTTCAGCCCCACACATCAAGGGGTTTCGACCGAAGTTACTGATTCGCTTATCCGCCGTATCCCGACGATCAACCGCAATCTCACGGACCTCGTCAAGCTCACGCCGCAAGTGAGCCAGCCGTCGTCTGGTGGCCCGAGCGCGGGGGGGCAGTACAACCGCTACAACAACTTCACGATTGACGGCGCGAACCAGAACGATCGCTTTAACCTCGCCAGCAGCGGCGGACTCCCAGGCGCCGCCGGTGGCGGTCGCATCATCTCGCAGGAGGCCGTGAAGGAGTTTCGCGTTCTCTTATCGCCAACAGATGTGCGCCAAGCCAACTTCACGGGTATGCTTGTAAACGCCGTGACGAAGAGCGGCACGAACGAATTCCACGGCGGCGCGATCTACGACTTCCGGACCGAGAATCTGAGCGGCGTCACCTTCCGCCAGACCTCACTCGACGTCAAGCAGTACGGAGTCCAGGTCGGCGGCCCGATCATCAAGGACCGATTGCAGTTCTACCTCGCCCCGGAATGGCAGCAGCGGACGACGCCAGCTGGTGGCGCCTTCGTCGGTCAGGTCGCCGGCTCGACAGGCGCGGCGCTGAATATCGACAAGGACTCGATCGCGCTGGTGCAGAGCATCATCAGCACGAAGATGGGCATCGATCCCGGCACCGCGGGCCGAGTCGACATTGCCAACCCGCTGACGAATCTTTTCGGCCGCCTCGATTTCCAGATCAACGACGTTCACCGTCTCGTGTTGCGCCAGTTGGTCAATCGCACCGAGAACCTCTCCTTCTCGCGAAACTCGAACACGTTCACGAATCTTCCCACTGTCCAGAACCAGGGTTTCCGCCTTGGCTCGAACTCGTTCAACGGTGTGAACACGAACAACTCGACGGTTGCGCAGCTGTACTCGAACTTCCAGCGCGGCATCTCGAACGAGTTCATCGCCGGTTTCAATCAGATTCGCGACCTGCGCAAGTATCCTGGCACGCTCGCACCGGAAATGAGTGTCGGGGTCGTACCGATTGGCTCGAGCAGCAACACGAACGCCACGGCGGCGATCACCTTCGGCACCGAGCAGTTCTCCGTCGGTAACGATCTGAAGCAGGACATGATCGAACTGCAGGACAACGTCAGCGTTCCTTTCGGCGCTCACACGCTCACCTTCGGCGGCCGATACGAGCATCTGAAGGTCTACGACAACTTTGCGCAGGCGGCGGGCGGGGTCTGGGTCTTCCCGAACATCGCCGCGTTGAACAACCTGCAGCCGAGCGGCTATCGCGTTGCCTTCGCGAATAGCGGCGACCCGAATGACATTCCGGCAGCATTCAACACGGACATGAAGAGCCTGTACGTCCAGGATCAGTGGGCGATGACCCCGAACCTGACGATCACCGCCGGACTCCGCGCCGACGCACCATCGTTCCTCGATAAGCCTAGTGAGAACGTGCAGCTCGCGGCCGCCTTTGCTGCGAAGCAGCTCGATGTGCACACGTCGTGGACGCCGAAGACGCAAGTGCTCTGGTCGCCACGCATCGGGTTCAATTGGGATGTCACCGGCGACCAGAAGAACCAGCTGCGCGGCAATGTCGGTATCTTCACGGGCCCGCCGCCCTTCGTTCTCGTCGCGAACGCATATCAGAACACCGGCCTTGGTCTCGTTACCTTGGCCTGCACGGCAGCGGCCGGCAACGTGCCAGCGTTCACGGTGAACGAGAGCTCACTGCCGAAGTCGTGCTTGAATCAGGCCGTGCCGGCGCCTGGATCCGCGGGCACCGCGGGCATCAATCTTACCGATCCGAATTTCAAGTATCCGCAGAGCCTTGTTACCTCGTTAGGTGTCGACCGCGCCTTGCCGTACGGATTCGTCGGCACATTCGAGGCGTTGTATCGGCACGCGGTGAATGGCGTCTTCATCCGCAACCTCAATCTGCTCCACCCGCGGCTTGTGAACGGGCAGATCTACACCGATCGCAATGGACGCGTCCTCTACGCGGACACGATCAACGCGAATGGTACGATCACGAACGCGGGCCAGCGCGCAGTCACGAACTACAATGGCGTCAACTTCACCGAAGATGCCATCTACGTGACCAATCAGTCGAAGGATTACAACTACTCCCTCACAGGCCAGCTGCGTAAAACGTTCCTGCAAGCGCTCGACGTGACCGTCGCCTACACGTACAATCGCGCCTACGACATCCAGAGCCTCACCTCGGATCGCGCCATTTCGAACTGGCGCTTCGGTCGCGAGTACTCGGGCCTCGAAACGGATCAGAACCTGACGACCTCGCAGTTCGAGCGCCGCCACCGCGTCCTCGCCTATGGCACGTGGACGCTGCCATGGTGGAAGAAGTTCGGCGGCACGGACGTTACGCTGTACTACGAGGGCATGTCCGGCGCGCCCATCGACTACATCGCCGGTAGCAATGGCGACCTGAATGGCGACGGTACGAACAACGACCCGATCTACATCCCGAAGGACGCAACCGATCCGAACGAGATCCGCATCGGAACCGTCACCAACAACGTCTTCTCGCTCAGCCCCGCGGAAGCGAAAGCGTTCAATGACTTCATCAGCAGCCAGAAGTGCTTGAACGATCAGCGCGGTCAGATCATGAAGCGCAACAGCTGCACGACGCCATGGCAGAACCGCATGGACCTTTCGCTTCGTCAGTCGCTGCCGCAGATCCGCGGTCAGGCAATGACCGTTGAGCTCGACGTCGTGAACTTCTCGAACGCTCTCGGTCTCATTCTCAACCACGTCGACGGTCGTAACCGGCAGTGGGGCAAGATCTACGGCTCCACGATCACGGCGAATCCACAGCAGACCGTGCTCTCGCAGGTCGGCCGCACCCCCGGTGCGATCAACCAGTCGATGTCGAACTTCACTTTCAATAGTGCCGTCAAGAACGGCGGTCCGTTCTCTTTCGCGAGCAACCTCGGCTATCAGATGGCGCTGACCTTCCGCTACGAGTTCTGATCGGCGTTAGGCAGCCGCACGAACACGAACGCCCGGTGAGCTTCACCGGGCGTTCGTCGTCTCACTCTCTGCTCTCCGCGCTCTACTCTCTGCCCGCGGTCGGCCCGATCGCGCACCGGCGCTCCAGCTGAAATCCGGGATCGAGCGCCGGCCGCTCCGCCGCGTTGGCGACGGCCCATCCCGTCGCGTACATCCACCGCGTCATTCGCGCCAGCTTCACGATGTCGATCCGCTGCGGCTCGTCGCGCGGCGTGTGGTAATCGGGGTGTAATAAAGTACTAAAGAAGAGGGCCGGCACCCGCATACACGCATACGGCAGATGATCGCTCCGGTAGTACCACCCCTCGCGATGCGTCGGCCGGTCCCAGCTGCTGTCGATGCCGAACCGTGTCACGCGATCGTTTGCCTCGAGCGCCATCCGCGCCAGCGCCGTTGAATTGCGATGCGGCGGCTGCGCGCCTAACAACGCTGCACTGTCCGGGTTGTTCCGGCCGATCATGTCGCCGTTCAGCACCGCCACGATGTTCTGGAGCGGCACAACCGGATGGAGCGCGTGCCAGTATGAGCCGAGGAGGCCACGCTCCTCCGCGCCGTGCCAGACAAACAGCGCCGACCGCGCCGCCGGCTGCTTCGCCCACGCTCGGCCGATCGCGAGCAGCGCCACGCTCACCGACGCGTTGTCATCGGCGCCGTTCCAGATCGAATCGCCGTCGATGGGATAGCGGACGCCGTCGTGGTCCTGGTGGCCGCTGAAGAGCACGTACTCGTCACGTCGCGCGGGATCGGTGCCCGGCACCTTCGCGACGATGTTCACCGACGGATACGAGAAGCTCTCCGTGAAGAGCTGCGCCGTTAGGCGCTGGTTCGGCGCGCGAAGGGCGTCGAGCTGGCTCCGTCGTACCCAGAGAACGGGAGTCGCCGCGTTAGGCGCCGTCGCGGCCGCGCGGGCCGTGTCCAGCCCGTACCGTCCCCGCGCGAGCGCGACACCGCCGAAGCCGAACGCCATCGGATCGTCCGCCACCGAATCGGAGACGAGAATCACCGCGCTTGCGCCGCGCTCGATCAGCGCTTGCGACTGCTGCCTCACCGCGGCGAGTGCATAACGATAGCCGCGCAGGCTCATCGTCGGCGCCGGCGGATTCGTCGGCTCGTGGATCTCCGCGACGACTGCCTTCCCGTGCAAGTCGATACTCGCGAGCTGCTCCGGTCGCCCTTCCCCTACGAACGTGAGCGGCAGATCGACGCTCGTCGTCACCGGCACCGTCACGACGACGTCGTGCCAGAGCGCGAGCGGCCGGCCGCCTATCGCGATCCGGCTGGCGTCCGACAATCGGACGCGCCGTATCGGCCAGAACTGGAAGTAGGTGCCGTCATCGCCCGCCGGCTCGAGTCCCGCTTCCTGCGCCGCTTTGGCGACCCACATCGACGCCCGCATCTCGTCGAGCGTCCCGGCCTCGCGCCCCCGCATCGCGTCGCTCGCGAGGTAGAAGATGTCGCGGCGGAGATCCTCTTCACGTATCTGATCGATCGCCGGCGTCCTCACCGAGCTCACACCGGGCCGCGGGGTAGGTGAGGCTGCCGGCGAGCTGGCGCAGCCGCCAACCGCCACACTGCAGGCAATGAAAGTGAGCGCCCGCCTAACGATTCTGCGCGCCGCGCTTCTTCTCGCCCCGCGTCCCTGCTCCCGCGTCCCGCTTCCTCTCGCCCCGCGCCCCGCCCCCCGCGTCCCGCGCGGACGCTTCGACCGTGGCCGTGATGACGGACTTGATGCCGCCGCGAATGTTGAAGTCACCCGTCACCTCCATCCACCGTGGTCGGCACGCGGCGGCGAGGTCGTCGAGGATCCGATTCACCGCGCGCTCGTAGAAGATGCCGTCGTTGCGAAAGCTCCAGAGATAGAGCTTGAGGCTCTTGAGCTCGAGGCAGAGTCGATCGGGGACGTAATCGATGATGATCGTTCCGAAATCGGGAGCACCTCCCGCGAGCTGCCGCAGCTCCTCGGCGTCGCTCTCGACACCGCCAAGTGGGCACAGGGAGGTGAACTCCGGACATTCCATGCTGATGGAATAATCCCGATCGGAGTACGGGTTCTCGAAGGTCTCGAGAAGCTCTGGCCTGGGCATGGCTGTACAATCGCTGGCCAGTCGCAGCAGGGGTAGTGCTTCGGAGCCGTCATCTTGCCTCTGGCGCATCCACGTGCACGCTTTCCATATTGCGATTGGTCCGGTGCACTCTGCGCCGGCCATCGCCGCCGCGAGAACGGCGTGGCGGCACCCGCCCCCCGGCATAGCCGGGGGGCACTTTCTTTTGGTAGCTATCTGCTGGCAGTCCGTAGCTATCAGGAATAAGAACGAAGCGTCGATGGGATGAGGTGCAGATCCCTCGCTGCGCTCGGGATGACATCCGTCATTCCGAGGAGCGCAGCGACGAGGAATCTGCACTTATCCAATCGACGCTTCGTTCCGAACTCGCAGATAGCTATGGACCGATAGCTATTAACTGTTCTTACGGAGTCGCCGCGACATCTCCTCGAGCACACTCCGCTCCTCGCTCGTGAGACTGTCGAGGCCCTCGGCCGAGATCTTGTCGAGTACGCGATTCACGTCCTCGGCCTTGAGATCGCGCGACAGAACCTTGCGCGCCGGCGTGATCGCCGCCGGCCGCTTCGCGGCGATTGCTTTGCTCTTCGCAACGATCTCATCCACCTCTTCCACTCGCTCGCGCGAGCGCGGCAGCGCGCGAGGAATGGCG
>Ga0070681_10005880_pt1 | contig 11880 bp, 12 predicted proteins | sample KBSC83BmetaG_FD_65650 | JGI IMG/M metagenome (GOLD analysis project Ga0070681, IMG submission 65650) | Corn rhizosphere microbial communities from Kellogg Biological Station, Michigan, USA - KBS C8-3B metaG | ecosystem: Host-associated > Plants > Roots > Rhizosphere | place: USA: Michigan...
CGGCGGGCCGACGCCGCCGGGGGCGGCTCGGCGTCGGCCGGGTCGCGCCCGGCGCGCTGCATGACCACGGTGGCCAGGGGCTGGGTCGGGCGCCCGTCGGTCGCCACCTCACATCTCCCTGTGCGCGGCCTTCACGATGTGCGTCCCCGAGGCGACGAGCTCGTGGCCGGCGATCTCGAGGTGCGACCCGAGCGGCTTGGGGTCCTGCTTGCCGGTGACGAGGTCGGTCTCGTAGACGCGCAGGATCTTCACGAACTCGACGCCCGGCACCTGGTGGACGACGCCGAAGAGCTCGCCCTGGTTGAGCGAGCGGCCGAACTCCCAGCCCGTCCCCGGCCCGTGCGGGTTTCCGCCGACGAGCGGGTTCAGGTAGGTGTAGAGCATCCGCTCGATCTCGACCTCGACCCGCCCCGGGTCGGCACCGAGCGCCGCCTGGACGTCGCAGACCACGCTCACGCCGCGCAGCTGCACGGGCGCCAGGTGAACGCGGCTGCCCACCATCCGGCGCGGGTCGAGGTAGGCCGCGACCTGGGCGAGCAGGTCGTCGCTGGGCGTCAGCTCCTCGAGCGTGAGCTTGCGGTAGGCGTCCTCGATCATCGGCAGCAGGCGCACGCGCACGAGCGCGTCGTCCGGGTCGGGCGGGATGCAGTAGACGCGCGCCACCTGGCGCGACGCCTCCCGGCAGAGCGCCTCGAAGTCCTCGGCGGTGACCGCCCGGTAGCGGGTGCGCAGCTCGAGCGGCGCCCGGCGGCGGGCGTCGTCCAGCGTCTCACCGTCAACGCCGCCGGTGGCGGCGAGGGGGTTCGTCACCGAGGCGACGCCCGGGATCGACGACTTGAGCACGTTCAGCGTGCCGGCGGCCAGGTTGCCGCGGCGGCCGCCGCCGCTGCGGTAGCCGGACATGCGCAGCAGCGACCCCTTCGCCGGCACGGCGCCGAACTGGCGCCAGCTGCCGTCGCCGGCGTAGACGGCGGTCCCCAGCTGCACCTCGCCCGAGGCGGCGTCGAGCACGAAGTGGCGGTCGTCGGCGGAGCTCTCGGCGAAGCTCTCGACGAGCTCCCACCGCTCCCAGTCGTCGCCTCGCGGCGGCAGCACCTCGAGCGTCTCGTCGTTCGCGAGCGAGAGCACCGGGGCGTGCCGGAGCCGGAGGCTCTGGCCGGGCGTGCCGTCGCTCTCGCCGAGCAGCTCGGCGCGGCGGCGGTTGGCATGCATCGCCGGGATGCGGGCGCCGATCGCGCCCGCCGTGATCGAGTAGATCTCGGGCGGGAGCGTGTACGACGCGGCCACCTCGGTGCGCGTGAACGGGTCGACCCGGCAGCGGATCCAGTGCAGCTTGCGCTCGCCGACGGTCGCCTGACCGGTCTCGGCCGGCAGCTCGAGCTCGACCATGCCGCTGCCGTAGTTGAAGCCACCGGTGTGGTCGGCGAGCACGGTCGCCTCGCGCCAGCCCAGCGCCCCCTCGCCGGTCGAGTACTCCCACCGAAGCGGCGGATCCTCCGGGTCGACGCCGGCGCCGCGGGCCTGCGAGCACTCGACCGCGACGCCGACGACGAGCCGCGAGAGCGACGTGTCGAAGCCGAGGTAGAGCGCGTCGCCGGGCACCGGCGGGGCGGCGAACGGCGCCTGGTCGCCGCCCCGCGGACGGGCCACCCCGGAGCCGACCGGGATCTCGCGGGCCGCGCCGTCGTGCTCGAGCATGTACGCCTTCGGGCGCAGCGCGGGGATCGTGAAGTCGGCCGACGTCTGGAACACGATCGACTCTTCGCGGGGCGTGCGCAGCGTCCCCACCTCGGTGTCCCAGGCGCCGACGGGCACGGGCTCGGCGGCCGGCGCGGCCAGCCGGAAGCGCAGGTCGGTGGCGGCCGGGGCGGGCGGCGCGAGCGTGATCCCGAGCAGCTCGAGCAGGGCGACGTGCACCTTGTCCGGCACGCGGTTCAGCCGGTAGACCAGCATGTCGGTCATCCAGGCGAAGAGCTCGATCAGGGTGATGCCCGGGTCGGAGACGTTGTGCTCGGTCCACTCGGGGCAGGCGCGGGCGACGCGGGTGCGGGCCTCGTTGACGAGATCCTGGAAGCGACGGTCGTCGAGGTCGACCTGGGGCAGGCTCACGCGCGAACCCCGGGGCCCGGCCCCGGAACGCCGCCCGGGGTGATGTGGGACGAACCTGCGACCGGGGCCTGGCCCCGGTGTTCGGGCTTCACGTTGACTCCTCCTCGGACGGGACCAGGTAGAACGGGTACACCAGGTTGCGCACGTCATTGGTCGAGCGGATGCGGTAGGTGATGTCGATCAGGAGCCGGCCCTCATCGCGCTCCGACAGGTCGAAGTCGACCTCGAGCACCTGCGCCCGCGGCTCCCATCGGTCGAGCGCCACCCGCACGTCGTGGTCGATCCGGCCGAGCGTGTTGCCGTCGATGCCGGAGAAGACGTGGTCGTGGATCGCGCAGCCGAACTGGGGCCGCATCGGCCGCTCGCCCGGCATCGTGCCGAGGATCACGGCGATCGCCTCGCGGATGTCGTCGTCGTGGCGCACGAGCGCCAGCGAGCCCTGCCGGTCGACCCGCAGGGGGAAGGCCACGCCGGATCCGATGAAGTCGCCGGGCGTGCTCATCCGAGTGAGATGGACGCGCCGCTGACCTGGACGGCGCCGTTTGCCTGGACGGTGATGCTGGCCCCCTTGATGGTGAGATCGCCCGTCGCCTCGATGGTGAGCGACGAGTTCGCCTTGACGGTCACGTTCTGGCCCTCGTACGAGGCGTCGTCGGACGACTTCTGCTCGAGCTTGCCGCCGGCGGAGATCTCGAGATCGGCGTCGGTCTCGAGGGTGATGTTGCCGCCGGCGTGGACGGTGGCCCGGTTGTCCGATCGCAGCGCGAACGACCCGTCGGCCTGGACGAGGTCGGAGCCGGGCGTGTCGTTGCCGTTCCAGAGCGCGCCCAGCACGTAGGGCCGGCGGACGTCGCCGTGCTCGAATGCGACCAGCACCTCGTCGCCGGCGACCGGCATCATCAGGAGACCGCGCTCGCTTCCGGCCGAGGGCGCCGCGATCCGCGCCCACCAGCCCTCGATGTCGTCGCCGAGCGCGGGGTACCGCACCCGCACCCGGCCCATGTTGTCGGGATCGGAGTTCTGGGTGACGATGCCGACCACGACCGAGCCGCCCCAGCGCTCGACCGGCGCCGGGTTCAGCAGGTCGACCAGGCTGCGGGGCGAGCGCCCGGTGACGGCGAAGCGGGTCTCGTAGCCCTGGCCGACGCGGTAGACGTGGCTGGTTGCGCTCAGCGTATAGACGCCGCCGTAGAGCTGGCCGACCCCGTCGATCCGCACCTTCACGCCGGCCGTCAGTGCGGGGTTGCCGCGGCAGGTGCCCTCGGCCTCGACGTAGGCGTTCGCGAGCCGCGAGGCCATGCTGGTCGCGAGGGCGTCGGCCTCGTCCGAGGAGAGCACCGGCCGGTCGGCCATCGTCATCGACCCGCCGCCGAGCGCGGAGCCGACGTCGCCGCGGTCGATCCCGATCGACGCGTCCGGCGTGCCCGTCGACTGGCGCGACTCGATGACGTCCTTCGACGAGGGGTCCCACGAGCGCACGACGACCTCCTCGACCTGCTGGACGCCGGTCACGCGGGGCCGGAACGTCCACAGGTCGCCGCCCCAGCGCAGCGACGGCGGGTCGCTGCCGTCGTCGTCGCCGCCGGCCTTCTGGAAGCTGAGCGCGCCGTCGGCCACCTTGACCTCGAAGTCGATCCGCCGGGCCAGCCGCCACAGGAACTCCCAATCGGTCTCGTTGTTCTGCTGGACGAAATCGTGGACGTCGCCCGCGCTCGAGATCGTGCCGGTCTCGAGGCCGGCCCGGTCGGCCACCTTGCCGGCGATGTCGTCCGAGCTCATGTTCTGGTACGTCTCGGTGACCCGGCTGCGGTTGAGCGTGTGCGACTCGTCGTAGCCGCGCGCGGCCAGCACCGCGCCCTGACGGCCGAACTCCGGCTCGACCGCCGTGATCTGGCCGCTGACGACGGGCTGGAGCGAGTCGCCGCCGGCCGCAGCCAGGCTGATCTCGACCTTGGCGCCGACGGTGAGCGGGCTGGAGTCGATGTGCGCGAGCCGGGGATCGGAGATGCGCAGGAGGAACGCGGCCGGCAGCATGTAGCGCTGGTCGGCCCGCACCTCGAGCAGGTTGGCGGCGAGGGTGCTGTCGAGCGGGTCGCCGTCGATCGTCACCTCGACGCCGGAGATCAGGGGCAGAGGGCTCACGGCTGCGGCCTCGGGATCGCCAGGGTGCTCCCGCGACGCAGGGCGAGCGGGTCGTCGATGCCGTTCGCCTCGGCGATGCCCCGCCACCGGGTGGGATCGCCGTACATGGCGTAGGCGATCGACTGGAGGCTGTCGCCGTCGCGCACGACGTGCATGCGCAGGCCGGCGATGCCGGCGGTGGTCGGGTTCTGGCGCGGCCCGCCGGCCGCGCCGACGACCTTCTCGACCTGGGTGAGAGCGATGTCGGCGACCGCACGGAGCGGCGAGCCGTCGACGTCGAAGAGCGTGTAGCGCACCCGCAGGCTGGTGGCGACGGCGGTGAAGCTCGACACCTGGCCCCACGAGAACGTGACCGTCGGCGGCCGGGCGGTCTTCTTGCCCGACTCGACCTCCGGCTGCACCTCGAGCATCGAGAAGAGCTGGTCGGTGACGTCGGCGACGTCGTCGTTGTCGGTGTCGGCCGCGTCGAAGAGCAGCGTCAGCGTGAGCTCGCGGGGGTCGCCGCCGATGAACTCGCGCTGCGGGAACTCCTCCGAGAGCTGGCTGCCGGTGCTCCAGCGGTTGGACTTCCTGACCGTGTAGTCGGTGGGGTTGAACCAGCACGTCAGCGGGTCCTGCCCCTCGATCAGGAGCTGGGCCTGCTGGAAACCGGTGGTGGAGTCCGTCGCCGCCATCAGTCCTGGACCACGAATCCGCGGTGGGCGATCTCGAGCGTCTCGGTCGCGGCGGTGTGCGAGCGGGCGTTCAGCACCGGCCCCTCCCAGCGCACCGGGAACGCGCCCTCGAAGCCCCACCGGCGCACCGGCTTTCCGTCCGGGCCGAGCAGCGAGACCGAGATGTTGCCGCGCTCGCCGGCCTGCTTCGTCTGCAGGAACCAGTCCATCAGGCCGCTCTCGTGGGTGATCCCGCGGCTGAGGACGAGGTTCGGGTAGCGCATGCGGCCGCGCAGCTTGTGGACGAACGTATTCTGGCCGCCCTCGGCGTACTCCTCGATCTCGTACTCGGCGGAGAGTCCGTGGCAGTGGGCGAAGCGGCCGATCGTGCAGTCGTCGGCCTTGACGAGGAAGCGCAGCGCACCGACCGGGTCGGGCGTCTTCGAGCCCTTCTTCGTGGCGCGGTCGGAGCCGTTGATCGGCCCCGACGCGCCGCCCATCAGCTGCTGTGCGTCGCGCTCCGCCTTCTGGGCCGTGCGCTCGGCCTGCTGGGCGTCCTGGTTGGCGTCGTCGACGGCCTGATCGGCCTGCTGCTCGGCATCGGAGATCTGCTGCTGGAAGCTCACGTGGCGACCCCGGTCGACGCGTGAGCGGGGAAGGGTGTGGGGAACCGGGAGGTTCCCCACGGGTTCAGAAGACGGGGGCCGCGTGGGGGAAACATGGTTTCCCCCACGAACGCGAGCCGGAGGCGAGCGTTGCTCACGGCCACTCTCCGAGCAGGTTGCCCATGCGCTCGCGCTCCGCCAACAGGTCGCGGCGCAGGCGCTCGACGACGTTCTCGTACATGTGGTCGGCGGCGATGTCCTCCGGCGTTCGGGCCGCGTGCTCGACGGCCGATGCGGCCTGGCTCGCGACCGTCGAGGGGAGCGACGAATGCGGCGTGTGCGGCATGTGGCCGTCGGCGTGGGCGAGCGCGTGGCGGGCCTCGGCCTCGAGCTTGTGGGCTGCGGTTGCCGCCTGCTTCTCGAACTGGACGACGGCCCGGCCGGCCCGGGAGATCTCGAGCGGCACCTCGGCCGCCGCCGCCAGCGCCGCCGCCTTTGCCGCGGCGACGTCCGGCACCGACGGCGGGTGCTCGGGCAGCTTGGTCGTTTCCCGCTCCGCCGCCCGCTCTGCGCCTTTCAGGGCGGACTCGGCCCGGCGCACGACCGGCCGGTTCATCACCTGCTTCTCGACCTGCTCACCGAGGTGGCGCAGCTCCTTCGCCGGGTCCTTCAGCGCCCCCTCGAGCCGGTGCTCGGCGTGCAACGCCTGGTGCTCGAGCCGCTCGACGTCCTTGATCCCGCGCGTGGCCGAGCGCACGAGGCCCTCCGCCGCCCTGACGATCGGCTGCCGCTCGACCGCCCGGATGGCCGTGCGGATCATCCGCCGCTCGGCGCCCTCTGCCTGGCGCAGCAGCTGGCCGGGCAGGCGCCGGATGCTCTGCACCTCGTGGATCACGCCGCGCTCGATGCTGCGGCCCTCGCGCTCGAGGTGGTGGACCTCACCGAATGCGCGCCGTTCGAGGCCGCGGCCCTCGCGCTCCAGCTTGTGAGCCTCGCCGAAGGCCCGGCGTTCGAGCCCGCGGCCCTCGCGCTTCAGGTGGTCCCACTCGTGCAGCGCCTTGTCGCGCCACTCGCCCGCGTCCTTCTTCAGCTTCGACCACTCGTCGCGGGCGGCGTCGGCGACCCGGTGGCCGAAGGCCTCGACCGCCTTCACCTCCTCGTAGTGCTGGACGAGACGGGCCGCGCCGATTCCGACCCGGGCGGTGCGGTACGCGGCGGCGCCCTTGCCGCCGCCCTCGGCCGCCTCGCGCGCGCCCTCGTGGACGTGGCGCACGATCACCTGCGAGCGGCGCGGCGGGCCGGGCTGGTGCACGACCCGGATCACCGGCCGCGTCCCGCTCGGCTCGACGTGGGCGCGCTCGGCGGCGACGTTTCGGCGAACGACCTCGTCGTGCGCCGGGTCGGGCGCCTGCGGCGGCTCCGGCGCGGGCGGCGGCGGAGGCGGCGGGGTGCGCGACAGCCGGAACCGCGGTCCGACCTCCTCGACCGCGCTTCGCAGCTCGGTCCCGGGCGGGATCTGCGGGCGCGGCTGGAAGCTCGGCTCGTCGGGGCCGTCGAGGAACGACGGCCGCTCGTAGTCGGCCGCGGCGCCCCCCGCGAACGGCGTGCCCTCGGCGACGCCGTCGCCGAACATCCAGCGGGCGGCGAAGTCGGAGAGGCCGGCGGCCGCGGCGACGGGAGCCGCGGCCGCAGCCGGTTTCACGACCGGGCGCGGCGCCAGCCGGCGGGACGACTCGAGCCGCTTCGGCCGCCGCCGCTCGGCGACGTTCTCGGCCAGGCGGCGGTCGGACGCCCGGCGCAGGCGGCGGCGCCGGCGCAGCCGGTCTGTAAGCCAGCCTCCGGCGCGGCGCGTGGCGGCAGCGGGCGACATCGCTCAGCCGCCCTCCCCGCGCGCCCAGGCAAACGACTGCGCCAGGTCCAGGAACCGGCGCCGGTCGCGGTGCTCGAGGTCGAGGATCGTGTCGAGCTGCCAGTGGAAGTGGCCTGCGAGCTCGGCCGTCTCCTCGATCAGTGTGTCAGGAGACGGCCGCATCATTCCCCCGATGCGACGTCCTCGATCTGGCTCAGGTCTACCTCGAACGCGATCCCGCAGGACGGACAGTCGACCTGGCCCACCGCCTCGCTGTCCGAGTTGATGCGCTCGTACAGCCGCTGCAGGTGGTCGAAGTCGGCCGCGTACAGGCCCTCGACGAGCTCGGGCGTGATGGTCGTCTGGTCGCCGATGCGCAGGATGACGCGCGCGAGCAGGAGCACCGTCAGGTACGCCTCGTTCTCGCGCACGACCGGGTCGCGCAGCGGCTCCAGCTCGTCCCGCGCGGTGGCGAGGCGCATGACGCCCTCGCGGTGCACCGCGCCCGACGCGTCGACGTAGCCCCGCGGCAGCGTGAACGCGTACTGGGTGCGCAGCGTGGGTACGGTGACGGCCATCTACATGCGCTCCAGGCCCTCGTGGCAGATGTGGACCTCCTCGAGCGCGACCTCGTTGCCCGACGCGTTCAGTGCGCTGCCGGTGTACTTGACCGGCCAGCCCTGGTCGAACTTCCAGGTGGCGATGGTCTTGCCGGTGTAGTCGATCAGGGCGATGTTGCCGTCGACGCGGGCGTTGTCGGGCCCCTCCTGGATCACCGTCTGGCGCCACTTCCACACGTCGAGGCTCTCGTCGACGCCGCGCTTCAGCACGATGTGCGACCAGACCGTCGCGCCGGGGACGCGGCGGATGGTGGGCCGGCCGTTCTCGTCGACGGAGTGCTGCTCGATCACCGTCGTCTCGGAGTCGAGGCCGGTGCACTCCCGGAACATGCCCACGCCCTCGTGGCCGCCCAGATCGAGGCGGAAGTGGGACGCGGGTCGTGGCTGCTTGGATGGCATGTGAGTCTTCCCTCCTGGTTACGAGATCTCCGCCGCACCGGCCGTGTACTGGCTGATCCGGAAGATGACGAACTCCGCGGGCTTGACCGGCGAGATGCCGATCTCCATGACCACCTGGCCGGCGTCGATCACGTCCGGCGGGTTGGTCTCCTCGTCGCACTTGACGTAGAAGGCCTCGTCGGGCGTCGCGCCGAACAGGGCGCCCTCGCGCCACGTCCGGGTGAGGAAGCTCGACACGGCGATTCGCAGGCGGATCCAGAGGCGCTCGTCGTTGGGCTCGAACACGGCCCACTGCGTGCCCTCCATGATCGACTCGGAGACGTAGTTGAAGAGCCGGCGCACGTTCAGGTAGCGCCACTCCGGGTCGCTCGACAGGGTGCGGGCGCCCCACACGCGGATGCCGCGGCCGGGGAACGCGCGGATGCAGTTGATGCCGCGCTGGTTCAGGCCGCCCTGCTCCTCGTGGGTGATCTGGAAGGCGAGCCCGTTCACCCCGAGCACGACCTCGTTCGCCGGCGCCTTGTGCACGCCGCGGGTGTTGTCGGTGCGCGCCCACACGCCGGCCATGTGGCCGGACGGCGGCACCATGATCGGGCGCCGGGTGAGCGGGTCCATCACCTCGAGCCACGGGTAGTAGAGCGTGGCGAACTTCGAGTCGTACCCGGCGGTCGTCATGCGCCACTCGAGCACCTCCTGGGGCAGGAGGCCGGGCGGCGGGTCGAGGATCGCGATCCGGTCCTTGGCGCCCTCGGCGTGGGCCAGCATCTTGCCCTGGATGTCGCGGAACATCGCGTCGTCGCCGTTCTCCGAGATCGTGGCGAGATCGGGGATGCAGAGCATCGTGATCTCGTCGACCGCCGCCAGGCCGCCGAGGCCGCGGCGGTGGGCGACGTCGCCCTCGAACTCGCCCGGCGAGACGGCCACCGGCTCGGCGGCGGGCACGCTCAGGCTGTAGGTACCCTCGCGCGGCGCGGCGTCGGCGGCCCCGCCGACCTCCTCGAGCGTCACGAGCGCCGACCCGGCGTTCACCTTCGTGGCGACGTTGTTCCGGCCCTTCTTGAGCGAGAGGCCGTCGAACTCCTCGCGCTGCGGGCCGGCCGTCACGACGACGCGGTAGGTGGCCTGGTCGGCCTTGCCCTCCTCGCCGTCCCCGCTCATCGGCTCGGGCGCGATCTCGATCGACACCTGGTCGGTCACGCCCTCCTTGGCGGTCGCCCGGAAGAGCTCGCCGTCACCGCTCGCCGCGGGCAGCGCGGCCTGGGCCTTCTGGTCGCCGTCCCCGGCGCCGACGCGCACGATCCAGCACACGCCGCCGCCGTTCTGGAAGTAGCCGTAGACGGAGTGGGCCAGGTAGGCGCCGGGCATGAACGGTCCGTTCTCGGGCTCGCTCGGGTCGCCGTACAGCTTCGCGAACTGGGTCCAGTTCGAGATCCGCATCGGCCGGTTCACCGGGCCGCCCGGGGCGAGGCCGACGAACGCCGCGACCGACGTCCCCACGCCCTCGATCGGCTTGGACTGGGACGGGACCTCCTCGACGTAGACGCCGGGAGTCAGGTAGCTGGGCATCGATCTGTCACCTTCCTTCGTTCACACGCAGCTCGTTCAGCAGGGCACGTGACGGGGACACGGCAACGCGGCGCGGCTCGGCGCCCTCCCCGTCGAGGATCTCCATCTCCCCCTCGTCGCGCGGCCACAGGATCACCTTGGTGCCCGGCGCGGCCTCCCGGGCCTGGCGGCCGATCTGGAGTGCGAAGCGGGAGCTCCCGTCCAGCAGCAGCACGTCCGGCTTGATCCGGCGCACGCGGTCGACGATGTCGGGCGCGGCGCCGTTGGCGACGACCACGTCGACCCCGCCGCCCGTGAGGACGTCGGTCATCCCGATGAGGGCGACCGGCTCGAGGTTCGCGAGCAGGACGCACGGGGGGCGAGACGGGGCGTCGGCCACGGGGCGGGAGTGTGCCGCCGCCCGCCCGGCGCGGCCAGGGGATCCCGGGCAGCGCTTGAGGCAGTTCGGCTACCCGTCCGGGCAGGAAGCTGGGGGTCGGCTACCCCGCCGGGCATCGGGAGCGCCAGGTGCCTGGCTCCGCGTCAGCGGTGCCCGGCACCCTCCCGCGCACCGAAAGGGGCTGACCCCGCTTGGTGCGTCGTTAGCGCAGCTCGAGCTCGATGGGGCCGCCGGGGACGTCGGCGGCGGCCTCGGCCTCGCCGCCGTCGGCGCCGCGGGCCCGGAGCCGGTGGCTGCCGGCGCGCACGGACGTCACGCTGAAGCGGCCCTCGGCATCGGCCACGGCGAAGCCGCCGGTCTCGGGCAGCACGACCCAGGCGCCGGCGGCCGGCTCACCCGTCTTCGTGCGCACGGTCCCGGCGACGCGGTGCAGCTCCTCGATGCCGGCACCGGGACGCTCGCGGATGCCCATGCGCACGGTCTGCGTGCGCACGAGCGGCGCCTGCTCGAGCGCTCGCCCGGGCCGGCACCAGACGCCCACACCGAAGTCGACCGACGGCTTGTGGCCCGCGCCGAGCGCCGACCAGAACGCCGGCCCGTGGCCCTCGCCGGGCGGTTGGGCGACGCGGACGGTGAGCTCGTGGTCGTAGGCCTCGTCCTCGGCCAGCGCGCCGGTGCGCACGTCGTCCGGCAGCGCAGGATGCGCATAGGCCACGGCGAGCGCCGCGGAGAGCAGCCCGTGCTCCTCCTCGGCCGTCTTCGCCCAGGCGGTGATGACGTAGGAGACGTCGATCCGCACCGGCGGCGGCCGCTCGACGGTGCGCCCGTTCACGTGCGCCTGGTCCCACTCGACCCGGCGCTCGCTGCGCGACTCCTTGAGGTCGTACAGGTACAGGTTGAGCGCCGGGCCCGACAGGGCCTCGGCCCACGCCGCCGTGGGCGCGTCGAAGGAGACGCTCGGGCCCTCGCCGAGCTCGCGCTCGAAGAGCGTGCGAACCGCCGCGTCGAGGTCGCCGAGCACGGTGTGCAGTCCGCCCGTGATCGCGATGGCGTGCACGGCCGACACCGTACCGCACCCCTACGATGTGCGAACGGGCAGACCAACGGGCCGGCCGCCTGCACCCTGGGGCATGTGCGCTAGCGCGTGGCGCCGCGCGCCCGGATCGGCCAGACGGTCTCGACGACCCCGGCGCGCACGCCGACCAGCTGATCGGCCAGGTTGACGGCCGTGCAGACGTGGTAGGGCATGAACCGCAGCTTCTGGCCGACCTCGACCGACGCGCCGTCGCCGAGCCGCACCATGCCGTGCTCCTCGGTCACGCGCATCACGGTCGCGTCGAGGTCGACGCACTCCGAGATCCCGGGCGGCGTGGCCGCCCCGTCCACCACGCCGCGGTCGCCGCTGAACGTCTTCGACCCGGCATCCACCGTCGTCCACCCGGCCCGGCGCGTGCTGATCACCGTGGCCAGGATCGAGAGGGCGACGTCGTCCGGCCGGGCCGATCCGGCCGCGACCTGCATCGCGTCGTAGAAGACGTAGGTGCCGGCCCGCACCTCG
>Ga0070681_10005881_pt1 | contig 11879 bp, 15 predicted proteins | sample KBSC83BmetaG_FD_65650 | JGI IMG/M metagenome (GOLD analysis project Ga0070681, IMG submission 65650) | Corn rhizosphere microbial communities from Kellogg Biological Station, Michigan, USA - KBS C8-3B metaG | ecosystem: Host-associated > Plants > Roots > Rhizosphere | place: USA: Michigan...
CGTCGTCCTCGAAGCCGAGCTTCGCGAAATCGAGCGCGACGCCGCCCTTGTCGAGGATCCGCATCACGACCGACTCGCCATGCATCGTCGGCACCGTCGACACGCGCAGGTCGATCTCCTTCCCCTGCACGCGCAGCCGGATGCGCCCGTCCTGCGGCAGCCGCCGCTCGGCGATGTCGAGGTTCGCCATGATCTTGATCCGCGAGATCACGGCCGCCGACAAGCGCCGCGGCGGCGACTCGACCTCGTGCAGCACGCCGTCGATCCGGTAGCGGACGATCAGCCGGTTCTCGAACGGCTCGATGTGGATGTCCGATGCGCGCACCTCGAGCGCGTTGGTGATCAAAAGCGAGACGAGGCGGATCACCGGCGCCTCGGACGCGAGGTCCTTCAACTGCTGGACATCGGCGTCGAGCGACGACAGCTCGTCGCTGCGCGTCTCGACGTCGCCGACGAGCTGCCCGACTGCGGAGCGGCCCGCGCCGTAGAGCCGCTCGAGCGCCGCCTCGAGATCGGTCGGAATCGCGACCATCGGGCGCACCGCGCGCCCGGTCACCATCTCGAAGGCGCCGATCGTGTACGCGTCGGTCGGGTCGGCCATCGCGAGCGCGAGCTCGGCCTCGTCCTCGCGGACGGGCAGCGCGCGCGCCTCGCGCAGGAACCGCGGCGAAACGCGCTCCTCGAGAATCGGAAACTCGGGATAGCCGGTCGCGTCGACGAGCGGCAGCGCGAGCTGTTGCGAGAGCGCTTCGGCGACGTCGCGCTGCGCGCAAAGGCCGAGCGTCACGAGCAGCGCGCCCAACTTCTCGCCGGTTTCGGACTGCAATCGAAGCGCGCGATCGAGGTTCGCCTGATCGAGCTTGCCGCGCTCGATCAGGATTTCGCCGAGTCGTTTTCGGGCCGGTGCATCCACGTCAGGAATGAGAAGTCGGAGGTCGACGACGCGCTCGCGTTGCAGTGATCATCGTGCGTTCGTCGGCCCCCTCGTGCGCAACGAGGGCCGCATCATAGCACGGCATGCGCGGGAAAAAACGTAAAAAAGCCTTGCTCGGCAAGGAGTTGCAGTTGAAATACGTCGCCGTGCGGCGACGCCGCCCTCATTGCGCCGCGGCGAACGCCTTCGCGGCCGCCGCGACCGTCTCGCCGACGTCGCGCTCCGCATGCGCGGCGGACACGAACCCCGCCTCGTACGCCGACGGCGCGAGATAGATCCCGCCGTCGAGCATCGCGTGGAAGAAGCGGGCGAAGCGCTTTGCGTCGCATGCCATCACGTCGCGCAACGACCGAGGCACGTGCGGCGCGAAATAGAGCCCGAACATGCCGCCGACCGCCTGCGCCGAGAACGCGACGCCCTGCCGCGCGGCAACCAGCGTAAGCCCGTCGGTCAATGCGCGCGTGCGCGCTTCGAGCGCTTCATAGAAGCGGGGCGCCTGCGTGAGCGCGAGCGTCGCGAGGCCCGCGGCGACGGCAACCGGATTGCCGGAAAGCGTCCCGGCCTGATACACGGGACCAAGCGGGGCGATCTTCTCCATGATCGCGCGGCGTCCGCCGAACGCGCCGACCGGCATGCCGCCGCCGATCACCTTGCCGAGCGTCGTCAGGTCGGGCGTAACGCCGAAGCGGCCCTGCGCACCGCGCGGATGCACCCGGAAGCCCGTCATCACCTCGTCGAAGATCAGCACCGCGCCGTGGCGATCGCAGAGTGCGCGCAGCCCCTCGAGAAATCCGGCCGCCGGCAGCACGAGGTTCATGTTGCCGGCGATCGGCTCGACGATCACGCAGGCGATGGCGTCGGGCTGCGCGGCGAACGTCGCGCGCGCGGCCTCGAGATCGTTGTAAGGAACGACGATCGTCTCGTTCGCGATCGCGGCCGGCACGCCGGCCGACGACGGCTGACCGAACGTGAGCGCGCCGGAGCCGGCCTTGACGAGCAGGCTGTCGCCATGGCCGTGATAGCAGCCTTCGAACTTGACGATCTTCGCGCGGCCGGTGTAGCCGCGCGCAAGCCGCAGCGCCGACATCGTCGCCTCGGTCCCCGACGAGACGAGACGCACGAGCTCGAGGCTTGGCAGCCGCGCAATCAGCGCTTCGGCGAGCTCGACCTCGATCTCGGTCGGCGCGCCGAACGAAAGTCCGCGTGCCGCCGTTTGCTGCACCGCCTTCACGACGTCGGGATGCGCGTGGCCCACGATCGCCGGTCCCCACGACCCGACATAATCGATATAGCGCCTGCCGTCGGCGTCGAACACGTACGGCCCTTCGCCGCGAACGAAAAAGCGCGGCGTGCCGCCGACCGAGCGGAACGCGCGCACCGGCGAATTGACGCCGGCGGGGATCGACGCTTGCGCTCGCGCGAACAGTTCCTCGTTGCGGCCCTTCATGCCGATTCTCGCGGATGCGTCGTGAATTGCCGAGCGATCGCGGCGGCTGCGCGCGCCACGTGCGCCGGATCGTCGTGCGCGAAGACGTCGCTGATGACGGCGAGCGCGTCGGCACCCGCGACGATCAGCGTCGCCGCGTTCCGCGCCGTGATGCCGCCGATCGCAACGACGGGCACGCGCAGCGCTCGTGCGCGTCCGAGCAGATCTACACTCGCGCGACGCGCATCCGGCTTGACCGGCGACGTGAAGAAGCTGCCGAACGCGACATAGTCGGCGCCGGCGTCGACCGCGGCGCGCGCACGGTCGAAGTCGTCGTAGCACGAAACGCCGATGATCCGATCCGGTCCGACGCGCGCACGCGCGTTCGCGATCGAGCCGTCGTCGTCACCAACATGCACGCCGTCGGCGTCGACGGCGCGCGCGAGATCCGGATCGTCGTTGACGATCAGCAGCGCGCGACGAATCGCAGGCGCCGCAGCGAGCGCGCGCGCCTGTGCGCTGCGCGATGCCGCGTCGAGCGTCTTGTTCCGGTACTGGACGAGCGCCGCGCCGCCCGCGACGGCGGCAACGACCTGCGCAACGAGTCGCGCCGTGTCCGCGCATTCGGGGGTGACCGCGTAGAGGCCGGCGACGCGCCCCGCACGCGCGTCGCGAACGCGACTAGTGCGTTCCGCGAGCATCAGGGCGGAGCTGAATTTCCGGCGTGTCCTTGGCGACCTCGGCAGGCGGGTCGGCCTGCGCGTCGCGCTCGTCGCGCGCCCAGAAGAGCCGGTCGGGCAGGTGCTGTCCCATTCCCGGCCGATACGCCTTCTCGAGCGCGTGCCACGTGAAGTCCTGCGCTTCGCGGACCGCCTCGGGCAGATCGAGCCCGTTCGCGAGCATCGCCGCGATCGCCGATGCGAGTGTGCAGCCGGAGCCGTGGTACGTGTGCGGCAGCCGCGGCCACGTGTCCTCGCGGACGACGCCGCGCTTGCCGTAGAGGGTATTGACGACCTGCGGCGTCGCCTCGTGCGTGCCCGTGACGAGCACGTATTCGCAGCCCGCCTCGACGAGCTTCGTCGCGCACGCGAAAAGCGACGCGTCGTCGTCGTCGATGTCGGCGAGCCTTCGCGCTTCCATGCTGTTCGGCGTGAGGATCGTCGTCTGCGGCAGCAAAAGCTCGCGCAGCGCCTGCGCCATGTCGTCGGTTGCGAGCTCGTCGCCGCGCCCCGAGGCGAGCACCGGATCGAGCACGAGCGGAACGTCAGGATAGTCGGAGATGATTTCGGCGATCGCGGCGATGTTCTCGACGCTGCCGAGCATGCCGACCTTGAACGCGTCGACGGGAACGTCCTCGAGCAGCGCGCGCGCCTGGTCGGCGACCCAGTCGGAGTCGATCGCGAGCACGCCTTCGACGCCCGCGGTGTCCTGGACCGTGAGCGCGGTGATCACCGACAGCGGATGGCATCCCATGCTCGACAGCGTGAGGAGGTCCGCCTGAACGCCTGCGCCACCCGATGGATCGGATGCAGCGAACGTGAGAACGAGCGGCGGAAAAGCGGGATCGGCGTCGCGGGACATGGCGGCGCGCGGCCTTCGCGAAGGCGGCGCGGCAACGGGGCGGGGTTGCTACACTTCGCATTCTACCCCACGCACGTCGCGTCGAGGTCCGCATCGGCCCGCGGACTTCCCGACGTTCGCTTCGACACCCGCTTCATCCGATGAAAAAATACATGTGCCTGATCTGCGGCTGGATCTACGACGAGGAAGTCGGATCGCCCGAGGACGGCATACCGCCGGGCACGCGCTGGGAAGACGTTCCGCCGAACTGGACGTGCCCGGAATGCGGCGCGCGCAAGGACGATTTCGAGATGGTGGAGTTCTGAAGCGGCCACGCGCAAAGGAGAGACGACATGCGCATCCTGCACACGATGCTTCGCGTCGGCGACCTCGAGCGGTCGATCGACTTCTACACGAACGTGCTCGGCATGCGGCTTTTGCGCAAGACCGATCGCCCCGACCAGAAGTACACGCTGGCGTTCGTCGGCTACGGCGACGAGCGCGCGCACGCGGTGCTCGAGCTCACCTACAACTACGGCGTGTCGAGCTACGACATCGGCGCCGGCTACGGGCATGTCGCGATCGCGGTGCCCGATGCGGCCGCCGCGTGCGCGGCGGTGCGCGCGAAGGGTGGCAATGTCACGCGCGAGGCGGGACCGGTGAAGGGCGGCACGAGCGTGATCGCGTTCGTGCAGGATCCTGACGGCTACAAGATCGAGCTGATCGAAGCCGCTGCGTAACGGAGCGGACCACGAGCGGCGAAGGGCCGCCCCGAGCCGCGAGTACCGCCCCCTCGGGGCAGCGAAGCCGCGAAGGGGCGAGGTCGGGGGATGACTACCGGCCGTTGAGCAACTCGCGCAGATCGTGCGCGAACACGCCGGCGCCCTGCCCGTTCGACACGAACAGCCGCAACCGGCCTTTCGGGTCGAACACATAGGTGCCCGCCGAGTGATCCATCGTGTAGGTGCCCGGCGTGGGTCCCGGCACCTTCTGGTAGATCACCCTGAACTCCTTCGCGGTACGCGCCGTCGCGTCGGCGTCGCCGTAGAGACCGAGGAAGCGCGGATCGAACGCCGGGACGTATTGTTTCAGCAGCTGCGGCGTGTCGCGCTCGGGATCGACGGTGATGAAGAGCACCTGCACGCGGTCGGCGTCGGACCCGAGCTTCTTCATCGCCTCGGCCAGTGTCGCGAGCGTCGCCGGGCAGACGTCGGGACATTGCGTGTAGCCGAAGAAGACGACGACGTCCTTGCCGCGGAAATCCGCGAGCGTGCGGAGCTTCCCGTTCGGATCCTTGAGCGCGAAATCGTGGCCGAACGACGAGCCGGTCACGTCCGACGACTCGAACTTCGGTCCGCCGGCTCCGCATGCGGCGAGCGCGAGCGCGGCGAACGCAAGCAGGCATCGGCGCCGAAACGCGCCGCCGCGCGGCAGCGTCCTGCCGCGGCTCACCGCAGCGACTTCACGCAATGCGCTGCCAGTAATGGTCGACGAGCAGCGCTGAAAAGAGCGCCGCGAGATAGACGATCGAGAAACGGAACATCGCGCGTGCAAGCCGGTCGCTGTAACCGCGCATGAGCCGCACCCCATAGCCGACGAAGATGCCGCCGAGCACGATCGCGCAGCCAAGATAGAGAAGTCCGCTCATCCGCACCGCGTACGGCATCAGCGTGACGCCGGTCAGCGCCAGCGTGTAGAGCACGATCATCACCTGCGTGTAGCGAACGCCGTGCGTGACGGGCAGCATCGGCAGCCGCGCATTCGCGTAATCGTCGCGGCGATAGAGCGCGAGCGACCAGAAATGCGGCGGCGTCCAGATGAAGATGATCAGGAAGAGCAGCAGCGCTTCGGGCGGCACGCTGTTCGTCACCGCCGCCCAGCCGAGCACCGGCGGCATCGCGCCCGACGCGCCGCCAATGACGATGTTCTGCGGCGTCGCCGGCTTGAGCAGCACCGTGTAGATCACCGCGTATCCGACGAATGTCGCGAGCGTGAGCCACATCGTCAGCGGATTGACGAGCCGGTAGAGTATCGCGAGACCGATCGAGCCGACGGCGAGCGCGAAAACGAGCGTATCGCGCGACGAGAGCAGGCCCTGCGGCAGCGGCCGCCAGCGCGTGCGGCGCATCAGCTTGTCGATGTTCTGCTCGACGAGGCAATTGATCGCGGCGGCCGCGCCGGCGACGAGCGCGATGCCGATCGTGCCGAACAGCACCGGCGCGGCAGGCGGAAGCCCCGGTGTCGCGAGGAACATTCCGATGACCGCCGTGAACACGATCAGCGAGACGACGCGCGGCTTCGTGAGCGCGAGGAGCTGCCGCGCGCGCGATTCGGCAAGAGCGAGGGTGGCCAAGTGAAAGACGCCTTCGAAGGTCGTTATTTTAGCGTGCCGCAGTCAGCTACCCGATGCTCGAGGCCCGGAGGACGCGCCCGAGGTCCTTCGCCATCGCCTTGATGTCAGGCTTCGACGGCCAGGCGAGCACGAAGTTGCCCAGCGGGTCGACAAGGTAGATCCGGTGAATCCCGCGCGGCAGTTCCGGCGGGACGTCGACGCGGACGACCGCGAGATCGGGATGCTCGGCGAGCAGCCTCGCGGGCGGCGCGGGACCGCCGGTCACGAGCCAGACGCGATCGACGCGCTCGCGCTCGGCGTTCTGAATCGTGCGGGCCTGGCGCGACGCGTACAGCGCGGCCGGACAGTCGCCGGCGCAATCGCCGGCGGCCACGTAGAGAACGCTCCAGCGGCCGCGAAGCGCGTCGCTGCGAAACGGGGTCCCGTCGAGGCGCGCACCCGTGATCGTCGGCAGCGTTCCCGACAACAGCTCGCCGTAATTGACCCGCGCGTCGCGCGGCCACGCGTAGTAGGCGAGATACGCAAGCAGGACCGGTGCGATCGCGATCGCCACCAGCAGTACCAGAATGCGCTTGTTGCGCGCGCTCGTCCCGGTCCTGCGCACGGCGTCAGCCGGAGGCATGCGTCCGCCTCGCAAGACGTGGACGAACGAGCGCGAACCACGCCCAGAGGCCGATGGCCATCGCCGCGAACGTGTACCACTGCACCATGTAGCTCAAATGCCGGTCGATACCCGTGTCGGGCAGTGGAAAATCGTGAACGAGGCCCTCGCCGCCCCCCGCGTGCGTCGCGTCGACGACGATCGGCAGCACGCGGATGCCCGTCGCCTTCGCATAACGCACCGGGTCGAGGTGCTCCCACAGCGGCCCGCTCGGTGCGCGGCCGTCGCCGAGCTCGAAGTAACGTGCCGGAGGCACGTCGATGCGGCCGTCGACGGTTACGATCCCCGCCGGCGCCTCGGGTCGCGGCAGCGTCGTCCGCGAGCGGCCGACGGGAACGAAGCCGCGATCGACAAGCACCGCGCGCCCGTCGCGCATTCGGAGCGGCGTCACTACGTCGAATCCGACCGTGCCGGCATGCACCCTGTTGTCGATCAGGATCTGGTGCGCGGCGTCGTATTCGCCGGTCGCCGTGACGCGCCGAAAACGCCACGCGTTCCAGTCGTCGACGACTGCAGGGAGTGCAACGGGCGCCGAAGCGGCTGCCCGCGTCATCGATTCCTGCAGCGCCTGCTTTTCCAGCATCCGCCGGTGCTGCCAATTGCCGGCCACGATGCAGAGCGCGGCGACGGCGAACGCGGCGGCGGTCGGCAGCCACTTTGGCCGGCGCACGCGCGGCGGTTCGCGCGTTTTCAAGTGCTACACTGGCCCAAGACTCGCGATCGTCATGAGAGCCATTGTCATCGTCGCGCTGATCGCGGTCGTCACCGCGCTCTTCACGGCGCTCGTTTTCCTCTACCGCGACCGCGGGCGCGGCAACCGCGTCGTCATCGCGCTCGCGGTGCGCGTCGTGCTGTCGATGGCGCTGATCGCGTTCCTGGTCATCTCGTGGTACATGGGCTGGATCGCACCGGGCGGTCTTTAGGGAACCTCTGATCAACTCCCGCGCGGGCGCGACGGGTCAGCTTGCCGGGGCGCTGGCGCGAAGCAAGGCGCCGCAAATAGCAGGCGCTATTTGCAAGCCGAGCGACAAAGCCAGCGCCCCGGCAAGCCCCGTCCCTTGGGGTTGGCGCGAAATGCGGCGCCTGCTTCGCCGGTCTCCTCGGTTCGTAGGATGTCCTACGACCTTCGTTGTCCGTCTCGCATTCATCCGCATTTCGTGCCAACGCGCTCCACGTGGGAGTTGATCAGAGGTTCCTTAGGCTTCAGGCGAGCCAGTAGACGAGCACGAAGAGCAGCAGCCACACGACGTCGACGAAGTGCCAGTACCACGCGGCGGCTTCGAACGCGAAGTGGTGCTCGGCGTCGAAGTGCCCGCGGAACGCGCGCACCAGCATCACCGACAGCATGATCGCGCCGATCGTCACGTGGAAACCGTGGAAGCCGGTCAGCATGAAGAACGTCGACCCGTAGACGCCCGTCGACAGCTTCAGGTTGAGCGACGAGTACGCGTGCGTGTATTCGTACGCCTGCAGGCCGAGGAACGAGAAGCCCAGCGCGATCGTGATGGCGAGCCAGGCCTTGAGCGCGCCGCGATGCCCCGCCTTCAGCGCATGGTGCGCGAGCGTCAGCGTGCCGCCCGAGCTCACGAGGATGATCGTGTTGAGCAGCGGGATGCCGATCGCCTCCATCGGCGTGAACGCCTGCTTCAGGTACGGCCCGACGGTCGGCCACTGCGGCGCGTAATTCGGCCACAGGAGCCGGCCGGTCAGTTCGCTGCCGAGATCCGGCACCGAGATGTTGCGCACGTAGAACAGCGCGCCGAAGAACGCGGCGAAGAACATCACCTCGCTGAAGATGAACCAGCTCATGCTCCAGCGGAACGACGTGTCGACGCGTTTGTTGTACAGGCGATGCTCGGACTCGCCGATGACTTTTCCGAACCAGCCGAAGAACGTGAAGATCAGGACGCACACGCCGGCCAGCACGATCCACGGGCCGGCCGGATAGCCGTTGAACCAGAAGGCCGCGCCGCTTCCCATCAGAAGCAGCGCACAGGCGGCGAAGATCGGCCAGTGCGAAGGCTGCGGGACGAAGTAATACGGCTTCGCGCTCGGTGCGGCGGCAGCGCTCATCGGTGGCTCCCAGGGCTCACGGACGGGTTTCCGACGCGGTTGCGGAAAGTCGTCTCTGACCCCACTTTGGTCTTGTCCGCGTCACGATTTTGCATTCCCTTCGACCTCGAAGAACGTGTACGAAAGCGTGATCGTCGGGACGTCCTTCGGCAGCTTCGGATCGACGACGAACACGACCGGCATCTCGCGCTTCTCGTGCGGCGCGAGCGTCTGCTTCGCGAAGCAGAAGCAGTCGATCTTCTTGAAATAGAGCGCCGCCTGCTGCGGCCCGTAGCTCGGAATCGCCTGGCCGGTGATCGGCCGGTCGGTCAGGTTGACGACCTCGAACATCGCCTGCGTAACCTGGCCCGGATGCACGTCGGCGGTGAGCTGCAGCGCGCGGAACTGCCACGGCAGGTTGCGGAGGTTGGTGTCGAACTCGATATGCACGCTGCGCGTCGCGTCGACCTGCGTGTTCGTGACGGCGTCGGCCGCGTCGATATTGCGCAGTCCCGTCACCTCGCAGATCTTCTCGTAGAACGGGACGAGCAGATACCCGAATCCGAACATGGCGACGACAACGACGACGAGCTTCGCGAACAGCGTCCGGTTGTTGCGCGCAGCCTCTGCGTTGGCCGGCGCCGCGGATCCGGCGGTGCCTCGCGCGCCGCTCATTTGCGCAGATGCCGCCCGATCGCGACGAGCAGGTACAGCAGGATCGCGCCGCCGACGACGCCGATCGATACGACCTCGCTGTCGATCAGCCGCGACGCGATGATGCCGAAGAAGAACAGCAGCGCGATGGCCGCGAGCATCAGCCCGGTCCTGCGCGTCGCGGCCTTGACGCGCGGATCGTGCAACGGGTCACTCGCCATTGCGGGTTGCGTGGACTGCGGCATCGCGGCCTGGTCGCTTCCGGCCTTTACTTGACGACCGGCGGCGTCTCGAACGAGTGGTACGGCGCCGGCGACGGCAGCGTCCACTCGAGCGTCGTGGCGCCTTCCCACGGCTTCGCCGGCGCGGGTACGCCGCCGCGGATGCACTTGACCACCGCCGTCAGGAAGATGAGCTGCGAAAGGCCGAAGCCGAATGCGCCGATCGTCGACACCATGTTCCAGTCGGTGAACTGCTGCGCGTAGTCGGGCACGCGCCGCGGCATGCCGGCCAATCCCAGGAAGTGCATCGGGAAGAACGCGACGTTGAAGAAGATGAACGACAGCCAGAAGTGCCAGTCGGCGAGCTTTTCGTCGTACATGTGGCCGGTCCACTTCGGCAGCCAGTAGTACGTGCCGCCGAAGAACGCGAACAGCGTCCCGGCGACCATCACGTAGTGGAAGTGCGCGACGACGTAATACGTGTCCTGGAACTGCACGTCGATCGGCTGGATCGCGAGGATCAGCCCGGTGAAGCCGCCGATGACGAACAGGAACAGGAATCCGAGCGCGAACAGCATCGGCGCCTCAAGCGTGATCGACCCCTTCCACATCGTCGCGAGCCAGTTGAACACCTTCACGCCGGTCGGCACGGCGATCAGCATCGTCGCGTACATGTAGAACAGGATGCTCGCCGCGGGCAGGCCCGTCGTGAACATGTGATGCGCCCAGACGAGGAACGACAGGATCGCGATCGCCGCCAGCGCGTAGACCATCGACGCGTAACCGAACAGCGGCTTGCGCGAGAACGACGGGATGATCTCCGAGATGATGCCGAACGCCGGCAGGATGATGATGTAGACCTCGGGGTGGCCGAAGAACCAGAACACGTGCTGGAACAGCACCGGGTCGCCGCCGCCTGCCGCATTGAAGAACGACGTGCCGAAGTGGCGGTCGGTCAGCAGCATCGTGACCGCGCCCGCGAGCACCGGCATCACGGCGATCAGCAGGTACGCGGTGATGAGCCACGACCAGCAGAAGAGCGGCAGCTTCATCAGCGTCATGCCGGGCGCGCGCAGGTTCAGGATCGTCGTGATGATGTTGATCGAGCCCATGATCGACGACGCGCCCATGATATGGATCGCGAAGATCGTGAGATCCATGCCGATGCCCATCTCGACGGTCAGCGGCGGGTAGAGCGTCCACCCGCCCGATGCGGCGCCGCCGGGCACGAACAGCGACAGGACCAGCATGAACGCGGCCGGCGGCAGCAGCCAGAAGCTCAGGTTGTTCATCCGCGCGAACGCCATGTCGGGGGCGCCGATCTGCATCGGGATCAGCCAGTTCGCGAAGCCGACCGCGCCGGGCATCAGCGCGCCGAAAATCATGATGAGCCCGTGCAGCGTCGTCATCGAGTTGAAGAACTCGGGATTGACGATCTGCAGGCCGGGGTGGAAGAGCTCGCTCCTGATCGTGAGCGCCATGACGCCGCCGACCAGGAACATCGTGAACGAGAACCACAGGTACAGCGTGCCGATGTCCTTGTGGTTGGTCGTCGTGATCCAGCGCATGATCCCTTTCGGGTGATGCGCGTGCTCGTCGTGCGGGACTCCTCCAACGACGAGATCGTGCGGTACGCTACTCATCGAAGACTCCTTACTTCCTTTCGGCCTTCACCGCCGACGGCTGGACGACGTTCTGCTCGGCCTTGTTGCCCCAGGCATTGCGCGTATACGTGATCACCGACGCGACGTCGACGTCGGAGAGGTGCGCCCACGACGGCATCTTCCCGCCCGTCGGCGCCTTCTGCACGACGCCGTTCGTCTGGCCGTTCAGCACGACGTCGATCTGGTGCTGCTCGGGGCCGAGCACCGTCTTGTCGCCGACCAGCGCCGGCGCGCCAAGCGCCGTGTTGCCGGTGCCGTTCGCCTGGTGGCACGCGGCGCAGTTCGCGTTGAAGACCTGCTCGCCGTGCGCGACCAGGTCCTTCAGATCCCAGACCTTGTTCGCGTCCTGCGCGG
>Ga0070681_10005882_pt1 | contig 11879 bp, 12 predicted proteins | sample KBSC83BmetaG_FD_65650 | JGI IMG/M metagenome (GOLD analysis project Ga0070681, IMG submission 65650) | Corn rhizosphere microbial communities from Kellogg Biological Station, Michigan, USA - KBS C8-3B metaG | ecosystem: Host-associated > Plants > Roots > Rhizosphere | place: USA: Michigan...
GCGCGGTCTTTCATCTTGCGCATGTGCTCGATCGTGATGATGTCCTTGTTGCCGGTCGCGGTGACGAAGATGTCGGCCTGCGGCGCGGCGTCTTCCATGGTCACGACCTGATAGCCTTCCATCGCCGCCTGTAGCGCGCAGATCGGATCGATTTCCGAGACCATCACGCGGCAGCCGGCCTGGCGCAGCGAGGCGGCCGAGCCCTTGCCGACGTCGCCGAAGCCGGCGACCATCGCGATCTTGCCCGACATCATCACGTCGGTGCCGCGGCGGATGCCGTCGACCAGCGATTCACGGCAGCCGTAGAGGTTGTCGAACTTGGACTTGGTGACGCTGTCGTTGACGTTGATCGCCGGCCACAACAACGTGCCGGCCTTCTGCATGTCGTAGAGGCGATGCACGCCGGTGGTGGTCTCTTCCGAGACGCCCTTGATGCTCTTGGCGATCTCGTTGAAGTAGCCCTTCGGCTTTTCCTTGAGCTGCTTCTTGAGCAGCGCGAAGAAGACTTCTTCTTCTTCCGAGCCCGGCTTGTCGAGGAAGGCCGTGTCGCCGTTCTCGGCGCGCACGCCGAGGTGGACGTACATGGTGGCGTCGCCGCCGTCGTCGAGGATCATGTTGGGGTAGCCGCCGCCGTGCCAGTCGAACAGCTTGGCGGTGTAATCCCAGTAATCCTTAAGCGTCTCGCCCTTGACGGCGAACACCGGCACGCCGGCGGCGGCGATCGCGGCGGCGGCGTGGTCCTGCGTCGAATAGATGTTGCAGGAGACCCAGCGCACGTCGGCGCCGAGCGCGGTCAGCGTCTCGATCAAAACGCCCGTCTGGATGGTCATGTGCAGCGAGCCCGCGATGCGCGCGCCCTTGAGCGGCTGCTTCGGGCCGAATTCCTCGCGGGTCGCCATCAGGCCCGGCATCTCGGTCTCGGCGAGCGAGAGCTCCTTGCGGCCGAAATCGGCGAGGCCGATGTCCTTGACGATGTATTCCTTGGCGACGGGCATGGCAGTCCTTTGGCGGGGTGTGGATCGGGTTGGCCGTGCCTATAACAGCCTCGGCCCTGGCCCGCAATGCATACATAAGGATTTCTTTATATGGATTCCAAGGCTACTTTGGCACGATGACCACGCTCCACGATTTCTCCGCTGTCGGCCTGGCCGGGGACGATGTGCCGCTCGCCCGGTTCCGCGGCCAGGTGCTGCTCGTCGTGAACACCGCGAGCCGCTGCGGCTTCACCCCGCAATATGCCGGGCTCCAGCGACTTCACGAGGATCTCTCAGGGCGAGGCTTTGCCGTGCTCGGTTTTCCCTGCAATCAGTTCGGAGCGCAGGAGCCGGGAGAGGCCGACGAGATCGCGCAATTCTGCGAGACGAGTTATCGCGTCCGCTTCCCCGTGTTCGCCAAGGTGGAGGTGAATGGGCCGGGCGCGCATCCGCTCTATGTGTGGCTCAAAGGCCAAGCCAAAGGCCTGCTCGGCAGCCAGGCGATCAAGTGGAACTTCACCAAGTTCCTGATCGACCGCGACGGCGACGTCGTCCGCCGCTATTCGCCGAACACGACGCCGGAGGCGATACGACCGGATATCGAACGGCTGTTGCAGGCATCGGTGCAGACAGGCTCAAGCGCGCGGTGACACCCAGGCCAGCGTGTCGGGCTGCGTCTCGTACCGTGTGACGCCTTCCGGAAAGACGACCCAACTCTGCGCGCTTCGTGTCCAGAAATGGATGGCCGGCGTGAGCCACGACGTATCGTCCAGCGTGCCCGGTTTGATGTTGCGGTTGGGATAACCGGCGCCGCCGGGCACGTGAAAAAGCCGCGTGCCGCAATCGCCGCAAAACCAGCATTCCATCGTCTTCGATGGACTGGTCTGGCGGGCATACATTTTTGGCGTGCCCTTGGTGATGCGAAAATGCGCCTGCGGGATCACCGCCGCCATGGCGAAGGCCGAACCGGATTGCTTCTGGCATTCCGTGCAATGGCAGGCATAGACCGCGGCCGGCGGACCGCTGATCTCGTAGCGGCTGGCGCCGCACTGACACCCTCCGGTCTGCGGAAACGTCATCGGGACCAAACCTCTGCGAGGGGGGGCAGCGCCCGCGGCTGTGGTGACGATTATTCTTCTTCGCCGAAGCGGTTGGACACCAGGCCCGCCAGCGCTTCCATGGCCGCGGCGGCGTCCTTGCCGGTGCAGGCGATGTGGATCGAGGTGCCGGGGCCGGCGGCGAGCATCATCAGCCCCATGATCGAGGTGCCGCCGACGGTCTCGCCGTGGCGGGTGACCTTGATGTCGGCATCGAATTGTTCGGCCAGCTGCACGAATTTCGCCGAGGCGCGGGCGTGCAGGCCCTTTTTGTTGACGATCTGGACGTCGCGAACGATTGCGCCGTCCGGGGTTGCCTCTGCGTCCGCGCCGTCGCTCATTTGCCCGTGAGGACGCGGCTCGCGATCGTGCAGTACTTGCGGCCGGCTTCCTGCGCCGCGGCGACGGCCGCTTCGAGGGGGCAGGTCTCGCGCACTTTGGCGAGCTTGATCAGCATCGGCAGATTGATGCCCGCCAGCACCTCGACCTTGGGCTGGCTCATGACCGAGATGGCGAGGTTCGACGGCGTACCGCCGAACATGTCCGTCAGGATGGCGACGCCGGAGCCGCTGTCGACGCGCTTGACCGCCTCGACGATACTCTTACGGCACTGCTCGACGTCGTCGTCGGGCCCGATAGTGATGGCTTCGATCTGCTGCTGCGGGCCGACCACATGCTCCAGAGCCGAGCGAAACTCGGTGGCGAGCCGCCCGTGGGTCACTAGTACGAGGCCGATCATTCCGAACTCCCCGTGCGCGCGTTGTTGCGCCGCACGAAAGGCCGCACATTCAGGCTCATTCGGAGCCTCAATGCAAGGGCCATCCTCGCTATGTAGGCGCTGTGCTGCGCTGCGGAAAGTCGGGGCCAAAGGAGGCTCAAAGGTCCGTTTCGGCGAGGCTTAGCTCTACGCCCGGTATGGTTAATTTTTCTTAACTTCGTCGCGGGCGACCGGGGTAGCCCAGGTCCGGGGGCGAGGTCAATCGCCGGCCGCTGCCGTGTGCATCATAGCTAGGAGCGCCGGCAGGGCAGTGCGAGAGGGGCCGACCGGCAGTCGCGGCAATGTGACCCCAAGGATTTCGGTCTCAAGGGCGTCGCTCCCGGGCAGACGGTCGGCATCGGCCGCGCCGAGATCGACGACGAGGCCGGCGACCGCGCACGGCTCATAGGGCAGGCGGCGGATGCCGAGGCCGCGCATTTCCAGGAGGCCGGCGAGCTCTGGTGCGGGACGGACGATAAGCCGGCCGTGATGCGCTTTGACGAAGGCGCGGTCGTCGGCGACCAGCCGAGCGAACGAGACGCGCGCCGGCGCCGCGTCGATCAGTTGCCACGCGAGCTGGGACTTGCCGGCGCCGGACGCGCCGCGGATCAGCACCGCATGCGCGCCGATCAGCACGGCCGAGGCGTGGATGGTCGCGGTCATGATATTCCGCTCATGCGGACACGAACGTTACATCGCCGGCAGGCGCACGTGGAAGCGGGCGCCGAGGATCTTCGGCTCCTCGCCGCTGCGCGCCGGAGCAAGGCGGTTCTCCACCCAGATGCGGCCGCCATGCGCCTCGACGATCTGCTTGGAGATCGAAAGGCCGAGCCCCGAGTTCTGGCCGAAGCCCTGATCCTCGGGGCGGTCGGTGTAGAAGCGCTCAAAGATCTTCTCCAGCGCCTCGGGCCGCACGCCCGGCCCGTCGTCGTCGACCAGGACCTCGACCTCGTTCTTCAATTTGCGGCCCGTGACGCGAACGCTGCCGCCGGCCGGTGAGAACGAGCGCGCATTGTCGATCAGGTTGCTGACCACCTGACCGAGACGCGAATCGTGGCCCGGCACCTTGAACGTCGACGGCGCGCCGCCTTCGAACTTCAGCGTCACGGTCACGTCGCTGCGCACCTCGTTCGCGGCCTTGACCAGGGCGTCGAGCAGTTGCGCGAAATCGACGGGCGCCGCTTCCTGCCTTTGCAATTCGGCGTCGAGACGGCTGGCGTCGGAGATGTCGGTGATCAGCCGGTCGAGCCTTCGGACATCGTGCTCGATGACTTCGAGCAGCCGCTTGCGGTTGGCGTCGGTCTTGGCCATGGGCAGCGTCTCGACGGCGGAGCGCAGCGAGGTCAGCGGGTTCTTCAATTCGTGCGACACGTCGGCGGCGAAGCTCTCGATCGCCTCGATGCGGGTATAGAGCGCGCTGGTCATGTCGCGCAGCGCGCCGGACAGATGCCCGATCTCGTCGCGGCGGCGGGTGAAGTCGGGAATCTCCACGCGATTGCGGATGCGCCGGCGCACGCGCTCGGCGGCGTCGGCCAATCGCCGCACCGGGCCGGCGATCGTGCCGGCGAGCAGCATGGACAGCACGACCATCACGCCGGCGGCGACGAGGAACACCTTGAAAATGGCGAGCCGCTCGGCCTCGACCATGTCGTCGATGTCGGCGCCTTGCGTCGACAGAAGCAGCACGCCGCGCACCGCGCGGAAGCGCTGCACCGGCACCGCGACCGAGACGATGACCTCGCCGCGGTCATTGACCCGGACCATGCTGGCGTGCAGGCCCTGCAAAGCCTGGCCGACCTCCGGATAGCCGCGGCCATTCTCAGGACCGAGTTCTTTGTAGAGCGGCAGGTCGCCGCGGCCGAACCAGCGCCGCAGCGCGATGAAGGCGCGCTCGATGATGCCCGGCTTCTCGGCGTTGGGCGGCGGCAGGTCGAAGCGCAGGACGTCGCCGCGGCCGTAGAGATTGCGGCTGTCGAGGATCAGGACGCCGTCGCGGTCGTAGATGCGCGCGCGCGTTTTGGTCGGCGAGATCAGGCGCCGCAGCACCGGAGCGACGCGTTCCGGATTGATCGGGAATTCGATGCCGGACAGATCCTCGTTCGGGCCGTAGCTTTCTCCCGGCTGGAGCTCGAGCAGGCGCTCGGGATCGATGGTGATCGAATCCGTGTTGTCGACGGTCGCCGAGGCGGCGATGGCGCCGGCGATGATCTCGCTCTGCACGAGGAGGCTCTGCACGCGAGCGTCGATGAGGCCGGCGCGGAACTGCGACAGGTACATCACGCCGGTGAGGAGCGCGATCAGGCCGGCGAGGTTGAGGAAGACAATGCGGCGCGTGAGCGAGGAAAAGCTCTGCGAGACGAAGAAGGCCCAAGCCGAGCGCAGCGGCCGACGCATCGCCGCGAAGCGTCGCGGCTTCTCGGGCTGCGCAGTGCCGTCCGGGCGCTCGGCCTCGGCGTCCTGCGCCGCAGTGTCCGCGGTTCGATCGAGCACTCGTTCAATCCCGCCGAGGTTGTCGGGGTGGTCTCCCCCGAGGTTCTACCGCAAGCCGGGACGCCCCGTCAGCCGACGCAGGATTAAAGATGCGTCATTATTCCTTGAAGCGATAGCCGACGCCGTACAGCGTCTCGATCATCTCGAAGTCGTCGTCGACCGACTTGAATTTCTTGCGCAGCCGCTTGATGTGGCTGTCGATGGTGCGGTCGTCGACATAGACCTGATCGTCGTAGGCGGCGTCCATCAGGGCGTTGCGGCTTTTCACCACGCCCGGGCGCGTCGCGAGCGCCTGCAGGATCAGGAATTCGGTGACGGTCAGCGTCACCGGCTCGTTCTTCCAGGTGCAGGTGTGGCGCTCGGGATCCATGCGCAAGAGGCCGCGCTCGAGCACCTTGGCGGTGTCGACTTCCTTGACCGGCGTGCCGTCCTTCGGTGTCACACGGCGCAACACCGCCTTCACGCGCTCGACCAGGAGCCGCTGCGAGAACGGTTTGCGAATGAAATCGTCGGCGCCCATCTTGAGACCGAACAATTCGTCGATCTCCTCGTCCTTGGACGTCAGGAAGATGACGGGGATGTCGGTCTTCTGGCGCAGGCGCCGCAGTGTCTCCATGCCGTCCATGCGCGGCATCTTGATATCGAGGATGGCAAGGTCCGGCGGCGACGTCTTGAAGCCGTCGAGCGCGGAGGCGCCATCCGTATAGGTCATGATGCGGTAGCCCTCGGACTCGAGAGCCATCGACACGGACGTCAGGATGTTGCGGTCGTCGTCGACGAGAGCAATTGTCGGCAAGAGGAAGCCCCTTCCTGGATAAAGTCCCGTCCCGCTTTGACCGCCCAACAGGGGCGCAAATGTGACCTCTTTGCAACAAGTATGTGATTCAGTAGGGATTTCAAGGGCGGCTCGGCATTCCATTACGGCCGGCGCCGACAGCGTTAACGGTCTGGAACCGCTGCTGAAACGCGCGCGCATGAGGAGCCGATGAGCCCGCCGGATGCCCCCCTTCCCGGAACCATGCCCGGCCGGACGCCCGAGGGCGCCCCGCAGCCGGCCGACTTCGCGCCCAAGGACGTCGCGCGCGCCTTGCTCCGGGCTGGGCGCAGCGCCACCCTCGCGACCCTCGATCGGAACACCGGCCATCCCTTCGCCTCGCTGGTGAATGTCGCCACCGACCGTCATGGCTCTCCGCTCATCCTGGTTTCCCGGCTTGCCACCCGTACGGCGAACCTGGAGAGCGACGGCCGCGCTTCGCTGCTGATCGCCGAGACCGGCAAGGGCGACGCCTTGGCGCATCCGCGGTTGACCGTGCTCGGGCGTTTTGGCCGCATCGCCCGTGAGCACCCTGACGACGCGCCCCTGCGCGCGCGGTTCCTGCTGCGGCATCCGAAATCCGAGATCTACGCCGGATTTCCCGATTTCGGCTTCTGGCGCATGGACGTCGCGTCGGCTCATCTCAATGGCGGCTTCGCCCGCGCCGCCGATTTGACCGCTGCCGACGTGCTGAGCGATTTCGCGGATGCGCGGGATTTGGCCGATGCCGAAGAGGGCGCGATCACGCACATGAACACCGATCATGCGGAGGCGTGCCGGCTCTATGCGACCAAGCTGTTGCACGCGCCGGACGGCAATTGGCGCTGCGTCGGCATCGTCCCCGACGGCATGGAATTGCAATCGGGCAGCACAGCTCTATGGCTGTCGTTTCCGCAACGGGTGACCGGGCCGGGCAACCTGCGCGCGGTGCTGAAGCAACTGGCCGAGAAGGTCCGCGCAGCATGAGTGCGCCGCTGACGCTTCGCGGCATGGGGTCCTTCCATATCGGCGGCCGCATCATCGAGATCGCCGGCAAGGCCGAGAAAGAAATGGTGTTCAGCCGTGGCGGCATGCCGGCGCGCGTCGATCCGAACGGGCATTACCTCGTCGAGGCGATGTACGTGCAGTACTTTCTGCCGCAGCACCGGACCGGCCGGTTCCCGTTGCTGATGTGGCACGGCGGCGGGCTTTCCGGCGTCACGTACGAGACGACGCCGGATGGTCGCGAAGGCTGGCTCACCTGGTTCCTGCGCCGCGGCTGGGACGTCTACAATTCCGATGCAGTCGAGCGCGGCCGCTCAGGTTTTGCCTCGCGCGACCTGTGGCCTGACGAGCCGCACTTCGTTTCGATGCAGGATGCGTTCTCGCGTCACCGACTCGGCGAGGCATGGTCGGCCGATCCCGCGGCAGTGAAGCAAATCCCCGGGAACCAGTTTCCGGTCGAGGCCTACGAGAACTTCGCGCGGCAGTTCGTGCCGCGGTGGACGGATACGGACGAGGCGACCATCGCCGCCTATACCGCACTCGTCGATAAGGTCGGTCCCGCCGTTCTGTTATTTCACAGTCAGGCGGGCGGGTTCGGCTTTCCTATTGCGCAAATGCAGCCGGGCAAGGTGAAGGCGATCGTCGCGGTCGAGCCGGCGGTGGCCGGCGACGCCGCGCAGGCGGCGCGGCTCAAAGACATCCCCATCCTGATGCTCTACGGCGATTTCATCGCGCGCAGCCCGCGCTGGCCGAAGATGCGGCAACTCGGCGTCGATTTCGCCGCGGCCGTGCGCGCAGTCGGAGGCCGTGCCGACGTGGTCGACCTGCCCACTCTCGGAATCCGCGGCAATTCGCACATGATGATGATGGACCGCAATAATGCGGAGATCGCCGCATTCATCAACGATTGGCTCGCTCGCCAGGGTCTTGTCGGCGACATGGTTACCGCTGACATATCACCTGCGCGGTGATGCATCAGCTCAGCCATTGATGCGGCGCAACGAAGCCTGCGCGTGCTGCATGGCACAAAGCTTGGCTTTCCGAATGTTCGTGACTATGGTCGCGCCGCTCGGAACGGCGGGCTATACTTGTCTTTTATAGCCGATGGCATCGCGCGACGCGGTGCAGAGGGGACTGCCGCCGTCGGCGGCGCGGCTTTGAGTTTCTGGGAGGTCAATGGTGAAAGAGACGGGCGTACGGAACGCGGCGTACGGCGCCGATAAATTCGGCTTCAAGAAGCTGAGCGGCGTGAATTGGAATCTGACAGAGGCGCCGCTCTACGAGCATGCCGTCGCGAACGGCGAGGCCTCGATCGTCGCCGGCGGCGCGCTCTCGGCCTTCACCGGCCATCACACCGGCCGCTCGCCGAAAGACAAGCACACCGTCGAGGACGATCTGACGCGCGATGTCCTGTGGTGGGACGGCAACCGCAAGATGTCGAAGGCGCACTTCGACACGCTGCTCGCCGACTTCTGCAAGCATGTCGAAGGCAAGACCCTGTTCGCGCAGGACCTCTATGGCGGCGCCGACCACACCTACCGCATCAAGGTGCGCGTCTTCACCGAATATGCCTGGCACTCGCTGTTCATCCGCCAACTGCTGATCCGCCCCGAGCTGAAAGAGCTCGCCGGCTTCGTGCCCGAGCTGACCATCGTCGATCTGCCGTCGTTCAAGCCGGATGCCAAGCGCCACGGCGGCCGCGAAGGCTCCGACACGATGGTGGCGATCGATTTCACCAACAAGATCGTGCTGATCTGCGGCTCCTCTTATGCGGGCGAGATGAAGAAGTCGGTGTTTACCACGCTCAACTTCTATCTGCCGGCGAAGAACGTCGTGCCGATGCACTGCTCTGCCAATGTCAGTCACGAGGGCGAAAGCGCTTTGTTCTTCGGTCTCTCCGGCACCGGCAAGACGACCCTGTCGGCCGACCCGAGCCGCATCCTGATCGGCGACGACGAGCACGGCTGGGGCCCGGACGGCATCTTCAATTTCGAAGGCGGTTGCTACGCCAAGTGCATCAAGCTCAGCCAGGAAGCCGAGCCGATGATCTGGGACGCGACCAACCGCTTCGGCGCCGTGCTCGAGAACGTCGTCTACGATCCGGTGACGCGCGTGCCCGACTATGACGACGGCTCGAAGACCGAGAACACCCGCTCGGCCTATCCGCTCGATTTCATCCCGAACGCCTCGCGCTCGGGCCGCGCCGGTCATCCGAAGAACATCATCTTCCTGACCGCCGACGCCTTCGGCGTCATGCCGCCGATCGCCAAGCTGACCGCGACGCAGGCGATGTACCACTTCCTCTCCGGCTATACGGCGAAGGTCGCCGGCACAGAGAAGGGCCTCGTCGGCGTCGAGCCGGAGTTCTCGACCTGCTTCGGCGCGCCGTTCCTGCCGCGGCATCCCTCGGTCTATGCCGACCTGCTCAAGGATTACATCAACAAGTACCAGGTCGACGTCTGGCTCGTGAATTCGGGCTGGACCGGCGGCAAGTATGGCGAGGGCCGTCGCATGCCGATCAAGGCGACGCGAACGCTCGTCACGGCCGCGCTCGACGGCTCGCTCAAGGGCGCCGATTTCCGCACCGATCCCTATTTCGGCTTTGCGGTGCCGACCTCGGTGCCGGGCGTCGAGCCGCATCTGTTGAGCCCGATCAAGACCTGGAAGGACAAGGCTGACTTCGACAAGACCGCGCGGGCGCTGGTCGGCATGTTCCAGAAGAACTTCGCCAAGTTCGAAAGCCACGTCACGCCGGACATCAAGGCGGCGGCGCCGGAAGTGCGCATCGCGGCGGAGTAGCCCGTCCCGGGTGAGCGTGAGCGCGACCCGGGGCCCATACTCCGCAGTTCCTCGATGTGCCGGGGCGTATGGGTCCCCGCCGTCGGGACGACAGAAGAAAGAAAAAAGGCGGCCCTTGCGGCCGCCTTTTTTATTGGCGTCACGCCCCGTGCGTGCGCGGATAAGCGCTCGGTTCTGGCGGTTTCCAGCCGGCAAGGCTGCCCTCCGCGTGCTTAAAGATCTCGACCTTGAGCGGATGACACGCGGCCGCGTCACTCGAATGCGTCGCGCCGCAGTCGCCGCCGGGGCAGGCCGACAGCGCGCCGAGGAGATCGATCTCGGCGAAGAACTCGATGAAATCGCCCGGCCGCACCGGACTCGCCTTCATGAAATACTCGTGCGTGTCGCGCGTGAAGCCCGTGCACATGAAGACGTTGAGCACGTCGTGCACGTACATCTCTGCCTCGCGCACGGGCAGAGCCCGCGCAGAGGCGAGCGCCCGCGTCAGGTTCGAATGACAGCAATGGTGGTAATCGCCGCCCGATAGGAGCCGGTTGGTGTAGGGATCGCAGCGCGTGCCGATGACGTCGTGGACGCCGCCGCCGTCGGCGTCGAAGCCGTACCAGCCGAGCGTGTCGTGCGTGATCGTCGCCATCGGCCGCAGATAGGGCAGCGTGCTCCACAGCCGGTCGCTCGTGCTCACGTGCGTGCCATGCAGCGCGCGCGTCTTGCCGCTGAAGAAGCGTTCCGTGAGGTTGGCGGCGCTCCATAAATTCAGGTCGCCAACCTGAGCGCCCTCGATGCTGACGATGCGGAAGAAGTGCCCGGCTTGCACGTCGAAGGTGCGGGCGTCGCGCGGCGGCACGATCACCTCGCCGATCTTGCTCAAGGTCTGCCGCGCCCGCGCGAGCGCGCCCATGTCGGGCTTCGGCAGCGTGTCGGTCGGGTAGCAGACGACGGCTGGCTTGGCCCGCCGCGCGGCAGCGTCCTCGGGCTCGCGCATCTACTGGTGCGCCTTCAGCAGCGCCGCCATATCGGCAATGGCCTCATAGGCCTTCGGCAGGAGCTTGGCGCGCGAGGCGAAGCCGTGCATCTGCCCCTGATAGCGGCGCACGGTGACGTCGACGCCTTCCTTCGCAAGCCGTGCGGCATAGGCCTCACCCTCGGCGCACAGCGGATCGAAGCCGGCGAGCACGATGAGCGCCGGCGGCAGGCCTTTCAGGCTCTTCGCGAGCATCGGCGAGGCGCGCCAATCCTTGCGCTGCGCCGTCTCCGGCGCATAGGCGTCGATGTAGAAGCGCATGCTGCCATTGGTGAGCGCGACGCCTTGAGCGAAGCGCTCGTCATAGGAGGCCGTGAGATCGACGATCGGATAGGTGAGCACCTGCGCCTTCAGCGCGATCCTGCCCTCGTCGCGCAGCGCGATCGCCACCGCGGCGGCGAGGTTGCCGCCGGCGCTGTCGCCGCCGACGGAGATGCGCGCGGGGTCGATGCGCAGGGTGGCCGCGTTCGCGGCGATCCACTTCACCGCGGCAAGCGAGTCGTCATACGCCGCCGGGAAGCGATGCTCCGGCGCCAGCCGGTAATCGACGCTGATCACGGCGCAATCGGCCGCATTGGCGATCATGCGGCAGGTCCAGTCGTGGCTGTCGAGGTCGCCGACCACCCAGCCGCCGCCGTGATAATAGACGACCGCCGGCAGCGTCTCGCCCGACACCGTGCCCGACCCGCGATAGGCGCGCAGCGGGATCGGCTCGGCCGGCCCGGGCGCTGAAAATTCGCGCACCTCCGCGACATGCGGCAAATCGGGCTGGCTGACGAAACGCAGGCGGCGCGAGGCCTCACGGGCGCGCTCGGGCGCCGGTGGATTGGCAGGCGGCGGCGGCTGCAGCGCCATGTACGCCATCGAGTCGGCGTCCATCTGCGCGGCAGGCGTGACATTATCCGGGTCAGGTCGCATCGATGAGCGGTATTCCTATCTGAGT
>Ga0070681_10005883_pt1 | contig 11874 bp, 11 predicted proteins | sample KBSC83BmetaG_FD_65650 | JGI IMG/M metagenome (GOLD analysis project Ga0070681, IMG submission 65650) | Corn rhizosphere microbial communities from Kellogg Biological Station, Michigan, USA - KBS C8-3B metaG | ecosystem: Host-associated > Plants > Roots > Rhizosphere | place: USA: Michigan...
AAGATAGAGCTTTACGACCTCGCGACGGACGCGGCCGAGACTAAGGATCTCGCCGGTTCGAACCCAAAGTTCGCTAATAAGATGCTTGAGATCATGAAGCGGGAACATCGTGAATCGCCGTTGTGGCGCGATCAGTAGGACAGATGAAAAACTGCTTTCTAATTCTTTCTTTGATCCTACTTGCGGGAAATTTTGTACCCGGCCAAGTTCAGTCAAAGTCGAGCGGTCCGGTCATCGTCACCGACGATGGCACGGCGTTCACGCTCACCAACGGCATTGTCACTACAAAAATAGACAAGCATTCCGCGTCGTTATTAACGCTGCAATACAAGGAACACGAGCTGCTTGGTCCGATGGGTATCGACGGATTCTGGGCGTTGCCGGCGAGCAACATGGAATTCGGCTCGAAACGCGAGGCGTCTGTCATTCTCGATCCCAAAAGCAACCACGGCGACCGCGCGATCGTTTCCGTGCGTTTCAGCTATGACGGTGATCCAAAAAGTGTCCCGGCCGACATCGAGATCCGTTACTCCTTAGGCCGCGGTGACTCGGCCCTTTATCTCGAAGAGATACTTCATCATCGCCCCGAATATCCTCGTCTCACGTACCCTGTCGGCCGTTTTGTCATCAAGCTTAACGACGACATTTTCGATTGGATGACTGTCGACGCTCGCCGTTCGCTGCAGATGATAACAGCTTACGACTGGGACCGTGGCACCGTAATGAACATGAAAGAGGCCCGGCTGATGAACAGTGGCGTAATGAAAGGCCAGGTCGAGCACAAATATGACTATTCGGCTATCCAGTTTGACACGCCTGCGTACGGCTGGTCTTCGACAAGAGACAAGATCGGCATCTGGCTGGTAAATCCCAGCAACGAATACATGAGCGGCGGTGCAACTAAGCTCGAGCTTATCGCGCACCGCGACGCGACCTTTACAGACAGCCTGACCGCGCCGGCTCCCGCGACAATTCTCAATGTCTGGAAAGGACCGCATTATGGCGGGACAAACGCCGATGTCGAACAAGGCGAAGATTGGAGCAAAACCATCGGACCATTTCTTCTTTACTGCAATTCCGGCGAAACGCATGACGCTGCCTGGAAGGACGCGTTGGCACGAGCAGCGAAGGAACAGAGTGCGTGGGTTTACGACTGGGCAGTCGACTCTCAGTATCCGTCAAAAAAAGATCGCGGCACTGTCTCAGGCAAGATCGTTCTTGATGATTCACTGTCGAAAATGAGCAACCTGTTGGTCGGGCTTGCTCACGCCGATTACACGGCGAACGGCAAGACAATTGATTGGCAGCACGACGGAAAGTATTACCAGTTCTGGGTACATGGATCATCGGACGGCAAGTTCACGATCGACAACATTCGCCCTGGCACTTACACACTTCACGCTTTCGCCGACGGAGTTCTAGGGGAGTATGCAAAAACGGATATCGACGTCGAGCCCGGAAAGGCTGTCGATCTAGGCACGCTTACTTGGAAGCCCGCACGTTACGGCCGCCAGTTGTGGGAAATAGGCGTTCCCGATCGTACTGCCGCCGAATTTCTTCACGGCGATCACTATTATCAATGGGGCCTTTACAACCAATATCCGAAAGATTTCCCGAACGACGTGAATTTTACGATCGGTAAGAGCGATTACCGCAAGGATTGGAACATCATGCAGGTACCGCGTGCTCACGACGACACGGGAAAGGGCCGAGGCGACGAAACCACGTGGACCGTTTCGTTCGACTTGGCCAAAGCTCCGGCTGGCAAAGCAACTTTGCGTCTTTCGTTTGCCGGAACCGAGGCTAAAACCCTCATGCTGAAGATGAACGACCAGCAGATCGGCGTACTGACTGACCTACCGAATACGTCTGTCATTCACCGCGACTCGGACCGCGGATTCTGGCAAGAGAAAGCGGTTTCGTTTGACGCGTCCGTGATGAAGCAAGGAACCAACGTGCTAAAGCTGATCGTCCCGGCAGGAAGTGTAATGAGCGGGATCGAATACGACTATCTGCGGCTTGAATTGGATGAGAACCCGCGAACTCAAAAATAAGAGTGCAGCGTTGCTTTGCTGCCTTCTCCTCGCAGCCATGGCTGCGTCGGTCACTTTCGCGCAACAGATGCAGGAGCCGGGCACCGCGGTCGATCTTTCAAAATTCAAACTCGACCTCGTTTACTCGAACGATTTCAGTAAGTCTCAGGAGATCGTCTACGAAGAGAGCTTTGTGCGGACGCTGGCCAATCTCAAGCAGATCCGAACCGCGCTGCCGGACAAACAAGCCGTCTGGATTGCGGAAGGCCGAGGCGGCGTCGATATACGCGATGGCAAACTGCGTGTCTCGCCGCTGCCGCTCGACGCTTCCGGAAATCAATTAAAAAGCGAGCCGCGTTCGCATATGGTCGTCTGGAACAGTGCGATCTTCCCGGCCGATTTTCTGGCAGAGTTCGAAATGAATCCGAATGGGTCGACGAATGGCCTGACTATCGTGTTCGTTTGCGCGGCTGGGAAAAACGGTGAAGACCTCTTCGATCTGTCACTGCCTCCGCGTGAGGCCGATTACAAGAAATATCACAGCGGAGCGATCGCCAATTATTCCGATGCGTATTGGAGCCGCAATACCGAGGACGAAGCGGCGACCAATCGCCTTCGCAAAAATCCTGGCTTCGCCCTCGTTGCACAAGGCCGTAGCCTGACGACGGGCTTGGCCGGCGTGACGCACCGCGTCCGCATATTAAAGTTCGGAGGCCACATCGAGATCGAGATCGACAGCCGCATTGTCCTCAAATGGGACGACGCAGGGAAGCCCTTAGGAGCAGGCCGCATCGGGTTTCGATCGATGGAAGGGGTGTCGCTGATAACTTACGACAACTTCAAGGTGTGGAAACTTTCGAAGAGATAGCTGGAAGCTGGCAGCTGATAGCTGTTAGCTGGAATTTAATGTTTTCTGGGTTTTGATCGGAATATGCTGAGATCGGTGTTGATCGGTTTCCTTTTACTTGCTTCATCCCTTGCGGCGTTCGCTCAATCGCGCGTCACAACTTCATTTGATAAAGATTGGCTTTTTCTCAAATCAGATGCTCAAGGCGCTGACCAAAAAGATTTTAATGACAGCTCATGGCGACGGCTAGATGTACCGCACGACTGGAGTATCGAAGGGCCTTTCAGCAAAGATAATCCGACGGGCGGCGCGGGTGGATTTTTGCCCGCAGGAATTGGTTGGTATCGGAAGCACTTCACGGTCGCGGGAGACCAGATAAATCGCCGGGTCTTCATTGACTTTGATGGCGTCATGGCCAATAGCGACGTCTGGATCAACGGGTTTCATCTTGGAAAGCGGCCATACGGATATGTGAGCTTTGAGTACGAATTGACCGGTCATATCAATCACGATGCCGACAATGTGATCGCGGTTCGAGTCGACAATTCCGGACAGCCCGCGTCGCGATGGTATACCGGTGCCGGAATTTATCGCCATGTCAGGCTTGTAATGACCGACCCCGTTCATTTCGTCAACTGGGGCACGTTCATAACGACACCGCAGATCGATAAAAGCTCCGCGACCATAAACATTGCGGCTCAGATAGTCAACCAGGGAAACACGTCACAGCCCGCGTCGTTTGAGGTAACCGTCCTCGACCCGCAAGGCAAGATCGCAGGGTCCGGGCGAACTCCGTCGGCGCCGGTCGGTGCAGGGCAGACGTTCGACGCTAGCACTAGGTTCGGGGTAACGAACCCGCAGCTTTGGGACATCGGAAAAGGAATTCTTTACAAGGCAATGGTCCGCATCCGCGTTGGCGGTAGAGTGGTCGACGAACAGATCCTTCCCTTCGGCATTCGCGATGTCCATTTCGAGCCCGCAACCGGCTTTTGGATAAACGGCCGCAACGTCAAGATCAAAGGAATGTGTCTGCATCACGACGGCAGCGCTTTCGGAGCAGCCGTGCCGCTCGCGGTTTGGGAACGCCGTCTGACCGAACTTCGCAAGCTCGGTACCAATGCGATCCGCAACGCGCATAACCCGGCGGGAGATTTTCTCGATCTGGCGGACCGCATGGGGTTTCTCGTGATGGACGAGCTGTTTGATCAGTGGACGCTAGCCAAGAATCCATATGACTACCATCTTTACTTCAACGAATGGTCGAAGACCGACGTCCGAGACACAGTGCGCCGCGACCGCAATCATCCGAGCGTGTTCATCTACAGCGCCGGAAACGAGATCCGCGACAATCACGCCGACCAGGAAAAGGCCAAGGCTACATTACGCGGTCTGATCGAGACTTTTCACGAAAACGACCCGACCCGACCGGTCACGCAAGCGCTGTTTCGCCCAAACATCGAGGGTGCAAATGACTACAACAACGGCCTCGCCGATATGCTCGATGTCGTCGGCCAGAACTATCGCGAAAAGGAGATCCTCGCCGCGTGGAAACAGAAACCGACCCGCAAAATTATCGGAACTGAAAATGATCGGTCCAGCCTCGACCAATGGCTTGCGATGCGCGATCATCCCGAGCTTTCCGGTGAATTCGTCTGGGCAGGCGTCGACTATCTAGGCGAGGCGCGGTCGTGGCCAAATTATGGTTTTAGCTACGGCATGCTCGACCGCACTGCGTACAAACGCCCGCTCGCATGGCAGCGGCAAAGCTGGTGGAGCGACACGCCCATGGTCTATCTTGCCCGGCGGACCGCGCCAAACACCGCAGCCCCGACCGACCCCGGCTACGACCCGAATGAACAGAAACGAACGCAAGTCGTCTTCGGCGATTGGACACCAAAGAATCTTGACCCTCATCCGGAAAATGTCGAGGTTTACAGCAACTGCGACGAGGTCGAGCTTTTTCTAAACGGAAAGTCGCTCGGCTCTAAACCAAAAGATCCGAATGACCGCCCTCGAAACTGGACGGTCACATTCGAGCCTGGAACGATCAAGGCAGCATGTGTCTCGAGCTCGACCGTTTCGTTGCAGAGGCCCGCACGCAGGAAGGGCATTGCAAATGACAAAACTTCGCAATTGCCGTCCTTCGAGCTCAAGACCGCAGGGCCGCCCGCGAAAGTACTGCTCACCGTCGATAAAACGCGGCTCACAAACGACTGGAACGACGTCGTTTTCGTGACCGCGACCGTTTTAGATGCTCACGGCGTTCCCGTGCCGGATGCCGAAAACATGATCCGCTTTGATGCCAAAGGGGCCGGCTTTATCGCCGCCGTCGACAGCGCCGACAATACCGATCACTACCCGTTCCAGGCCCATCAGCGCAAGGCCTATCAAGGCCGCTGCGTCGCATATATCAAGACCAATCGGGCATCGGGCACGATAACCGTCACCGCATCTGCAGACGGACTACAGAGCAACAAAGTCAGTATCGCCGTGGCAGAAGCCCACACGCAGTGATGACCGTGGCAGAAGCCCGCACGCAGTAAGGGCATCACAACAAAATATGAAGCTATTTACCGCCGCAACTATCGCTTTGTTACTTACGCTGACCGCCCACGCCCAGATCGGCCGCCGCTTTCCGTCCGAAAAAAAGATCGTTAAAGACCCGGTGACGGGGGCGATGCTTACCTTTCTGACTAGCACACCGGCCGGCGATTCAAAGATCTATCAGACGCACAATCAATGGACGTCCGATGGCCAATGGGTCATCTTTCGTTCAAACCGCGTACGCGGCGAGGCGATGGCCGTAAATGAAAAGACGGGCGACATCGTCCAGGTCACCGAGGGCGGCTATACCGGAATGCTAAACGTCGCGCGTAAGTCGATGAAGCTCTATTTCCTTCGATTCCCGCCCGGCACGCGTCCCGCGCGCGGCCCCGGCCCCGCGCCCGGAATATCGATGCAGGTGGTCGAGGTCGACCTCGGCAAGCTCTTCGCCGACAGCGCCGCGGGTACACTCAAACCGGCCGACGCATATCAACGCGTCTGCGGCACGACGCCACCCGAACTCGGCGCCGGCGGCGACATGGCGCTCGACGGCGATGAGGAATGGGTCTATTTTCGCGTCGGCCGCGAAGAGGCGGCCCGCCATCTCGCGCCTGGCGCAAAGATCGAAAAGAATTTCGGCCCGCGCAACATGGGTGCTGGCCCGTCCGGGATCGCCGCGATGAACATTCACACCGGCGCGATCAAATATGTCGTCTCCGTCGGTTTTCAGATCGGCCATATCCAGGCAAACCCATGGGTGCCTGGCGAGATCGTTTTCTGTTGGGAAACAGGCGGCAAATCGCCGCAGCGTACCTGGACCGTCCTCTCCGACGGCAGCGGCCTTAGACCGCTCTATCCCGAGAGCGAGTACGAGTGGGTAACGCACGAATCCATCATCACAAAAGATGAAGTTGCGATCGCCATCATGGGCCATCGAAAAATTCCCAGCAGCACAATCGACGTCGCGGCCGGCACCGCCGTCTCGGGCGCAAACCCGGGCCAGGAAGCCGAGTGGGGTCCGTCCGGAACCCGCGAGAAGCCTACCGGCCTCGGCATCGTAAATCTTCGAACCCGCGAGATGCTGATCGTCGGTCAAACGCCAAGCGGCAGCGGCCTATGGCACGTCAACGGCTCGTCCGACGGACGCTGGGCCGTCGGCGACGATTTCTCACGCAGCATCTATCTGATCGACCGTCACACGCGCGAGATGATCATGCTCTCGACCGGCCACAAACCAACCGCCGCCGATCATCCGCACCCGACATTCAGCCCCGACGGTACACGCATCGAGATCGAGTCGGCCATGCTCTCAGCCGACGGCCGCTCGATGAACATCTGCATCATCCCCGTTCCCGACGACTGGCTCAAACGGAAATACTAAAGTTCTAAAGCTCCCCTCCTTACGAAGCCGGGGCCCCCGCCGCAGCATCTGCGAGCGGGGTGGACGTCGGAGGGGTGGCATCCCGATGTGGTTTATCGGGATGACGGGGTGGTTCTCGGTCTTCAAATTCCGCCCTCATCCTTTATCCTTTCAAACCTCCGCTGCTATATAATCTCTCCAAAAAGAGAGGCTCACGAATGAAAGCGATCGTTGTAACCGACCGATCCGCCGGTACAAAAGGCATGAACCTCACGACCACCGTGCCCGATCCGCAGGCGGCGATAAACGACGTGGTCGTCGAGGTCCACGCCTCCGGATTTGTCGGCACCGAGCTGACATGGCCGTCCACCTGGACCGACCGCCTTGGCCGCAGCCGTACGCCGACCATTCCCGGGCACGAACTGGCCGGGGTCGTCACGGCGCTCGGCTACGGCACGACGGGATTTGATATCGGCGAACGTGTCTTTGGCCTTGCGGACTGGTATCGCGACGGCAGCCTGGCCGAATATATCGCCATCGAGGCACGCAACCTCGCGCCCTTGCCCGACGATGTCGACTTCACCGTCGCGGCGAGCCTGCCGATCTCGGGCCTCACCGCCTGGCAGGGGTTATTCGTGCACGGCCGTCTCCGCTCAGGGCAGCGAGTCCTTGCGCACGGCGCTGCCGGTGCGGTCGGCTCGATGGTGACGCAGCTCGCACGCGAAGCGGGCGCCCACGTCATCGGAACGGGGCGTCCCGCAGACCGTCAGGCGTCGCTCGACTTCGGAGCACATGAATTTGTCGATCTTGAAAACGACCGTCTCGAAGACATCGGCCAGGTCGATCTCGTATTCGATGTCATCGGCGGCGACATCGGACGGCGGTCCGCTTCGATTCTCAGCGCCGGAGGCGTGCTTGTCTCCGTCGTCGGACCCGTCGAGGCCAGCCCCGCTGACGGCCGCGCCATTGACTTTGTGGTCGAGGCCGATCGTACCCAGCTGCTCGAGATCGTCCACCGCGTCCGCGACGGCCGCCTCCGCACAAACATCGGCACCGTCGCAACCCTCGACGAAGCCGTCGCCGCCCTCAACCCCACCCACCGCATCAAAGGCAAAACCGTCATCCGCCCCCGCCTGTGAGCCTCGGTGTTGAAACTTTCCTCCGCTCGGAGCGTGTTAGGGTTGACCGCTCTTCCCGAATAAAACCGAAACGAGGCAAAACCATGCATAAACTTTTAGGGACAGTCGCCGTTCTGTTTCTTTGTCTTTCCGCGCGGGCGCAGTCGCCCGTCAATGAGGTCGGCGACGAAAAATACCCCGAGCTTCGCAGAGAGTTGGTAAAGATGGTCACTGACGACCAAAACATCCGCGGCGAATTTGATAAGTTTCGCCATGCCCGCGGCCTTTATGGGATCGACAACAAAACGCTGAACGAGAAGCTCAACGCCGACCCCGAATTAAAAAAGGACTTTAACGCGATCGCCCTCCGCATGCAGGAGGCCGATAAGGCGCGCACCGCCCGCATTAAAGAGATCGTCAACGCCTATGGCTGGCCGGGCCGAAGCCTCGTCGGCACCGAAGCCTCGGGCGCCGCATGGCTGATGGTCTCGCACGCCGTAACGGACGTGCCTTTTCAACGGCAAGCTCTCGAGCTGATGAAAAAGATGGGCCCGTGCGAAGTCGAGCCCACCTATCTTGCTTACCTGACCGACCGCGTCCTGCTTGCCGAAGGCAAAAAGCAGCTTTACGGTTCATATCCTACACGCGGGCCAAATGGCGAACTGATCCCGCAACCGATCGAGGACGAAGCCAACCTCGACCGCCGCCGTGCGGAACTCGGCCTGCAACCGTTTGCGGAATACTGGCGCCGGATCAATCAACAGCTCGGCGTGAAGAAATAGCCGAGTCAAACCAACCGCCCCGTTAGCCGCTGTACGAACAACACGAATAGCAAGAATCATTTCGTGTCTTCTGCTAGAGTCTCACCTATGAAGTCCTGGCCGATCGGGGTGATCTTGCTTCTGCTCTGCAGCTCGTGCGGAAAGATCGCGAGATCGTATCCCGAATCCGAATTCCCCGTCCGCTCCGTCAATGTCGGCGGAGTCGATTACGGGTATCGCATCTACGTTCCCAAAGATCGCTCTCCCGGCGAGAGACTGCCCGTTATGCTCTACCTTCACGGCAGCAACCGTCGCGGGACCGACAACCAGGCACAGCTTGCCGACCTTTACGAAAACATCAAAGGCTTCCCCGATAATTGGCGATTCATCGTTGTCTTTCCGCAATGTCGGGAGAACACGTTTTGGGCGGGGCCGATGGCCGATCAGGCCGTGGCCGCGCTGGACAAGACGGTCGAGGAGTTTGCCGGCGACGCGGACAGGCTTTACATCGCCGGCTACTCGATGGGCGGTTTCGGCGTGTGGCAGACAGCCATTACCTATCCCGATAAATTTGCCGCACTCGTTTCGGTCGCCGGCGGCGTCGAAGCGATCGGCACACCGTCCGACGAAGACAAAGCTCTGCTCTCACCGCAGGCAAGGGCCGCCACCTCATCGCCCGATGTCTATCGTGCATACGCCGAGGCGTTAAATAAATTACCGGTCTGGGTCGTCCACGGCGAACTGGACGAATCGGTCCCCGTCGACGGATCGCGAAAGCTCACCGCCGCACTAAAAGCCGCCAGCAACCCTAACGTAAACTACATCGAGCTCCCCAACGTCGGCCATGGCTCCGTCACCCAAGCCTTCAGCGACCCAAACCTGTTTCACTGGCTAACAAACCAACTCCGGGCAATTAAATCTGATCATTGAATGTCATTCGCTGTTCACGAATCACTTATCATTTTTCTCGTCCCCAACGGGGACAGATAATATAGCCCAGGGTAAGGACGTTTCGTCCGCCACCCTGGGTCCTCGTCAACAACAAGATACGCTCGCTGAAGGCGAGCAACTATAGTCCCCTTCAGGGACGGCAGATTATTGGAAGTCTACCTAGGATTCCATTCGATACGCTCATTGCACTTCTTGTCACCTTCGGCGACAAGAGGTGCAATAGTACTCACGCGGGTTTTGGTATAAGATGACGGTCATTTCAAAAAGGAGATAAAGGCACAATGCCAGGACCCAAAACGCCGTGCGATCTTAGTCAGCTAACTCCAGTCATTGAAAATGCGCTAAAGAATGCAAAGGTTTCCAAGACGGTCGCTCAAGGCATTCTCGACGAAGTCGGTGCAACGCAGACGATCACAGGTTGGGTCACATATGTAACTACCGACACCCTGAATTCCTCGATACTCACCTATGTTGAGGTGCAGCAATATAACGAACGCCAATACGAGAGAAAAGCGATCTTTGCTTGCCCGCCCAACCCGCCAGAGATCGAGACGGAACTTAAACGAGCACACAGTCTGGGGCTTATGGTCATGGCTGTCTACACGATTCAAAAGGACGAAAGAGGATTAATTTCTAGTCTGGCAATAAATCCACCGTTCACATCCGAGCCGCCGTGGAAAAGATAGGCTGATCAAGTACTTCTACGTCCTTCGTCCACCGCTCGCAATTCGCTGGATCGAGATCGACCCGACTCTTCCCGTTCCGATGGAGTTTCAAAAGCTGGTCGATGCATGTGTCGACGAAGCGAGCGTCCGCGAAGCTATCGATGAACTCCTAAACAGAAAGCGGGCCGGTCAGGAACTCGACCGCCAGCCAAAGATCGCTGTCCTAAGCGACTTCATCGACACCCAACTCACCCGCCTCGAAACGATCGACGTCCAAGCGCGCGAAAAACCAAACTTCGAAAAGCTGAACGAAATATTTCGATCCGCGATATATCAGATAGCTGACAGCCGTTGAGGTTTTAGCCGATCGGCGCTATAAATGAGCGCGTTCTGCTAGTTTCCCGAAACTCCTAAAACCATTATGAAAAAGCTTATCTTGCTCGTCGCGTGCGTGTTGCTGCTCGCTTTGGCGTCGTTTGCCCAGAAGTCCTCCATGGACTATCTCGAAGAGGGCAGCGTCTATTATCTGAAACATGATTACCAGCAGGCGATACCGCTTTATCAAAAGGCTGTCGACCTCGAGAAAAAGGATCGAAAGCTCGAACGCAAATTCTGGCTGGTGCTTGTCGATAATCTCGGCATGGCTTATGGCATCACCGGCGACATAAAATCGTCGTTTGCGGTCTACGAATACGGCATTGCGACCGAGCCCACGTATCCGATGTTTTACTACAACGTGGCCTGCGGTTACGGCGAGCTCGACGACGAAGCGAACGCCATCAAAAACCTTCGGCTCGCGTATCAGTACAAAAAGAACATGATCCCCGGCGAACACCTTCCCGACCCGATGACCGACAGCTCATTCGCAAAGTTTCTCGACAGTGACACTTTCAAAAAAGCGGTCAAGGAAATGAAAAGCGGAAAATAATAGTGTTTCTTGCTCATGGATCGTCACATTAACATCAGATACGACCGGAAAACGTTTGACCGGATCAACCGGCGTATCTGGCTGCATCATCAAACCTGGATCCATTACCTCATTCTCGGCCCGTTTCTGATCGCGCCGCCCATCGCGATCTATTTCCTTGGTCGATGGTCGCCGTTCCAGTGGCTATATGTGGGCGCCATTGCTTTTGTTCTCTTGCTTAGCCCGATCTACTCGTATCTTGTAACACTGCACCGGGCACGCGAACGATACATCTCGAGCGGAACGGACGAGCTCAATTACCATTTGACGGATGACTATATTGGGTTCGAGGACCAGACAAGCCGCGTAGAAATATTTTGGGAGGCACTGACCGGCCTGCTCCAATTTCCAGAGGGTACGGTGCTCCAGTTCGGCAAGAAGATCAGCCTTCTCATTCCCGCTAGCGATATCGACAGTGAGCTTCGCACATTCATCGCATCAAGACTTGCCGAAAACCAAGCCGTCAGTCCAAAACAGCCACAGTTGCATCGAGTAGCCACAGATTATTGAACGACCCTTTTCACGCCAGTTCGCGCCGCCGCCGAATGTCCCCAACGGGGACAGATAATATAGCCCAGGGTAAGGACGTTTCGTCCGCCACCCTGGGTTGACGTTCCACCCTGCGATC
>Ga0070681_10005884_pt1 | contig 11874 bp, 10 predicted proteins | sample KBSC83BmetaG_FD_65650 | JGI IMG/M metagenome (GOLD analysis project Ga0070681, IMG submission 65650) | Corn rhizosphere microbial communities from Kellogg Biological Station, Michigan, USA - KBS C8-3B metaG | ecosystem: Host-associated > Plants > Roots > Rhizosphere | place: USA: Michigan...
AGCGCAAGGCACGCCACGCACGATTCGATGACACCGCGTACAACCTGGAGCCCAACCTGAAGGAAGGCCCGGGTGGCTTGCGCACACTGGACTCGCTGCGCTGGATGGGGCTGCGCCTTGCGGGCGCGGGTGACTTGGCGCACATGGTGCTGGAAGGCTTGCTCGACCCAGCGGAACAAACGCTGCTGGAGGACGCCGAGCGCACGCTGCGCCGCTATCGCTATGCGCTGCATCTGGAGGCCGGGCGCGCCGAGGAACGGCTGTTGTTTGATTACCAGCGCGCACTGGCGGCGCGACTTGGTTTCGAGGACGAGCACGAACGCAACCTGGGTGTCGAGCAATTCATGCAGGGCTATTACCGTGCCGCCAGCCAGGTGGAACGCCTCGGCGTGCAGGTTGCCGAGCGGCTGGAGGAAATGCTGGAGATGCCGAGTGCGGGGATCCCGGTTGGTGCGGATTTCGTGCGCTATGGCACGCGCCTGGCCGCGCGCGATCCGCAATTGTTCATACGCCGACCGGCCGCCTTGATCGAGATTTTTCTGGTGCGCATGGATCAACCCGGGGTGGTCGGTTTCAGCGCCGACAGCATGCGCCGTATCCACCGCGCCACCGCCCGGCAGGCGGACACGCTGGCGCGCGATCCCGAGGTGCTGGCCACGTTCCTGCGTTTGCTGCGGCGTGGCGCACCGGCGGTCGAGGCACTGTGGCGGATGAACCGGCATGGGTTGCTGGCCGCGATCCTGCCGGCGTTCGGCAAGGTTTTCGGGCGCATGCAATATGACTTGTTCCACGTCTATACGGTGGACGAACACACGTTGCGCGTGCTGCGCAACCTGGCGAACTTTGCCGAGCCGGCGGCGCGCGCTGACTTTTCCGTGGGCTGCGAGATCTGGCCGACGTTGCCCAAACCCGAGGTGCTGTTGCTGGCGGCGCTGTTCCATGACATCGCCAAGGGCCGCGGTGGCGATCATTCGGTGCTGGGCGCCGATGATGCACAGGCATTTTGCACGCGGCTGGGCCTGCCCGCCGGTGACATCGAGCGTGTGGTGTGGCTGGTGCGCTGGCACTTGCTGATGAGCACCACAGCACAACGCCAGGACATCACCGACCCCGATGTCGTGCGCCGGTTTGCCGAGCATGTCGGTGATCGCGAGCACCTCGGCCAACTGTATCTGTTGACGGTGGCCGACATCATCGGCACCAGTCCGCGGTTGTGGAACGCCTGGAAGGACCGGCTGCTGTCGGATCTGTACACTGCCACGCGCTACGCGCTGCGCAGCGATGCCGAGTTGCCGAGAGATGCCGATGCCCGTGTGCGCGAATGTCGTGAGCACGCGCTGGCCCTGCTGCGTGCGGCAGGGTATGTCGAGACCGAGGTGCTGCGCCTGTGGGCGGACTTCCCGCAGCCCAGCTTTCTGCGCCATCGCCCGGAGCAGATTGCATGGCAGAGTGCGGCAATGTTGCAGGCTGCGGGCAGGTTGCCGCTGGTGGCGGTGCTGGCGCAATCGGTGCGTGGCAGTACGGAGCTGTTCGTGCACGCGCGTGACCGGGACGGGTTGTTTGCCACGGTCACGGCAGTACTGGATCGCTTGCGTTTCTCGGTGATGGAGGCACGCATCCTCAGTTCGGCCACCGGCATGGCGCTGGATACGTTCCTGCTGCTGGAGGCTGACACCCAACGGCCGGCCAGCGAGGCGCGTGCACTGGAGTTGCAGGAGCGTCTGCAGCGCGCGTTGGAACAATCTGCCGGCGTGCAACCGGGCAAGCGCAGCATGTCACGCCATCAAAAACATTTTCAGGTAGTGCCGCGCATCGCGTTCCAGACCGCCGGCGATCGCACCCAGATGGCGCTGGTGGCGACAGATCGCCCCGGGCTGCTGGCGGCCGTGGCACAGGTCATGGTGCACACCGAAGTCCGCGTGCACGATGCGCGTATCGCCACGTTTGGGGAGCGTGTCGAGGACTTCTTCCAGCTTGCCGACCGGCACGATGCGCCGCTCTCGCCGGCACATCAGGAACGCTTGCTGCAGGCATTGCTGTTGCGCATCGGGCCGACGCACGACTGAGGTGCACGCTGCGACATCCGCCCACGTGATTGCGTGTCGTCGGGTTATCATCCCTGCCGCTGCGCGCCGCAGCGCCCGTCCCATGCGGCCATGACCTATCTGCTGATCAAGACCCTGCATCTGTTGTTTGACATTGCGTGGATGGCGGCGGTGTTTTACCTGCCGCGCATTCTGGTGAACATGGCCGAGGCCGGCGATCAACCGCCGGTACAGGCGCGCCTGCAATTGATGGGACGGCGCCTGTACAAGTTCGGCCACAACATGTTCGGCTTCGCGTTCGTGTTTGGCCTGGTGTTGTGGGAAGGCTGGCGGGTGTTTCCCGGCACCTTGCCCAACGTCACCGGAACACTGCACTGGCTGGATGCGAAACTCCTGCTGGTGGCCTTGCTGCTGACGCATTTCATTTACTGCGGGCGTCTGCTCAAACGTGCTGCTGCGGGTGGGCGGTTGCCTTCATCACGCGCGCTGCGCTGGTTCAACGAGCTGCCGGTGCTGCTATTGCTGGGCGTGATCTACCTGGTGATTGCCAAGCCGTTTTGAACCACCCGGACCCGTAGGAGCCCGCTCGCGGGCGATGCTTTTGACGGGATGTGGGATTTGGGATTCGAAAGAGCATCGCCCGCGAGCGGGCTTCTACGCGGGTGTGGGGATCAGTCGAGGTGGTGGTATTCCCGGTACCACGCCACGAAGCGCGCCACGCCGTCCTCGATCGAGGTACCTGGCGCATAGCCGACGTCCCGACGCAGCGCCGAAACATCGGCCCAGGTATCCGCCACGTCACCGGGTTGCATCGGCAGCAGATGTTTTTCCACCGTGCGCCCGAGGTTTTGCTCCAGCAGTTCAATGAAGCGCAGCAGTGGTACCGGTTGGTCGTTGCCGATGTTGTAAACCCGATACGGCGCGTCTGACATGCCCGGGTTCGGCGCTGCGGCGTGGTAGTCCGGAGCGGGCCGCGCGGGCTGGTCGAGCACGCGCACGACGCCTTCGACGATGTCGTCGATATAGGTGAAGTCGCGGCTGTGGTGACCGCGGTTGAACACCTCGAGCGGCTCGCCGCGACTGATGCGGTCGGCAAACAGGATGGGCGCCATGTCCGGCCGCCCCCACGGTCCGTAAACCGTGAAGAAGCGCAAGCCGGTGGTGGGCAGGCGGTACAGGTGACTGTAGGAATGCGCCATCAGCTCGTTTGCCTTCTTGCTGGCGGCGTACAGGCTGACCGGGTGATCGACGGCGTCTTCCACCGCAAATGGCAGCTTGCGGTTTGCCCCGTAGACCGAACTGGATGAGGCATAGACCAGATGTTCGACCGCCCCGTGCCGGCAAGCTTCGAGAATATTGGCGAAGCCCACCAGATTGCTCTGGATATAGGCGCGCGGGTTCTGCAGCGAGTAGCGCACGCCGGCCTGCGCGGCCAGGTTCACCACCCGCTCCGGTTTGAACGTGGCAAAGGCGCGATCCACGACGTCGGCGTCGGCCAGATCGGCGCGCTGGTGGGTGTAGTTGGGGTGCGTGGCGAAACGCGCCAGGCGCGCTTCCTTCAGTGCCGGGTCGTAATAGTCGTTGTGGTTGTCGATCCCGTAGACCACGTCGCCGCGTGCCAGCAGGCACTGCGCCAGCGCGGCGCCGATGAAGCCGGCGGTGCCGGTGACCAGAATGCGCATGGAGCGTCCTCAAGATGTCCGGTGCATTCTATCGCCCGCGTTCTCCACAGACGTGCATGTCGGCGCAGATTGGCTGGAAAGTTGGGCTAAACTAACCGTCCGACACCGATGCCTGGGCGAGGTGGCCGCGTGCATTCGGCCGAGCGTGCGACATGATCACTGGTTTCGACCCGTACTGAACTGACGACGCCTGATGTTTTTCGTTGAAAGAAGGGCGTACGCCCTTTTTTGTTTTGCAGAGAATGTTTCCGATGATTGAAATCACGTTACCCGACGGCAGCAAGCGGCCGTTTGCGCATCCCGTCACCGTGCAGGACGTGGCCGCCTCGATTGGCTCCGGTCTGGCCAAGGCAACGTTGGCTGGCAAGGTTGACGGCAAGCTGGTGGATGCCAGTTTTCTGGTGGATCGCGATGCCAGCGTGCAGATCGTCACGGACAAGGGGCCAGAGGCGCTGGAGATTCTGCGGCACTCCACCGCGCACGTCATGGGGCAGGCCGTGCAGCGGCTGTTTCCGGGTGCGCAGGTCACGATCGGCCCGGTGATCGACAACGGCTTCTACTACGACTTTGCCTACGAGCGCCCGTTCACGCCCGAGGATCTGCCGCTGATCGAGGCGGAGATGCACAAGATTGTCGCCGAGCAGTTGCCGGTCACGCGCAGCGTCAAGTCGCGCGATGAGGCGGTAGCGTTCTTCCGCGGCATCGGCGAGCACTACAAGGCGGAGATCATCGAAGGCATTCCGGTCAGCGAGGATTTGTCGCTGTATACGCAGGGCGAGTTCACCGATTTGTGTCGCGGCCCGCATGTACCCAACACGGGCAAGCTGCATTCGTTCAAATTGATGAAGGTGGCTGGCGCGTACTGGCGCGGTGATTCCAACAACGCCATGCTGACGCGCATCTACGGCACCGCGTGGCTCAACGACAAGGACCTGAAGGCTTATCTGTTCCAGTTGGAGGAAGCCGAGAAGCGCGATCATCGCAAGATCGGCAAGCAACTCGACCTGTTCCACCAGCAGGAAGAAAGCCCGGGCATGGTGTTCTGGCACCCGAACGGCTGGGCCATCTGGCAGCAGGTGGAAAACTACATGCGTGGCGTCTACCGGCGCAGTGGCTATCAGGAAGTGCGCTGCCCAATGGTGCTCGATGTGTCGCTGTGGAAGAAATCCGGGCACTGGGACAATTACCAGGAAAACATGTTTTTCACCGAGTCGGAGAAGCACACGTTTGCCCTGCGTCCGATGAATTGCCCCGGTCACGTGCAGATCTTCAACAACACTTTGCACAGCTACCGCGAGCTGCCGATTCGCTACGGCGAATTTGGTGGCTGCCATCGCAACGAGCCATCCGGCGCGCTGCACGGCATCATGCGCGTGCGGGCATTCACCCAGGACGATGGGCACATCTTCTGCACGCCGGCACAAATCGAGTCCGAGGTGACCGCGTTCCACACCCAGGCCATGCAGGTCTATGCCGACTTCGGCTTCCACGATATTGACGTGGTGCTGGCATTGCGCCCGGACAAGCGTATCGGCAGCGACGAGGTGTGGGATCGCGCCGAAGCGGCCTTGCGCGGAGCCTTGTCGGCCGCTGGCGTGACGTGGCAGGAGCTGCCCGGAGAGGGCGCGTTCTACGGCCCGAAAATCGAATACCACATGCACGATTCGATCGGTCGTGACTGGCAGGTCGGCACCATGCAGGTCGATTTCATGATGCCCGAGCGCCTGGGCGCCGAATATGTCGACGAGAACTCGCAAAAACGGCATCCGGTGATGCTGCACCGGGCCATTGTCGGTTCCATGGAGCGCTTCATCGGCATTCTGATCGAGCATCATGCCGGGGCGTTGCCGACCTGGCTGGCGCCGATTCAGGCGGTGACGCTCAATATCACCGATGCCCAGGCTGATTATGCCCAGCGGGTGACGCAAGCCCTGGGGGACAAGGGTTTCCGCGTGCAAGCCGATTTGCGCAATGAAAAGGTCGGCTATAAAATCCGCGAACACACCATGCAGAAAGTGCCGTATCTTCTCGTTGTCGGTGATCGTGAGAAGGAAACTGACACTGTTGCCGTGCGTACCCGTGCCGGTGAAGATCTGGGCAGCATGTCGCTGGCTACCTTCGTCGAACGGCTGGAGACCGAGATCCGGCGCTAGCCGCCGGTCGGTCGGTTTCATCACTTCTTCTGGAGGATCGTGGTATCGCAACCACTGACAGCAAGGGCAATCGTCGCAACCTGGAAATCCGTGTGCCGCGGGTTCGTGTGATCGGAGCTGACGCCGAACAGCTCGGCATCCTCACGCGTGATGAAGCATTGGCATTGGCACACGATGCCGGGATGGACCTGGTCGAAATCCAGCCGAACGGGGATCCACCCGTTTGTCGCATCATGGATTACGGCAAGTTCAAGTTTGAAGCCCAGAAGAAGCAGCAGGCAGCAAAGAAAAAGCAGAAGCAGGTCGAAATCAAGGAAGTGAAGTTCCGTCCGGTCACGGACGTGGGCGACTACCAGATCAAACTGCGCAACATGCTGCGTTTCCTTGAGGACGGCGACAAGGTCAAGGTCACCATCCGCTTCCGCGGTCGCGAGATGTCGCATCAGGACCTTGGTCGGGCCCTGGTGCAGAAGATCCAGGATGATGTCGCCGACGTGGCCCAGATCGAGTCCTATGCGCGTCTGGAAGGGCGCCAGATGACGATGATGATCGGCCCGAAAAAGAAGTAGGCAGCGCGCGGCTTCGTGACGCTGCGCACGCGGGTTTCGTTGCTGGCGTGACGTGCCCGCACCAATCACTTCCAGCAGAGATCCCGCGCTGATTGCACGTGTGGCGTTCGTGCCTCCGCGGGCGCTTGGCATCGGCCGGTGTGGTTCCGCTTACACTAATCCCATGCCGATCGACCACCGCCCGCTTGCCATCTTTCTGATGGGTCCGACCGCGTCCGGCAAGACGGCGCTGGCGTGTGCGCTGCACGAGCGCTTTGCGCTGGAGCTGGTCAGTGTCGACTCGGCGTTGGTATATCGCGGCATGGACATCGGCACGGCGAAGCCGGATGCGGCCACCCTGGCGCGCCATCCGCACGCGCTGATCGATATCCGGGATCCGGCGCAACCGTATTCGGCGGCGGATTTCTGCGTGGACGCGCGCACGGTGATGCGCCGAATCAATGCGGGCGGCGGCGTGCCGCTGCTGGTGGGTGGCACCGGGTTGTATTTCCGCGCGCTGCAGCAGGGACTGTCCGCGCTGCCGGCGGCAGCCCCCGCGCTGCGTATGCAACTTGCGGAAACCGCGGCACGTGAGGGCTGGGCGGCCCTGCACGCGCGGTTGGCACGGCTGGATCCGGCTGCCGCAGCGCGTATCGATGCGCACGATGCGCAGCGTATCCAACGTGCGCTTGAAGTGATTGAGCTGACGGGGCGCCCCCTGTCCGCGTTGCAGCGCGCTTCCAGCGCCATGATTTTTCCCTGGCGCGTGCTCAAGCTGGCACTACTGCCGACTGATCGCCGGATGCTGCATGCGCGCATAGCCCGGCGCTTCGACGCGATGTTGACCGCCGGTTTGCTGCAGGAGGTCAGCGAGCTGAGCGCACGCGTTGACCTGCATGCCGACTTGCCGGCGATGCGCGCAGTCGGCTATCGGCAAGCGTGGGAGCACTTGCACGGAGTGACGAGTGCCAGCGAGTTTCGCGATCGTGCCGTCTTCGCCACCCGACAGTTGGCAAAGCGCCAGATCACGTGGTTGCGCAGTGATCCGTCACTGCGTGTGTTCGAACCGGAGCATCCCGATGTGCGCGCGCAGATCGTTGCTGCCGTTGCTCTGTTCCTGGCGCGGCGCGGCGTCGTGCGCCAATTCAGCCCGGTCGCCACGCGAGCTTCACATTCGCGACCGCAGGTACCGTCGGCAGGAACCTGAAATTCTCCTATCATCAAGCATTTGAAAGCGGTTACCATCCAGTCAATTGTGCCGGGGCGCCACGGGCGTTTTTCCTCCGGCCGGGTTTGTGCAAGGGGAGAAGAAAATGTCCAAGGGGCAATCGCTGCAGGATCCGTTTCTCAATGCACTGCGCCGCGAGCGTGTGCCGGTAGCCATCTATCTGGTCAACGGCATCAAATTGCAGGGTACGGTGGAATCGTTTGATCAGTTCGTGGTGCTGTTGCGCAACCAGGTGAGCCAGATGGTGTACAAGCACGCGATTTCCACCGTGGTGCCGAGCCGTAATGTGCGGGTTGGCACCAACTCCGACGAATCGGTGGCGGCAGGCGCATCCGACGCCATGCCCGGGGCGGACGCTTGATACCCCGGGATTCCGGCCCACATTAAAGCAGGTCCGCCTGGTGAGGTACGTCGTTTCCCGTGTTTGAGCGCAAGAAGAAAGGTGAGCGTGCGTTGCTGCTGGTGCCGCATACCCATGGTGACGGCGACGCCGCGCGGCGCACGGCAGAGTTTGCCGAATTGGCGAAATCCGCTGGCGCCGAGGTCGCTGGCGTCATCGCGGCGGCAGTCAAGGATCCTGGCCCGCGCTACTACGTGGGCAGCGGCAAGGCCGACGAAGTGGCCCAGGCCGCGCAGGCACTGGCGGCTGACGTGGTCCTGGTCGATCGCCTGCTGTCGCCGGTGCAGGAACGCAATCTGGAAAAATTGATCAACGTGCGCGTGATTGATCGTGCCGGCTTGATCCTGGACATCTTCGCCCAGCGCGCGCGTTCGGCCGAAGGCAAGCTCGAAGTGGAGCTGGCACAACTCAAGCATCTGGCCACGCGCCTGGTGCGTGGCTGGACGCATCTCGACGCTCAGCGCGGCGGCGCCATCGGCAATCGTGGCCCGGGTGAAACCCAGTTGGAAACCGACCGACGCCTGCTCGGGATACGCGTCAAGGTGCTGGGCAAACGCCTGGCCAGGGTGCAGACCCAACGCGGCCAGCAGCGGCGCTCGCGCTTGCGCAACATCGTGCCGCGCGTGGCGCTGGTGGGTTATACCAACGCCGGCAAGTCGACGTTGTTCAATGCGATGACGGCCGGCCAGGTATTTGCCGCCGATCTGCTGTTTGCCACCCTGGATCCGACCGTGCGCAAAGTCGAAGGCCTGGCTTGCGGCCCGGTCGTGCTGGCCGACACCGTCGGCTTCATTCGCGAGTTGCCGCATGACCTGGTGGCAGCGTTTCGCGCGACCCTGGCCGAGGCCCGCGACGCGGATTTGCTGCTGCACGTCGTTGATGCCTCCGACGAGGATCGCGATCGCCTGCAGCACGTGGTGGATGGCGTGCTGGACGAGATCGATGCAGGCGCTGTGCCGCAGCTGCTGATCATGAACAAGATCGATCTGGCGGGCATCGAGCCACGTCTGGATCGTGCGGCGGATGGGCGTCCGCAGCGGGTATGGTTGTCCGCCGCCAGCGGGGCGGGCGTCGAGTTGTTGCGTCAGGCACTGGGCGAGCTGTTGGGCGGGGATCGGTTGCAGTCGATGTTGCACCTGCCGCTGTCGGCAGGGCGGTTGCATGCGCGGCTGAAAGCTGCCGGCGCGATTGCCGGGGAAAGTGTGGACGAACACGGCTGGCGGCTGCAGATCGACGCCCCACGCAGTGTCATTGCTCCGCTGGCTGCCGGCAATCCGGTGGAAACGCAGCTGCTGCGCGAGCTGCTTGCGCCGGCACGCTGACGCCTGGTGGCAGCAAACCCCGCGCAAGCGTCTGCTAGAATCCACTTGTTTGCGCGGCTGTTCGCGATGAGCTGGCCTCGTCACCGCGAGCATGCGGCGTCCGTATCATGTGTCATCCCGCTTACCGTGTTGTTCCGGCGTTTGCTGCCGGTCTGCCGGCGGCCTCCAGGAGACTGACATTGGCTTGGAATGAACCCGGCAACGGGCAACGTGATCCGTGGTCGAAGAACCGCTCTTCCGGCGGCATGCCGTCGCTGGACAAACTGCTCAAGGACTTGCAGACCCGCTTCAACAAGCTTGGCCGCGGGCCCGGCAACATTGCCGTCATTGTGCTGGTGCTGCTGGCGCTCGGGTTGCTGCTCAGCAGTTACACGATCGTCAATGCCCGTCAGGCGGGTGTGGTACTGCGCTTTGGCCAGTACTCGCGCACGCTGCCGCCCGGTTTTCATCTCAAGCTGCCACTGCCGATCGAGTCGGTGACCAAGGTGGACGCTACGCGCGTGCGCTCGGTAACCGACAACGTGACCCTGCTGACGCGTGACGAGAATATTCTGGCCGTGGATTTCACCGTGCAGTACCAGGTGGACGATGCGCGCAAGTATCTGTTCTCGCTCAACGAGCCCGACGAGACCACGCACGCGGCAGCCGAGGCAGCGGTGCGCGCGGTCATCGGCAGCAGCAGCATGGACCAGGTGTTGTCCGGCGAGGGCGCGACGCTGGTCAGCCAGGCGCAAAAGGTGCTGCAACACACCATGGACGGCTACGACTCCGGCCTGCGCATCACCGAAGTCAGCTTCCAGAACGTCTCGCCGCCCAAGGAGGTCAGGTCTGCGTTCGACGACGTCAACAACGCGCGCGAAGACAAGCAAAGCACGGAAAATGCCGCGCTGGCGTATGCCAACAAGGTGGTGCCGGTGGCGCGTGGCGATGCGTCGCGCATTGCCGCTGAAGCGGCTGGTTACAAGGCCGAGCGCATCGCGCGGGCACAGGGCGACACGGCCAAATTCAATCTGCTGTTGACCGAGTACAAGGCCGCGCCGGAAGTTACCCGCCGTCGCTTGTGGCTGGAGACGATGGAACAGGTCATGGCTGACAATCCCAAGGTGATCGACAGCACCGGTGGCCGCAACATCATCAACCTGCCGTTCGGTCAGGCCGGTGCGGCTGCCGCTCCGCCCGGCGGCAGCAACCAGGCGACCACCACCGCCATCGTGGCGCCGCCAGTCAGTGGCGCCAGTGACAAGGGGCAGCAGCCATGATCAAGATCGCTTCCGCCGTAGTCGCCGTGATCCTGGTATTGCTTGGCCTCAACAGCATGTTTGTGGTCAGTGAGGGCCAGAACGCGTTGTTGCTGCAGTTTGGTCGCATCGTGCGGACCGACTACAAACCAGGCTTGCACTTCAAGATTCCCGTGGTGCAGCAGGTGATGCACTTCGACAACCGCATTTTGTCGCTGGACGCCCAACCGGAGCGTTATTTCACTTCGGAAAAGAAAAGCGTAAATGTCGACTTTTACGTCAAGTGGCGCATCGCGGACAACGCGATGTACTACCGCGCGACGGGTGGCGATCAGCTGCAGGCGGCGCAGCGCCTCACGCCAGTCGTCAAGGACGCGCTGCGCTTCGAGTTCAACGCGCGCACCTTGCAGGATCTGATTTCCGGCGGGCGCACCGACATCACGGATCGCGTGCGCAAGATCACGGATACCTCCGTACGCAAGAATCTCGGGATTGCCGTGGTCGACGTACGCATCAAGCGTATCGATCTGCCTGATGAAGTGAGCGAATCGGTGTACAAGCGCATGCGGGCCGAGCGCCTGCAATTGGCCAACGAATTGCGCTTCACGGGCCAGGAAGCCGGTGAAAAAATTCAGGCTGATGCCGATCGCCAGGGTCAGGTATTGCGCGCTGATGCCGCGCGGGATGCCGCGACGGTTCGCGGTGAAGGCGATGCGCAGGCGGCGACCATCTATGCCGCCGCCTACAGTCAGGACCCGGAGTTTTTCGCGTTCTACCGCGGCATGGCCGCCTATCGCAAATCGTTCGAGGACGGCAAGGGCATCCTGGTGCTCAAGCCCGATTCGGAGTTTCTGAAGTACTTCAACGCCGCGGCGCCCAAGTAGCAATCGTCGCGCATGCCGCATGATCTCGCCGCCGCGCTGTGTCTGCTGCTGGTGATCGAGGGCATGCTGTTGCTGGTGGCACCGCGACAATGGCAGAACATGGTGCGTGAGGCGTTGAAACTGCCGGCACGCACGTTGCGCATCTTTGGCGCGGTGGCCGTCACGGTTGGCCTGCTGGTCTTGCAGTTGGCACGCTGATGGCGCCGCGCCAATCGAGGGGCGGCAAGCCGCAAGCGCCAGTGGCTGCGTCGTCCACAACAATACATAGCGAGCGAGCACATCATGGGCAAGTCAGTCGTAATTCTTGGCGCGCAGTGGGGCGATGAAGGCAAGGGCAAGATCGTCGATCTGCTGACCGAGCGCGTCAGCGCGGT
>Ga0070681_10005885_pt1 | contig 11870 bp, 12 predicted proteins | sample KBSC83BmetaG_FD_65650 | JGI IMG/M metagenome (GOLD analysis project Ga0070681, IMG submission 65650) | Corn rhizosphere microbial communities from Kellogg Biological Station, Michigan, USA - KBS C8-3B metaG | ecosystem: Host-associated > Plants > Roots > Rhizosphere | place: USA: Michigan...
CGGCTTGCAAAGAAATTCACATAAGTTGCAGCAGGATTTTGCCGATGTGGCCTGTTTTCCTCATCAAATCATGGGCTTGGCCGGCCTCCGCCAAGGGGAAAATGCGGTCGATCGCGGGTTTTACCTGTGTTCCCAGAAGGGGCCAGACCTCGCGGACCAAGGCGTCGCGGATGGCTTGTTTCTGGGCGGCATCGCGTCCGCGCAAGGTGGTGGCGGCCAGGGTCAGGCGCTTGGTCAGGACGGCTCTGAAATTCACCTCGGCCTGGAAGCTTTCCTGATAGGCGATGTTGATGATGCGGCCCCAAGGCGCGGCGGCCTCGATATTGCGCTGGATGTAACTGCCGCCGACCATGTCCAGGATCACATCCACGCCTTCGCCGTTCGTTTCAGTCTTCACCACCGCCACGAAATCCTCGGTGTGATAATTGATGGCGCGCGCCGCGCCGAAGCTGCGCGCCGCTTCGCATTTCCTCTCCGAACCGGCGGTGGTGAAAATGCGATGGCCGCGCGCGGCGAACATCTGGATGGCGAGGCTGCCAATGCCCGATGTGCCGCCATGGATCAGCAAACTCTCGCCCGGCTGCAGGCGGCCTGTATCCATGACGTTGGTCCAGGCGGTGAAGGCTGCCTCGGGCAGGCCTGCAGCTTCGACCAGATCGACACTCTCGGGCACGGTCAGGATGCAGCCGGCATCGGCCACCGCGAATTCGCCATAGCCGCCGCCGGCGAGCAGGGCACAGATTTTTTCGCCGATCTTCCAGCCCTGCACCCCTTCGCCCAGTTCGGCGATGACGCCCGACACTTCCATCCCAAGGATTGGCGAGGCCCCGAAGGGCGGGGGATAAAGCCCACGCGCCTGCAAAAGGTCGGCATTGTTGAGGCCGGCGCCCGCCACGCGAATTAACACTTGGCCCGCGCCCGGCCGCGGCGCGAGGACTTCGTGCAACACCAGCCGGTAATGTTGACCGGGGTTTTCGACGGCGATGGCTTTCATGTCTTGCGTGTCATTTGAGACGGGCACAGACTAATCTCCGGTGCGGCTCCCGCGAAGGGACCAAAGCACCGCCAAAGCGAAAAGACCATGGACCTGGACGACCTGCAGCCGCGCAAGAAGTTGCCCGATATCGTGCTGGGCGAAGATATTTCCACGCTTTCCGCGCATGAGCTGGAAAGCCGGATCGCGCGGCTGGAAGAAGAAGTCGCGCGCTGCCGCCAGGCCATCGCTTCGCGTCACGCGACGCGCTCGGCGGCGGAGAATTTTTTCAAGAAGTGATCAATGTTAATACGCACAGCGGAAATACACTGTGTTGAGCGCGATCGGCTTGTTTACCAACCTCTGCACTTGCGCATCTCATAAGTCTTGCTAGCGTTCGCCGGCTTTCGGGGGAATATATGTCCAGGACTGATCACGACCGCGCCTTTACCGACTCCGTCATGTTCGACAAGACCTTCGATGAAGGCATGGCGCTGGTGGAGGAAACCGCGCGCTATCTGGACGGCAAGGGCCGCGAGGAAGCGCGCGTGCTGCCGCGCAAGGCCGCCATGCTCTATGCCGGCGAAAGCATGCGGGTGACTACCCGGCTGATGCAGGCCGCAAGCTGGCTTCTGGTGCAGCGGGCGGTGCGCGACGGCGACATGGCGCATACCGATGCCCTCAACGACCGTTACCGCCTGGGCAGCCGGGAATTTTGCCTGGGCGTTTCGCCCGATGATCTTTCGACCTTGCCGATGGCGCTGACCGATCTTCTCACCCGCAGCGACCATCTTTACCGACGCATCGCCCGGCTCGACGACATCCTGTTCGGGGATCAAGCGTTGGCGCCTGCCGGAGCGCGGGGGCAGATGGACGCCCTGGCGCAAGCCTTCAAATAGGCGCGGTCCCTTTGGGCCATAAGTTCGTCGCGCCTTCGCTCACATACGTCTTGTACGCATCGCGCGGCACTCCTGCTCACGGCCCAAAAATCCTCACGCCCAGGCAAGTCTCGTGCAAATAAAAACGCCGCCGGGGAACCGGCGGCGTTCCTGTATTCCGTGGAAAGGGTCTCAGCCCTTCACGAACCCAGCAAACTTCTTGTTGAAGCGGGTGAGCCGTCCACCGCGGTCCATCAACTGCTGCTGGCCGCCGGTCCAGGCCGGGTGCGTGGTGGGATCGATATCCAAGGTGACCTTCTGGCCCGCCGTGCCGTAGGTTGTGCGCGTCTTGTACGTGGTGCCGTCGTTCAGCTGAACTTCGACAAAGTGGTAGTCGGGGTGGATACCCTTTTTCATGACGCGAAACCTTTCATGGCGGGTCGCCCATGCCGACGGGTACCCGGGAGCGGCGGCTTATACGGGAAGGGGTCCCACCGAGGCAATAGGCCCATTTATCCGGCCGCTTCACGCCTATATACAGCCCTAACCTGTTAACGAGGCACCGCTTTTGGCCCGGGGCGACACCAGTTTTACCACCGAAACCGCCCGCGTCGCGGCCGGGCGGCCCAAAAGCCGGTCCCTGGCCCCGTTAACGGCTGTTCTACCCTTTCTGAAGCCCTATCGAGGCCGGATCGCGGTGGCGATCCTTGCTCTGCTGGCTTCCTCGACCGCCACCCTGGTTCTGCCCCTGTTTCTGCGGGGGCTGATCAATGCCCAGGGGCTGAGCGAGGCCCAGGCTCACGCCCTGACCGGCTTTTACGGCGCCTTTGTGCTGGCGGCTGCCATTCTGGGGTTGGCCTCGGCCACCCGCTTCTATGCCGTGACCTGGCTGGGCGAGCGGGTCGTGGCCGATGTCCGCAAGGCGGTGTTCGACAATGTGCTGCGGCTGTCGCCGCAATTCTTCGAGATCACGCGCACCGGCGAAGTGCTCTCCCGCATGACCGCCGACACGACCCTGATCCAGACCGTCATCGGCTCATCGGCCTCGCTGGCCATGCGCAACCTGGTCAACATGACCGGCGGCCTGATCCTGATGTTCGTGCTCAGCCTGAAGCTGGCGCTGCTGGTGGTAGGCTCCGTGGTGATCGTGATGCTGCCTATCCTTCTGTTCGGCAGATGGGTGCGAAGGCTCTCGCGTCAAAGCCAGGATTCCATTGCCGAGACGGCGGCGCGCGGCACCGAGACCTTGAATGCCGTGCCGACGGTGCAGGCCTTCACCCAGGAGGATTACGAGCGCCGTTCCTTCGGCGAGGCGGTGGAGCGTTCGTTTGAATTTGCCCGCGATCGTACCCGGGCGCGCGCCATCCTGACGGCGGTAGCAATTTTCACCGCCTTTGGCTGTCTGGCGACCATCCTCCTGGTGGGGCTGCATGATGTCATCGCCCATCGCACCACCGGGGGCGATCTGGTGGCGTTCATCGTCTTTGGCGTCCTGGTCGGCGGCGGCGTCGGTTCGCTGTCGGAGGTGTGGGGCGATCTGCAGCGCGCCGCCGGCGCCACGGAACGCCTGATGGAGCTGCTGCATGAGATCCCGGTGATCCGCGCGCCGGCAAAGCCGCTGGCGCTGCCCGCCAACCCGTCGGGCGCGGTGAGCTTTGAAAATGTGAGCTTCCGCTATCCCACCCGGCCGGACTTCAAGGCACTGAATGATTTCTCGCTGACGGTGGCGGGCGGAGAGGCCGTGGCCCTGGTGGGGCCCAGCGGCGCGGGCAAGTCCACCGTCTTTCAGTTGATGCTGCACTTCTATGAGGCACAAGCCGGCGCCATCCGCTTCGATGGCGTGGACATAACCCAGCTCGATCCGGCGGACCTGCGGCGCCACATTGCCGTGGTGGCGCAGGAGCCGGTGATCTTCTCCGGCTCGATCGCCGCCAATATCCGCTATGGTCGCGAAGACGCCACAGACGCGCAGGTGCGCGCCGCAGCCGATGCCGCCGCTGCCAGCGAGTTCATCGAGAAATTGCCGGACGGCTTCGACACGCTGGTGGGTGAGCGTGGCGTGACCCTGTCGGGCGGCCAGCGCCAGCGGCTTGCCATCGCCCGCGCCATCCTGCGCGATGCGCCGCTGTTGCTGCTGGACGAGGCCACCAGCGCGCTGGATGCGGAAAATGAGCGGCTGGTGCAGACGGCGCTGGCCAATCTGATGGTAGGCCGCACCACCCTGGTGATCGCGCACCGCTTCTCTACCATCCAGCGGCTGAAGCGCATTGTCGTGATGAATGACGGTCAGGTGGTCGCACAAGGCAACCATGCCGAGCTGATGGCCGGCGGCGGTCTTTATGCCCGGCTGGCTTCACTGCAGTTCGCGGACACATCGGAATTGGGGCCGGCATGAGACGGCGGCTGCGATCGCGGCGCGGCGTTGCCATCATGGCGGGCGTGGCGCTGGCAGTGTTCGTGGGCCGGGCGCTATGGGCCAATGGCCTGTTTTCCAGTGTGCCGACCGGCTTTATGGGAAGCTGCAAAACCGTGGCTTCGGTGCCGGGCGTCGAGGACATGGAAGCCGCCGGCGGCCAGGTTTTTGTGGCGGTGGCCAGCGCCCGCGGACCCGATGCGCGCGATGGCATCTATGTCCTTCAAAAGGGCAAGCTGACCAAAATGACCGGCGGCCCGAGGGACTTTCATCCCCGCGGGATCAGCCTTTATCGCGCGCCCGGCGGCAGCGGCGTTTATCTGTTTGCCGTCAACCGGCACAGCACCGGCCGTTTCAGTATCGACTCTTTCGAGATCGCCACCGGCGACAGTCCCGCATTGAAACCGCAAGGAACCATCGAAGGCGGTCTTTTGACCGATCCGCAGGATGTGGCGGCAGCGGGGCCGGGCGCCTTCTATGTCAGCAACAACCGCGCCGGGAATAACACCACCCGGCAGCTTGCCGGTTACGGGCTGCTGCCGGCCTCGGAGGTGCTTTACTTCAATGGCATGACCTTCAAGTCGGTTGCCGATGGACTTTATGGCGCCCGTGGTCTGGTGCTTTCCCCCGATGGCAGTCATCTCCTGGTGGCAAGCCTGACCACCCGCAGCATCAAGTCCTTCAGCCGCGATATGTTCAGCGGCAACCTGAAGGAAGACGATTCCTTGACCCTGGCCGCCGCGCCGGAAAAGCTCAGCCTGGATTCCTACGGCCAGGTCTGGGCGACAGGCCATGCCAACCTGTTCCACTGGCGCGCTTTCGCCGCCGACCCGAAGGCGCGCGACACCTCGCAGGTGTTCCGGGTCAGCCTGCTGAACGGGGTGCCGCAGGAGGCTTCGCAGATGTATGGCAATGACGGCAGCGAGATTGCCGCGGCCAGTGTGGCGGTCTCGTCCACACAGGGCCTCCTGATCGGCTCGTCCCTGGACAACCGGTTGCTGAACTGCACCGCAAAGTAACCTCGAGCGAAGCCTTTCGCCGAGCGACGTTCAGCATCTGCCAGCTTCCTTCCCCCTCGCGGCGAAGCCGCTGGAAGGGGGAAGGTGTCGCAACGAGATATCGGCGCAGCCGATTCGAGTTGCGACGGATGAGGGTAAACAAAATAAAAAGGGCGGCCGAAGCCGCCCTTTTCTCTTCCATCTATCCAGCGCTTACGCGACCTGGATAATTTCCTCGCCATTGGGATCGCGCAGCACATAGCCGCGGCCCCAGACAGTCTCGATGTAATTGGCGCCTTCGGTGGCGGCGGCCAGCTTCTTGCGCAGCTTGCAGATGAAGACGTCGATGATCTTCAGCTCCGGTTCGTCCATGCCGCCATAAAGATGGTTGAGGAACATTTCCTTGGTCAGGGTGGTACCCTTGCGGAGCGAGAGCAGCTCCAGCATTTGATATTCTTTGCCGGTCAGGTGCACCCGGGCGCCGTCCACTTCCACGGTCTTCGCGTCCAGGTTAACCGTCAGCTTGCCGGTGGTGATCACCGACTGGCTGTGGCCCTTGGAGCGGCGGACCACGGCCTGGATGCGCGCGACCAGTTCATCCTTGTGGAAGGGTTTGGTCATATAGTCGTCGGCGCCGAAACCAAGCGCCTTAACCTTCGCCTCGACGATGGCGTTGCCGCTGAGGATCAGGACCGGCGTCTGCACCTTGGCGACGCGCAGGGCCTTCAAAACCTCGAAACCCGACATATCGGGCAACTGCAGGTCGAGTACGATGATGTCGTAATCGTACAGCTTGCCGAGATCGATCCCCTCTTCACCGAGATCGGTGGTGTAAACGTTAAGTCCTTCGCTGCGCAGCATCAGTTCGATGCTGCGCGCCATGGCGCTGTCATCTTCGATCAGGAGTACGCGCATATCTGGCCCCTCTTTCACGTTCGGACATGCCTCGTAGTTCTACGGGGCACGGTTAACCGGTTTCCGAACGGTAAGCGCAAATAGTTAACAGCAGATTTAACACCTTCCCCCAGGCTTCAGCCTTTCCTCATCCCGGCTTAAAGGCCCGGAAAGGACTCCGGCACCGGCTAGGGGGTTGATTCGATTTGTTAAGTTTACCGCCATTTAAAGTTCTGGCCTCAGGATGGCAGGGCGGGAGAGGCAAAATTCTCCGTAGTCTGAAGGATTTTTGATGCACGCCCTTATCCAGGATATCGAGGCGGTTCCCGCTCTGACCCGCTTTGGCCGTGTCGCTCGAATCGAGGGCCTGGCCGTAGAAGTGACGGGGGCGCAAGGTGCTGTCAGCCTGGGGGGGCAATGCACGGTAACCATTGGAAAAGACAAGAAAATTCCCTGTGAAGTGGTTGGTTTTCGGGACGGCCGGGCGTTGGTCATGCCGCTGGGTCCGCTGGATGGAATCACCCTGGGGGCCCGCACCGATTTCGAGGACAGGCCTGCCTCCATCTATCCGTGCAAGGCCTGGCTGGGCCGGGTGATCGACGGCTTCGGCAATCCCACCGATGGCAAAGGCGCGTTGCCTCAGGGCACCAAGGCCTATCCCATCAAGGCGCCCCCGCCGGCCGCCACCAGGCGCGCGCGCATCGGCGGCAAGCTGGATCTCGGGATTCGCGCTCTTAATCAGTTCGCCACCTGCTGCGCCGGCCAGCGCATGGGCATTTTCGCAGGGAGCGGCGTGGGCAAATCCACCTTGCTTTCCATGCTGGCACGCAATTCCGACGCCGACGCCATCGTGATCGGCCTGATCGGCGAGCGCGGCCGCGAGGTGAAGGAATTCGTCGAGGACGATCTGGGCCCGGAAGGTCTGGCCCGTTCGGTGGTGGTGGCGGCGACATCCGATGAAGCGCCGCTGGTGCGCCGCCAGGCGGCCTATGTCGCCATGACGGTGGCCGAACAGTTGCGCGACCAGGGCCTGAATGTGCTGCTGTTGATGGATTCGGTGACCCGCTTTGCTATGGCCCAGCGCGAAATCGGCCTTTCCGCCGGTGAGCCGCCGGCCAGCAAGGGGTACACGCCTACCGTCTTTGCCGAACTGCCGCGCCTGCTGGAGCGGGCCGGCCCCGGCGAACAGGGCGGGGGCACCATCACGGGCCTGTTTACCGTGCTGGTGGAAGGCGATGACCATAACGAGCCGGTGTCCGACGCGGTCCGCGGCATCCTGGACGGCCATATCGTTTTGGAACGTGCCATAGCGGAACGAGGCCGCTTTCCCGCCATCAATATTCTTAAATCGGTCAGCCGCGCCATGCCCGGCTGCAACAGCGAAGACGAACAAAGGCTTGTTTTAAAAGCCCGCGCGCCGATGACCATTTACGAAGATATGGCCGAGCTGATCCGGCTTGGCGCCTACAAGGCTGGCACGAATCCTGAAGTGGACGAAGCTGTGCGGCTTTACCCGCAGCTCGAGGCCTTCCTGGGCCAGTCCAAAACCGAGCGCGCGAGAATGGCCGATGGCTATGACGCGCTGGCCGTCATTCTCGGCGGGGCGCAAGGGAGTGCGCGATGAACCGGACCGACACGCTGCTGCGCCTGAAACGCTTCCGCGTAGATGAAATGAAGCGCCGCATTGCATCCATTGATGCGATGAAGGCAGACCTTGAACGCAAGCTGGCCGACCTGGACGATAACGTGGTCCGGGAAAAGCAGCGGGCCGGCGATTCCGACATCGGGCGCCTGGCATTCCCCTCCTTCCTGCGCTCCATCGAGGCGCGGCGCGAAAACCTGCGCACCACCCTCAAGGAAATAGAGCGTGAATATGCGGTCGCCCAGGCCGAACTGGCGACAGCCTTTCAGGACTTCAAATCGCTGGAAGTGGCGGCCGAGCAGCAGACAAGACGCCTGGCCGAAATCCAGGCTCGCCGTGCCCAGGTGCGCCTGGACGAGATGGCCCTGGTACGCCATTTGCGCAAGCACACTTTACGGTCGGCTTAATTCGTCGAACGCTGCAGGCTGTGACAGGCCTGCACTGATATCCGCTGATCCCCAAGGCCCTTTCTGAATCGCCGGAAAGGGCCTTTTTGGCTTTTCAGGCTCCCGACGTCAGACCACAAAAGCCAGAAAAACCGACGCCAAGGCCACAAGGCCCACGCCACGCATGATCAGCGTGCTCCAGGGCAGCAGCGGCTCGACGCGATTTTCCCATTCCATATTCCGCAGCATCAGGGATTGCTGACGCTCGAAGCACAAATGCGCATGCCGCACATCGGCATAAGCAGAAATCGCAAATCCTTTCCCGCGGGGGGCGGGCATACCAATCGCAGACATCTTCTAGACCCTCAAAATCCAGGTCCCTTCGGCGAATAAACGCGGGCGCCGATTTCGCCGTTCCCTATCCGAGCCGTCCTGACGCAGCTGTTGTTGCTTAAAAGTCGCAACGACTCGCGGTTTTCCGCCAAAAGTCTTAGTTCCGCCATCCGGTTGAACGGCGGTGCGGCTGGCTTATGCTTTCCGGGGATGAGTCGGCTGACCGCCGGCTTGGGGGCATCACGGTCATGTCATTTTCAGAAACAATCGCGCCTTTCTTCGGTCGCTGCGCCTTCGTCTATTTTTACCTAAGCTGCGCCGGCGATATTTTAGGCAACTGGCAGGGCATCGCCGCGGAGTTGGCCGCGCGGCATGTGCCGATTCCGCCGCTGGTACTGCTGGTGGCGTTGGTCCTGATTGTCCTTGGCAGTATCTCGCTGCTGTTCGGCTGGCATACCCGTCATGGGGCAGTGATGCTGTTTGTCATGACCCTTGGGTCCACCTTCGCGCTGCATGATTTCTGGCACTATGGCGACGCGGCGGCCCGAACGGCGCAATTTTCCTTGTTCATCCGCGACTTCGCCATTTCCGGCGGATTGTTGCTGATGGTGGGACTGGGCCCGGGACCGTTGGCGATAGACAACAAGCCTAAGGGCGGCGGCAAAAAGCGCTAGTCTTTGGCTTAGCTTTTCTTATGAGCGAAGCGAATTAGAAAAGCTTGCCCTGCGCGAGCCCGCAAAGCGGGCGAGTGCTGTGCGTCAAAGTACAAGGCTATAGCTCCCGGCGCGTCGCTTGTGCTCCGCGCGTTCGGCCCTCGAAATGGTCCCCCGGACCATTTCGTTCGCGCGTACCGCGCGAACCGGGCCTCACCCTGCTCACGCCGCAAAATTCTTGGCGCTTTAATGCGTTGTCGTATCAAGCATTTGCGCGGCGAGGGCGCCGGGCGACAGCATGCCCAGTCCATCCTCGGCGCCCGGGCCATAGGTGACACAGGCCAGCCCCGCGCCGCTCATGGCCGCGGCCAGCGCCGCGCCCAGGCGGCGCGTCAAGTCCAGATGGGTGACAATCACGCGGGGAAAGCGGAAGGCCGACATCAGATCACTGACATCCTCGGCATCGTTAAGGGCCGAGACCACGCCGATGGTCTCGACATTTTCGATCTCGCCAAGCGCACGAAAGGCCGAGGCGGCGCGGACATTTAAGGGACTGAACCCGTCCGCCTCCATGATCGTCAGAAGCTCCGGCACGTGGGAATTGGTGCGGAAAAGGGCAAGCCCGGTATCGGCCCGGGTGATTTCCACCTTGCGCCCGGCCAGGGTGGCGGCGTGGGCGATCTTGGCCGCGACCGCGCTTTTGCCGGCGCCGCGCGGACCTGCCAGCAGGATGCCGCGTGCTGTTTCAAAGGCGATCGGCGCAGGCTTGATGCGCTGGGCAATGGCGAAAGCCAGTGCCGCGTCCGCGCTCACCTCTGGAAAGTTCGCCGCCTCCCGCACCAGTTCCTGGCCCAGGTTTTCGGGCAGGCGGTGGCGGCGTACCGCCGCACCCAGCAAGGCGCGCAGATCGGCCTGGGGGAAGGCAACCAGATTGATGCCCAGAGCCATGCCGGGGCCTTAGACCTGACCAAGCGTGCGCAACCGCACCGAGGCGTGGATTTCGTTCTGGCTCATCACCACGGTCGCAGGCCGGAAGCGCTCGATGATGGAGCGGACGAAGGGCCGGATCTGCGGCGAGGTCAGGAGTACGGGCACTTCATTCTTGCCACTGGCCTCGTCGAAGGCCTCGCGAACCTGCTGGATGAACTGCTGGAGCTGGGAGGGCGCCATGGCGAGCTGGCGCTCTTCGCCTTGGCCGATGATGGATTCGGCAAAGGCCTGTTCCCAGGCTGGCGACAGCGCCACCAGTGGCAGATAGCCGCCGGGCGACAGGTTGGCGTGGCAGAGCTGGCGCGCCAGCCGCGCCCGCACATGCTCGGTGATATAGAGCGCGTTCTTGGTGTGGCCGACGGCCTCGGCGATGCCTTCCAGGATGGCGGGCAGGTCGCGGATAGAGACGCGCTCGGACAGCAGGGTCTGCAGCACGCGCTGCACGCCGGTGACGGAAATCTGGGAGGGGATCAGCTCTTCCACCAGCTTCTTGTTTTCCGGCGGCAAGTCATCCAGCAGCTTCTTGGTCTCCGCATAAGAGAGCAGCTCCGCCATATGGTTCTTCAGCACCTCGGTCAGGTGCGTGGTCAGCACCGTGCCGGGGTCCACTACGGTGAAGCCGCGGAAGCTGGCTTCTTCCTTCAGGCTGCCGGTGACCCAGGTGGCGGGCAGGCCGAAGGCGGGCTCGGTCGTATGCGTGCCGGGCAGGTCGATCGGCAGGCCCTTGGGATCCATGATCAGGAATGAGCCGGGGAAGAGCTCGCCCTTGCCGGAATCGAATTCCTTGACGCGGATGCGGTACTCGTTGGCGCCAAGCTGCATATTGTCCAGGATGCGCACGGCCGGCATGACAAAGCCCATCTCCTGGGCAAGCTGGCGGCGCAAGGCCTTGATCTGGTCGGTGATGCGGTGGCCCTGCACATCGTTGATCAGTGGCAACAGGCCATAGCCCAGCTCGATGCGCAGCAGATCCAGGGCAAGTGCGCTGGAGATCGGCTCTTCTTTCGGCGCGGACGCAGTCTGGGCGTTTTCGGCGGCAGCTTCCGCGGTACGCTGGTTCTTGCGCTTGTGCGCATACCAGGCGAGCGAGCCGGTGCCGCCGGAAAGTGCGGCGAACACGATCGTCGGCATACCGGGCAAGAGGGCGACAATGCCCATCACCGCCGCGGCCATGCCGAGTGCCTGGGGATAGAAGGAGAGCTGGCCCATCAGGGCCTTGTCGGTGGCGCCTTCGACACCGGCCTTGGAGACCATCAGGCCGGCGGCGGTGGAGACGATCAGGGCCGGCATCTGCGACACCAGGCCGTCACCGACCGTCAGCAGGGTGAAAGTATGGCTGGCATCGCCGAAGCTCATGCCCTTCTGGGCCACGCCAATGATGATGCCGCCGACGATATTGATGGCCACGATCAAAAGGCCGGCGATGGCATCGCCACGCACGAACTTGCTGGCGCCGTCCATGGCGCCGAAGAAATTGGATTCCGCCTCGATGGTCTTGCGCCGGCTCTTGGCTTCCTTCTCGTCGATCAGGCCGGCGGAAAGATCGGCGTCGATCGCCATCTGTTTGCCGGGCATGGCGTCCAGGCTGAAACGGGCCGCCACTTCGGCGATGCGCCCCGAGCCCTTGGTGATGACCACGAAGTTCACGATCACCAGAATGGCAAAGACGATCAAACCGATGACGAAATTGCCCTGCATCACCAGATTGCC
>Ga0070681_10005886_pt1 | contig 11869 bp, 13 predicted proteins | sample KBSC83BmetaG_FD_65650 | JGI IMG/M metagenome (GOLD analysis project Ga0070681, IMG submission 65650) | Corn rhizosphere microbial communities from Kellogg Biological Station, Michigan, USA - KBS C8-3B metaG | ecosystem: Host-associated > Plants > Roots > Rhizosphere | place: USA: Michigan...
ACGCCACGCTCGGCGTGATGATCACCGCGAGCCACAACCCGATGCCGGACAACGGCATCAAGTTCTTCGGGGCGGACGGCTTCAAGCTCGCCGATGCGGCCGAGGACGCCATCGAGGCGGGGTTGGCCGACACCGGCGCGGCCGTGACAGGAGCAGACGTAGGCCGGATCGCTGATGCCGAGACCGGGCTCCTCGACAGCTACACCGTGCACCTCTTGTCGACCTTGCCGGCGCGGGCAGACGGCCTACGCCTCGTCGTCGACGCGGCGAACGGCGCGGCCGCCGGTGTCGCCCGCGACATCTACTCGCGCGCGGGTGCTGATGTCACCGTCATCAACGACCGCCTCGACGGACTGTCGATCAACGACAACTGCGGGGCGACGCACCTCGACGGCCTGCGGGAGGCGGTCGTCGCCGCGGGTGCCGACCTCGGGCTCGCGCACGACGGCGATGCCGACCGGTGCCTCGCCGTCGACGCGACCGGCGCCGTCGTCGACGGCGACGCGATCCTCGCCGTGCTGGCACTCGCTCTGCACGAACGCGGTGAGCTGGCGGGCGACACCGTCGTCGCAACCGTGATGAGCAACCTCGGCTTCAACAAGGCGATGGCCGCTCGGGGCATCCGCGTCGCGCAGACGGCGGTGGGTGACCGCTACGTGCTCGAGCGGATGCGCGCCGACCGTCTGACCCTCGGCGGTGAGCAGTCCGGGCACGTGATCCTGCTCGAACACGCGACGACCGGCGACGGAGTCCTGACCGGCCTGCAGCTGCTCAGTCGGGTGGCCTCCAGCGGCCGCTCTCTCGCCGACCTCGCGTCGGTGGTCACGCGGCTGCCGCAGGTGCTCGTCAACGTCGCCGTCGCCGACAAGGCGTCCGCGATGACCGCGGCAACCCGCCTGATCGCCGAGGCAGAGTCGCTGCTCGGGGGAGACGGTCGGGTGCTGGTGCGGCCGAGCGGCACTGAACCGCTGGTGCGGGTGATGGTCGAGGCACCGACCGACGACCAGGCCCGGGAACTCGCCGACAGGATCGCTGCTGGTCTGGCCTAGAGCGTGCGCGGGTAGCCTGACCGCGTGTGCGGCATCGTCGGCTATGTCGGTGAGCGTGAGGCTCTCGACGTCGTGATGCAAGGACTTCGTCGGCTGGAGTACCGCGGCTACGACTCGGCGGGCGTGGCCGTGCTCGACGGCTCCGGGCTGCAGGTGGAGCGGCGCGCGGGCAAGCTGGCGAACCTCGACGCCACCCTCGCCGAGCGGCAGCTGCCCGGTCGCCTCGGCATCGGGCACACCCGCTGGGCGACGCACGGCGCGCCCACCGACCGCAACGCGCACCCGCACATCGACTGCGACGGCCAAATCGCGGTCGTGCACAACGGCACGCTGGAGAACTTCGCCGAGCTTCGCGACGGGCTCGAGCATCGCGGGCACACCCTGCGCAGCGAGACCGACACCGAGGCGGTCGCGCATCTCATCGAGGAGCGCTACCGCGACAACGGTGGCGATCTCGCCGATGCCGTTCGTGTCGTGTGCCGGGAGCTCGAAGGCTCGTTCGTGTTGGTGGTGTCGGCCGCCGACCAGCCCGACCTCGTCATCGGCGCCCGGCGCAACCTTCCGCTCGTCGTCGGGCTCGGTGACGGCGAGAACTTCCTTGCCAGCGATGTCACGGCATTCATCGCCTTCACGCGGGAGGCGCGCGCCGTCGACCAGGACCAGGTCGTCGAGCTGCGTCGCGAGGGCGTCCGGGTCACCGACCTCGACGGCGCGGAGGTCACCGGCAGCACCTACCACGTCGACTGGGACACCGCCGCCGCTGAGAAGGGCGGCTACGACTACTTCATGCTGAAGGAGATCGAGGAGCAGCCCGAGGCCGTCGCCGAGACCATCCGCGGCCGGCTCGCGCCCGACGGGCGGCTGCGCCTCGACGAGCTCGCGATCAGCGACGAGGACATCCGCGGGTTCCATCAGGTCGTCGTCGTCGCGTGCGGTTCGTCGTACCACTCCGGACTCGTCGGCAAGTACGCCATCGAGCGGTGGACGCGGCTGCCGACGCAGGTGGAGATCGCGAGCGAGTTCCGTTACCGCGATCCCGTCGTCGACCGCGACACCTTGGTGATCGCGATCAGCCAGAGCGGTGAGACCGCCGACACGTTGGAAGCGTTGCGGCACGCGCGGCAGCAAGGTGCCTGGGTGACGGCCGTGACCAACACGGTCGGTTCGTCCATCGCGCGTGAGAGCGACGCGGTGTTCTACACGCGTGGCGGGCCGGAGATCGCGGTGGCGTCGACCAAAGCCGTGATGACGCAGCTCGCGGCGATGTACCTGGTCGGCCTGCATCTCGCGCAGGTGCGCGGCACCCGAGACTGTGACGAGGTGCGTTCGCACTACGCAGATCTGGCTGCGATCCCGGACCTGATCGGCGAGACGCTCACCCGGATGGACGCCGTACGCAAGGCGGTACGGGAGATCAGCGCGGCCGAGCGCGTGCTGTTCCTCGGTCGTCACGTCGGATATCCCATGGCGCTCGAGGGCGCGCTCAAGCTCAAGGAGCTCGCCTACATCTCGGCCGAGGGCTTCCCGGCCGGCGAGATCAAGCACGGCCCGATCGCGCTGATCGAGCAGGGAACTCCGGTCGTCGTGCTCGCGACGCGGCACGCGCTGTCGCCGAAGCTGGTGACCAACGTGCAGGAGATCAAAGCTCGCGGGGCCCGCACGATCGTCATCGCGACCGACGGCGACGAGTCGGTCGTGCCGTACGCCGACCACCTGATCCGCGTGCCGGACACGAAGTCGTTGCTGTCGCCGTTGCTCACGCTGGTGCCGATGCAGGTTTTCTCAGCGGAGTTCGCGATGGCGCGCGGCCTCGACGTCGACCAGCCGCGCAACCTCGCCAAGTCCGTCACCGTGGAGTAGCCCCATGCCCGTGGTCGGCGTGGGTGTCGATGTCGTGGACGTCGCGCGGTTCGCGGCGGCGCTGGAGCGCACACCCTCGCTGCGGGAGCGCCTGTTCACGCCGTCCGAACGCGACCTGCCGACGCCGAGCCTGGCCGCGAGGTTCGCCGCCAAGGAGGCGATCGCCAAGGCGCTGGGGGCCCCGGAGGGCTTGCGCTGGCACGACGCCGAGATCCTGCGCGCGGACGACGGAGCGCCGCAGCTGACCGTGCGCGGCACCGTGGCTGAGGCGGCTGCGGCGCGCGGGGTCGACGACTGGCAGCTGTCGCTGTCGCACGACGGAGGAGTAGCGGTCGCGATGGTGGTGGCCCAGATGACGGCGGCCCAAAGGACGGCGGCAGAGCGATGAGAGCGCTCTACGACGCCGACGCGATCCGCGCCGCTGAGGCGCCGTTGCTCGCGTCGCTGCCCGCCGGAACCTTGATGCAGCGCGCCGCGACTGCACTGGCACGTCGATGCGCGCAGCTCGTGGGTCGCACCTACGGTGCGCGGATCGTGCTTCTCGTCGGGTCCGGCAACAACGGGGGCGATGCGTTGTTCGCGGGTGCGATGTTGGCGCGCCGTGGCTCTCGCGTGGACGCGCTGCTCGTCGCAGACAGCGCGCACGCGGAAGGGCAGGCGGCCTTCGTCGCTGCCGGTGGCCGCTGCGTTCCCGCGGGTGGCGACGACGACGCGCGGTTGTTCGCCCACGCCGATCTCGTCATCGACGGCATGCTCGGCATCGGCGCGAGCGGCGCCTTGCGCCCGGCGTACGCCCGGCTGGCTCAGCTCGCCGCGGCCGGCGACGCCGTCGTAGTTGCCGTCGACGTCCCGAGTGGCGTCGACGCGTCGAGCGGCACCGTCGAGGGGACCGCCGTTCGGGCTGACGTGACCGTGACCTTCGGTGGTGGCAAGACGGGCCTGCTCGTCGCACCCGGTGCTGACTACGCGGGTGCGGTCGAGGTCGTGGAGATCGGGTTGGGTCTTCCCGAGGCGTCGGCCTACGCGCTCGACGCGGACGATGTCGACGCGCTGCTCCCCGCGCCGGACACCGAGAGCGACAAGTACGCGCGCGGCGTGCTGGGTCTCGTCGCCGGCAGCGACCGCTACACGGGTGCCGCGGTCATGGCCGTCGGCGGGGCGCTGGCCACTGGTGTCGGCATGGTGCGTTTCGTCGGCGCCGCGCATCCTGCGGAGCTGGTGCGAGCGCGCTGGCCCGAGGTCGTCGTGAGCGTCGCCGAGCGGGGTGACGTCGAGGCGCTTTCAGCCGCGGGCCGGGTGCAGGCATGGGCGGTGGGTTCCGGGCTCGGCACCGATGCTGCCGCTGCCGCGACGGTGCGCGCCGTGTTGCAGAGCGAGGAGCCGGTCGTCGTCGACGCCGATGCGCTGACGGTCGTGGCCGAACACCCGGAGTGGGTCCGCGAGCGCACCGGACCGACACTGCTCACCCCGCACGCCGGGGAGTTCGCCCGCCTCGTCGGCGCGAAGCGCGACGAGGTCGAAGCGCAGCGGTTGCGGCACGTGACCGCTGCCGCGCGCGACCTGCGCGCGACGGTGTTGCTGAAGGGTTCGTCGACGATCGTCGCCGATCCGGATGGCCGTGTGCGGATCAACACCGCGCAGACGCCGTTCCTTGCCTCCGCCGGAAGCGGTGACGTGCTCACCGGTGTGTGCGGGGCGTTGGTGGCGGGCGGGCTGAGCACGCTCGACGCGGGAGCGGCGGCAGCGTTCCTGCACGGCCTGGCCGGCCTACTCGCTGCCGGCGAGCCGGCCGCGCCCCTCACGCCGATGGACGTCGTCGACGCGCTGCCACGCGCGGTGCGCGCGGTGCGCGGTTGACCGTCGAGGACTTGGGAGACTGGGCAGATGCCGCCGTTCGCCGCTGAGATCGACCTGGCCGCCGTGCGCGCCAACGTCGCTGAGCTGTGCCGGCGCGCGGGTGACGCTGCGGTCATGGCGGTGGTCAAGGCCGACGGCTACGGCCACGGCATGCTTCCCAGCGCACGTGCCGCACTTGCCGGCGGTGCGACCTGGCTCGGCGTCGCGTTCCTCGAGGAGGCGGTCGCACTGCGTGCGGCCGGCATCGACGTCCCCATCCTGTCGTGGCTGTCCTCGCCCAACACCGAGTTCACTTCGGCTGCGCGGGACTCGATCGACGTGTCGATCAGCGCGCAGTGGGGCCTCGACCGTGCTGCCGCCGCGGCACGTGACGTCGGCCGCAGCGTCCGCGTGCATCTGAAGGCCGACACCGGTCTGGGGCGTGGCGGGGCGATGCCGGAGGAGTGGCCGGCCTTGTGCGAGCGAGCGGCCAAGCTCGCTGCCGACAGCAGCATCTCGATCGTCGGCGTGTGGTCGCATCTCGCCTACGCCGACGCGCCCGCGCATCCCACCATCGCGCACCAGCACGAGCGGTTCGAGCAGGCGTTGCAGGTGGCGGCGTCGTACGGCGTCCTTCCGATCGTGCGGCACCTCGCCAACTCTGCCGCGACGCTGGCGTTGCCGCAGACGCACTACGACCTCGTCCGGCCCGGGGTGGCGGTCTACGGTCTGTCGCCCGGCCCGGAGGTCGGGCGTGCCGCCGACCTGGGACTGCGACCCGCGATGCGGCTGCGCGGCGAGGTCGCGCTGGCAAAACGTGCGCCGGCCGGACAAGGGGTTTCCTACGGGCATCGTTACGTCACGAGTCGGGAGACGACGCTGGCCTTGGTGCCGCTTGGATACGCCGATGGCATCCCCCGCCACGCGACGAACGTCGGGCCGGTGCAGATCGGCGGGCAGCGGTACACGATCAGCGGCACCGTCTGCATGGACCAGTTCGTGGTCGACGTCGGTGACCTCGACGTGCACGCGGGTGACGAGGTGGTGCTGTTCGGGCCGGGTGACAACGGCGAGCCGACGGCCGACGACTGGGCGGCCGCCGTGGGCACCATCAACTACGAGATCGTGACAAGGGTCGGCAGCCGGGTGCCGCGCGAGTACATCGGGGAGGTCGGGTGAGCCGCCGGGTAGGCATCGCGGCCGCGGTCGCAGGGGTCGTCGCCGCCGGTGCGGCGGCCGGCATCGCTGCCGAACGCCGCGCAGTGGGCCGCGCGCGGCGGGCCCCCGACCCTTACGCCGACGAGCCACTCGGCGCCTTCCACACCGCCGGCCGGACGGTGCTGGCCGACGACGGCGTTCCGTTGCACGTCGAGGTCGATGGTCCGGACGACGGCCGGCCCACGATCGTGTTCGTGCACGGCTTCACGTTGTCGATGGACTGCTGGCACTTCCAGCGCCGCGACCTCGACGACGTCGGCCGTCGCGTCTACTACGACCAGCGCAGCCACGGTGCCTCAGGCCGGTCGCCGCGCGAGCACGCGACGATCGACCAGCTCGGCAAGGACCTCTACACCGTCCTGCAGGCTGTGGCGCCGCGCGGGCCCATCGTGCTCGTCGGCCACTCGATGGGCGGCATGACGCTGCTGGCACTCGCCGAGCAGCATCCAGAGCTCTTCGCCGGGAGCAGCCGGCCAGGAGGACGGATCGCCGGTGTGGCGCTCGTCGGCACGGCGGCCGGCGCGTTCGCCGAGACCATCTTCGGCATCCCCGGCCTCGTCGGGCGCGCGCTGCGTCCCGTCGCCCCCGGCGCGATCCGGCTCATGAACCAGCGTGCGCAGCTCATCGAGCAGGGCCGTAAAGCCGGCAGCGACGTCGCGTTCCTGCTGACGCGCCGGTTGTCCTACGGCGGCGACGTCCCGCCGTCGCTCGTCGCGTTCATGGAACGCATGGTGGCCGCGACGCCGGTCGAGGTGATGACGGAGTTCTTCGACACGTTCCTGACGCATGACAAGCTCGAGGCGCTGTCGGTGCTCGCTGATGTGCCGACGCTCATCCTGTGTGGCGAGGAGGACAAGCTCACTCCGGTGCGCAACAGCCACGTCATGGCGGAGGCCCTGCCGGACGCGGAGCTGGTCGTCGTGCCGGGCGCCGGCCACATGGTCATGCTCGAGCGCCCGTCGGTCGTCACCGGCGCGATCCGCCGGTTGCTCGAGCGGGTCGAGGACCGGCCGCGCGCCGCGACGGCGTGAGCCCGCGCGCCACCGACCCTGCGGTCGACCAGATCCGCACCGTTGCGGCCGGCGCCCCGGGTCTCGACGCGCTGCTTCCTCTGATCACGGTCTGTCGGGCCTGCCCGGGGCTCGCGGACGAGCGGTTGTCCGTCGTGCCCGGCGACTTCCCGCGCGGCGCTCGGCTGCTCGTCGTCGGTGAGGCCCCCGGAGCTCAGGAGGACCACGCCGGCCGGCCGTTCGTGGGCAAAGGCGGGCAGCTGCTCGACCGGCTGCTCGGCGACGTCGGGGTGCGGCGCGCGGAGATCGCCGTCGCGAACGTGCTGAAGTGCCGGCCGCCGAACAACCGCCAGCCGACCCGCGCGGAGGCGAACCGCTGCCGCGGGTGGCTGGACCGGCAGCTGCAGCTCGTCGACCCCGAGCTGGTCGTCACCCTGGGCGGCACTGCTCTGGCGTGGGCCCTCGGTCCCGGTCGGCGGCTGGCCGACGTACGCGGCCGGGTCCACGACTGGAACGACCGCAAGCTCGTCGCGACCTACCATCCGTCCGCTGCGTTGCGCTTCGGGCCTGCGGGCGCGCCGATGGCGGCGCTGCGCTCCGACCTCGCGCTCGCGGCTGAGACGCTGCGCGGAGCGTGACGTGAGCGCCCCGACCCTCGCGGTTGCGACACCTGAGGAGATGCGCGAGCTCGGGCGGCGCGTCGCCGAGCTGCTGCGGCCGGGGGACCTGGTCGTGCTGGCCGGCGACCTCGGCGCCGGCAAGACGACGTTCGTGCAGGGCGTCGGCGCCGGGCTCGGCGTGCGGGCTCCGGTTGTCTCACCGACTTTCGTCATCGCGCGCGTGCACCGTGACGGTCGCGTGCCGCTCGTACATGTCGACGCGTATCGGCTCGGGTCGATCGCCGAGGTCGACGACCTCGACCTCGACGCGGACCTCGCCGACTCGGTGACGGTCGTGGAGTGGGGGGAGGGGCTGGTCGAACGTCTCGCCGCGGACCGGCTGGAGGTGCGGATCACACGGTCGCACGCGGACGGCGACGAGACCCGGCAGGTCGGTGTAGTCGGCGTCGGCGAGCGGTGGCGTGGAGTCGAGCTCGACTGAGCTGCGCGGCTCGCTCACTAGCCTGGGCGCGTGCTGGTTCTTGCCGTCGACACCTCCGCGGCAGTCGTGTCGGTTGCGCTCGCCGACGTCACCGACCATTCCGTCGAGCCGGTCGCGTCCCGCGACGTTCCCCCGCCCAACCGGCATGGCGAGCTGCTCGCTGCGCTCGCCGCGGAGGTCCTGGACGAGGCCAATGCCGCACCGGCGTCGTTGGCCGCTGTCGCTGCCGGTCTGGGGCCCGGGCCGTTCACGGGGCTACGCGTGGGTGTCGTCACCGCGACGACGATGAGCGACGCGCTTGGCGTGCCGGCGTACGGCGCATGCTCGCTCGACGCGCTGGCGTGCGCGGTCGCGGTCGACAGGCCGTTCCTCGTGTGCACGGACGCGCGGCGCAAGCAGCTCTACTGGGCTCGCTACGACGCGAACGGCGAACGGGTCGAAGGCCCGGACATCGCCGCCGCGGCAACGGTCGCCGACCGTTTCGGCGGCAGCGTGCCGGTCGTCGTGGGAGTCGGAGCTTCGTTGTATGCCGACGACCTTGCGGTCTTCGAACGCGTCGAGGGTGTGGACTTCGCTTCGGCGGCAGGTGTCATTCACCTTGTGGCGCAACGGGTTCTCGACCGGCGACCTTCTGACGTGATGGAACCGATGTACCTACGGCGACCGGACGCGCAGCCTCCGGGTCGGCCCAAGTCGGTGCTGCCGGTATGACCGTGACGACGACGGTGCGCCCGATGCGGTGGTGGGACATCGAGCCGGTGATGGTGCTCGAACGCGAGATCTTCGGCGACGAGGCGTGGTCGGAGACGATGTTCTGGAGTGAGCTCGCCGAACACGGCAGCCGCTTCTACCTCGTCGTCGAGGACAACAGCGAAGTCGTCGCTTATGCAGGCCTCTGCGCGTACCCACCCGACGACGCCTACGTGCAGACGATCGCCGTTTCGCCGAGTCACCAAGGGCGCGGCATCGGGACGACGTTGCTGGTGCGGCTCATCGACGAAGCGCATCGTCGTGCCTGCCGGCGGCTCGACCTGGAGGTGCGAGCCGACAACACATCAGCGATCGCGTTGTACGAGCGCCACGGGTTCACGCGCATCGGAGTACGCCGTGGCTACTACCAGCCGTCCGGCACGGATGCCGTGGTGATGCGCAAGGAGCTGTCATGACCGGCCCGCTGGTGCTCGGCATCGAGACGTCCTGCGACGAGACCGGTGTCGGCATCGTGCGCGGCGGTGAGCTGCTTGCCGACGCGCTTGCGTCGAGTGTCGACGAGCATGCGCGGTTCGGCGGCGTCGTCCCGGAGGTCGCGAGCCGGGCGCACCTGGAGGCAGTCGTGCCCACGATGCATCGCGCGCTCGAGCAGGCGGGAGTGCGGCTGCAGGACATCGACGCGATCGCGGTGACGTCGGGCCCGGGGCTGGCCGGCGCGCTGCTGGTCGGTGTCGCGGCGGCCAAGTCGTACGCGCTCGCACTCGGAAAGCCGTTGTACGGCGTCAACCACCTGGCCGCGCACGTGGCGGTCGACCGGCTCGCTCATGGCGACCTGCCGCATCCCTGCGTCGCCTTGCTCGTCTCGGGCGGCCACTCGTCGCTGCTGCTCGTCCCGGACGTGACGGGCGACGTGACGCCGCTCGGGCAGACGATCGACGACGCCGCGGGTGAGGCGTTCGACAAGGTCGCACGCGTGCTCGGACTGCCGTTCCCCGGTGGTCCGCACATCGACCGGGTGGCTCGCGACGGATCGGTCGATGCCATCGGCTTCCCGCGCGGCACGGTGCGGGACGCGCCGTACTCGTTCACCTTCAGCGGCCTGAAGACCGCGGTGGCGCGCTGGGTAGAGGCGCGGCAGCGCGACGGTGAGCAGGTGCCGGTGTCCGACGTCGCGGCGTCGTTCCAGGAAGCGGTCGCCGACGTGCTCACTGAACGCGCGGTCCGCGCCTGCCGTGACAACGGCGTGGACCATCTCGTCGTCGGCGGTGGTGTGGCCGCGAACAGCAGGCTTCGCGCACTCGCCGAGGAGCGGTGCGCGGGGGCGGGTATCAGCTTGCGCGTGCCACCCCCGAAACTGTGCACCGACAACGGTGCGATGGTCGCCGCGCTGGGCGCGCTGCTCGTCGAGCAGGACGTCGAGCCGTCCACGCTCATGTTGTCGGCGGACCCGGCGCTCGCGCTGGCCTGACGAACGGAGGCTTCGATGTACGACGCAATCCTCGCCGAGTCCGTGCAGTTCGCGGGCGCCAACGGTGACCTTCTCGAGGGCTACAGCGCACGACCGCTGGACGCGACGGCACGTGGCGGCGTGGTCGTGATCCATCACCTGCCGGGTTATGACCGGGAGACGAAGGAGTTCGTCCGCCGGTTCGCGGTGATGGGCTACAACGCGGTCTGCCCCAACCTCTACACGCGCCTGGCGCCGGGTGCCAGCCATGACGACGCCGCCGCCGAGGCGCGGGCGCAGGGCGGCGTGCCGGACGAGCAGGTCGTCGGCGACGTCGCCGGCGCCGCGGCCTACCTGCGCGCGCTTTCCAACAGCAACGGCAAGATCGGTGTCATCGGTCACTGCTCCGGCGGCCGGCACACCTTCCTCATCTCGACCGAGCTGCCGATCGACGCGGGCGTCGTCTGCTACGGCGGCCTGATCGTCGGAGAGCCGGTGCCGCAGATGAAGTCGATGGTGCCGCTCGTCGACCGTGCGACCAAGGTGCAGAGCCCGCTCCTGGGTCTGTTCGGCAATGACGACAAGTTCCCGACGCCCGAGCAGGTCGACGTGCTCGAAAAGGCGCTGACCGAGGCCGGCAAGGAGCATGAGTTCCACCGGTACGACGGCGCCGGGCACGCGTTCTTCTCCCCGGACCGGCCGTCCTACCGCGTCGAGGCTGCTGTCGACGGCTGGCAGCGCATCGACGGGTTCTTCGCCAAGCACCTGGCGCGCTGACCTATGTGCACGCACGTCACCGAGACCCTGCCGGTGCAGGGCAGCGCCAAGGGTGCGACGGGCTGGATCCGTGTCACCGACGCGACGGTCTACTTCGACCACCCGACGCACGCGCTCGCCGACCACACGCTCAACATCGACCTGCGCCGGCCGGTCGACGGCCCGGCGGCACGGCTCGGCATCGAGCTGACGGCTGCGTCTGCGCGGTCACTTGCCGAGTCGATCCTGTCGGTGCTGGACGCCGTCCCGGCGGAGCTCGTGGAGGGCTGACCGAAGGCAGGACCGCGACGCGCGGCGTCGAATTCCCTCGTGTCCGCGCGAGGGGAGCCCAGCAATGAACCGTCGGACCACGGTGGCTGTCGCCGCGCTGCTCAGCGCGGCGCTGACCGCGACGCCTGCGCTGGCCAAGTCCAAGCCGAAGAAGCCCAAGCCGCTGAAGGGCACCTGGAGCTTCACGGACACCACGCCGGACCCCACGCCCGACGCCGGCAGTGACAACAGCGTGCACTGCCACGGGAAGCTGCCCGCGGCCCCGTCGGACGTGAACGCCGCGACCTTGAAGGTCTCCCGGCCGGGGACGCTGACCGTGAACGGCAACTCCGTCGGCGACTGGGCGATCGAGGTGCGCGATCCCAAGGGCAACTCGCTGGCCGGCGACGACTCCAACCCACCCGCGCAGGAGTCGGTGAGCGTGGACCTCAAGAAAGGGACCTGGACGGTCTTCTACTGCAACCTCACCGGCGCACCGACGGCGACCGCGGCCTACACGTTCGTGTTCCGGTAGGCCACTAGCTCGCCGAAACCGACCCGGGCGGGTCGCCCACTGTCGCCGAGCTGCTCGCAGTGGCCGGTGACGGTGT
>Ga0070681_10005890_pt1 | contig 11868 bp, 13 predicted proteins | sample KBSC83BmetaG_FD_65650 | JGI IMG/M metagenome (GOLD analysis project Ga0070681, IMG submission 65650) | Corn rhizosphere microbial communities from Kellogg Biological Station, Michigan, USA - KBS C8-3B metaG | ecosystem: Host-associated > Plants > Roots > Rhizosphere | place: USA: Michigan...
CGCAGTGGCCGAGGCGTTGAAGATGCTCAAGGAGCATCCGGTGCAACGCCTAACGAAAGAGCCTCCGCCGCCGACGTGGGGGAAGCGGGGCGTGGTAGTGCCCTGAGCGCGGGGCGCGGGGCGCGGGAAAACTCCTCGTTTCAGGAGTCATCGATATGGGTGCTGCAGCGGCCGCTGTTGCCATCGCGGAGCGGCGAATCGTAGAGGCGTTCGAGCGGGCTGGCGCGACGAGCGTCACGTCCGCTCGGACGCCGGATGAAGTCGGGGTCGATACGGCATCGGTGGGCTGGCGGCGCCTCACGAATCGCGCGGTGGTGCGCGAAGCCCCGCCAGGATCAGGGCGGTACTATCTCGATCGCGAGGTGTGGCAGGCGGTGCGTCGCACGCGCATGCGGCTCGTGGTCGTCCTCGTGATCATTCTCCTCGGCGCCTGGTTCTATATCGCGACGATGGGAATCTTGCGGACCTCGGCGAACCTGAGACACGCGAAGCCCGACTCGAGCGCGTCGACGACCGCGAAGGACTGACCGACAGCTACCGCCGACAGATGGGGCACGGGTCCAAGCGGGGCGTCTCGCCGAGCGTCACGACTACCGGACCCTTGACCACCGTCTGGTGCTGCAGGGTGTCGTCGATAGTGGCAGTGATTGTGGCGACTTTGCCAGTGACGGTTCCCGTGAATCGCGCCGGCATCGTCGGCCCGACGGCGACCGGGTACGCGCGCAGGAGGTAACTGCCGCTCACGTCGAAGGCGCCGCGCGTTACGGTGACGCGGCCGCTGACGTCGCCGTACGTGCAGCCGATGTGCAGATGCATCGACGTGTCATTGACGATCATTCCTGCGGCGTCACCACCCCACGTGCCCAGCGCAAGCTCGCCGGTGAACGGAGACAGGCTCGCACTCGAACAGCCGAATAGAAGCACCACGCCCGCACCAGCGAGACCGAACCGCCCTCTCCATGCACGCATGAAACCGCCTGCGTTGATTGCTTGCCCAACTTTAGAGACTCGTCCGGCGTCATCCGACGCGCTGGACGGGTCGACCAAGACGTCGCATTTTTGAGCTCCACCGTACCCACCGTTGCGGAGCTCGCGCCATGAAAACTTACCTCACGCTCACGGCCGTTCTCTTCGGGCTCCTCACCGTCGTGCACTTCTGGCGCATGCTGGAGGAGAGAGGAAATCTGGCGAAGGATCCTTGGTTCCTCATCATCACGTTGTTGTCCGCGGGGCTCTGCTTCTGGGCCGTGCGACTGCTCGTTGTCGCGCGGCGACGTCCGGATATCTCCTAGCGGAACATGGGCCGCTGATACCACTGACACTGCCCTGAAACCACTGACGAGTTCCGTGTACGTGAGCCTTCCTCGCTGAAGTTGTGATTGTTTTGTTCAAAGCCAGAGGATGTGTTCGTGGTGAATGGAAGCGTCGCTGCTGAGGAGAGCGTCAGTGGTATCAGGGTCGTGTCAGTGATATCAGCGGCCATTCCTCGCTAGCCCACGAGATTCACTGATTGACTCCGCTGGCGAGAAAGCCGCCGTCCACGGCGAGTAGTTGCCCGGTGACGAAGCGCGCCGACTCCGACGCGAGGAAGATGGCGGCGCCGACAAGATCGTCGACGTCGCCGAAACGGGCCATCGGGGTCCGCATGAGAAGTTCCTTCCCGCGCTCGGTTCCATCCAGCAGTCCGGCGTTGAGCGCCGTGCGGAAGACGCCGGGGAGAATCGCGTTGACACAGACACCGGCACGCGCCCATTCGATCGCGAGCGATTTCGTGAGCGACGCGACGGCGGCCTTGCTCGCCGCGTACGCTGCGACCTCGTACAGCGCGACGACGGAGGTCAGGGAGCCGATGTTGATGATCCGCCCGTAGCCGCGCGCCACCATGTCGCGGCCGAACGTCCGGCAGGCCCGGAGCGTGCCCGTGAAGTTGGTGTCGAGGATCTCGCGCCATCGCGTCTCGTCCATGTCGAGCGTCGGCTGGCGCGTCGTGATGCCGGCGGCGTTGACGAGGATGTCGACGTCGCCTAACGAATCGCGCACCGCCCGGTGCAGCGCCTCGACCGACGCGGCGTCGCCGACGTCGGTCGCGACGCGAAGCGTGCGCCGACCAGCGGCCTCGATCGCATCCGCGGCTTCGTCGACGAGCGACTGGCGCCGGCCGGTGGCGACGACGTCCGCGCCCGCCGCGGCAAAGCCGCGCGCGATGGCGAGGCCGATCCCCGACGTTGCGCCGATGACGACGGCCGTACGGCCGCTCAGATCCAGTCCCGGGTAGGGCACGCGCAATTATGGTCAGCCGGGGCAGCCGGCGGTAGCATTGAGCATGCAACTCGTCACCTTCGGCGAAGCGATGCTGCGCCTGACGCCGAGCGGCAATGGCTTCGACGTCTATGTCGGCGGCGCGGAATTGAACGTCGCTGTCGCGGCGGCGAAGCTCGGGATTGCTTCGCGCTGGGTGTCGCGCCTTCCAGAGAATCCGGCGGGGCGCGCCATCGCCCGTCGCGCCGAGGAGGAGGGCGTCGACGTCTCGTGCATCGCGTGGACGACCGAGGGACGCGCCGGCGTCTTCTACGTCGAGGTCGGCGACGACCCGAGCGCAACGACGGTGACGTACGACCGCGCCGGTTCGGCGATGGCGCTCGTCGCGCCGGGAATGATCGACTGGGCCGCCGCACTCCACGGCGCTCGGTGGTTTCACGTCAGCGGGATCACGCCCGCGCTGAGCGACTCCGCCGCCACGACGTTGACGGAGAGCCTTGCCGCGGCGAGCGCCGAGCGCCTAACGATTAGCTACGACCTCAACTACCGGCCGAAGCTCTGGAGCCCCGAGCGCGCTCGGAAGGTGCAGGAGCCGCTCCTGCGCCGCGCCAATCTCTTCATCGCTGGTGAGGACGCGGCTCGGCTGGTCTTCGGCATCGACGAGGGATCGCCCGAAGAGCTCGCGCGCGAGCTCCAGCAGCGATACGCATTGCCCGCGGTCGCGATCACGGTGCGCGACAGCAAGCGCCGGCGTTCGGCGACGTGGAGCGCGCTCGTCGTCGCCGACGGCACGACTCATTGCGCACCGCCGCAGTCGTGCGAGGTGATCGATCCCCTCGGCGCCGGCGACGCGTTTGCGGGCGGCCTCATCGCCGCCCGGCTGCATAACGAGTCGTGGGACCGCGCCGTACACGATGGCGTCAGTCTCGCCGCGAAGAAGCACGGCACCCGTGGCGACTTCTCCACCGCGACCTCGCCCTGAGCCGTGTTCCTCACCTTCCGCTGGTTTGGCGCCGACGATCCCGTGCCGCTCGCGCACATCCGTCAGATCCCGGGCGTTCGCGGCATCGTGAGCGCACTCTACGACGTGCCGATCGGCGAGGCATGGCCGCGTGAAAGCGTCGAGCGGCTCGCGGTCAGCGCGGACGACGCGGGGCTCGCGCTCTCGGTGATCGAGAGCATTCCGGTTCACGAGGACATCAAGCTCGGCCGACCGTCGCGCGATCGGTACATCGACAACTACGTGGCGAGCATCCGCGCCATCGGTGCGGCGGGCGTGCGCGTGCTCTGCTACAACTTCATGCCTGTCTTCGACTGGACGCGCACCGACCTCGCGATGCGCCTTCCCGACGGCTCGCTCACCCTCGCCTACGACGACGCGGCGCTCGCGCGAATCGACCTCTCGCGAGGCAGCGGCGAGCTCCCCGGTTGGGCGCACGCGTACACGCCTAACGAGCTGGCCGCACTCCTCGACGCATACCGTGGCGTCAACGACGAAGCAATGTGGGAGCACCTCGCCTACTTCCTCGAGCGGGTCGTGCCGGTGGCCGAGGAAGCCGGCGTCGCGATGGCGCTGCACCCGGACGATCCGCCGTGGCCCATTTTTGGTTTACCACGGATTATGACCAACGCAACCGCGCTCGAGCGGCTCCTCGGCCTGGTCGACCGGCCGGCGAATGGGCTCACTTTCTGTACCGGCTCGTTAGGCTCACGGCCGGACAACGACCTCCCGGTGATGGCGCGTCGGTTCGCCGAGCGTGGGCGGATTCATTTCATGCACTGCCGCAACGTTCGCCGCACGGGCGAGCGGCAGTTTCACGAAGTGCCTCACCCTTCGCAGTTTGGGGACGTCGACATGCATCGCGTCCTGGCCGCACTCCGCGACTGCGGCTTCGCTGGCCCTGCCCGATCCGATCACGGGCGAATGATCTGGGGCGAACGCGGGCGCGCCGGCTACGGGCTGCACGACCGCGCCCTCGGCGCCACTTATCTGTTCGGCCTCTGGGAGGGGCTCGCGCGCCAGTGACGCCCGACGCCGAGGGCCGGACGCGCTATCGCTGGACGATCGTCGCGCTGCTCTTCATCGCGACGACGATCAACTACGTCGATCGACAGGTGCTCGGCATTCTCGCGCCGACGCTGAGCCGGGCGCTGCACTGGAGCGAGACTGACTACGGCGATATCGTCTCCTGGTTCAGTCTTGCGTACGCGTTAGGCTTTCTCGTCGCGGGCCGGCTGATCGATCGAGTCGGCGTGAAGCGCGGTCTGGGCGCGGCGGTGGTTGTCTGGTCGCTCGCCTCGATGGCGCACGCGTTCGCCGCGACGGCCGCTGGCTTCTCCGCGGCACGGGCCGCGTTAGGCCTCGGCGAGTCGGCGATCTTCCCCGGCGCGATCAAGTCTGTCGCCGAGTGGTTCCCGAAGCGTGAGCGCGCGCTAGCGGCGGGGTTGTTCAACGCCGGAACGAACACGGGCGCGATCGTCGCGCCACTGCTCGTCCCCGCCCTCGTGCTCTGGCGCGGCTGGCAATGGGCGTTCCTCGTTACCGGTGCGCTCGGGCTCCTCTGGCTGGCGCTCTGGATTCCGTTGTACCGCAAGCCCGAGCACGGCCCGGAAGCCGATGATGAGGGAGTACTCAACGGCGATATGGCGCGTTGGTCGTGGACGTCGCTCCTCGGCATGCGGCAGACGTGGGCGTTCGCCGTGGGCAAGCTGCTCGCCGACCCTGTCTGGTGGTTCTATCTGTACTGGCTGCCGAAGTTTCTCGACGCGAAGTACGACATCAAGCTGACGGGCATCGCCGTCGGACTCGTTGCGGTGTACGTCACTGCTGACGTCGGCTCGATCGGTGGCGGGTGGCTCTCGAGCGCGCTGATCGCACGCGGCTGGACGGTCAATCGCGCGCGAAAGACGGCGATGCTCGCGATGGCCGTGTTGATCCTCCCCACGACGCTCGCCGGACTCGCGCAGAGCGCGTGGCAGGCGATCGCGCTCGTGGCGGTGGCCGCGGCCGCGCACCAGGCGTGGTCGGCGAACGTGTATACGCTCGCGAGCGACATGTTCCCGCGATCGGCGGTCGGCTCGGTGGTGGGAATCGGAGCGTTCACCGGCGCGATGGGTGGCGTGCTCTTCCAGCGGCTCGTTGGACGACTGCTCGACGCCAATGGCGGCAGCTACACGCCGATCTTCGTGTATTGCGGCACGGCGTATCTCGTCGCCTGGGCGATCATTCACGGCCTGGCGCCGCGGCTCGAGCCGGCGAGGCGCATGCCTGACGACTTGGTGGAGCAGCCGGCGTGATGCATCCGGACCGCTGCTTCGACGCCGACCCGAGCGTCCGTCGCGTCGCGCGTGAGCTGTACGAGGGGACGCGGGCGCTCCCGATCGTCTCCCCGCATGGTCACGTCGACGCGCGGCTCCTCGCGACGGACGAGCCGTTCGCAAACCCCGCGGCGCTGCTCGTGACGCCCGACCACTACGTCCTGCGGATGCTCTATGCGCGCGGCGTGTCGCTCGAATCGTTAGGCGTGCCGCCACGCGACGGCGGCGCCTTCGAGCGCGATCCGCGGCGCATCTGGCGGCGCTTCGCCGAGCGCTACGACGTCTATCGGGGCACGCCGACGGGACTCTGGCTCGACTACGAGCTGCACGAGCTGTTTGGGGTACGAGAGCGACTGAACGGCGACAGCGCGGATCGGGTCTACGACGCCATCGCCGAGCGGCTCGCGTCGCCGGAGCTCCGGCCACGAGCCTTGTTTGACCGATTCAAGATCGAGGTGCTCGCGACGACCGACGCCGCGAGCGATTCGCTCGAGCATCATGAGGCAATTCGCCGTTCGGGTTGGCACGGCCGAGTGATCCCCACCTTTCGGCCCGACGCATTGTTTCGCATCTCCTCACGTGGTTGGCGCGATGCCGTCGTCGCGCTTGGCGGTGCGATCGAGAGCGCCGAGCAATTGGTGATCGCGCTCGCGGCGCGGCGCGCGTTCTTCAAGCGCATGGGCGCGACCGCGACGGATCATGGCGTCACGGAGCCGTACACGGACATCGTAAGCGCCGGCGAGGCAGAGCAGATCTTCGAGCGCGGCTGGCGCGGTGAAGCGACGCTCGCCGATCAGCGGCGATGGGAGGCGTACCTCCTCACGGCGATGGCGCGGATGTCAGCTGAGGACGGGCTCGTCATGCAGCTTCACGCCGGTGCGCTCCGCGATCATCACACGCAGCTCTCTGGGCGCTTCGGGCCGGACATTGGGGCCGACATCCCGATCGCGACGGAGTACACGCGCAATCTCCGGCCGCTCCTCGACGCCTTCGGCGGTGACGAGCGCTTCAGGCTGATCCTCTTCACGCTCGACGAGTCGACGTACAGCCGCGAGCTGGCGCCGCTCGCCGGACATTACCCCGCCGTCAGGCTCGGCGCGCCCTGGTGGTTCCACGATTCGGTCGAAGGGATGACGCGCTTTCTCGATCGAACGGCCGAGACGGCGGGGATCGACAAGCTCGCCGGCTTCACCGACGACACGCGCGCTTTCTGCTCGATCCCCGCGCGTCACGATCTGTCGCGTCGCGTGCAGGCAAATTGGCTCGCGCGATTGGTTGCGCGGCACCTCATCGATCTCAGCGACGGGCACGCGTTCGCGCAGGCACTCGCCTATGGCTTCGCGAAGGAGAGTTATCGGCTCGGAACGGCTTAAGAATGGCGGGCCTAGCATTCATCGGCCGAGAAATGCAAGCTGGACTCATGAGAAACCCTTTCCGTGCTCTGGTCCTGCTGTGGCCCGGCATCCTCGCGGCCCAGACATCGAACGATGGCTGGCACTCCCTCTTCGATGGGCACTCGCTTGCGGGATGGCACGCGCTCGGCTTCGCGACGATTCCTGCCGGTCTCTGGACCGTCCGGGATGGCGCGATCGAGCATCTGCCGAAACGCAAAGGCGCCGTGCAGGCGGACGGGCAGCCGCTCGTGGGCTTCGATCTCGTCTCGGACAGCGCGTACCAGGACTTCGAGCTCGAGTGGGAGTGGAAGATCTCCGCCGCCGGGAACAGTGGACTGAAATACAACGTCTCGGAACAGCTTTCGACGGCCTTTCCTCCGGCGCACGCGGCGAAGGGGTGGGAGTACCAGATGATCGACGATGCCGCGAACGAGGACAACAAGCTGGCGACGCACCGGACGGGCGCGCTCTACGACATGATCGCGCCTAACGAGCAGAAGCCGGTGAAGCCCGCGGGCGCGTGGAACCGGTCGCGCCTCGTCTTCCGCGGCAACCACGGCGAGCACTGGCTCAACGGCGTTCGCATCGTGTCGTTCGACATCGGCACTCCGGCCTTCGACTCAGCCTTCGCGAAGAGCAAGTACGCGGCATATCCGGCCTGGTTCCCTCAGCGGCGTAAAGGGCAGATCGTGCTGCAGGATCATGATGATGTGGTGTGGTTTCGTGGAATCCGCATCCGTGTCCTCAAATAGTTTCGTGCTTAGTTCCATGCTTTTTAACCGCAGAGGTTCAAATACAACAGGGATGAATGTATGAGTGACATCGACCGCCGCGACTTCGTGAAGCAGACGACACTCACCGGACTTGGGGTGCTCGCGTCGCGCAAAGTGTCCGGACTGAACCGAGGACGCCGATCACCTAACGAGAAAGTCCGTGTCGCCGTCATCGGAGTGAATGGCCGCGGCATCGTGCACGTGAAGAACTTCTCGACGCTCCCCAACTCCGAGGTCGCGTACATCTGCGACGTCGACGCGAACGTCATCGGGAAAGCGCTCGATGCGGCGAAGGGGCAGGCGCGCGCGCCGAAGACCGAGCGCGACTTCCGCCGCATCCTCGACGACAAGAGCGTCGACGCCATCAGCATCGCCGCGCCGGATCACTGGCACACGCCGATGACGCTCCTCGCTCTTCACGCGGGGAAGCACGTGTACGTGGAGAAGCCGAGTGGACACGATCCGCGCGAGGACGAGCTGCTGATGGAGGCCGCGCGCAAGTACGACCGCAAGGTGCAGCTTGGCACCCAGGCGCGATCCGGCCCCCGATTCATCGAAGCGCTCGACCGGATCAAGGCGGGCGAGATCGGAACGCCGTACCTCGCGCGCGCCTGGTACGCGAACACGCGCACGAGCATCGGCCGAGGAAAGCCCGCGCCCGTGCCGTCCAACCTCGACTACGAGCTCTGGCAGGGACCCGCGCCGCGGACCGCGTATCGCGACAACGTCATCCACTACAACTGGCACTGGTTCACGCGCTGGGGCACGGGCGAGATCTGCAATAACGGAACGCACGAGATCGACGTCGCGCGCTGGTTCCTCGGCGTCGACTATCCGACGAGTGTGTCGTCCGTCGGACACCGGTTCCATGCGCAGGACGATTGGGAGTTTCCCGATACGCAGGACGCGACGTACGAGTTCGGCGCCGACGGCGGGAAGATCATCGTCTGGCAGGGACAGAGCTGCAACGGTCTGCGAACGTACGATCGCGATCGCGGGACGATGATCCTCGGCACGGGCGGCAGCGTCATCGTCGATCGCGATGGCTTCGTGCAGCTCGACCTGAAGGGCAAAGTCGTGAGGCAGGCGATGGCGTCGCAGGCGACGGACGGCGTGAACACCCTCAGCGACGATCCCCTCACGGAGCTTCACACGCGCAACTTCCTCGACGCCGTGCGCACGGGAACGAAGCTCACGGCGCCGATCGCCGACGGCGCGAAGACCGGTCTCCTCTGTCACCTCGGCACCATCGCGCACCAGACCGGCCGCCGCCTAACGATCGACGCGAAGACGGGGCACATCGTCGGCGATCCGGAGGCAGCCGCGAAGTGGTCGCGCTCCTACGAGCCGGGGTGGGCGCCGGTGGTGTAGCGGGAAGAGCCGCTTTCAGATCCGCACTTGCTCATCGAGCCTCGCGAGCTCGGCCGCGTACACTTTGCGGAGAAAGCGTCGCGCCATCGCCCGCTCGATGACACCCATCATGCCGCGCCGGATCGGCAGCTCGGTGCTGATCGTCACCAGCGAGCGGCGTCCACCTAACGAGTCGACGGTGAATGTCGTCACGGCGCCCTTGGTGAGATCGGTCTCGACGAGCACGCGGCCCGGCTCCGGCTCCGAGACGCGGGCACGGGTGTGGCGCGTCGCCCCAAAGGCGCGGAGGTCGTAGCGAATCTGCGTCCCTGCTCCGTAGCCGCCGGCGTCCACTGCGAGATTGCGAAAGTACTGCGGCGGTACGATGCGCTGATGTCCGTTGCGATAGTCGGCGATCATGCGATACACGTTCACGGCGGCCGCGCCGATCTCGGCGCTGGCGCTCACGCGAAGCGATGGCCCGGTAATGGTTCCCGCGATCATTGGTGCAATCCTCTTGGTTCGTACTGATTCACATATAGTTACGCATCAGTAGATACGGATAATCGCCCTCCCCTTGGGCCACTTGGCAGTGACCAGCCTGGCGCGCGCGCGGTTTGGCAACTGGAGGGGGCGTTGCCGCCGCGGCCAGAAAATCTTTACTTACGGCATATGCGCCGGCTCATCGCATCACTCCTTGCATTGGTCACCGTCGGCTGTTCGGCGCCCCTCGCCGCACCAGGCCCGCACGCGGCACTCACCGTGACGCGGCTTCGCGCCGAGCCATTTTCCTTCACGTACGTGAGCCAGCTCCGCCAGCCCGAGCGGTTGGTGATTCGCGATCAGGTGGCGTGGGTCAACGCGTGGGCGTCGCTCTCGCCGGTTGGTGCGCCCATCGCCGCGCCGCCTAACGTCGACTTCGGCCGCGAGATGATCGTCTTCGTCGCGCTCGGCGAACGCCCCTCGGGCGGCTACTCGATCCTCGTCGACTCCGCCGCCGCCAATAGCGATGGTGTCACAGTGTGGGTAGGGACATCGAGCCCCGGACCGCACTGCGGCACCACGCTGGCGCTCACCCAGCCGGTGGACATCGCAAAGCTCCCCCGCATCGACGCGCCGGTGCGGTTCGTTGGCACATCCAAAGTCATCGACTGCCAGTGACATGCGCCGCATCGACGTGATCCATCAAGGTGTCCCGGTGGGGCGTGTCGGGAACCTCCGCCTAACGACCGGCGACCTCGTCGTCGGCGAGCTGGAGCGCCTGGACGGATACGACGCGTTGCGGCCGACCATCTGGGCGGTGTCGCGCTCGCTCTGGTCGGTGGGCTTTCTCGCCTCGGGGCTCGACGTGTCGCGGATGTCGCCGGCGCCCCCAGAAGTCCTCGAGCGCGCGGCCGAGCTCGAACTGGAGCTCCGAGACGAGTACGGCGCCCTCGTTCCCACCGATTTCGTGAACGTCATCGAGCGTCCGTTCGTCGAGATGCCTCCGGTTGTCTTTGCGCGACTTCGACTCGCGCCCGCTGCAGAGGGAGCGCTCCTGTTCAGGCGCAAGCCAAAGGATCTAACCCGATCCGTCTAGTTCCTTCGCTTCGCTCAAGATGACGGCTGACATCTTGACCGAATTCGGCGCGCACATGCGTAGCTGCGGCCGCCATCGCACGCGATAGCTCGATTCACCGTCGCGCAAAGGCAAACATTCGTTAGAATACGTCGCTTCGGACTCGGCCGAGATCGTGCCGAGACCCGATCGTGAACGCGCAGGCTGTCGGTTCTGCCGACATTGCGCCGATCCGCACACAATTCTCACACTGATCCGGTCGACGCATGCGACTCCTACCCGCACGCGCTGCGCTCGCTGTTGTGCTCGGCGCCGCCGTTCTCTCCTGTAAAGATTCACCGACGTCGGTGCGCTCGCTGCGGCCGGGAGACCTGTCGGCGGCGAAGATACCCGCCCCGGCACTGATCATCAGTCAGGTCTATGGCGGCGGCGGCAATTCCGGCGCGACGCTGAAGAATGACTTCATCGAGATCTTCAATCCGACCGGTCAGTCGCAGTCGACGGCAGGCTGGAGCGTCCAGTACGCATCGTCAGCCGGAACCTCCTGGCAGGTGACTCAGCTCGGCGGACAGACCATCCCGGCCGGCGGCTACTACTTGGTGCAGGAAGCGTTTGGCGCTGGTGGTACGACGTCGCTACAGCCGGACGCGACCGGCACGATCGCAATGGCGGCCGGCGCGGGCAAGGTTGCGCTCGTCTCGACTATCACGGCGCTGACAGGCACGTGTCCCACCGCGGTTGATTTCGTCAGCTTTGGCACCGCTGCGACGAATTGCGGACGCGGGACCACTGCGACCCTGACCAACACCACGGCAGCGATCCGTGGCGACGGCGGATGCGCGTACAGCGACGCATTATCTGCTGACTTCGCGACAGCTGCGCCCGCTCCGCGCAACAGCACGAGCCCGGTACATGTATGCCCCAATCTGCTTCCCGTGGGCCCGCTCGACCACGTCGTGGTTGCCGGTCCAGCAACGCTCGTCATGGGCAACGCGGTGCAGTACTCGGCGACGCCGCAGGACGCGAACAACCAGACGGTCGGCGATGCGACCATCACCGGCTGGGCCTCCGACAACGAGGACGTCGCCACCGTCGACGCGACGGGGAAAGTCACCGCGGTCGGCGGCAGTGCGACTCCGGTGACGATCACCGCGACGGCGAAACAAGGCGACATCGAGCTAAGCGGCACGTTGAAGATCACGGTGAGCACGCCGGC
>Ga0070681_10005892_pt1 | contig 11867 bp, 5 predicted proteins | sample KBSC83BmetaG_FD_65650 | JGI IMG/M metagenome (GOLD analysis project Ga0070681, IMG submission 65650) | Corn rhizosphere microbial communities from Kellogg Biological Station, Michigan, USA - KBS C8-3B metaG | ecosystem: Host-associated > Plants > Roots > Rhizosphere | place: USA: Michigan...
CGGCGCGGCTGCGGTGGAGATGGTTCGTATCTATGCTGATGCGCGGCTGACAGTTCAACGGTCGACGGCTTCAAGAGATGGCTTTATCGGGCGCGTCTGCCCCAAAGGGATGTTCTGAAGGGCAGGCCTACGGAGAATTGCAGGTTGGGGGTGTCGGGGTGAGGCCGACGCCGAAGCTTAGTCCGATGGTTCTGCCGTTTACTTCGATGGCCGGTCTCCATGGGGCAATTCCATGGAGGAGAGATTTGCCGGGTCCGGGGAGAGGCGAATACAGGGGCCTCTCCACGGCGGCCCTTCGGGCCTTCGGTCGAGCTGGCGTGGGTTCGTGGTGGGAGCGAGATGGGCGGGTTGGCGGCGGTACACCGTAGACTGTAAACGAGGTTGCGGCATCGACATACGTGCCGGGATGAGTTGGGGACTATGAGTAGAACCGAGGTTTCGCTGGCAAGACGGCGGTTGTTTCTCCGGGATTCGGCGGCGTTCCTCGTCCTCGCGCTGATTACCGGCGCGCTTTTTCTGGTTACGCTGTTTTTGTTTCGCTCGTTTACCTCGCACCGCGCGGAGCTGGCTGTTCGCTGGTCGGGCCGGGGCAAGGATGCTCTACAGGCAGGCAAACCTCAGGAGGCAATTGTCGCCCTGCGCACTGGACTGTCGTATGCGCCGGGCACACGCTCCTATGAACTGCTGCTGGCGCAGGCGCTCGAAGACGCGGGGCGAACGGACGAGGCGTCCAACTACTTCATGAACCTGTGGGTGGCGCAGCCGGGCGATGGCTTCATCAATCTGGAGCTGGCGCGGCTGGCGGCGAAGAGGAACGATCCGCGAGACGCGGTGAAGTATTACCGGGCATCGATCTACGGCACGTGGGAGGGCGATGGCGTGGTGCGCAGGCGCGAGGTGCGTCTGGAGCTGGCGCGTTATCTGATCGCGCAGCACAACACGAACGCGGCGCGGATTGAACTGCTGATCGCGGCAGGCAACTCTCCGAGCGATCCGAAGCTGAACCGGACGCTGGCCGATCTGCTGGTGGAGACGGGAGATGTGGCCGACGGGTTTGCCTTCTACAACAAAGTGATTGAGGCCGATTCGAAGAACCAGGCCGCGCTGGCGGGAGCGGGGCGGGCGGCTTACCGGCTGGGAAATTTTGCGACGGCGCACTCGCTGCTGGAGCGCGCGCTCGAGGCCAAGGCGTCGCCGCTCGAAAAGAACCAGACCCATTCGGGAGAGCTGGAGACCATGCTGAAGAATTCGAGGCGGATTCTGGAGCTGCGGCCGTCGGGCAAGCTGCGGTCGAGTGAGCGCGTCTCGCGCATCCTTGTGGATCTTGGCATCGCGAAGAAGCGGTTTTCGAGCTGCGCTGCCGGCTTCGGAACGACCGACAAGCTGCCGCCGGCGCTTGAGGAGCTGAACGCGAGATGGGCGAGCGACGATGTGGACCATGGTCGAGCGAAGCTGTTACAGAGCGCCGCGCGGCAGGATGCGGCAGTGCAGTTGATCTATGACACCGAAGTACAGACCAGCCGGATCTGCGGAGTGGCCGGGGGCGACGACGCGCTTCTGCTGCTGCTGGCGAAGTCTCCGGATACGGTGGAGCGATAGAGGCGGATGGAAGCGAATCACATGACCGAGCGAGAGCCTGAGCTGCGAGCGACGGCTGCCATCTCCATCGACCAGACGGCGGCGATCGCGCCGGAGCGGGAGGAGCGGCTGTTTCTGCTGCTATCGATCGTGATCGGCATTATCTCGGGATTGCTCGCGGTCTCGTTCCGGATGGCGATCGAGTGGCTGAATGTGCTGCTTCTGGGATCGGCTCCGAAGCCGGGCCAGCCGCGGCTGTTCATCATCCCGGCGATCGCAGGCGTGGTGATCGCCGTGCTCACGCGGTATGTCTTCCCGAAGGTGCGCGGCAGCGGCGTCAACCAGACCAAGGCCGCGCTCTATATCAACAACGGTTACATCTCGTTTCGCACGGTCATCGGCAAGTTCATGCTGTCGGCGCTGGCGATCGGGAGCGGGCACTCGCTGGGGCCGGAAGACCCAGCGCTGCAGATAGGCGCCGGGGTGGCGTCGCTGATCAGCCGGAAGATGGGGCTGTCGCGTGAACGGCTGCGGCTGTTCGCGCCGGTGGGCGCGGCGGCAGGCCTGGCGGCGGCGTTCAATGCGCCGATCTCGGCGATCCTGTTCGTCATCGAAGAGGTGATCGGGCGGTGGAACGCGTCGGTGCTGGGGTCGATCGTTCTGGGTGCGGTGTCGAGCGTGGTGGTGGCGCGATGGTTCTGGGGATCGCAGCCGATGTTCCGCATCCCGACGGTGACGTTCGACTCGCGCGAACTGCTGGCGTACACGGTGCTGGGCGTCTTCGGCGGCATCGCTTCGCTGATCTTCGCCAAGGCGATCGGCTACCTGAGGCCGCGGCTGCGCCGGCAGTCGGCGTGGAAACAGATGCTGCAGCCGGGCCTCGCGGGCCTGCTGGTCGGCGGCATCGGATACTTCGGTCTGCCGCAGGTGATGGGCGCGGGCTACGAGGCCATCGACCAGGCCATGCACGCGCAGTTCGCGTGGAAGATTCTGCTGGCGCTGGCGATCTTCAAGATCATCGCGACGACGCTCTCGTTTTCGAGCGGAACGCCGGGCGGCATGTTCGCTCCGACACTGTTTATCGGCGCGATGCTGGGCGCGTCGATCGGCGCGTTCGAGAAGCTCTACTTCCCGCAACTGCATCTGGCCGGGTCGCTGGGGTCGTATGCGCTGGTGGGGATGGGAGTGCTGTTCGCGGCGTTTCTGCGCGCGCCGCTGACGTCGGTGTTCATGGTGCTGGAGGTCAGCGGGAATTACTCGATCATCGTTCCGGTGATCCTGGCCAACGCGATTGCGTACGTCATCTCGCGCACCTTCCAGCCAGTGCCGGTCTTCGAGATGCTGACGATTCAGGATGGGCTGTACCTGCCGTCGATGGAGGAGCAGCGCGAGGAGAGCGAGCTGCACATCGAGGACGCGATGCGGCGGGCGATCGCGCCGGTGCTCGAAGGCACGGACGCGGTGGCGAAGGCGATGAAGGCGGTGGCCCAGTATCAGGAGATGAAGGATGGCTCCGTGCTGCTGATCCATTGCAGCGACGGGCTGTGGTACGCGGCGACGCACAAGGAGCTCGAGGACATCTTCGCCAATGTGAGCGAGGCGGACGCGTCACGTTGGCTCGAGGAGCGGCTGGGCAAGGAACGGACGCCGATGCTGTTTCCCGATCTTCTGCTGGCGAGTACGCTGCCTTACTTCAAGCGGTGGCCGCTGCTGCCGATCACCAATCGCGCGAGACGGGGAGCGCTCGAAGGGGCGGTCTCGATGGCGGATGTGATCAAGCGATATCAGGCGCGATAGCGAGCTTTTTGCCGGGGAGAGAGGGCATGCCCCAGGGGCTGAAGCCCCTGTTTGGTGGCTCTGGCGATAGAGGGCCAAGGCTGAAGCCTTGGCGTACCTAGATGCAAGGGCAACTACAACTACAACGGCAACTACAGCTACAACTACAACTGCGACGGCAAAAATACAGGGGTCTCTCCACTGCGGCGGCAAAAGCGCCGCCTTCGGTCGAGATGACGTATCTATTACTGCTGCTACTCTGCGGTCGAGATGACGTGTTTTGTTATTGCTAGTGCGGGATGAGTTGGCGCAGGTTAATTTTTTATTTGCTTATTTTTCTTTATCTCTGGATGGCGGTGTCGGCCTTGCTTGGTTTTTCGGAGACCTGGGTTGTGGTGGGGAGCTGTGTGCGGTCCCAGCCTCCGCCGAGGGCCTGGATCAGTTGAACCGATGAGGTCATGGCCTGGGTGCGCAGCGTGGTCAGGGTGCGCTGGTCGGTGAGCAGCGTGTTCTGCGCGGTGACGACGTTGACGTAAGGATCGACGCCGGTCTGGTAGCGGGCGAACTGGAGATCGACGAACTGCCGGGCGGACTGCTCGGCCTGCTGCTGCTTGAGGATCTGCTGCGAGAGGATGCGGACCGAGGCGAGCGAGTCCTCGACCTGCTGGAAGGCGGTCAGGACGGTCTGGCGATAGTTGGCGACGTTGGCGTTGTAGGTGGCCGTGTACTGCTGCACGGTGGCGCGGCGCAGGCCGGCGTCGAAGACGGTTTCGGAGATGGAGGGGCCGATGGACCAGAAGCGGCTGGGCCAGTCGAAGAGATGTTTGAAGGTGGAGCTTTCAAGCCCGGCTGAGGCGCTGAGGACGAGGTCGGGATAGAAGGCGGCGGTGGCGATGCCGATCTGCGCGTTGGCGGCAGCCATGGCACGCTCGGAGGCGGCGATGTCGGGGCGGCGTTCGAGCAGTTGCGACGGCACGCCGATGGGAATGGCGGGCGGTTTGGCGTCAAGCGCGCGGACCGGGATGGAGAAGCCGGAGGGGTTAACGCCGATGAGCACGGCGATGGCGTGCTCGAACTGGGCGCGGGCGACGCCGAGGTTGGCGGCGGCGGACTCGGCGTTTTGCAGGGTGTTCTGCGCTTCGACGACGGAGATCTGGTCGTCAATGCCGGTCTCGTAGCGGGCGCGGGCGATGTCGAGGGCCTTCTTGTCGGCCTCGATGGTGGCGTCGTAGAGCGCCTGCAGGGCGTCCTGGCCGCGCAGCTCGAAGAAGAAGAGGGCGAGGTTGGCCTGCTCGCTGAGGCGCTGGTTCTCAAGATCGGCGGCGCTGAGCTGGGCTTCGAACTGGGCCTGGCTGATGGTGTTGCGGATGCGGCCCCAGAGGTCGGGCTGCCAGGAGACGTCGAAGGGGAGCGAGGTGAGGGTGCTCTGCGCGCCGGCGTTGATGGAGCTGCCGCCGGTGCCGGTGGAGTTCTTGAGGTTGGCGGAGGAGCGCGAGCGCTGGTACGAGGGGCCGACGCCGGCGGTGGGGAAGAGCTGCGAGTGCGCCTCGCGGACGATGGCGCGGGCGGCCATGAAGTTCTGGAAGGCGAGCTTGATGTTCTGGTTGCCGACGGTGAGCTGGTCTTCGAGCGCGTTCAGCTCGGGGTCGTTGTAGATCTCCCACCATTTGCCGCGGAGCATGGCGTCCTGCGGAGCGGCGACCTTCCATCCGTCGGCGTCCTTGAACTGCGTGGGCGATTCCTTGTAGGAGACGGGCGGGGCCGTGGCGGTGGCCGGGGGCACATGGTATTTGGGCCCGACCCGGCAGCCGGTGAGCAGCACGGCCGCTGCGATGGCGGGGTAGATGGCGGTTTGGAGGCGGAGAGTAGTCATAAAGTTTAAACCGTGGTGCGGAAGCTGGAGTGCAAGAGCTGAGGTACAGGAGCTAATCGGTTGCGGGCGCCGGGCCGGTTGCGGGGAAGTTTCGCTGCCGTCTCCGCTGCATGCGCAGGCGGATGCGGTCGAAGGTGAGGTAGACGACGGGCGTGGTGTAGAGGGTGAGCAACTGGCTCATCAGCAGGCCTCCTACGATGGTGATGCCCAGAGGGCGGCGCAGCTCCGAACCCATGCCGGTGCCGAAGGCCAGGGGGACGGCTCCGAAGAGCGCGGCAGTGGTTGTCATCATGATAGGACGGAAGCGCAGCATGCAGGCCTCGAAGATGGCCGATTCGGGGTCCATGCCGTGCTCGCGCTCGGCCTGCAGGGCGAAGTCGATCATCATGATGGCGTTCTTTTTCACGATGCCGATCAGAAGCACAATGCCGATGATGGAGATGACGTTGAGGTCCTCGTGGAAGACGATGAGGGCGAGCATGGCGCCGACGCTGGCCGAGGGCAGCGTCGAGAGGATGGTGAGCGGGTGCACCAGGCTCTCATACAGGATGCCGAGGACGATGTAGACGGCGAACAGCGCTGTGATCACAAGGATGGGTTCGCTGCCGAGCGAGTCCTGGTAGGCCTGGAGCGTTCCGGCGAAGAAGCCGTGAACGGTGGAGGGGATGCCGAGGCGTTCCTTCATCTGGTTGATGGCCAGGGTGGCATCGCTCAACGAGACGCCGGGAGCGAGGTTGAAGGAGATAGTGGCCGAGGGGAAGAGGCCGGTGTGCGGCAGCGAGAGCGGGATGGTGTCGGCGTGGTGGGTGGCGATGGCCGACAGCGGGATGTTGCCGGTGGAGGTTGGGTTGATGCTCGAGTTCGAGCGGAAGGTAATGTTCTTGAGACCTTCCGGGCTTTGCCAGTACTGGGGCGCGACCTCGAGGACGACGTAGTACTGGTTGAGCTGGGTGTAGATGACCGAGACCTGGGACTGGCCGAAGGAGCTGTAGAGGGCGGAGTTGAGCGACTGCGTGGTCTGGCCGAGGCGGGCCGCCTTGACGCGGTCGTAGTTGAGCAGCATGTCGAGGCCGCCGTTCTGCTGGTCGCTGTTGACGTCCTCGAGGCCGGGGAGCTTCTTCATCTCGGAGAGCACGCGCGGGCCCCACTTGGAGAGATCGGCGATGTCGTCTGCCTGGAGCGTGTATTGATAGAGCGCGGCGCTGGAGCGGCCGCCGATGCGGAGGTCCTGCGCGGCCTGGAGGAAGGTGGACGCTCCGGTGAGCTTGTTCAGCTTGGGCCGCATGCGGTCGATGACCTGGGCAGCGCCGATCTTGCGCTCGCTGAGCGGTTTGAGCGTGATGTAGAGGAAGCCGGTGTTGCCGCCGCCGGTAAAGGCGATGACGGTCTTGACGGCGGGGTCCTTCATGACGACGTCTTCGATCTCCTTGACGGAGCGGTTCATGGCCGGGAAGGAGGCATCCTGCGGGCCCTGGATGCCGCCGGCGAGCGAGCCGGTGTCCTGCTGCGGGAAGAAGCCCTTGGGGATCTTGATGACGATGGCGACGTTCAGCAGGATGGTGAGGAAGAGGACGGTGAGCGTAAGGCCCGGGTTGTCGAGCACCCAGCGCAGGGTGCGGCGGTAGAGCGAGAGCATCCAGTCGAAGAAGCGCTCGTTGGCGCGGTAGATGCGGCCATGCTCCTTGCCGTGCTCGCTCTTGAGCAGGTAGGCACACATGGTGGGCGTCGTGGTCAGCGAGATGACCATGGAGACCAGGATGGCCGTCGAGAGCGTGATGGCGAACTCGCGGAAGAGGCGGCCGACGATGCCTCCCATCAGGATCAGCGGGATGAAGACGGCGATCAGCGAGAAGCTGATGGACATGACGGTGAAGCCGATCTCGCGGGCGCCCTTGAGGGCGGCGGCGAAGGAGTCCATGCCGGCTTCGAGATGGCGGGTGATGTTCTCCATGACGACGATGGCGTCGTCGACGACGAAGCCGGTGGAGATGGTGAGGGCCATCAGCGAGAGGTTGTCGATGCTGTAGCCGCAGGCGTACATGACGGCCAGGGTGCCGATGAGCGAGACCGGGACGGCGACGGCGGGGATCAGCGTGGAGCGGGCGCTGCGCAGAAAGACGAAGACGACCAGGATGACGAGGATGATCGACAGCATCAGCGTCAGTTCGACGTCATGCACGGATGCGCGGATGGTGGTGGTACGGTCGAGCATGACGGTGATATCGATTCCGGTGGGAATCGAGGCCTTCATCGAGGGGATCGAGGCCAGGATGCGGTCATTGGTATCGATGATATTGGCGCCGGGCTCGCGGTGGATGATGATGTTGATGGCGCGCTTGCCGTTGAGGTAGCCGCCGTTGCGGAGGTCCTGCACGGAGTCGACGACGTCGGCGACATCGTCGAGGCGGATGGCGGCGCCGTTTTTGTGGCCGACGATGAGAGGCTTGTAGTCCTCGGCCTTGGAGATCTGGTCGTTGGCGACGATGTCGGCGGTGGTGATGCCATCGGTGATCTGGCCCTTGGCGAGCGCGGAGTTCTGCAGGCTGATCTGGGACTGGAGGTTGGCCATGGTGAGGCCGTAGCTGGCGAGCTTGGTGGGGTTGACCTCGATGCGCACGGATGGCAGCGCGCCGCCGCCGACGTTGACCTGGCCGACGCCGGTGATCTGCGAGAGCTTCTGCTGGAGGACGGTGGAGGCCTCGTCGTAGAGCTTGCCCGGACCGTACTGGTCGGAGGTCAGGGTAAGGATCATGATGGCTGCGTCGGCGGGGTTGACCTTGCGATAGGTGGGATTGCCCGGCAGGTTGGCGGGCAGGTAGGTGCGGGCGGCGTTGATGGCCGCCTGGACGTCGCGGGCGGCGGCGTCGATGTTGCGGCTGAGATCGAACTGGATGGTGATCTGGGTGCGCCCGAGGCTGCTGTTCGAGGTCATCTCGCTGACGCCGGCGATGTGACCGAGCTGCCGCTCAAGCGGCGTGGCCACGGACGAGGCCATGACCTCGGCACTGGCTCCGGGCAGGCCGGCGTTGACCGAGATGGTGGGGAAGTCGACCTGGGGCAGCGGCGAGACCGGCAGCACGGTGAACGCGATGCCGCCGATCACCGCGATGGCGATGGTGAGCAGCGTGGTCGCGACAGGCCGATGGATGAATGGCGCGGAGATGTTCATGGCAGCTCTGCGGGTTGAGGCTCGGCTCCGGCGTGCGGCTTCCTCTTCCACTTGGGAGTGAGGCGGGTGGCGATGCCGTCGAAGAAGATATAGATGACGGGCGTGGTGTAGAGGGTGAGGATCTGGCTGAGGAGCAGGCCGCCGACCATGGCGATGCCGAGCGGCTTGCGCAGCTCGGAGCCTTCGCCGGTGCCGAAGGCCAGCGGCACGCCGGCCAGCAGGGCGGCCATCGTGGTCATCATGATGGGCCGGAAGCGGAGCAGGCAGGCCTGATAGATGGCCTCGGTGGCGCTTTTGCCGTGCTCGCGCTCCATTTCAAGCGCGAAGTCCACCATCATAATGCCGTTTTTCTCGACGATGCCTATCAGCAGGACGAGTCCTATGATGGCGACGATGCTGAGCGACTGGTGGAAGAGGATGAGGGCGAGAAACGCGCCGACGCCGGCCGAGGGCAGGGTGGAGAGAATAGTGATGGGGTGGATGAAGCTCTCATAAAGGACGCCGAGCACGATGTAGACGGTGATGAGGGCGGCGAGGATGAGCAGCGGCTCGTTCGAGAGCGAGTTGCGGAACGATGCGGCGGTTCCCTGGAAGTCGGCCTGGAGACTGGCCGGCATGTTCATCTCTTTCTGGATCTTGGTGATGGCGTCGATGGCTCCCCCGAGCGAGCCGCCGGGTGCCAGGTTGAACGAGACGGTGACGGCGGGGAACTGCCCCTGGTGCATGATGGAGAGCGGCTTGGTGGTGGTCTCGAAGTGGGAGAAGGCGCTGAAGGGGACGGCGTTGCTGGTGGCCGAGCTGGTGCCTCCGGCGGTGCCCGCGCCCTGGCTGATGGAGTTGGCGCTGGAGGTGAGGGCGCTGGGCGGCGGGGCAAGCGTGTTGGCCGAGGGAGTGTAGAGGGCCGAGGTGGTCAGCGCGTTCGAGCCCGCCGAGGGAGCGCCGCGTCCGGAGGCCGAGGAGCCGCCCGCGCCTGACGTTCCGGAGGCGGCATTGGATTGAATGTACAGATGGCTCAGCATGTTGGGATCGAGCTGAAACCGGGGTTGGGCCTCGAGGATGACGTGGTACTGGTTGAGCTGGGTGTACATCGTGTTGATCTGGCGCTGGCCGAAGGCATCGTAGAGGGTGTTGGCGATGGTGGTGGGCGCGATGCCCAGGCGCGAGGCGGTGGCGCGGTCGATGACCAGCTCGATGGCGAGGCCGCCGTCCTGCTGGTCGGTGGCGACGTCTTCAATGTCGGGAATGTGCTTCAACTTCTGGACGAAGCGGGCGGTCCACTCGTTCAGCTCGTTCTGGTCGGGATCTTCGAGCGTGTACTGGTACTGGGTGCGGCTGACGCGGTCGTCGACGGTGATGTTCTGCACCGGCTGCATGAAGAGCTGGATGCCCTGGACCTTTTGGAGGCTCGACTGGAGGCGGCGGATGACATCGGAGGCGCTGAGGTCGCGCTTGGCGATGGGCTTGAGGTTGATCGACATGCGGCCGCTGTTGATGGTGGTGTTGGTGCCGTCGGCTCCGATGAAGGAGGAGACGCTCTCAACGGCGGGATCCTTGAGGATGACCGAGACCAGCTCCTGCTGCTTTTGCGCCATCGATTTGGAGCCAATGGTGGGCGACGCCTGAGAGATGCCCTGGATGACGCCGGTGTCCTGCACCGGGAAGAAGCCCTTGGGGATGATGATGTAGAGGAAGACGGTGAGGACGAGCGTGCCCAGCGCCACCAGCAGCGTAATGGTGCGGTAGCGGAGGACGACTTTGAGGGTGCGCGCGTAGAAGTCGATCATGCCCACGAAGACGCGCTCGGAGGCCTTGAAGAAGCGGCCCTGCTGGTCGGGCGGGGTGTGCTTGAGAATGCGCGAAGACATCATCGGCGTCAGCGTAAGGGAGACGACGGCGGAGATGATGATGGTGACGGCGAGGGTGACGGCGAACTCGCGGAAGAGGCGGCCGACGATGTCTCCCATAAACAGCAGAGGGATGAGCACGGCGATCAGCGAGACGGTCAGCGACATGATGGTGAAGCCGATCTGCTCGGCTCCCTTGAAGGCCGCCTCCATGGGCGAGTCGCCGTCTTCGAGATAGCGGGAGATGTTCTCGATCATGACGATAGCGTCGTCGACGACGAAGCCGGTGGAGATGGTGAGCGCCATCAGCGAGAGGTTGTCGAGGCTGTAGCCGAGGGCGTACATCACGGCGAAGGTGCCGACCAGCGAGAGCGGCACGGCCACGCTGGGGATGATGGTGGCGTAGAGGTTCCTCAGGAAGAGGAAGATGACCATCACGACGAGGGCGATCGTCAGCAGCAGCTCGAACTCCACGTCTCTGACCGAGGCCTGGATGGGCGTGGTGAGGTCGGTGAGGGTGGTGACCTGAATGCCGGCGGGCAGGTCGGATTCGAGCTGGGGCAACAGCTTCTTAATGCTCTTGACGACGCTGATGGTGTTGCCGCCGGGCTGGCGCTGGATGTTGACGATGACGGCGGGCGTCTCGTTCATCCATGCGGCCTGCACGCTGTTTTCGACGCCTTCGACGATCTGGGCGACGTCGGTGAGCATGACCGGCGCGCCGTTGCGGTAGGCGACGACGACCTTCTTGTAGTCGGCGCTGGTGACGAGCTGGTCGTTGGCGTCGATCTGGTAGTCCTGGTGCGGGCCGTCGAAGTTGCCCTTGGCCGAGTTGACGCTGGACTGGGTGACGGCAGTACGGAGAGCTTCGAGGTCGATGCCGTAGGAGGAGAGCTTGGCGGGGTCGACCTGGATGCGGACGGCGGGCTTCTGGCCGCCGCTGATACTGACCAGGCCGACGCCGCTGAGCTGCGAGATCTTGGGGGCGAAACGGGTGTCGACGAGGTCTTCGACCTGCGGCAGAGGGATCGTCTTCGAGGTAATGGCGAGGGTGAGGATGGGGGCGTCGGCGGGGTTCGCCTTTCTATAGATGGGCGGCGAGGGCAGGTTGGTGGGCAGAAAACTCTGCGCCGCGTTGATGCCCGATTGCACCTCTTCTTCGGCGACATCGATATCCAGATTGAGGTTGAACTGGAGGACGATGACGGAGTTGCCTCCGGAGCTGGTGGAGGTCATCTGGTTGAGGCCCTGAAGCTGGCCGAACTGCCGCTCGAGCGGCGCGGTGACCGTGGTGGCGACGACCTCGGGGCTGGCTCCGGGATAGAACGTGACCACCTGAATGGTCGGGTAGTTGACCTCGGGCAGGGCGGAGACGGGCAACTGCGTGAAGCCGACGATGCCCACGAGCATGATGGCCGCCATAAGAAGAGAAGTGGCGACGGGTCGAAGAATAAAGGGACGAGAGGGACTCAAGGAGCGTCACTCCCGGTATCGTCGGCAGCAGCGGGCCTGTGGGAGATGACGACCTTCTCCTTGTCCTGCAACTTCTCGAAGCTGCTGTTGGCGACGACCTCGCCGGGATTGAGACCTTCGACCTGGGTGGTGGTCTCGTCGTTGACTCCCGGCT